>Ga0075425_100006966_pt1 | contig 11904 bp, 7 predicted proteins | sample SoiMethybrSBSTD4_FD_75300 | JGI IMG/M metagenome (GOLD analysis project Ga0075425, IMG submission 75300) | Bulk soil microbial communities from a Populus tree surrounding site in Tennessee, USA - Soil MetaG P. TD hybrid SBSTD4 | ecosystem: Environmental > Terrestrial > Soil > Tree plantation...
TTTGCGGCCCACAAACAAGCCTCGCCGATGAATTTCGTATCGGGGTATCGGTAGCTCGCCAGATGCTGCTCGAGAATTCGCGACGCGTCCGCATAGTTCTTTGATCTGTAAGCGGCCCAACCGAGATTGTATGAAGCTTCAGGTGCGTATTGGCTCGAAGGGAATTGGGCGAGCAGCTGTCGGTATCGAACGGCAGCCTCGGAGTCTCGATCCTGCTTGTTCAGCGCCGACGCAAGGTTGTACAGAGCATCGCACGCAAATTTCGTCTTCGGATACTGGCTGATTAGTCGATCGACCATAACCGCTGACTCGGCGGTGCGGTTTGTTCGCCGCAATGCCTCCGCCTGGTAATACATTGCCTCGGCGCGAAGATCCGGATTCCGATCGGAGACGCGGCCCAGCTCCGCTACCGACTGTGCTGGTTGCTTGCCGTTTAGCATGCTCACTCCCCGACGCAAGTGAACTTCGTCGATCCGATCCGTTTCAGGAAAACGCGTTATCAAAGTGTCGAAGGCGGTCGCGGCTTCGACGAATTGTCTCGATTCGAACAGCGCGTTTGCGCGCGAATGAAGCTCGCGCAACGAACCGAGGTTGTCGACCGATGATGAACTTAAGGCGGCCAATCTGGTCTCAGCCTGGACCGCTGCGCTGTTCGCCGGAAGCTCATAATAAATCTGACGGTAGAGCTTTAATGCGTCGTCGGTTTTTCCCATCGCCTCGTAAGCTTGAGCGGTTCCATAAACCGCGCTGGCATCGTTTGCTTCCACCATTCGAGCGAGCTCGTTTATCGCACTTTTGGGATCGCCAAGCGTCACCGCGAGCTCGGCGCCTCGAAGCGTTGATTCGCGCAACTTTAACGAATCGGGATACTTTGAAGGTACCGATCGGTAGTCGTTTCGTGCATTGCTTTTCGCATCCGTCGCCGCTTCGCTTTCGGCTCGATAGAAGAACGCGTAGTCGCCAATCGATGTGTTGGAGCTTATGGCTTTTGCGTCCAGAGCATCCACCGCAGCCTGATAGTTCTGCGATCCGTTATAAAGATAACCTCTCAGAAATTTCGCCAACGAAGCGGCTCGTGTTCTTGGAAACCTAGACTCAATGCGACTCAAGTCGGCGACCGCAGGTTTCCCCGACGCGCTTCGAACCAACGCTCTGAGCTCTTCAATTCCGGAATCAGGATCAGACCCGGCCCTCTGACACGAGACCGTAGCTGGTGTGACTAGGGCGAAAATCAAAAGCGGCAGAATAAGCAATGACGAGCCTCTTCGGCGGAAAACCAAAGCGCGGTTCACCTGATTGGACATGGGTACACCTCGGAGCTGGATGCGTTGGAGCTGTGAGGATTATTCACGAACGGTTAGATGAAAATCAATCGACTGACGACTATTGGTTGGATTAGGAGTTCAGCAGCGATTACCAGAATGTGGATAAGTCATCTGCTGAACCCCAAGACGGTTTTATGTTGCAGCCGCGACCGTAGGGCCGGGACAGTCGGAACCTAGTTTTGATGAATCTCCTTCGGCCAGCGTGCTCACAAGCTCGTCGTAGAAATAGTCGAACTTCATTGCGACGCTCGGAGTGACCCGCTTCTCGTACATCTGTCGGCTTCGATCGATATCTTCCTTCAGTCGATCGTACAAATCGCCGCCGCGCCGACCTTCAGCTACTTTCTGCTCGTTGTAGAGTTTTATTTCACTGACCAGAAGTCGAGCGAACCTGCGAGCATCGTTGTGCGCCTTCTCCTCTTCGCCGATCGGTGAGCTGACGGAGCTCATTGACGGTGGCGGTATGTGAGGCGCGGGCTCAGGAGTCTCTGCTCTGAAGTACGTCGCCGCCGATGTGTGCAGATCACCCGAATGATCTGCTTGCGGTTTGAATATCGGAGGAGTTGCCGGAGGCGGCATCGGAACCGGCTCTGCTCGAAACACTGGCGCAGCAGGTGCAACTGGTTCGACCGCAGGCGGTGGCTCGGGTGCAGGCGCTGGAGGAGCCGGAGTCGGAGCTTGTTGTGCCGGTTGAGCAGCTTCTGCCGGCGCAGCTGCCGGCTGTTTTGCAGTCTGTGCAGTTTCAGACATTCTCGCGCGGAGCGAGACCAATTCGACCACGAGACCGGCACTGTGAGCTAGCAATTCGATCGCTTCGACGTTTGTTGCTACGGCACCTCGTTCTGCTGAGTCGGCATAAATCAAAGCGGCAGTCTTGCCCCTAACTTTGAGTGGCACAGTCAAAACGCGATCCGGATGAACTCCGCCGAGTCTGGCAAAAAGCGATTGGTTCTCTGATTGAGGTTCAGGCGAACCGTAATAGGTCTCCTGGGAGTTAATCGCCGCGCGCAAGACAGTGTCGGACTCGAGCGAAATGGATGTTCCGCGAATTGACGTGTTGGATGCGCCGTCCTCGAGACCTCGAGCCGCCCAGGCGACTGCATTTCCGCCTTTAACAACGAATAGCACTACTCGGGGTGCGAAGTTTGCGGCTCGCGCAACGAGCGAATTCAGCACTTCGGCCTGAGTTCGTTGTCCATCGAGCTCAGCAACGGAATCCCTAAGTAACGCTATGTCGGCCCCAAGCCTTACACTTTCCGCACCCGCTTGATCGATTTCCGCAGTTACTTCTGCGGCGATTTGAGCAAACGCCGCATCATGATCCGGTCCGGACGCTGTGACTTCAGTCTGTTCGAGCAGACTATTGAATGAATCGTTTACTTCCCGTTGTAAACGACTGATGTCTTGCTCGAGCAGGCCTACGCGACTACGTACCAGCTCTTCGATTCGTCGGCGAAGCCGACCCTCACGCTCGTTTTCCACCTGGGTTCCTCCCACACATAGCGAAGATGATCCGCGGGGACTATCGTTTGGCTTGGGGTTATCGATCCGATTATCACTTAGGGTACATCGATTGTCAATGAAAACGACTTTCCTCGCGGTTTACTTGCTATCGTTTAGCTGGCTTCGCCGATCGTCGGACAAAGCCACAACCACAAAAACAACTCGTCTCCGAGTCACAAAAATTTCAACTATCAATGGTGAGTTAGGTTCGCTGGCCGTGAGGAAGGAGCAGGCGTCTCGCCGGCGTCACCAGGAATCTTAGTTACTCTTAGAACGCACCCGAAACGTGTGCGGCTCGGTTGTGCAGTCGGACAGTCTAGAATAGCCGCGGTCGTTGTCGCAAGCCCGTGCGTACTTGCTTTTTGTCGGGCCCAGGCGGTATTATGTTCTGCTTGCTGAGAGAGTGGGCTTGGCCCACTCTTTTTCTTGGGGACAATGATCGAGCTTGACCGAGACGCGATCGACAAAATCATCGAGCGAGTGGCAGCGCGAGAAGGACTTGAAGTCGTCCACTGGGAAGCTGTAGGCCCACGCAACAACTTTGTTTTGCGTATTTACATCGACAAGCCGAACGGCGTGACTCATCACGACTGCGAAGTAGTCAGCAACCAGGTTGGCACCCTGCTCGACGTCGAGGACGTGATTCCGAATCGGTACATTCTCGAAGTTTCGTCGCCTGGAATCGAGCGCGGCCTGTACAAGCGAGCCGATTTCGAGAGGTTCTCAGGCAGTCGGGTTAAGATCACGACAGCCGAGCCAATCGACGGCCAGCGCAACTTCCGCGGGAAGCTGCTCGGGGTGGTCGGAGACAACATTTCTTTCGTCGCCGATGACCGAGGTCAGCTAGAGATACCTTACGAGCAAATCGTAAAGGCAAATATCGAATACGAATTTTAGCATTTGGTCTTTGTCGTCCTGGCGCCATGTGCGTGGACAATGACGGGGACGCGGAGCTTTGAACTATGTCAACGAGTCCGATACCGCAGACCATAGACATCCTCAGCCGAGAAAAGGGAATTGACCCTCAGGTCATTATCTCGGCAATCGAAGATGCCGTGGTGACTGCTGCGCGTAAGCAGTTCAAAACCGGTGAAGACCTTCGCGCTCGCTATAACAACGAAACAGGCGATGTCGAACTGTTCGCTCTCATGACCGTCGTCGATGAAGTGCAGGATCCAGCGACCGAAATCAGCCTCGCCGATGTCGAGGCGATGGGTGTCGAAGGCGCCGAAGTCGGCGACCAACTCGAATTCCCAAAACCTCGCGAGGAACTGGGCCGCATCGCCGCCCAAACCGCCAAACAAATCATCTTTCAAAAAGTTCGCGAGGCCGAACGAAACAATGTCTATGACGAGTACATAAGCCGCGTCGGCGAACTCGTTCACGGATTCGTTAAACGTTTTGAAGGCGGCCGAATAATAACCGATCTGGGTAAGATCGAATCCGTCCTGCCTAAAACTCAGCAATCGCGCGCCGAAGCGTTCAGCCAGGGCGAACGTATTCGAGTCGTCATAAACACGGTTTCCAAGGACACCAAAGGGCCGCAGGTCGAGGTGTCTCGCACTTCTCCCGAGCTGCTCAAACGGCTGTTCGAAATGGAAGTCCCTGAGATCTACGACGGAACCGTTCAGATCAAGGCTGCCGTTCGTGAACCCGGTGATCGCGCGAAGATCGCAGTCATCTCTACCGAGCGAGACGTAGACCCCGTCGGCGCGTGCGTCGGTATGAAGGGTTCTCGTGTACAAGCCATCATACGCGAGCTTCGCGGCGAACGAATCGACATAATTGAGTGGAGCGAAGACCCAGCGGTGTTCGCCGCAAACGCGCTCTCACCAGCCAAAGTATCAAAAGTCGAGATAAACAGCTTCGAGGAAAAGAAGCTTACCGTGACCGTTCCCGAAGATCAGCTCTCTTTGGCGATCGGTAAAAAAGGACAAAACGTACGACTCGCCGCGAAGCTGGTGGGCTGGCATATCGACATCCGAAGCGCCGAAGAGGCTGCGCGCGCCGCGGCATTGCAACTCGAAGCAGTAATGGCGGGCGGAGAAGCAACGCTCACTGATATTCGAGACAGCCTGGCGCTGGATCAAATTACAGCCGAGCGGTTGAAAGATCGTGGCATCGAAACCATCGATCAGCTGGCAGTCATCTCTGTTGACGAGTTGGTGGATGCGATCGACGTCAGCTTCGATCAGGCTAACGAGATCCTTGAAAGAGCCCATCGGCTCCTTGCGCAGAAGCATGCGCGCGAGACCCGAGAGGCGCGTGAGGCTGAAGAAGCTCAACCGCAAGCAGACTCCGAAGCTTCGGATCTTGAGGCTTCGACTCAGGAAGCCGCATCGGAGTTTGAAGCTCCGCCCGAGGAGGCCGCTGAAGAAACCCACGTTGAGCAAGAACTCGACACAGATGCGTCAGTCGAGACTGCGAGCGAGACGGCGCCGAGCGAAGAAGCTCCGACTCCTGAGGCCCATCTCGAGACAGCGCAGTCCGAAGCTGCTGAACCAACTCCAGCCGTCGAGGCAGTCGACGCTGCTTCAGACGAGCAGAGTGAATCGACCGAGTCTGAGTTGGTGAGCGACGAGCCGTTTGCAGAAGAACCTGTGGAAGGCGAACAGCACGAGGACAAGAAGGAGTAGACCGGCGCACCGACGAATCGAGTTTCGTTAGGCTTGAGCCCGTGATTTTCAGCTCAAAGTAATTTATGGCAACTGGTCAACAAAAAATAAGAATTTACGATCTTGCGAAAGAGCTCAAGCTCGACAACAAGAAAGTAATGGAGGACGCGCGTCGCGAGGGCATTGACGTGAGTGTGCCCTCAAACACCGTCCCACACGAAGTAGCAGAGCGCATTCGACTGAAATACTTCCCCAAGAAGGTTGTTCCGCAGGTTGGCCCGCGACTGGTAAAACACGTCAAACTAGCGGAGCCAGCAGCCGCGCCCGTGGAAGCTCAAGCCGATCCGGTCGTCGAATCGGAAGTCCAGGTCGAAGAGCCAGCGCCCGTTGAACCGGCAGCAGCCGAGCCGCCGCGACCAAAGGTTCGCATTCTCAAGGCGACGCCGCCACCTGCTCAGCCGCCACCAGCGGCATCGCCGGAGGCTAAAGAACCTGAACCTCAGGAGCAAGAACCGGCTCAGGCTACCGACACACCGTTGTCTGTTCCGCCAGGAATTCCTACCGTTCAGCGACCGCCCACGCAGGTTCGCGTGTTGCGGCCGCGGCCGGGAGCGCCACCGCTTGCCGCGCGTCCTACTGGAGGCGCCAGCCCTGGCTACGCCGGTTCACATGGAGGAGCGCCTGTTCGCACGGTTGGAGCGGAGGGCGGAGTGGCCACGGAAACCGGAACTCCCGCCGCTCGTCCGCGAACGACTTATGTTCCACAGGACACTGGTCGCCCTCGAAAGCGAACCCGTCGTGGAAAACGAGGACCGGGCGAGTTCGGCCATGAAGAAGGCAAACACGTCGAGGCTCCAAGGCATATGCGAGGTCCCGGCACAGTAGTTCAGCAGAAGTCCAAACCGGTGTTTACCGAGCTGCGTCCTCTGAGGCTTGTCGAAGGCACGACGGTCAAGGAGTTTTCCGAAAAGCTCGATGTCAAAGCCAAGGACGTGGTCCAGATGCTGCTTCAGCGCGGCGTGATGGCTACGATCAACCAGACCTTGAGCCAGGATATCGCCAAAGAGATCGGCAAGGAATTTGGCTACGAGGCTTCTTTCGTCCCGTTTGAGGAGATGATCAGTGACGAGGAAGAAGAGAAGATCATCGAGTCAGGCGAAGAAGGAACGGCGCCGCGAGCTCCAGTAGTGACTGTGATGGGTCACGTCGATCACGGAAAGACCTCGCTGCTCGATGGGATCCGCAAGACTCGGGTTGCCGAGGGGGAAGCGGGCGGTATCACTCAGCATATTGGTGCTTATTCGGTTGAGGTTCCGGATCCTGACAATCCGGAGAGAAGAAGACCTATCGTATTTCTCGACACGCCAGGTCACGAAGCGTTTACGATGATGCGTGCCCGCGGCGCCCGAGTAACCGACATCGTGGTTTTGGTCGTCGCCGCTGACGACGGCGTCATGCCTCAAACGCTCGAAGCCATTGATCACGCTCGTGCCGCCGAAGTCCCGATCATCGTCGCGATCAATAAGGTAGACAAGCCTGAAGCTCAGGTGGATCGTGTCAAGCAACAACTCGCCGATCGAGGACTGCTGTGGGATGGATGGGGCGGTGATACCGTGATGGTCGAGGTGTCAGCTAAGAAACAGCAGAACCTCGATGCATTGCTCGAGATGATCCTGCTCACATCGGATCTACTCGAACTCAAGGCCAATCCCGATCGACTCGCAAACGGCGTCGTACTGGAAGCAAAGCTCGATCGAGGACGGGGCGCAGTAGCGACGCTGCTGGTGCAACAGGGCACGCTCAAGGTCGGAGATCCGTTTATCGCCGGTCAGGTGTTTGGGCGAGTTCGTGCGATGTTCGACGACCGAGGCCGTCCGATTGACGGCGCCGGTCCTTCGACTCCGGTTGAGGTGCTTGGATTACAGGGCGTGCCGCACGCCGGCGATCAGCTTCAGGTTGTGCAAGACCCCACCCAGGCCCAACATATCGCATCGCAACGACAAATGCAGGCACGACAGGCTGCGATTGCTCGAACATCGGCGCGCGGTCTCGAACAGCTGTTCTCAGACAAGAATCAAGTCAAAGAGCTGCTGGTCATATTGAAAGGCGACGTCCAGGGCTCGGTGGAAGCGGTTCGTGACGGGCTGAACAAGCTTTCGACGGAGCGAGTCAAGATTCGAATCATCAGATCGGGCGTAGGCGCCATCACCGAGTCGGACGTAATGCTTGCGGCAGCGTCGGCAAACGACATGAACCGAGCGTCGGTGATCATTGGATTCAACGTGAGACCCGAGACCCGGGCTCGCGAGATCGCGGAGTCGGAGCGCGTCGACATTCGTCTGCATACGGTTATTTACAAAGTTGAAGAAGAGATCCGAGCGGCGATGCTTGGTCTGCTCGAAGCTACGAAGCGCGAGGTGATAACCGGACACGCCGAAGTACGTCAGGTGTTCAGGGTGCCGCGAGTTGGTCAGGTCGCGGGTTGCTACGTGACCGACGGTTCACTTCGGAGGACCACCGCCCGAGTGTTGCGAGACAATGTCGTGGTCTTCGAAGGCAAGATCGACTCGCTGAGACGATTCAAGGACGATGTTGGCGAAGTAAAGCAGGGCTTCGAGTGCGGAATTTCGCTGGAGCGTTTTCAGGACGTCAAGAACGGCGACGTGATCGAAGCTTACACGACCGAAGAAGTGGCGCCGACGCAGTTGTGAATCGACCGTTTATCAGACTGTAGACTAAGTAGGTTACAATAGTTTTGTGCCCGAATAGCGTATTCTGCCCTCCTAACAGCATTAAACCTCTAACAAAAATCCACGCGGCAGAGATTTCCAATGGTTGCATGTTCGGCCATTTCCGTTTAGCATACTTAGTTTAATTGTCACCTCGATAGTCAACAGAGGGAGCGTATGCCGGGGAGAAGGCCTGAACGGCTTGCGGAACAGATCAAAGAAGAAGTCAGTCTGATAATAGCAGGCGAGGTTGAGGATCCCAGAGTGGGTTTTGTCACCGTTACCGACGCAAAGCTGAGTGCGGATCTGCGCAATGCGAAAATATACGTCAGCGTGATCGGGACGGAAGACGAGGTGAAGGGTTCTTTGGCAGCTCTAAGACACGCAAGCGGGTTTATCAGGGCTCAGCTCGGAGCGGTGCTCAGGATGAAGCACACACCGGAACTCCACTTTGCGTATGACGACGCGGATCTTCGAGCTGCGCGGATCGAAGAATTACTCAGTGAGGAGGCAGCCGCGGCGCGGCAGCGAGATCAGAGTTTGCCGGATCAGAGCCCGGAATCTGAAGCGGCAACGGATCGACGTTGACCCGATTTGAAATTCGAATTATTTCAGTTCAGCGATCAACAACAGAATGCGCTTCAATCCGCCGGCCCGTCGCAATGAAGAGTCATGCTTAGCCAGGTTGTACAGCTCATAGAACAGCAACAGAATTTCATGATCACGTCTCACATTCGTCCCGACGGGGATGGATTAGGTTCCGGCCTTGCTCTTTACTGGATGCTTCGAGATCTCGGTAAAGACGTCGACGTAGTACTTCGCGATCGCGTCCCGCCGTCTTACAACGTCCTCCCTGCATCCGATCTCGTCGTCGTGCAGGATGACGTAGACAAGAAGTATGACGCCGCATTCATCATCGAATGCAGTGACGTAGACCGGCCCGGTCTCCCGAGTCTCAGAAATCAATTCGTGGTCAACATCGATCACCACTCGACCACGGTGCCGTTCGGCGACATTAACTGGATCGACCCGACCGCCGCCGCTGTCGGCGAAATGATTTACAATCTCTGCAAAGCGCTCGGCGTCGAAGTGACGAAGGAAATCGCCGAGTGCATCTACACCGCTCTCCTGACTGACACCGGAAGTTTTCACTTCTCAAACACAACCGAGAGAACACTCAAGATCGCATCCGAGCTCGTGCGTCGAGGTGTTGAACCCGCTCGCATTTCGGAAGCACTGTTTTATTCTGCGCCGTTCTCAAAGATCAAACTTCTTGGGTTGGTTCTTTCCAACATACAACGAGACGAATCCGGACGAATCGCCTGGATTACCCTGGACCGCTCGACCGTGTACGATTCCGATGCCTCGGAAGAGGATTCCGACGGGATCGTTAACCACGCGTTGTCGATCGGTGCGGTCGAAGCCGTCGCCTTTTTCAAGGAATTGACGCCTGGTTCGTATCGGATCAGCCTCCGCTCCAAAGGCAAGAACAATGTTGCGAAGGTTGCCGAATTGTTCGGCGGGGGAGGCCATCGCAATGCGGCTGGCTGCCGGATCGAAGGCGATTTTGAAGACGTAAAGCGGCGGGTAATCGAGGGACTTCAGAACTGCGTCGGCGTTGCTCCAGTTTCCGCCTGAGCCTACTTCCTTAGACCCCAAAATTGAGCGACCAGGGAGCTTCGTGCGCCCACAAAAGTATTGATGCAGCCCGCGAGTTGGCTTACTCTGTAAACGCCTGCCCCTACCAGGTTAGCACCTGCCCAGCACTGGGCAACGGCTCTTCTCAACAACGATCAATAGAAAAGAATCGCTGAAATTTCGGCGGACGGGGCAAGGGTATGTTTGAACGCAGTGGGCCGAATCGCGGAGAACTCGCAAAGGCGCAGCTGACCTTACAGGAAGCCGAGGAAAAACTCGAGCGCCTGACTGCATTGTTGGCCGAACGCAGGGCCGAGCGAGGAAGTTTGGAATCACGGATCCAGGAGACCTCGGCGACCGGCGATATGGACAAGTTAGTGGACCTGCAGAATCGAGCGGGAGTCGTCGAGAAGCTCATAGCCGAACTGCGCACTTCCGAAATTGAATGCACGCAGCGAGTTGAATCCGCGCGACGGTATCTCTACACGTTGTACGTACGACTGGAGAAGCTCAGACAGGAATTCACTGGGTTGATGCGCAGGTTGGCCACCATCGAGCAAAACGAATCTGTGCCACCCGAGGTGATGACCAGCCTCGGTCGGGTCAAAATTCAGCTGAAGGCGATCACCGGTGAAAACAGCACAGGTCGTTTGTAAACAGGGCTACTGAGTTTTGGCAGGGATCCTGCGAGCTCACAGCTGTTCGAGGAAGTCAATGTAGGAGTTCCGCTGACCTCCTCGACCCGTTTGACTCTCCGAAGTTCGTACCGAAGTCCTCGAAGCATTCGCCGCCATCGCCTGGTCGCCTGAGCGGCGATTGTGGCCGCCGCCGGCGGCTGCCGAGGATGCAGCAACGGCTGCCGTCTCAGTCGATTCCTCCAGATCCGGGAAACTCCTCATCCATAACGTCGGATCCTGGTTCAATTCTTCCATTACACGTGCGCGCAACCGGCCTGCGAATGCTCGAGCTCCAGCCGAACCGGCGTCCGCCAGCAGGATCACCAGATCATTCCGAGGATTTGTCGAAGTAATGTCCGCGTCTCGTGCTAAACCGTGGACGATGTCATACAGCCGCAACGCCAGATGACCGCCGTTCGCCGTCATTTCCTTCAACCGGCAGCCTACGATTGAAAACGGCGCGCCGCTTTCAATCGCAGCCTTAACGCGGGTCTCTACTTCATTGGCGAATTGCGAATACGGCGTGAACAAATCCTGCTTCGGGCTTTCGACTACCGGAGCCTGAGGTGTCTCTGTGCTCGCTGGCGTCGGCGCTGCGGCAACCGAAGTGGTAGCCGAGGGATTTGTGATCCACGAATTGAGCCCGCGGTAACGGGCTATCAACTGACGCGCCTTGTGCTTGAGCTCTTTGGCGCTGAAAGGCTTCGTAAGGTAATAGTCGGCGCCAAGCTCCGATGCCATCACGCGATCAATGGCCCGCATTCTCGACCCGGAGATAATAATGATTGGTACGTTCAGTGAAGAACGAATAAGCGACAATATCTTGAATCCATCGATAACCGGGAGGTCAAAGTCCAGCACTACCAGATCCGGTTTGAACGCGATCAACTTTGCGAGTCCTGATACGCCGTCGTGTACTACTTCCAGTGAGTAATCGCTCAGAGTGTGACTAACGAGGTCGCGCGTTTCGGGATCATCTTCGACTATCAAAATGTTGAAGTCTTTTGGGTGCAGCTCGGCAGCCAGTGTCGACTCGGGTACGGGGCCCGTGCGGGCTGGCGTGCTGCTCGGCGGGAAATCGATCTGTTCATTGTCGGCGTCCGGAGGATGGAGCAGCAAATCAACAGCTCTCGCAGTAATCTGTGAATCGATCTTGATATCAGATGCCCTTTGGTGTTTCGAGCGAGGTTCAGGTTGATCTTCAACCTTGGCAACCGACTCTTCTGCGGGTTGAGCGGCCACCCGGCTGGCGGGCTCCGGTTGATCCATCACCACCTGGACTGGTTCTGGTTCCGGTTGACCCATCACAACCTTAACGGAGTCTGTTTGCGTTTTATCGGTCGGGGGCTCAGGTCGCGGCGAAACAGCTTCGACTTGCGACGGTTCAGCTGCCTTGGTTTCGGAGGCGGGAGCCGTC
>Ga0075425_100006970_pt1 | contig 11900 bp, 12 predicted proteins | sample SoiMethybrSBSTD4_FD_75300 | JGI IMG/M metagenome (GOLD analysis project Ga0075425, IMG submission 75300) | Bulk soil microbial communities from a Populus tree surrounding site in Tennessee, USA - Soil MetaG P. TD hybrid SBSTD4 | ecosystem: Environmental > Terrestrial > Soil > Tree plantation...
GACGTGAAGGGAGAGATTCTGGAGCTGAAGGAAACGATTAACACCATGGTTGATCAGCTCAATGGCTTCTCCTCGGAAGTGACGCGCGTTGCCCGCGAGGTTGGCACCGAGGGCAAGCTCGGCGGCCAAGCCCAGGTCGGCGGCGTGGCCGGCACCTGGAAGGACCTCACCGATTCGGTGAACTCGATGGCGTCGAACCTCACCGGCCAGGTCCGCAACATCGCAGAGGTGACGACAGCGGTCGCAAAGGGCGATCTCTCGCGCAAGATCACGGTCGACGTGAAGGGCGAGATTCTCGCGCTGAAAAACACCATCAACACGATGGTCGACCAGCTCAACGGCTTCGCCTCGGAAGTGACGCGCGTGGCGCGCGAGGTAGGTACCGAGGGCAAGCTTGGCGGACAGGCGCAGGTGGGTGGCGTGGCAGGCACTTGGAAAGACCTGACCGACAATGTGAATTCGATGGCCTCGAACCTCACCGGACAGGTGCGCAACATCGCCGAAGTCACAACCGCTGTTGCGACCGGCGACTTATCAAAGAAGATCACTGTCGATGTGCGCGGCGAGATTCTGGAGTTGAAAAACACGATCAACACGATGGTTGATCAGCTCAACGGCTTCGCCTCAGAAGTCACACGCGTGGCCCGTGAGGTCGGCACCGAGGGCAAGCTTGGCGGACAGGCGCAGGTGCCTGGCGTCGCCGGCACCTGGAAGGATCTTACCGACAACGTCAATTTTATGGCCTCGAACCTCACGGGTCAGGTTCGCAACATCGCCGACGTGGCAACTGCAGTGGCCAACGGCGACCTATCCAGGAAGATCACCGTCGACGTGAAGGGTGAGATCCTGGAGTTGAAGAATACGCTCAACACCATGGTGGATCAGCTCAACGGCTTCGCCTCGGAAGTCAGTCGCGTCGCACGTGAGGTCGGCACCGAAGGCAAACTCGGTGGTCAGGCGGCGGTCGAGGGCGTCGCCGGCACCTGGAAAGATCTCACCGACAACGTCAACTCGATGGCAAACAACCTGACCGGTCAGGTTCGCAACATCGCTGAGGTGGCGACCGCCATCGCGCAGGGAGATCTATCCTCTAAGATTACCGTCGAGGTAAAGGGCGAAATCCTCGCGCTGAAAAACACCATGAATACCATGGTCGATCAGCTCAATGGCTTCGCAGCCGAGGTTACGCGCGTGGCCCGCGAAGTCGGAACGGAGGGCAAGCTCGGGGGTCAGGCGGCGGTACCAGGCGTGGCTGGCACTTGGAAGGACCTCACCGATAGCGTGAACTTCATGGCCTCGAACCTCACCGGGCAGGTTCGCAATATCGCGGAAGTCACCACCGCGGTCGCCCGTGGCGATCTCTCCAAGAAGATCACCGCCGACGTGCGCGGCGAGATTCTTGATGTGAAAAACACTATCAACACGATGGTCGATCAGCTCAACGCCTTCGCCGGCGAGGTCAGCCGCGTGGCGCGCGAGGTCGGCACCGAGGGAAAACTCGGTGGCCAGGCCGCGGTCGAGGGTGTGGCCGGAACCTGGAAGGATCTGACCGACAACGTCAATTCGATGGCCAACAACCTAACCGGGCAGGTCCGCAATATTGCTGAGGTGACGATCGCGGTGGCCAACGGCGATCTTTCCAAGAAGATCACCGCCGACGTTCGCGGCGAGATCCTGGAGGTCAAGGAGACCATCAATACGATGGTCGATCAGCTTCGTTCCTTTGCTGCGGAAGTGAGCCGCGTGGCGCGCGAGGTGGGCACCGAAGGCAAACTCGGTGGCCAAGCAGCAGTGCCGGGTGTGGCAGGCACCTGGAAGGATCTCACCGACAACGTGAACTCCATGGCATCGAACCTCACCGGTCAGGTCCGCAACATTGCGGATGTGGCCACCGCCATCGCGCGAGGCGACCTCAGCCGCAAGATCACTGTCGATGCCAAGGGCGAGATCCTGCAGCTCAAAGAAACCGTCAACACGATGGTCGAGCAGCTCTCGGCATTCGCCTCGGAAGTGACACGCGTCGCGCGCGAGGTCGGAACCGATGGCAAGCTCGGCGGCCAGGCGGCGGTGCCCGGCGTGGCCGGCACATGGAAGGATCTCACCGACAACGTGAACTCTATGGCGTCAAACCTCACGGGCCAGGTCCGAAATATCGCTGAGGTGACCATCGCCGTGGCCAACGGCGACCTTTCGAAGAAGATCACAGTCGACGTCCGTGGCGAGATTCTTCAGCTCAAGGAAACCATCAACACCATGGTGGAGCAGCTTCGCTCCTTCGCCTCGGAGGTAACCCGCGTGGCGCGCGAGGTCGGCACGGAAGGCCGGCTTGGCGTGCAGGCGGTGGTGCCCGGTGTTGGCGGAACATGGAAAGATCTTACCGACTCGGTCAACACCATGGGTGGCAATCTCACCGCACAGGTCCGCAATATCGCTGAAGTCACCACCGCCGTGGCGCGAGGCGACCTCAATCGCAAGATCACCGTCGACGTAAAGGGCGAAATCCTGGAGCTGAAGAACACCATCAATACGATGGTCGATCAGCTCAACGCCTTCGCTGGTGAGGTTACGCGCGTTGCGCGCGACGTCGGCACCGAAGGCAAACTCGGCGGCCAGGCGCAGGTGTCCGGCGTCGCGGGTACCTGGAAGGATCTTACTGACAACGTCAACTTCATGGCCTCCAATCTCACCGAGCAGGTCCGCGGCATCGTCAAAGTGGTCACCGCCGTGGCCAACGGCAACCTGACACAGCGCCTTACCGTGCAGGCGAAGGGCGAAGTCGCCGCGCTCGCGGACACCATCAACAACATGACTGACACACTCGCGACCTTCGCCGATCAGGTCACCAACGTCGCACGCGAAGTCGGCGTGGAGGGTCGGCTCGGCGGCCAGGCCAATGTCCCTGGCGCCGCCGGCACGTGGAAGGATCTCACCGGCAACGTGAATTTGCTTGCCGCGAACCTCACCAGCCAGGTCCGCGCCATCGCCGAGGTCGCCACGGCGGTGACCAAAGGCGACCTCACGCGCTCCATCCAGGTCGAAACGCGCGGCGAGGTAGCAGAGCTGAAAGACAATATCAACACGATGATTTCCAACTTGCGCGAAACCACGGAGCGCAACCGCGAGCAGGACTGGCTGAAAACCAATCTGGCTCGATTCACCGGGATGCTGCAGGGCCAGAGAGAGCTAAATACGGTGGGTCAGATGCTGCTCAGCGAGCTCAGCCCGTTGGTCAGAGCCTACCAGGGCACCATCTACCATCTCGACGGCACCGACGAGAACAGCAAGCTAAAGCTGCTTTCCAGTTACGCCCACAAAGGCCGCCAATTGAGCGAGACCATCGGCCTCGGCCAGGGGCTCGCCGGGCAATGCGCCATGGAAAAGAAGCGCATTCTGCTCACCAACGTCCCGCCAGATTTCGTCAATATTTCCTCCAGTCTCGGCGAGGCGCAGCAGATAAGCATCGTCGTGCTGCCGGTTCTCTTCGAGGGTGAGACCAAGGCGGTCATCGAGTTGGCCACCTTGCAACCCTTCACCGAGGTCAATCTCGCGTTCCTCGATCAGCTCACCCTTAGCATCGGTGCGGTCTTTAATACCATCGAGGCGACGATGCGGACCGAGGGACTTCTCACGCAGTCGCAGGAACTCACCGTCCAGCTGCAATCCCGCCAGAGCGAGCTCCAGCAGACCAATGAGGAGCTAGGCACCAAGGCCAGGCTACTTGCCGAGCAGAACGCAGAGGTCGAGCGTAAGAACGCCGAGGTCGAGCAGGCCCGCTACGCCCTCGAGGAAAAGGCCGCCGAACTGGCGCTCACTTCAAAATACAAATCCGAATTCCTGGCCAATATGTCCCACGAGCTGCGCACGCCGCTCAATTCCATCCTTATTCTCAGCCAGCAGCTCGCAGAGAACGCGACGCGCACCCTCTCCGAGAAGCAGGTCGAATATTCCCGCAACATCAATTCATCCGGATCCGACCTGCTCAACCTCATCAACGACATTCTCGATCTATCGAAGATCGAGTCCGGCACCGTCACGGTTGAAGTCGAGGAGATCCCCTTCGCCTTGCTGCGCGAAAGCATCGACCGCAGCTTCCGCCACGTGGCCGAGGCCAAGCACCTGCCCTTCAATGTGTACTTCGCCGAGGGGCTGCCGCAATCCATGGACAGCGATCCCAAGCGTCTCCAGCAGATCCTAAAAAATTTGCTGTCCAACGCTATCAAGTTCACCGCCCGCGGGCACGTCAACGTGCGCGTCAACCTCGTCACGCACGGGTTTAGCCCCGGTCATCCGGTGCTCAGCAAGGCCCAGCAGGTGGTTGCCTTCTCCGTCGAGGACACCGGCATCGGCATCGCGCCCGAGAAACAACGGATCATTTTCGAGGCTTTCCAGCAGGCCGACGCGGGCACCTCCCGCAAATACGGAGGTACCGGACTCGGTCTTGCCATCAGCCGCGAACTGGCTGTCCTGCTTGGCGGTGAGATCAAGCTCACCAGCATCCATGAGCAAGGCAGCACTTTCACCCTCTTTCTTCCGATTTATTACTCCGGCCCCGACAATGTGAAGTCCGCGACGACCGAAGCGCGCGGGGTTCAACCGTCCATGGCTCGCGAGCTTACGATCCTGGCAGCCGGGCGCGAAGAGCACATCCAAGACGATCGAAACGACATCCGAGAAGGCGACCCCGTTCTGCTTATCGTCGAGGACGACCCACACTATGCGCGCATCCTGCTCGGCCTCGCCCGCGACAAAGGCTTTAAGGGGATCGTTGCCAACAAAGGTGCGATGGGCCTTTCCCTTGCCCGGCAGTTCAAACCCTCAGCCGTCTCGCTCGATATCTTCCTGCCCGACATGCTCGGCTGGACTGTGCTCAATCAGCTCAAGCTCGACCCGGACACTCGCCATATCCCGGTACAAATCGTGACGCTCGAGGAAGAGCGCCAGCACGGCCTCTCACACGGAGCCTTTGCCTACCTCGTTAAAGAGCCGACCACCGACGCCCTCAACTCTGCTTTTGACCGCATCAAGGATTTCACCGCTCCCCGAACCAAACGGCTACTCATCGTCGAGGACAACGACATCGAGCGGCAGTCCATCGTTGAGTTGCTGGGCTTTGAGGACATTGAGATGGTCACCGCGGCCACCGGCGAAGAGGCGCTCGCAGCGATGCTCGACCGATCCGTCGATTGTGTGGTGCTCGATCTGCGTCTGCCAGACATGACTGGCTTCGAGTTGCTGACGAAAATGCACGAGGAGCCCACTCTTGCTGCGGTACCCGTCGTCGTCTTCACCGGCAAGGATTTGACCTCAGACGAGCAGGCGCAGCTCAAGCTAATGGCCAAGAGCATTGTGCTCAAGGACGTTCAATCGCCAGAGCGGCTGCTGGACGAGACCGCGCTCTTCCTCCACCGTGTGGTAACCGGCCTGCCGGCGGAGAAGCAGGCCATGCTTGAACGGCTCCACGGTTCAAATGAAGTCCTGCGCAACCGCAAGATCCTCGTGGTCGATGATGACGCGCGAAACATCTTCGCGCTTACGTCCCTCCTGGAAAATCACGACATGGAGGTGATCAGCACCACCAACGGTCGCAGCGCCATTGAGATCATTGAGCGGACACCGGATCTCGCCATCGTCCTCATGGACATCATGATGCCCGACATGGACGGCTACGAGACGATCCGAAAAATCCGCGTAAACCCTCAATCCAGCACGCTCCCGATACTCGCGCTCACCGCCAAAGCAATGAAGGGTGACCGCGAGAAGTGTCTCGACGCCGGTGCGAGCGACTATATCGCCAAGCCGGTGAATACCGACCAGCTCCTGTCTTTGATGCGGGTATGGCTGTTCCGCTGAAGATTGGCCCCTGCCGCCCTGCCAAGAAAGCACACCCATGAAAACGGCCGCTTCGAAGGACGAAAATATTCTCAACTTCCCAGTTGCGCGGACGGCATCCGGTGACCGCCCGGATCTGCTGTCCGCTTCAGGGGACGAGCTCATAAACATTCTGATCGTGGATGATGAGCCTAAGAACCTCATGGTCCTTGAGACCGTACTGAATAACCCCGCCTACCGGCTAATCCGGGCCGAATCCGCCGATCAGGCGCTACTCGCACTTCTTGTGGATCAATTCGCCCTTCTCATTTTGGACATCCGAATGCCCGGCGTTACCGGCGTCGAACTTGCCCGGATGATCAAGGAGCGCAAAAAAACGGCCCAAGTCCCCATCATCTTTCTCACGGCCTACTACAACGAAGACCAGCACGTGCTGCAAGGCTATGGCGCCGGCGCCGTGGATTACCTACACAAACCGGTGAATCCCGACATTCTCCGTTCGAAGGTTGCTGTCTTCGCAGAGCTACATCGCATGCAACGCGAAATCGCGGTAGCCAATCGCGCCCTCCTTGCGGAAGTTACCGAGCGCCGCCGAATCCAGGAGCAGCTCCACGAACTAAACAATACTCTCGAGAAGCGCGTGGCAGAGCGTGCGCAAGCGTTGCGCGCGACCGCCGCGCTGCTTCAAACGGTCACTGACAATGCGAGCGTGGGGCTTGTCACCCTTGATCGCGCCCGCCGTTATGTATTCGCCAATCCTGCCTACTGCAGAATTCTTGGATTGCAAAACGACATCCTCGGCAGACACCCGGCCGAGGTTTTCTCGCCAGATTACGCCGAACAGATCGCACCCCTCTTGGATCGCGCGTTCGCCGGTGAACGCATCTCCACCGAGCTCAATCAGTCTCCGGTCGCCGGCGCAAGCGGTCAAGCCAATCATTACTCGGTCATCTATGAGCCCGAGCGCGATTCTGATGGCGATATTACCGGCGTTGTCGTGGTTGTGTTCGACATCACTGAACGCAAGCGAGCCGAAGAGCACGTCCGGTTGCTCCTGAATGAGGTCAACCACCGTTCGAAGAACATGCTGAGCGTCGTGCTCGCAATCGCCCAACAAACGATCGCTCCGAGTTCCGAAGACTTTGTGCAACGGTTTTCAAACCGGGTCCAAGCCCTCGCGGCAAGCCACGATCTTCTGGTGAGGAACCAGTGGCGAAGCATTGGCATCGCCGATCTGGTTCGCGCGCAGCTCGCGCACTTCGCAGATCTCATAGGGCGAAGGATAGTCCTTGATGGCCCACCGCTTCACTTGTCCGTTGCGGGCGCTCAGAGCGTCGGCATGGTTATGCATGAGCTGGCGACGAATGCTGCCAAGCATGGCGCGCTTTCAAACCAGGGCGGTCGAGTCGAGATCACCTGGCATCTCAACAACGGCGCGGCAGGCGAACGCTTCATGATGAGCTGGATCGAGAGTGGTGGCCCACCTGTCGCGAACCCCACCCATCGCGGGTTTGGGTCAACCGTCGTCAAGAGCATGGCCGAGCTGAGCCTCGACGGCGAGATCGAGCTCAATTTCGCCGCATCGGGGCTCATGTGGCGGCTAGCGTGCCAAGCAACAAAGATATTGGATACCGGGGAATATGTTGGGGTCTGAGGCTCTTGAACACCGTGCAGCGTTGACCGGATCACACATGAACACACGCGTACTTGTGGTTGAGGATGACGCCCTGCTAGCGATCGATATCGCGCGTCAACTAACTGATGCGGGCTTGAAAGTTGTCGGTCCGGCGACCACGGTGTCCAAGGCGCTTCACCTGGTCGGGGAGGTCGGCTGCGATGTGGCTGTTCTCGATGTAAATCTCGGCAAGGAGACCGCCGAACCCGTCGCGCACGAACTCCGGGCGCGCGGCATGCCGTTTGTTGTCCTGTCGGGATATTCGAGCGAGCAGCACCCGCCCGGATTTCACGGTGCGCCCGTCCTGTCGAAGCCCACTCGCCCCGGCGCCCTTGTCGCCACCCTGCTCAGCTGCATATGCAATGCTGATCCCGTCCGAATACTTTAAGCACCCCGACAGGCATTGGTGCTGCGCACTAATGCCGATGTGACGCCATTGCAGGCCATATTGCGCTACCGTGAGTTGCTGCAGTTGAGCAACTCTTTCGCCAGAGCAAGGCCGTCTTCCAAACGCGTCCGATCTTTCATTCATCGGACGCCGCCATCCGCGGCCATGTCTTCTGCACCTTCCTTGCCCTCCTGCTGCAGAAGCAACTCAAGATCTTGCCCGGAATGCCGGCAGCAACGTGGAATGGAGGACGCTGTTGCGCGAACTCGATCAACTGAGCGAAGCGCGCATGCGTTTATCCGACAAGGACTGGCTCATTCGTACCGACGCCACACCTGCAGTGGCAGCCATCTTTTGGCAGGCACGCATCGCTCTGCCGCCGCGCGCGACAGACGTTCCCGCCAAAGCCACCCCCGCCGCCACGAGCGCACCGACGTCGCGGCCGTCCAAGGCGTAGTGCGACACCTGCACAGTTGCTCGGCGTCCATCACGCTAATCCGCTATCGATCGCGGCGCATCGAGCAATAGCCCGTCACAAATCGTGATGCGTCACCTCGGTGACGCCCATCAAACTGAGGAACCAGAGGGTGTCTGCGGCTGACACATATGTTCCGCCGTCCCCACTCTCGGTGAGCGGGCGGGTCCTCTGGCCGCGGGTAGCCATTCCTAATCTTCCGCCCGCAACTTAGTTCGTTCGGCAACTATGTAGAGCCCGCTTCAAATGTGGCGAATTCTGGGAGGGGCGTCTCGCCTGTACTCAGTTCCTTCTCGAAACCTCTTCGGCCTACGGGCGTTGTCCATTATGGACACGACATCTTCTGAACTAGTGCTGGTCGCCGATGAAGATCTGCAGCGGCTAGCCGAGGAACGCGGCCCGACCAGCGCCGAAGCGCAGGTTCTCGCCCAGCTAAGCATCCAGCGCGCCCAGGATCTTCAGATCTACGCTTTCCGCGTGGGTGACCAGTACGTGACGGGAGCGCTTCCCGAAGCCACCGAGTCCGCAAGCAATGAACAGCTCCTCGATGCAATCAAGCGGAGTAAGGAGTAAACCGATGTGATGTGGTCTCGGCGAAGCTACGTCACGGGCGTGTCAGGGATTTTGAGCGGTGCCCTGGTGATTTCGATCCTTGCGTACGCGCTCCTTGGCAACCGATCCGACGTGCAACGCGGCTTCGCTGCCTACCGCGCGGAGCAGCCGATTTCATTTCCTAAATGAGGATGCACCTATGCCTCGCTCTCCACTTCGAACAAACGGCCGGACCATCGATGCGACGGAAGCCGTTAAGCGCATAGACAAGGCGATCAAGCGTCAGACGGGCGCGCGACCTGAACCGTACACGCCGGAGCCCGACCCGCAAAAAAGGACGGAGCCCCGACGTGAGGAAAACGTCGCGATTGAAACGTTGAGGCAGGGCACCGAGTCGCCGGGTCGCCGCACACCTGCGTCCAAGCGGCCGCGGCGTCGCAACGCTATGCACTGACGCCGCCAATTCCGCTTCGCGAGGTCTGCGATGAGTAAAATCGTATATATGATGGTCGTGGCGGCGCTCACGGCCTCCCGGGCATCGGCCCAGGCTCCCGCGCCGCCGTCACGGGGGTCGACAAATCCCCAACCGCCCGCGTCCGTCACAAAACCGGGTTCCGATCTGGTCGTCAATCCGACCGATGCGGAGTGCAAGAAAGGCTGGGATGCGAGTCTCAAATGGACGAAAGAACAATTCGAGACGCATTGCGCGACGATGCGGGCAGCTAAATAAAACAACATTTGTCGTGAGACCAGTGGTGCCCACGAGCGGCGATGATCATCCGCCGCGTGCCGTTCGCGACTTGACCTCCGCACTGTTTTTGGAGGGGGCGATTAAGGAAAGCCGCACAACCCAAAGACGGTGGTTAGACTACCAGCCGCCAGCTTGAACTGACCGGCACAGAAATCCCATCCACCGCTTGGTAACGCGCTTACGCCCTCACAGGCGCGCGGTACCGGTATTCGCCTCATCCAAAAATCCGTGTTCTACGAGGCGCTTGCGGGACTTCAGGAGCCGACCAATCCTCTGTGCCTCAAATGTTACGGAACGGTGGTTTTAAACACGCACCCTCTTTTCGCGAATCATTTTTGGACGCTCGTTTGTCCTCCCGAAAGCAGAGCGAGCCCAACGTGATTGGGGAATGATCTTTGAGGCCAGTCATGGAGAATACTTTCGTCTGCACGCTGAAAACACCGTGCTGCGATTTCTGCGGCAAGAAAACCGATAAGCCCGTCTACTTTAGGTTCGAAGACAGTTGGCACCTCTGGTTCTTCTGCACCAAGGATCACCAGTACGCGTTCGGAAAACGCGGTCCCGATGGCTACGTCACTCTCCAATAGGCTGTCTCTTGCGGGCGCCGCGAAGACATGCCCACCACGGTCCAGCGCAGCTCATACCGCATCTAGTGGTAAGTATCGGCGTGGTGGCCATTCGGCATATTTGGATGATCCTTCGACGCAGCTTCTTCAGGGCTTTCGTCCGTGGGCGATCTGAGCGAGGGCGTCCGTTCAGCCGCCGATCCCACCGGATCGACACACGGCCCTTCCTGGTAGAGAGCGCGCCATACTTTGATCTCACCGGTATCTGCGACTACGTAAAATGGGGGTAATCCCTGATTTTATTGCTCCCGGACCGGTTCGAATATCAACTCTTTCGTTTCGCGGTGAGTGAATGCACCGCGGCGGGCTCTAGGTGTGCTACCGGTAGTACAATGGGAGGCTGCACCCATGCAAATCCGCCCATCTTGGCTTTTGGCGCTCATCTCTGCCTGCATGAGCCAACTCATATCACCCTTGCATGCCCAGACGGAGGGAAGTTCACAGAAGCTGGCCAAGGACACGACCGGGCCAACTGAACACCTACCTTTGCCCAAATGCATGTCGCAATGGTACTACACCCACTTGACGACGCAGGAATGGCTTCAGGCCTGCGAACATGCGTATGCGGAAGAGCCGAACTACAACGCTGCCTATGCTCGATGTTTGGCCGACTGGGATCCCCAGACACAGATGACCAAGAGCGAGTGGCACAGGTCATGCGCAAGCTCAGTGAAACAGGAACCAGGCGCGTTCGAACCTGTACCAAAGTAGAGCGGCCAATCACGTCGATCCTCCAACCGGGGTGCTGACGATGTCACGCGGAGCCCGAGGCGAAGGTTGCTCCCCGTTCTTTTTTTGGCAAGCCTCGTTTCCCCTCCCTTGGTCCATGACAAGGAGGAAATGACGATGACTATAAAGAAGTTGCCGGCGGCTGTTGCCGTAGCGAGTTTAACGCTCGTAGCAGCTCCAACCCTCGGCCATAGTCGCGGGTGGCACGGCCACCATGGAGGCGGCCATAGAGGCTACTATCGTGACCATGGAGGCTACTATCGTGGCTACCATGGGGGCGGCCATGGGTATCGTGGCTGCTATGGGGGCGAACTCTATTATGGTTATGCCTACGGTGGTGCCTACGGGTGGGCTCCGCGCGGCTATGGATGCTGGTAAAGGTTTGGCGGCCCACAACCACTGAGGGGTTCCAGCTGGCATACGTTGGTTCCACCATGCGCGCGCAACGTGATCGCTGAGGCTCGGGGCGGCTCGAGCGTCATGGTCTTGTAACGACCGGGACCATTGATCCGATAGTCCTTGAAGGTGAACGTGACGCCGGTCGCGTCGGCCTTGATGAGCCGGCGATTGGAGATCGCCACCCGGTGGGTGTAGCGCGCAAGGTAGGCGAGTACCTGCTCGGGTCCGGCGAACGGGCGCTTGGCATAGACGTGCCAGTTGGTATCGTAGAGCGGCTCGAGCCAAGCCTTGAAGCGAACTCTGTCCGCGAGATCGGCGTGCGGGCCGAAGAACTGCAGGCGGCCGTCGGCGTGCGCCGCCTTCAGCATCGCCAGCATCTTGCCTCGGAACATCCTCCGCTAAGAAAGCGACGGCTACGGTTCCGATCGTCTTTGGGATAGGCGCCGATCCCGTGGCAACGGGATTGGTTGATAGCT
>Ga0075425_100006971_pt1 | contig 11899 bp, 7 predicted proteins | sample SoiMethybrSBSTD4_FD_75300 | JGI IMG/M metagenome (GOLD analysis project Ga0075425, IMG submission 75300) | Bulk soil microbial communities from a Populus tree surrounding site in Tennessee, USA - Soil MetaG P. TD hybrid SBSTD4 | ecosystem: Environmental > Terrestrial > Soil > Tree plantation...
TCCGCCGCGGCGTTACCGACGAGGGCAAGGTTCACGTCGTCGTCGACTGGATGAACGGCAAGAGCCATGCCTCCGCCGGCAACGGCCCACAGCACGTTCTCGCGGGATGGCAGGTATTTGAAATCGATCACAAACCCCGCCGCCATCGCCTTCAATCCTGTGTGCCGCGGCGTTGGAGGAGGCCCTGCCGGCTGCGCCATCGCTGCAAGGAGATCGAGCGGAACGGTCAGGTTCGCTTCCGGGCCAGATGGTGTCGCAACCGATGTCTCGGACCGCGGGACATGGACATCACTCTGCGCTCGCACCGGCATCGCGCTGCACGCCACGATCACGGCGGCGATCGCCGGGATGACCCCGAAGTCGAGTGATCGTGTCATCGTCGTCCTCAAGCCGCGCGATCGGGGTGTTCCGCAAGCGCGCGATAACGATTCAGGACCACCATCGCAATGGCGATCCACAGTACGACCATCGCAACGCTGACGAGCGCGAAACGAGCGATGCTCAGGCGGAGGATGCTGGTGCCCACGTAGACGATCGCCGCAGAGAGCAGATCGCCTGTGCGCACGAAAAACGAGTCAATCGCCTGCTTGGCCTTGTACTTCTCCTCCCTGGAGGTCGGCAGCCACAGCAACTGCCGCGCCGTATTCATGATCGAGTAGTCGGTCGCGTTCTCGGCGGTCTTGATCCATCGCACGACGGCGAAGCTCACGCCGGCGGCAATCACCGCGTAGCCGCCGAGGGCAATCAGCGGCAGCGCCAACAGGACGCCTGCGAGCCCCCGATATTTGACGAGACGCGACGCGACGAATGCCTGCAGCATGAACGCGCAGACGTTGACCCAGAACTGGTAGTCGCCGTAAAAGGCGCCAAGGTACGCCTGCGCGTTGAAGCTCGGGTTATCCGCCGCGAGCGCCCGCGCATGGTCGGTCGCGAGATGCGAGACGAAATATTCCCCGGTCGTGTTCACGGCGTTCAGAAGAATCATCATCGCGGCGATCGGCAGGAGGTAGCGGCTCTTCAGCACGAGACCAAATCCGCCGCCGCCGGCGAGCGGGCGCTCGTGATCATCGGTGTGCGGCTGAATGCGGGCGCTGATCGCCAGGTACAGGAAGACGCCGATCGCCAGCAGCACGGCGGAGATCTGGAGAATCGCCTGCGGCGTGAAGCCGTTCTTGAACAGGTGACCGGCGACCAGCGCACCCAGCGGCGCGCCCGCCGTCTGTCCGATGACGATCATCGGAAACAGCCGGTGACCGGCTTCCTCGGTGTAAATGTCGTTGGCAAAAGCCCAGAATTGCGCGACCAGCGACATGTTGAAGACACCGACCCAGATGAAGAAGGCGACACCCACGTACGGCACGCCAGCGGCCACGGCGACGGCAAACAGTTCGATGTTGACGACGAAGAACAGCGAGACGCCGACGAGCAGCTTGACGCGATCGACGCGCGACGCGAACCAGCTGTAGAGCGGAACGAATCCCATCAGGACCAGCGCCTGTCCGGCCGCTGCGTACGACCGGACCTCAGCCCCGCCGCCAAGGAGAATGAGCGGCTCCCGCGCCGTCTTGATGACGGAGTAGCAAACGAGCAGAAGAAAGACGTTGAGCAGCATCAGGACCGCGGTGCCGCCCTCGCCGCGACGCACGTCGGTGAACAGTGACAGCGCCCGGTCCAGCCACCCTTTGTCGTCGACGTGCGCCACCGTCGCAATGGCCCGCATCAGCGTCTCCTCTCGACTGAACGACCGGGAATCGTTCTGAATCGTGACCGCGCGCGTGACTGTCATCGCGCCGGCACCAGGCGACGAAACAGACGACCGGTTGTCATCCGGCGACGCGTTTCAGACCGGACGCATCACGCCGGACGATGAGCGGTCGGCCGAAGGCGTGCTCGAACCGCCGGTCAAGGTCTTTCGCCAACCACGACGGCAGCGATGGCACCGACAGCGTCACATGACGGCCGACTTCGCAATCGAGCACCACGTGGCGCCCACCGGGGCATCTGCGCTCGATCTCGTCGGCGAGCGCCAGGATGACCGCCGCCCGTTCGAGCAACCCGCTGTCAATCGCGTCGGCAACAGCCGGTAGCGACGCGACACGCGCATGACGGTCGCCGGCGCGACGGACAACGGCGGCGATCAGCGCGAGATCGTCATGCTCGAAGCCGGGCAGCTCGGCGGTCAACACGATCTCGGCGGTGTGCCTGTGGCGGTTGACAACGTCGAGGCTGCGGCCGATGTCGACGACCCACGCGGCGTGGTCGATCGCCTTTGCGACTCTCGCCGACGCTCGCCGCTCGAGCGCGCGATAGAGTGCGCCCGCGATATCGCGCCGCCGCGTCGCCGCCGCGTGGTCCCACCCGTCGAATCGCGACACCAGAGACGACAACGACGCCTCTCTCACGGCATCAGGGGCCGCCATGGCGATGTTCAACAGCCGGAGCGCGACCCCCTCGCGGACGCCATGGCCCGACACCAGAATGTGCTCGGCGCCCACGAACTCCGCGAGCGCATGCACGGCGATCGCACCGCCGACAATCGAGTCGGCGCGCTCCGCGCTCAAGCCAGGAATCTCATCGCGCCGTTTCTTCTTGATCGTCGCCAGGCGATCGATGACCTCGGCGAGACGATCAACCGGAAGCGCGTACCCGTGAAGGCTGCCGATGGGGTAACGCCGCGCCTCGCGGTCGATTTTGGCGACGTTGCGCAGCGTGCCGCCGGTGCCGACCAGCCGATCGGTCGCCGTCAGCCGGCGCACTCCGGCGTCGGTCAGGCAGTTGCGAACGTGGCGACGAAGGTGCCGCAGTTGCTTGCCGCCGGGCGGATCGGAACGCAGAAACCGGTCGCTCAAACGCAGCGCTCCCAGCGGCAGGCTCACGGCGTCGGCCAGCCGCCGGCGCGCGAATCGGGTAATCTGCATGCTGCCGCCGCCGATGTCGAACAGCAGCCCGTTCGACACCGCCAGGCCTCTGACCGCTCCGGCAAAACCGTACCGGGCTTCGGCGGGCCCGTCGATGATATCGATGCGCAGTCCGAGTTCGCGGCGCACCCGTTCCGCGAACTGCGCGCCGTTGCCGGCGTCGCGCATCGCCGCGGTGGCGACCGTCACGATCCGCTTCGCGCCGGCACGCCTCGCGATCGCGTCAAAGTCGCGCAGCGCTTCCATCGTCCGCGCCATGGTCGCGTCGGTCAGCCGCGCCGCCGTGTCGACGTCGTGAACGAGCCGCAGAGCGGCGCGCGACCCAGTCAAGAGACGCAGCTGGCTCGTACCGTCGCGCTCGAAGACCACCACTCGGCCGGAGTTCGATCCGATGTCGATGACCGCGATGGGATCGGTCCGAGACGCGACCGTTTGTTCAGGCATCGCGGGCAATCAACGCGTCGAGGCGTGCAGATCTGGAGCGGATGGCAGGCGCTCGGGCAAGTGGGACAGCCCCACCAACCGCCAGCCGGCGGTCTCCCGGCGGAAATGGCTGCGAACCGGACGGCGCCACGCCGGGTATGCCGCGTTCTCGATGGATACGTCGACTGCGACGAAGCCACCGGCTGAGGTGGCCAGGTCGGGCGGCGGCTCAATGGTGGTCGTCGCACTCTGCGTTTCCGACACGGGTTCGGTCTCGCCGGTCGCGTTGTCGAAGCGGAACCAGGACGCGTGGTACACGGCCGTACCCGTGGCCGCGCCCGTTTTAGTTGCAGCGTTTTCGAAGGACAACCGTCCGCTCCGATCGAGCCGTGGGTTGACGATCGGATTGACGGCCGGCAGGTAGGCGCTGACAACCTTGTTGCGGCGCTTGATGAGGACATCGCCGAGATATTTCTCCGCCGCCGCGTCGCTGAACTCGCCCGTGTGGACGGCCGCTCTGATCAGCTCGTCCGAAAACGCTGCCACGCGGCGCGCCGCCCAGAATGCATCGTCGTCACGCAGTTCCATGTACGCCGTTGTCGGCGTCTGCGGCCGCCATGCCCGCGGATCGAACACATCCCCCTCGAATTTGCCGATCGACGGGTACTCGACGTAGTGGACCGTCTGCCACGGGCTGAGCGCGAATCCGAACGACAACAAGCGCCTGCGCGTGGTATCGCCCTGGATGAAGTGCTCGTAGCTCAAATCCCATTCGTACAAGTCGTTGCACATCCCGAAGGTCGATCCGACGTCCTGCAGGTAGTGTTTGACCACCGTTCGGTCGTGGTCGGTTACCAGCGTGTCGAGCGTGTTCGACGCCTTGAGATCAGTGAGGTTGGTCCACGCGCCGAAGACGCGGAGCGCGCGCAGTTCCCGGCGGTGCTCGTGCGGGACAACGTCGTTCGGATCGTCAGGACGCGTGCCGTCGTACTGGAAGCCGCCGAGAATCTTGCCGGGCAGCAGTCGGCCGGCAACCACCCGATAGGTGCCGTCCGGTCGCTTCGCGACCTGTTCGAGAACCGCGTTCAGATCATCGTTGGTGAACGGTGTCCGCGCGCCGGACGGTCGGCGAATCGTCGCCCGCTCGTCGAACGTGGCACGCCGCGGGTCGAACGTCGTCAGGAACGTCTCAACCTGGTTGTAGCCGAGCGCCCAGAAGATCTTCGTGGCCACTTCCACCGCGCCGGTCGCCCCTTCCGGAAAGTACGGCGGATCGAACTCGAGAAACCATGTCTCGCCTTTCGCGTCACGTGCGGTAAAACCGGGGTGCGCGCCCGACGTCTTTTCTCTCGTCAGGATCCAGTGCGACGGGTCGGGCGGGGCGCCGCGATTGGGACCGCGCGCGATCTCGTCGACCGTGACCGACGCCGTTCCAATCCGGTTCGTGAACCAGCTCGAGTTCGGTACTTCGTCGATGGTGTTGATGTTCTGCGCCCGGGTGCCCGACGGCTTGTAGCCGGCCGTGACGAACAGGTTGGTCGTCATTTCGTACATCGACCCGATGAAATAGGGCTGGGCCTTCGAGGCATCCTGCGACTCCGGCTCGCGCTCGATCGGATCGTCCGGATAGAAATGAGGACTCGTCGTCGAGACGGCGCGTGCACACACCGTGAGCGCACCGACGACGAGCATCAGGCGAGCGGCGCGCAGTACCGGTGAAGCGAACGATGATCTGGACATGCAGGCAGCCTCAGAAGATCGGTGACGTCGCGACCACAAGCCTCGCCCCTTCAGGACTCCGCGCCACCTCGACACGCAGCGGCGTGGTGAAGGGTCCGTGAAAACGGACACCGAAGCCGTAGTCGCTCTTCATCCCGTGGAGATCGAGATCGGCGCGCTGCGCCGCCACCTTGCCGGTGTCGTAGAACACCGCGGTATCCATGAAGCGATTGGCCATGATCCGCCACTCCCCCTGAAGCGTCAGGCCGTTCTGATCGCGAAAGCGGTGGCTGGTAAAGCCGCGCATCGTCGATCCGCTTCCCACGTAGGGCAACAGGAAGAACGGCACCTGCTGATCGCTCTTGGCGTAGGTCGTCCGCGCAATGGCGCGGAGCGAAATCACCCACGCTTCCCGCAGGATCGGCACATCCTGGATCGCTTCATAGTCGACCTGGCGAAAGCCGAACCGCTCGTCCTTGTCGGCGTAGTCGTGCAGGGTGACGCCGTAGAATCCGCCTCGCCGCGAGTACCCGGGCGACGTGCGCCAGTCGAACCCCACAGTCCCCTGCGAATGTAGATATGTCGTTGTCGTGCCAAGACCAGGCAGCGTCGCCGGTGTGTATTTGCTCTCGACGGACGGGAAGTCGCTTCCCTCAGCAGGCCTTTGCGACCACTGGGAGACCTCCGCGCTGCCGCGCAACAGCAGCAGGCGGCGCGTCGGCCGCAGTGTGAGGGTGGCCGAGCCATACGGCTGCCGAAAATCGAAGTCGGCGCGATTGTCCAGTGCGGTGCCCATGCCGAAGCCATAGAAGGCCGCCTGGGTCGCCTCCCGCCAGCCGCCGAGGAGCGACAGCGAACCACGGCGATGAAACAGACGGGGGGCGGTGAGCTCCGCTTCGATGCGTTTGTAGCCCAGGACTGTGTAACTGCCGCGCACGTCGAGCATGTTGTACGAGCTCACGTGATGCGCGTAGCCGACGCCGAACGTGAAGCCGCCTCCGTAGTACGCGCTCTCGAAGAAGGGGTGCCACCGCGGTACGCCGTTGACGAGGATGTCCTCGGCTCGGTTGAACAGCGCTTCGGTCCTGGTGGGGACGTAGGGATGCAGCGTCTCGCTCTTCTCGATCTGTGCCTGTTCGATGACAGCCTCGCGTGTAGCGACTGCCGTCTCTTGTGCCGCGACAGATGCCGTCGCCCCATCCGTCACGCCTGCGACGACGACGAACAGAATCCACAATCCATGGCGGTGCACGATGCAACAACCTCGGTCGTCTGGTAAGGCAAATGACGGACCACGTTTGGTGCCCCTTGGACACGACAGCACCGACCGCGCAACTGCGTGCTGGCGGACAGGCGTGAGTGCCCACAGACACCTCCGGCACCTGTGGCGCGCGTCGATCGACGGCGATCAACGAGGTGTCAGACGCGGCACGCGGCTCGCAATCGAAGATCCGAACCGGACGCTTCAAGGAGAAAGCCAGCCGATTGATGTTCCGCCGACTCTTGGATGTTCGACCGGACGAACGTCGCCTGACGGCCACTGCATTCCTCGTACTCTTCGGGATTCTTGCGGCCCACGCGATTCTCGAGACCGCGCGCGATGCGCTGTTCCTCGCGCGACTGCCGGCTTCACAGCTGCCGTGGATGTATCTGGTCATGGCCGTGATCGCGGTCACGCTGTCGAGCTGGGCCACCCGTCGATCGCGCGGCTCGCGCGCGCTCGCCAACCTCCTGGCGATCTGTTCCGGAGGTACGTTCTTGTTCTGGACCACCAGTTCGTTGCTCGGCGTCTGGGCGCTGAGAGCGCTGTATGTCTGGACAGGGCTCGTGAGCACGCTCGCGGCGGTGCAGTTCTGGCTCGTCGTCGGCTCGATCTACACCATCACGCAGGCCAAGCGCACCTATGCGGTCATCGGCCTGGGCAGCCTGCTCGGTGCGATCGCCGGTGGGAGCGTGGCGCGCCTCGTGAGCGCGCGCTTCGACGCGCGCCACCTGTTGTTGGTGTCTGCAGCCGTCCTCGCTGCGACTGCTGTCGGCCCGGCAACGTGGCTGGGTAACCGAGCGATCGCCTCAGGCGACGACGCGGCACGCGGTCTGCCGCGCTTGGTCGAGGGCTTCCGGTTGATTCGGCTCGACCCGTATCTGTCCCGCCTCGCCGGCGTCGTTCTGATCGCCACCGTGGCCGTCACGCTCGCCGATTACGTCTTCAAGAGCGCCGTGGCGCGGGCGGTTCCGGCGACGCAGCTCGCCTCGTTCTTCGCCTCGTTCTATATCGTCCTGAACGGCCTCGCCCTCACGGTGCAGCTGTTCGTCGTCTCGTGGCTGATGCGCGTCCTCGGCGTCAACCGGGCGCTGTGGGTGCTTCCGCTCCTCCTCGTCATGAGCGCGGCCGGTGTCGCAGGCGGCGGCGGACTCATTGCCGTGCTGCTGCTCAAGAGCGCGGACGGTGTGCTCCGTCCTTCTCTCCATCGAGTCGGAATGGAGCTGCTCTTCGTCCCGGTTCCGGATCAACTGCGTTCGCTCGCGAAGCTCGCCGACGTGCTCGGGCAGCGCGGCGGGCAGGCACTCGCCTCCATCTTCATTCTGGCCTGGCTGGCCGGCGGCCGCGGCGAGACCGCACTCGCGATCATCTCGGCCCTGCTGTGTGTGTTGTGGATCGTCCGGACGGCTAAGCTCAACTCGCACTATCTCGAAGTCTTCCGCGTCGCACTTCGCACTGGTACGCTCGCAGACACGCCTCACCTGCCCGCACTCGACCTCGGTGCACTCGAAGTGTTGTTTTCAGCGCTGAACAGCCAGGACGACGCCGAAGTGCTCGGCGCCCTGGATCTGCTCGATCAGGAGGGCCGCGCGCAGCTCGTGCCCGCGCTAATCCTGTATCACCCTTCTCGTGCGGTCGTCTTGCGGGCCCTCAATATCCTGGCGAAGGCTGGACGCGTCGACTTCGTCCCGATCGCCGACCGCTTGATCGACAGCACGGATGCCGAAACGCGAGCGGCAGCGCTGCGAGCCCGCTCGACCGTCCGGCCGGAGCCGGCAGTGCTTCGGCGTGCCGCCGCGGACCCAAGCCCGCTCGTTCGCGCCACCGGGATCGTCGGCCTCGTCGCCGGCCAGTGGGGCTCCGACGACGCCTCGCGGATGATGGATGATCTCCTGCGGTCGTCGTCCGCCGACACGCAAGCCGCCGTCGCTCGTGCGATCGAGCGCCAGCCCGCGGCGGAGTTCGAGGACGTCCTCCTGCGGCTCAGTGATTCTCCGGACACCGGTGTCCTCCGGCACGTCGCTCATGCGATGGCCAAAATCAAGAGGTCTTCGTTCCTGCCGAAGCTGTTGCTGATGCTCGGCCAGCCGGCGATCCGCAACGAGACGCGGGCGGCGCTTCTCCAGTACGGCGAGGAGGGGCTCGGCATGCTCGAGGCTGCGCTCGGCGATGACCGCCTGCAGCGACACGTCCGACGGCAGATCCCCCACACCATCGCTCAGTTCGCATCCGACCAGGCTGCGCGCGTCTTGCAGAAACATCTCCTTCAGCAGTCGGACGGCCTGGTCCGGTTCAAGATCCTCCGTGCACTGGGACGCGTCGCCGCTGACCATCCAGAGGTGCGCCTCGATGATGCGGTGCTGCGGCAGGCGACCAAACACGCGGCCGACGACGCCACGGACCTTCTCTACTGGCGCGTCAATCTTGTGCGCGGCGCCGTCGCTCAACCACGACGTTCCACCGCAGGACATTCACTGATCGTGCTGCTCCTGCGCGACAAGGAGCGTCGCGCGGTCGAGCGTATCTTCCGGCTGCTGGGACTGACGTTTCGGCGCGAAGATCTGCGTGCCGTTCATCGTGGCCTGACGAACGCCAACGCGAAAGTCAGGGCGGGCAGTCGTGAGCTGCTCGAGAACCTGCTGTCGTCGCCGCTCCGCGAATCGGTGCTCGGGCTCGTCGACGAAGTCGCAGACGAGCATCGGCTGGCAGCAGTCCGGCCGGATCTCGCAGGCACTCCGCTCGAGTACGACGCGCTGGTGACGCTGCTCGCCGCCGGACGCCGTCAGACCCTCCGCTCACTCGCGCGATATCACGCGCGGGAGCTCGGACTGTCAATTCGAGTCCGGCCCGACGTCCGCGAGCCGACACAGACGAGCGTGTTCGCCGCGCGCGTACTGGAGGCCGCTGAGGCCCTGGGCGAGAGGACATGATGGAGAAGCTGGGCACCGACCGGACGTTCACGATCTTCGAGAAGATGCTCTACCTGCGCCGAGGCCGACTCAGTGCATTGCCGAGCGCGGTCCCGACCGGGCAGCTGTCAATCGTCGCCGATCAGATGCGCAATCGTACCTTCAAGTCGGGCGCGGTGATCATGCGGGAAGGTGAAGCGCCGTTGGCTGCGTACTCGCTGGTGCGCGGCCGCATTCGGGTATCCCGCCGTGGACAGGTGCTCGGCGATGTCGAACCTGGCGCCGCGGTCGGCGTCGGCGCAATCGTCTCACGGGACGCGCTCGGACTCGGTGCCGTGGCGGTGACGGACGTCCTCGCGCTCGAACTCGACCGGGAGAGGCTGGTCGATATCTTCGAGGACCACTTCCCGCTGTTACTCGAAGCGATCCGCGAAGTCGCACGGCAACATCTCGACCGGATCAGGAAACTGACGGAGGTGCCAGACCAATTGCCTGTCATCCACCCCGAACGGTCGTTGCTCAAACGGTTGGATTTCGTCGAGCGTCTTCTCCTTCTCAAGATGCCGGAAGGCCCATTCGAACGCAGTAGCGTCGCCGCCCTTGCCGAGATCGCCGAGCGGACCCGCCACTGGTCGATTGAGGCGGGCACGACTCTGTGGCGCGAAGGCGAGCCGGCCGGCACGTCCTGCCTGATCGTGAACGGATCGATTCGATGCTCGCTGTCGAGAGACGGGAGGCCCGTCGAGTTCCGCGCCGGCAGTACCGCAATCGGTGCACTCGAGGCGATCGCCGGGCTGCGCCGCTGGCATGACGCCGTGGCGGACACACGGGCCGACGTTCTCGAAACCAAGGTGACCGATCTCATCGACGTCTTCGAGGACAACGTCGAGATGGCAATGGATTTTCTCGCGTGGGTGTCCGGCGCTGCGCTGGCTCTGATCGAGACGGCCTTCGGACCTGGCCCCGAGCTCCTCGACTTCCTCACGAGATCGTCTGTCTAACTCCCCTGGAACAGTTTTACGAGCGCATGGCTGCCGGGACGTGGCTGTCTGCCGACTCCGAGGGTTAACGTCCGGTGTCCTCAAGACCGTACTTCCGAAGGCGCGCGTACAACTGGGTGCGTGAAATACCCAATTGGCGGGCGGCCTTCGAGCGGTTGCCGTTCACCTCTCGCATCGTGTGCGCGATCATCCGCTGCTCGAGGTCGCCCAGAGTGGTCCCGTCTCTCGCCGCCGGGTTCTCCTGCGCAAGCATGAGATCGCCATCGCGAATGACCCCGCCGTCGCAGACGATCGCCGCACGTTCGAGGACGTTCTGGAGCTCACGAACATTTCCCGGCCACGAATACGCGACGAGTGCGGCACTCGCAGCAGGGTCGAGCGCAGTTACCGCTGCGTCCGTCGTCCGCGAGAATTCCTGGAGGAAGCGACGGGCGAGCGGGATGATGTCCTCGCGGCGATGACGCAGTGGTGGCACGCGGATTTCGAATACGTTGACACGGTAATAGAGGTCGGCACGAAACGCGCCGCTGGCCACCGCCTCGCGCAAGTCTCGGTTTGTTGCGGCAATCACCCGAACATCCGCTTTGATCGACCGGGTGCCGCCAAGGCGCCGGAATTCGCGTTCCTGCAGCACGCGAAGGATCTTCGCCTGTCCGGCGGGCGTCAGTTCGGCAATCTCATCGAGGAACAACACGCCTCCGGCGGCCAATTCGAAGTGGCCCGCCTTCGGTTGCTGAGCGCTCGTGAACGCGCCGCGTTCGAATCCAAACAGCTCGGATTCCAACAGATGCTCAGGAAGCGCCGCACAGTTGATCGGCAGGAAAGGACCTCTGCGACGGGGAGAGTTTCGATGTAAGAATCTGGCCAGGACCTCCTTCCCCGTGCCCGACTCGCCCTGAAGACACGCCGTCGTTTCGAGCGGGGCGAGACGCGATGCGATCTTGATCACGGCTCGCCAGGCGGCCGAGTCGCCGATCATGCATGTCGATCGTGCCTCATCGTCGAATGGCTCGATTTCACCGAAGCGCTGACGAACGGTCACCGACTCCAGCCGCGGCATATAGCCCCCCGCTGGAGAGAAGCGTCTGAGATGTTCTGAGCGTGCGTCTTTGCGACGCGACGGGTCTGTGCCATGAGGACTGTTGACACTCGCAATGGTCGGAGACATGTTCGCCTGCGCCCGGTCTCGGGGTTCGACATCACATGCCGGGTGGCGTGCGCCAACTCGCTGAACATCTTGGCCGACGTGGCGCGCGGCAGTTTTTCACGACAACCAACAACGCAATTGCCGGTCCAGCGGCAACTCCCTGAATCCACAGTCGTTCTGGACTCGTGCAGTGGCGGACTTTCGACAATGGCGAAATCGTAGACAACAAACCCCGATCCGACGAGGTGCGGCCACCGGCGCACGAACATCGCACATTTCAGTGAAGGTGCAGCGCCAGACGGCCCGCTGAGAAGGGTTTGACGGCATGCCGCTTCCCTCGAACAACGACGCCTGGCTCACGACGACATCGATCCCGATGTCGGCGAGCGCGATGCAATGGGACAGCACCGAGCAACTCGAGGGCGATCACGAGAGGCACTCCCAACGGGCGCGCCACCGGACCTGCCAGGACTTGACGAGGTTTCAAAGTATGACGAGCGGTCGAACGGTTCTCATCACCG
>Ga0075425_100006972_pt1 | contig 11899 bp, 7 predicted proteins | sample SoiMethybrSBSTD4_FD_75300 | JGI IMG/M metagenome (GOLD analysis project Ga0075425, IMG submission 75300) | Bulk soil microbial communities from a Populus tree surrounding site in Tennessee, USA - Soil MetaG P. TD hybrid SBSTD4 | ecosystem: Environmental > Terrestrial > Soil > Tree plantation...
AACATGCCGGTCGACTTCGTCGTCGTGAAGTCGGGCAGCACGGCGAGCGGCGGCGGCTCGCTCGTCTACGACTACCGGAGCTACGGCTGGGGCGGGCATCCCGCGACCGGGCCGTGGGCGGACGCGAACCTGTGGAGCCCGAACGATTCCTTCTCGCACTTGCTCTTCTGCACGCTGAAGAAGCTGCGCGTCGAGAAGACCGCCGCAGCGAGCTTCAACCGCGCGTACCAGTGGACGATCTCGAAGCGCGTCGCGACGGGCGGCGGCGCGTTCGGGAAGAGCGCATCGCTGAGCCTCCTCACCGGCGACTCGGGCGCCGCCACGTGGCAGATCGCCGTCGACCAGACCGGCGTGACGGACGTCGCTGCGGCCGTGTCGGGGACGATCACGATCCTCGACAGCTCGCCCTTCGACGTGACCGGCGTCGTCGACGAGTCGCTCTCGAACGTCGCGTTCACCGGCGCGTGCACGGCCAAGGCCAACACCAACGACCAGGCGACGTTCTCTGTCGCCAAGGGGCAGACGATCGCGTGCGGCTACAGCGCACCGACTGCCAAGCAGGACGGCACAAACACTGTGCTCGCGGATCCGTCGAGCCCGGACTGGATGGACAGCGCGAGCGCGTCGGCTCCCTACGCCTTCGGCGCGCCTACGGCCGAGGTGAACAAGACCGTCCACTGGACGGACTCCAACGGGCAGTCGAAGAGCGGCATCACCGCCGATGACACCGTCTCGTACGACTCCTCGTACACGTGTGACCGCGACCAGGGCGCGCACGCGAACACGGTCACGCTCTTCAACGAGAATGGCGTGAAGCTCGGCGAGGACACCGCGACCGTCACGGTGACCTGCACGCCCAAGCGGCCGCTCGAGGTCACGAAGACGGCCGTCGGCGACTTCACGCGGACGCACCGCTGGTCCGTGGAGAAGAAGGTCGCACAGGACGGCCAGTCGTTCAGCCACCACACGGACGTCTCGCTGTTCGACGGCCAGAGCAAGACCGTCACATGGCTCGTGCAGGCCCACGACGACGGCGTCGTCGACTCGGGCTACCGCGTCCACGGCACGATCACGATCGCCAACCACAACGCGGTGGCCGTGAACGACGTCACCGTCTCCGACCCCGGCACGGTCGTCGACTGCGATCCCGCGACCGCCGGCGCGCAGGCGAGCGGGCTGACCGTCCCGGCGAACGGGTCGCTCACGTGCTCGTACGGCGGCGATCTCTCGTCGCAGGCGCCGACGAACACCGCGACGGCCGACGCCCCCGGCGCGGCGTTCGACGGGTCGACTCCGCCGACGCCGATCACGTGGACGGCCAACGAGGTGCACGCGAACGTCACCGTCGTCGACGACCATCACGGCGCGATCCCGGGTGGTCAGATCACGTACAGCAACGACGTCGCCTGCCCGGGCGGCAGCGGCTTCGCGAACACGGCGCGGGTGCTGGACGGACAAGACGTCCTCGCGTCGGACACAGCTGACTTCACACTGACCTGCAAGCACGTCGCCGGCCTCGTCGTCGAGAAGACCGCCGTGCCGACGTGGATCCAGAACAACACCTGGACGGTCTCGAAGACGGCGAACGGCGTCGGCCATGCGACCTTCGACCTGAAGGACGGCGCCACCGGCGCGGTCACGTGGAACGTCGACGTGACGAAGTCGACGGCGAACATGTTCTCCGTCGCCGGCTCGATCACGATTGCGAACCCGAACGCGTTCGCGGTGACCGCGGTGAAGCTGACCGATTCGCTCGCGCTCGACCGGCTCGACTGCAAGCTCGGGACCGCGACGTGGGCGTCCGGCGACGACATCCCGGTCGGCGGAACCGTCACCTGCGATTACTTCGAGGACCTCGGCACCGTGCAGCCGCAAGGCACGCTGACGAACACCGCGTCCGCGAGCGGCACGTTCGGCGGCCAGACCTCTTCGGGCTCCGCGACAGCGACGTTCCAGTTCACGAAGCCGACGCAGAGCTACAACGACCAGGTCACCGTCGTGGACGACCTGCTCGGAGCACGGTGGACGGCGAGCGAGAGCGGCGACGACCGCACGTTCCAGCAGACCGTGCCGTGCACGACGGCGACCGTGCAGAACGTCGCGCGGGTTCTCGGGGACGACACCGCGACGGCCGGCGTGGAGACGGATCACGTGCTCGCGACGGCGACCGCGTCTTACAGCTCGACGTGCTCGCAGACGCCGCCGCCTCCGCCTCCTCCGCCGAGCCCGCCGCCGGCTCCGCCGGGCCCGCCGGAGACCCCGCCGGCCACGCCTCCGGCGACCCCGCCGTCCACCCCGCCGGCTACCCCGCCTGCGACTCCGCCGGCGACTCCGCCGGCGACGCCTCCGCCGTTCACGCCGCCGACGGTCAAGCCGAAGCCCAAGCCGAAGCCCAAGCCCAAGCCGAAGCCCAGGCCGAAGCCCGTGCGGAAGCCGGCGGCCAAGCCGAAGCCGGCGAAGCCGGTCTGCACGACGCTCACCGTCAGCAAGCACACGATCCAGGCGGGCGCGCCGAGCGTCGTAGTCTTCACTGTCAAGGCTGCGGGCCGCCCTGTGCCGGGTGCACGGATTCGGATCGCGGGGCCGGGCGTGAACAAGGTCGTCGTCACCGGACGGAACGGCCAGGTACGTACGCGGTTCACGACGAAGAAGCCGGGCATCGTCCGCGTCATCGTCCTGAAGCCCCACGCCTCGTGCGCGAGCCAGCAGATCGGCGCGGCCGGCACCTTCCAGCCGCCCGTCACCGGGTAGCGCAGAGGCCCCTCCCACCCGTCGCCGGGCCGCGCTAGCCGCGGCCCGGCGACGGGGCGTACTGCCCGAGGAAGCCCGCGCCGATCAGCTGCTCGGCGACGGCGGCCTGACCGATGAAGCACTCCCAGACCCGCCCGTCGGAGGCGAGCGAGCGGCAGCCGCCGTTCACGTGCTTCGACGCGTCGACGGTCGGCTCGACCGTCCCCTTCCAGTCCGACACCTCGGGCGCGGGAGCGCGCGTCAGCACGCACCGGTACTCGACGTCCTCCCGGACGACAGTGCAACGCGGCTCCGTCCCGGCGAGCGAGAGCGTGCCGGCGGGGAGGCTCCGCGCCACGTCGTCAGGGTCGAGCAGCCTGCCCACGCCGAGCGCTGCGCCCGGGAGCACGACCGCGAGCGCGACCAGCGCCGCCACGAGCCGCTTCGACGTGCGCTTCGATCCACGTCGCCCGGCGAGCTCGGCGCCGGCGCACTCCTCGAGCGCGTCGCCGAGGCGCCGCAACGTCACGGTCTGGTCCGTCATCCGCGCACGGCGAAGAAGCTCGGCATCCGTCGTCATGCAGAGAGATGGCGCGGCGGCCGCGAAACGTTACGCAGGATCAGCGCCCGACACGAATGCGGGCGAGGTCGCGCGGGATGCGCGCGGGAAGCGCGGACGGCCAGGCGTGCAGGTCGACGGCCGAGCCGGGGCCGGCGGCGCTCCCCGAGAACGTGACGAAGTCGCTCTCCCAGAAGTGGAGCGTCTTGCCGCGCACGGTTCCCGGGAGCAGGAGCGAGAACCGGCCCTTGGCGTCCGGCCAGCGCGCCGCGAGCGGACGGACGACGCCGTTCGGCCCGGTGACGCCGACGAGCAGGCCCCGGTAGAACGCGCCGTTCTCCGCCGTCGACTTGGGCAACGGCAGGGAGACGCCCGAGCCGGGGAGCTTGATGTCCATCGTGGCGCTGTGGAGCGACGAGAAGGCGACGAGCGCGGTACCCGAGCTGTACGACGTCCGTCCGACGGCGACCTGGACGCTGAGCGGGACCGGGTTGGCGCCGCTCTCGTCCGAAGCGGAGAAGAACGAGACGTAGTGGCCGTTCGCGTTCGACGGCTGCGAGAAGGTCCAGAAGTCGCGGTCGGTCGTCCGCGTGACGACGGTCGCGCCGGCCACCGGATTGCCGCGCGCGTCGGTGATCGTCCCCTGCAGGCGGTAGCTGAGGAGCACGACGGGCGGCGCGGTCGCGCCGTCAGCGCGCCTCGCGCGGCCGGTGACGAGGACGTTGCCGTCGCCCACGATCGACATTCGCACGTCGTCGATGGCGTAGCCGACCGAGATGCCGGCGGACGCCTGCAGCAACGCCTGCCGTTCCGCGGCGGACGCGGACCGGCCCCCGACGCGCGCGCGGGACGCGTCGACGACGTGAATCGGATGGCGCGCGGCGAGCGTGGCGTCCACCGGATACGCGAACCGCCCGGAGGAGTCCGTCAGCCGGGGCAGCCGGTAGCGGTCGACGGCAATGCGGGCCCCCGACACCGGGCTGCCGCGCAGGAGCAGGCGACCGGTGACGCGGACGGTGTTCGACGACCCTGCCTGCCAGAGCCGGAGCTCGGGGACGTTGTCGACGGTGATGCGCGCACCGGCGGCCGCCGCGACGTGCGGCGCGCGCTTCGTCCGCGGTGCGACGATGGGCGCCGCCGCCGGCCTGGTCACCGGCGCGGCCTCGTCGACCGTCGCCGCGAGGCGGTCCTTGCTCGGCCCGAGCGAGAAGACGTGCAGCTGCGAGACCGTGCCGCCGTTCGACGACGTCGGCGTGCCGCCGACCGTGACCGCCACGTACTCCTTGCCGTCGCGCGAGAAGATCGACGGCCCGGCCGCGATCGGGTTCCCGGTCTGGAACGTCCACAGCACCTTGCCGGTGCGCAGGTCGAACGCGCGCAGGACGCCGTCGCCGCCCCCGGCGAAGCCGAGGCCGCTCGCGGTGGTCGTGATGCCGCCGCGCTCGGGCTCCGGGGTGAGGAACTTCCACGCCCGCTTACCCGAAGAGACGTTGATCGCGCTGATCGACCCGTGGTCGTGCCAGCCCTGCAGCGCCGCGCCGAAGTTGCCGTTCTGCAGCCCGAGATAGACGTCGCCGAGCAGCAGCTTCCGCCGCTTCTGCGTCGGCGTGAGCTTCTGCTGGACGAGCACGGACGCGGTCTCCGCGGCGGCGTTGAAGACGTAGTTCGTGGCCGGGTCGTACGACGCCGGGGAGTAGTTGAGGCCGCCGAGCGACGACGGGAACACCGTCACCGGCTGCCCGGGCCGCAGAGCGGGATGCTCGACACGGTCGATGACCTTCACGCGCTCGTGGAACGGCCGGCCGGTGTGGGCGTCGAACGCGAACCACATCCCCTCCATCGTCGCGACGGAGACGACGTCGTGCGTCTTGCCGCCGACCTTGCCGCGGTACACGAGCGGCGGCTGCGAGACGTCGTAGGCCCATTGGTTGCCGGCGATCAGCTGCCGCCACCACTTCAGCTGACCGGTCCTCAGGTCGACGGCGATCAGCGAGTCGGTCCGCGCATCCTGACCCGGGTGCAGCGCCGGGAAGTAGAGCGGCGTCGCCGAGCCGGTGCCGAAGTAGACCGTGTTCGTCCGCGCGTCCGCGGTGACGGGCGTCCAGACTGCGCCGCCGCCGACGACGCGCGACGTGCGCCGCCAGGACTGGCGGTCCGGCGGGATCGTCCAGAACGTGCTCGGCCACGCGGGGTGCAGATCCGTCGTGTACGCCATCACGAAGCCGCGGATCCCGTATTCGGACCCCGCGGCACCGATGAACACGCGGTGGTCGGCGCAGACGGGTGCGCTCGTCTCCGAGTACCCGTAGTTGGCCGACGCGTTCGGCGTGTCCTGGCCGATCGCGACTTTCCCGAGAACGGCACCGTCGCTCGCGCGCAGCGCGACGAGCTTCATGTCGAGCTGCGCGAGGAAGAGCCTGCCGTCGCAGTAGGCGAGACCGCGGTTGGCGACGATCCCGAAGTTCTTGAACACCGCGCTGTTCGGCGGCTTGTACTGCCAGAGGACGGCGCCGGTCGCGCCGTTCAGAGCGAAGACGTTGTCGTCGTTCGTCGTCACGTACAGCGTGCCGTTGATCGCGAGCGGATACGACTGCTGCCCGCGACGGACGTCCGGATCGAGCTTCTGGAAGTCGACGAGGTACGAGCGCGTGAGACGGGAGACGTTGCTCGGCGTGATCTCGGTGAGCGGCGAGTGGCGGTCGTTCGAAGCGGTGTGGCCGAACGCGACCCAGTCGCCGTTGACGGCGTCGGCAGGCGAGCCGGGCGCCGCGCCGGCGACGAGCGCAATCGTTGTCGCCACGGCCACCGCAGCAGCTCCAAGCACAGACTGTCGGCGCAACACGGTCACCCTCGCGCCCCGGCGGCGAACATCGATTCCAGCCTACGCCTCTCCGCCTTTTCGCGCTACCGCCCGGGCAGCGCGTAGGCGATCAGCTCGAAGACCGGTCGCGGAAACGCGGGGTGGTCGGCGCCCGCGCCGAGGAGGAGGGTGCGCCCTGCGACAGCGGGGCAACCGTTGATCCCGGCACGAGCCCGTGCGTGGACGACCGTCGAGCCGTCGCGCGTCGAGAGCCCGTAGACGTTGCCGTCGTAGGTTGCGGTGAAGACGAGGTTGCCGGCGACTGTGGCGCAGCCGAAGGCCGGTGATACGAGCCTTCGCGCCCACACACGCTTTCCCGTCGATGCATCGAGCGCGACGAGCCGGCCTGTCCCGCGCGAGTAGTCCTGGGCGTAGAAGGCGAACGCGTTGCCTCCGTAGGCACCCTCCTTGAAGCAGAGATCGACGACGGGGACGAAGACGCGGCCGTCCGCGTAGGCCATCGGCGTCTCCACGCCGCCGAGCAGGCCGGGACAGACGGTGACGGGAACTCGCGGCAGCGGGCCCGTGTCATTGCGGTGGAGGCCGACGCGGGCTTCCCAGACGCGCCGGTGGTCGCTCGCCCGCCACGCGATCACGCGTCCGCTCTTGCCCGCGCCGATCACCAGGTCGTCGGCGAGGATCGGCGAGAGCTGGAAGTCGTAGTCGCGCACGTCGTGCGGCGTGACCTGGTCGAACCACAGGAGCTTCCCGGTGGTGCCGTCGAGCACGACGAGCGAGTCGGTGTAGCGAACGGGCCCCGGGTAGGCGCCGCCGTTCGGGTGGCGGCGCGACCCACCCCACGGATACGGATTGGCGATGCCGACGTAGACGCGCCCGCTCGAGTCCACCGACGGCGAGTACCAGGCGCCTCCGCCCGAGGCCTCCTTCGGGAACCGCCACGGCTCCTCGATCGTGTCGAAGCGCCAGCGCACGGCGCCGTTCCGGGCATCGAGCGCGTAGAGCAGCCCACGGCCGCCGGGCGCCTGCCCCGTGGTGCTCGTGTAGACGAGGTCGCCCGCCACGACCGGTGCGATCGTAATCGGGTTCGCCGTCGTCGTCAGACGCGTGTGCCAGCGCTCGCGCCCGTTGCGCGCGTCGAGCGCGAACGCGCTCGTGTCCGTGTTGCCGATCACCAGGCCGTCGGCGACCGCGACCCCGTTCGGGCCGCCGCTCGGCCGGTCGTAGCGGTGGGTCCACAGCGCCCTGCCGTCCCCGAGCCGGAGCGCGTACACGTTGCTGTTCAGGTCCTGGATGTAGACGCTGCCGTCGCTGACGACGGGCGTCGACGCGAAGAGCCCGGAGAAGCCCACTTTCCCGCGCAGGCGGAAGCGCCACCGCACGCGGAGCGGGCGCGCGCGGCCGTGCACGACGGGCCCGGCGACGGCGCGCCTGCTCGCGAGGTCGCCGTTCGGCGAAGGCCACTCGACCGGATCCTCCGCCGCGCGCGAGCCCAGGCCAAACCAATCGCTGCCTGTGCCGACTCCCACCGCCACAGCCGCTGCGGCGACGAGCGCCAGCGCCGGCAGCGCCTTCATCCTCTACCCGATCGGCGAGTACACCTGGATGTAGCCGCGCATCTTGTTCGAGCAGTGCAGCGCGCAGCGATACAGGTAGACGCCGCGGTCCACGAACTGCACGAGCACGTGGCCGACCTGGCCGTGCTTGAGCACGGGCGACTTCTGCCCACCGACGTGGAAGTCGTGCGTCAGCTTCCCGGTGTTGACGATGCGGAAGTACGCCGTCTCGAGGCGGGCCACCTTCTTCGGGGTGACCGTGATACGGGTGTCGGTGATGCGCACGGCAAGCGTGATGAGCGGATCGACGCCGGTCGTCTTCGGGGTCGCCGGGCGCGCGCCGCCCGCTGCGCCGAGCAGGATCGCCGCCGCCGCAGCCAGAACCACGCCCGCTTTCATCGGCGTCAGCATGGCGCCGCCGGCTGCGTCTTCGTGAACTTGCTCCCCTTCGATCCCGTGATCTTCAGGGTATACGCGCTGCAGTTGCTCAGCGGCAGCGCGCCGAAGTTCGCCGTGAAGGATCCCTTCGCGTTCGCGGTCGCCGGCCTCGTGCGCGTGCCATCGGCAATGAGCGTCACGGTGAGCCGCTCGCCCGGCTGGAAGTGGCTGCCGGTCACGATCACGGACGCTGCGAAGTCGACCGTTGCGACCGGCTTGCACGCGGCGCCGACGACGTTCCTGAGCGTCGCAATCGACCCGCTCGTACCGGTCGCACGCAGCACGTACGCGCTGCACGTCGTCAGCGACGCCTTCGGGAGCGTGAGTGTGACCGTCCCACCCGCGGTGGCGGTGGCGGTCGCCGTGCCGGTGCCCGCACCTGTCAGCCGGAGCACGACCTTCTCCTTCGCCTTGAAGCCGACGCCGCGCACCGTGAAGGGCTTCAGACGCACGACATGGAGCGTGGCCTTCGCCTGCCGCTCCTGAACCGCGCCCGCGGGCGCCGCAAGCACGGCGACCGCGAGCACGGGGAGGAGCAACGAGAACATCGACCTCACGGCTACTTGACCGACTTGATGTATGCGGTGAGCGCTTTCGCCTGCGAGAGCGGGATGCTCCCGATCGCCGTCGTCATGATCCCGGACGAGTAGCCCGCGACGATCTGCGCGTCGGGCTGGACGATCGCGAGGATCAGGTAGCCGTCGGTCGCCTTCACGGTCTGGCCGTTCGTCAGCTTGACATTGCGTCCTGCGAGGCCCTTCCACGTCGGCCCGGTCGACTGCGCGCCGGTGAGCGTGTGGCAGCCCTCGCAGCTGAAGTTCGTCGAGAGCGTCTTGCCCTGCGCGATGAGCGCCGGCGTCGCCGGGACCGTGATGTTCGCGTACGGGTTCGCGCCGGCTCCGCCGCCGCCGGCGGCCGCCTTCGCCTTCACCTGGCCGCGGATCTCACCTGCGGGGTTCTTCGGAGTGTGGACGTTGACGTACGCCCTGCCTGCGATCATCGCCGCCGCCGCAGCCACGGAGACCGACTTCGTGCCGTGAGCGCCGGAGGTACAGGGGGCGCAGAGCGGCACCACGATCGGCCCCGCCTTGCCCGCGACGCCGATGTGCACGTGGGCGGCGAGGCCCTTCCCCGTCAGGTGGGCGTAGGTCAGCTTGAAGGTCAGCGTCGACTTGGTCGTGCTGATCACCTTCAACGTCCCGGTGAAGGTCCCGCTTCCGCCGGTCGTCCCCTTCGGCTTCGGGACCTCGAGGCCCGTGTTGAGCGGCGTCTTGATCGTGTACGAGCCGGGTGTCAGCGCCGCGGCGCCGAGCGGCGTGCGGGAGTGGCCGGCCATGGCGGCGCTTCCCACCAGGAGCAGCGAAACCCCGGCGACGACTGCGACCCTCAGTCTCTTCTTCATCTCACTCCTCCGTTCTCGGCTCGGCCGCCCGAGACGGCCTCCTGTCACATGCTACGTCCGAGCTCTCCACCTCGGATTCGGGGGACGGCGCGGCGGCCGAGGGGCTCGGCCGTCACGCCGTCCGAGCTAGCTGGTCTACGGAAGCGCGAACGCGTAGAGATCGTCACCGTGCTTGCCGGGCGACTCGAACGTGAACGCGGTTCCTCCGTCATACAGTGCGATGTACTGCTTTCCGTTGACGCTGTAGGTCATACCCGGCGCCGCGACATTGGACGCGAGCATGGCCTTCCACAGCAACTTGCCGGTCGCAGCGTCGTAGGCGTCGAACTCGCCTGAGCCGCGGCCCGCGAACACGAGCCCGCCTGCCGTCGTGAACGTGCCGCTGTAGCACGTCCGCGGCCACTTCACGCGCCAGGCGACCTTGTTCGTCGTGACGTCCATCGCGACGATGTAGCCCTGCCAGAACTTGATCCCGGCGAAGTTCACCCCGGCCTGGGCCTTCCCCGCCAGGTAGTTCTTGTTCAGCTGGGCGGCCGGAATCGCCTGGATGGCGAAGTCGCTGTCGGCCGCACACACGTAGAACAGGTGCGTGTTCGGGTTGTACGACGACGGGTTCCAGTCGACCCCGCCCTGGGCACTCGGTGCCATGGCCACCGCCTGGTCGAAGCGCGGCGGATCCCAGAGGCAGCCGACCTTCACGGGCTTGCCCGCGAACGGCTTCTTGTACGTGACGGCCTTGGCACACGTCTGCGGCGTGATGCGGTCGCCGATCGGCACCGGCTGCGTCGGCCACGTGTTCATCACCTTCAGCTGCGGGACCTTCGTCTCCTTGATCCCGAGCAACGGCAAGCCCGTCGTGCGGTCGAGCAGGTAGAGCCAGCCCGTCTTGCACGCCTCACCCAGCGCGTGTCTCAGCACGCCGTTGACCGTGACGTCGAACGTGATCACCGCGTTCGGACAGTCGTAGTCCCAGAGGTCGTGGTGGACGACCTGGTACCACCACTTGATCTGCCCGCTCGTCGCGTCGAGCGCGACGATCGAGGCGGTGAACAGGTTCTGCCCCGGCCCGCGGGCCGTCCACGGAGCCGCGTTGCCCGTCGAGAAGTAGATCGTGTTCAGCGCCGGGTCGACGGCAGGGGTGTTCCACACCGTCGCGCCGCCGGTCGTGTAGCCGAGCGGCCCCGCAGCCCACGTCTGGCCGCCGATCTCCCCCGGCGCCGGCGCCGTGAAGAAGCGGTAGGACGGGCTACCGTCCTTCGCGTTGTAGGCGGAGATGCTGCCGCGGCTCATGAACTCGCCGCCCGTCGAGCCGACGTATACCAGGCCGTTGTAGTAGAGCGGCGCCGACGTCAGCGTGTAGCCCTCTTTCCAGTTGTGGACGATGACCTTCCAGAGGACCTGCCCCGTCATCTGATCCAGGGCGACGAGCCGGCCGTCGAGCTGCGCGACGAAGACCTTGCCGTCGCCGATGGCGACGCCGCGGTTGTCCCAGCCGCAGCAGGCAGTGTTGATGATCTGCGCGACGTTGGAGTGGTACGTCCAGATCCGCGCGCCTGTGGCGGCGTCGACCGCGAAGACGTCGTCGTTCCCGGTCGGCACGTACATGACGCCCTTGTAGACGACGGGCGTTCCCTCGGCGGAGTACTTGGCCGCCTTGCCCGACCCATCGAGATGGACGTGCCAGGCCTCCTTCAGGTTCGCGACGTTGGATGTGTTGATCTGGCTCAGCGCCGAGTAGCGGGCGTTCGTGATGTTCCCGCCGTTCGTGATCCAGTCGTTCACGGGTACCGAGGCCATGTCGGCCGATGTGAACGCCGGAGCGGCGGTGATCGCGACTGCGGCGTGCGACGCCTTGACGTTGCCGAGGAGCGTCTGGAGCGCGCCGGTGGGTGCGACGAAGGTGTTCGTCGCTGCGGATGCAGTCCCTGCGACGGCAAGGGCAATGACCCATCCGACAAGGACAAACCTCAATCTCATGTGTCCCCTCCTGCGGAGCGGTGGCGGCGGCGGGGCCTGGGGTTCCCCTCCCGGTTCTCGCAAGGACTATCTCTCAATCTTGTTGCGCGATGCAAGAGAAATCTGAGTGCTCGCGCACCAAATCACCCTCTGGGAATGAGGAGGTGGACACGAGCTCGTCGCAGCGCTTCAGGTTCGAGGCGACGCAGCACCGAGCTCGCACGAAGGAGCGAACTGGTCATGAGCACCCTCGCAGTACAGCCCGAGCGCCTGTGGTTCCTGGACGCACTGGTCACGATCCCGGTCGCCCACACCGACGGGAAGGACGGCGTCTCGGTGATCGACGCGACCGCCCCCTACGGCGACTCGCCGCCGCTCCACGTCCACCGGTCCGAGGACGAGATCTTCCACGTCCTCGAGGGCGAGCTCCGCCTTCAGGT
>Ga0075425_100006975_pt1 | contig 11897 bp, 7 predicted proteins | sample SoiMethybrSBSTD4_FD_75300 | JGI IMG/M metagenome (GOLD analysis project Ga0075425, IMG submission 75300) | Bulk soil microbial communities from a Populus tree surrounding site in Tennessee, USA - Soil MetaG P. TD hybrid SBSTD4 | ecosystem: Environmental > Terrestrial > Soil > Tree plantation...
GGCGCCATCGATGAACAGGGCGCGCGCACGAAGGTGGACTTCGATGTGCGGAAGGTCGGCGATTCGGGCAACGTCGACTTCGAGGTGATCGCCGCCGCCCCGCGGCTGGACAAGACGCGTCTGGGGTCAACGCTGGCGGGATCGGCCGACGTCCACGCCCAGGGCACGCTCGCTTTCGGGGCGGCCAGCATGGTCGATGCATCGCTGACGTTGAAGGCCTCCAACATCGTGCACGCCGACCAGCGCGCCGGCCGCGCTTGGGTACGCGCGCACGTGAGAGGTCCAATCGACAATCCTGCGATCGACGCGATCTTGCAGGCTACCAACGTCGCGGCGGGAGGGCAGCGTTTTGCCACCACCGTGGTGACGGTTCAGGGATCGGCACGCGCGTCCGATGTCACGGTGGCGCTGGCGCCCGTCGACGCGCCGGAAATCCGAGGACGGGTCCGGGTGACGACGGGCGACGTGACGGTGCTCCACGATTTGAGGGTGTCGGCGTCGCGCGATCAAATGACCGCGGTGCTCGGGGCATCGAAGGTGAGCTTCGCGGGCAGCGAAATTCGCGCCGAGGGGGTGACCGTCGAAGGGCTCGGCGAGCCGCTACACGCCGACGCTCGCAAGACCGACCGCGAGCTTTCGGTACGCGCTACCACCACCGAGCTCGACCTTACCAAGCTGGCACGGCTCCTGCGACTGCGCGACGTTCAAGGAGGCAAGGTCGCGCTCGACGTGGATCTGGCGATCAAGAACGGAGCGGCACACGGCCACGCCCGCCTCGACCTGGAAGAAGCTGCTTTCGCCCGGGTGAAGAACGGCAATGCCCATTTCAACGCCACCGTCGAGGGACGCAGCGTCGAGGCGACGATCCACGCGCAATTGGGCAAGCTCGGCAGCCTGGACATGAATACTTGCCGAATCAAGATCGACGGGTCGGGCCCCATCGACGCAGCGGCGCTCAAGAAGGCGTGGGGGAGCGTCGTGCTCGATTCGCAAGTCGACCTGTCGAAAATCCGAGCGGCGCTCCCGCGAGGTTCGATCCCGGTCACCGACATGCAAGGCGTCGTGCGGTTGAAGGGAGAGATTTCCCGCGCATCGGCGGCGCAGGGCATCCCCGACGTCCGGCTGTCGGTGTTGACCCGCGGACTCTTGCTTTCGGGCAGGGGCGAGCGCGAAAGGGTCGACGGCGCACGTGTGCTCCAAACTCCTCCGTGGAGCATCGAAGGCGTCGACGTCGACTTTGCCGCCACCATCGAGAAAGACACCGGGGCTACGGCGCTGACGACGAGAATCTTCGATGGAAAGGGCACCCTCGCCTCTCTCGACGCCCGGGCCGCTCAGGTGCCCTACCGAGAATGGATGCGCACCCAAGGGCTCAACGTGCAGCGCATCGCAGAACTCGGGTTGAAAGCCGAGCTTACCGTTCCGCGGCGAGAGCTGAAGCATCTTCCCTCGATGCTGAAGACGCAAGAAATGGTCGGCGAGATCTCGGGTCAATTGAACATTGACGGTTCCCTCCAAGATCCGGACGTTCGACTCTTGGTCGAGACGAAAAAGTTCGTGCCGGCGCGACACACGGGAATGACTCCTCTCGACCTGAAGATCGAGGGACAGTACGCCAAGAGCGCCGGCTCCGTTGACATCGACGTCCAGTCGGGGGGTAAAGAACTTCTTGCCGGGAACGTGGAGCTGAACGGCCGTATCGCCGATTTCTCGAGGCAGGTGAACGAGGGTAACCCGCCGTGGCATGCATCGACCCGCATGCGGCTGTCGAATTTCCCGCTCGAACAGCTGGCCTTCTTCTCCGACATTCAAATGAAAGGACGTGCGTCGGGCGAGCTCACCGTCGACAACGTCCACCAGGATGCGCGCGCCAAGATGCAGATTTCATTTCACAATCTCGAGCTGGGCCGTGCGAAATTCCCCCGTGGCAACGCGCGGGTCGATTTCGACGGACGGCTCCTCAGCGCTTCGATGCGCCTCGATCAAACGGAGGGTTTCGTCGAGGCCGGGGGGCAAACGGGCATGGATTGGGGCGCCGAGGTGGCGCCGAAAATGACGACCACCGAGCCTGCCTTCGCGACGCTCAAAGCCGACCGGTTTCGAGCCGCCGCGATCTTGCCGTTCGTCACCAGCGTGCTCGGCGCGCTCGACGGGCGCATCGACGCCGACGCACGAATCGACCTCAAACCCGGCGGCGGCGCCCCGAGCATGCGAGGCAACGTGATCCTGACCGATGGTCGGGTGCAGCTCGTTCAACTCGGCGATCCCTTCCACGCCGTCACCGCCCGACTCGTGCTCACTCCCGACGGCCTCATTCGACTGGAAGACGCCACCGCCTATGGATCGACGGGCAAGGTCACCGCCAAGGCGGTCGCGCGTTTGAACGGGTTCCAATTCGTGGGCGCACGAGCCTCACTACAAATTCCCGAGCGCGATCCTTTGCCGGTGGATATCAACGGACAAGACATCGGCGAGGTCGACGGCGACGTCAACCTGAAGGCCGATATGTCGGCCGACCAACGGACGATGAACGTGGCCGTCGACATTCCGCATCTGCATACGACGTTGCCGCTTTCGTCGACGCACAAGGCGCAAGACCTGGGCGAATCCGAAAAGGTTCGCATCGGGTACTTCCGACGCCCGCACCAGTTCATCATCTTGCCGATGAACGCCGAAGATCTCGAGCAGGAGAAGCCTTCCGACGACGCGAAACCTTCGACGCAAACCAACATTGCCATCCACCTCGGCGACGATGTCGAGATCAAGCGTGGAACGGGGCTAAAGATAGTGCTCGACGGCGATCCCAAAGTCGAGCTCACCGACAAGGCTCGGATGTCCGGCCAAATACGGCTCAAGCGAGGAATCCTGGAGGTACAAGGCAAGCGCTTCGAGATCGAAAAAGGCACTGTCACGTTCGTCGGGGACGAGCCCTCGAACCCGCAGATCATGGTGACGGCGGGATGGACCGCTCCTGACGGCACCCACGTCCTCGCCGAGTTCGTCGGACCTCTCGAGACCGGGAAAGTCAAGCTGCGTTCCGAGCCGCCCCGACCGCAGAACGAGATTCTTGCCCTCATCATGTTCGGCACCGCGGAGGGCTCTTCGGCAACACCCTATCCGAGCCCGGAAAACAAGTCCGACGGCGCCACCCGAGCCGGCGTCATGGCCGGTGGCTTTGCCACCGAAGGTCTCAGCAAGGGGCTCGACGAGCTTACCGGACTCGAGATTTCCACGAAGATCGACACCACCAACTCCGCGAACCCCAAACCAGAAATCGAAGTGCAGATCGCGCGCGACATCTCGGTGCAGCTCGGCTACGTGATCGGCACCCCCCCGCCCGGAACGAACTCGGACAAGACCCTCTTGACGCTCGACTGGCGTTTCAAACGAAACTGGTCGATGGAGGCCACCTTCGGCGATCAAGGCAGCTCCATCATGGACTTCGTCTGGCGCTATCGGTATTGAGCTTGGCGCTTACTTCGACGCGGCGGGCGGCGCCATCGGCTGCACCTGCTTCAGCCCGTTCGGGCGCATGAGGCTCGCGGGTCCGATGTCGTGCAGGCGCCCGACCTGCAGCGGCGGACCCCCTGCTGCCGACCCCGCCGAGGGGGGTGCCGAGCCTGCGACCACCGCCGATGCCGATTCCGCCGGAGCGGCTCCCTGCATGTCCGGCGTCACCCAGGTGACCCGTCCGAAGCGGGACGCCTTGTGGAAATTGCCTTGCCCGAGGATCGGCGAAAAAGCGACGCCGGAGTTGTTCTTCATCGCGTAAAAGTTCATGCGCCAGGTGTCGCCCGGCTTCGGCGGGCGCGTCTTCGCCTTCGTGAACGACGCCCATGGGATTGCGATTTCGATCGTGTAGCCCTTGTCCTTGTCGGCCGGCTTGTCGAGCGTCCCGTCGATGGTGACGGCGCTCTTCAGCTTCGCGCTCCAATCCTGGTGCCCGAAGGGGCCCGCCGGTTCGGTTTTCGGCGCGTTGTAGGTATCGTATTGGGTATCGAACACGAGGTTCTGCGGATTGACCTGAATCTCGTAGTAGTCCTGGTTGTCGCCGTCGCCGTCGGGGTCGATCATGATCTCGACGGTGTCCTTGGTCCAGAGGTGCGGGTCTTTGGCGTCCTTCGGAAAGCCGCCGATGACGTCCGGATCTTCGACTTCGAACCCTACGTAGAGATTCGCGTCGTCCCACGCGAGCTTTGCGCTGCCATTCACCGGGAACGAGGTATTAGGATTACCCGTTCCCACATCGACAAAAGGGCCGGTGTTCGTCGCCCCCTTCCAGGCCGCGTCGTCGAGCTTGCCGTCGATACTGATTTTCTCGCCCTTGGCCAGCTTGTTCACACGAATCTGCGGGACGTCGGTGTGGGGTGAGGCGGGCTTGTTATCGACTCCGGTCTTGACGCGCACGACGATGCCGCGGTTGTCGGCGTCGGCCGGACCGTTCACGATCTTGAGTCGCGCGTCCCCCTTCCAGATGCCGGTCGTCACCGCGAAGTCGGCGGTCTTCAGGTCGTCCGGAACTCGGAAGCTCTGTTCGTCGACGTAGACTTTGCCCTTCTCCCACGCGCTCGGCCATAGGGCCTGGTGCGACTCTTTGACTTCGCGAAGCGGTCCGACGTTGTCGATGTTGAGAACGCGCTCGTTGTTCGAATCGACGACATGGGTGAAGAGGTTCCACCCTTCGTCGAGCTTGTCGTCACACCGCCAGTACATCGTGAGCTTCACGTCGGTGCCGGGGGCTGCCACGCCCGGCGGGTCGATCTTGTAGCCCACCAGGTGGATCTTGTTTTCGTAGTTGATGTCGAGCTTGTTGGTCACGTCGGCCGGAACCGCCTCGAGGATGTACGGCTTCAGCTTGTCGAGATCGCTCGCACTCGTCCCTTTCGAGCCTCCCACGCACCCCGCCCCGAGCGAGGTCGCTCCCACGAAGAGGGCCAACGTCAGCTTCCACATGTTGGTTGGTCGTCGCATCGAATCGCTCCTCGCTCTCTCTGGTCGGGCTGCCGTCACTTTCGGCTCTTCTTTCGTGCATCGCGCTCGCGCTTGCGCTGCGCTTTCTTCGCGTTCTTTTCGGTCTTCGACAAAGGTCGCATCTTGGTCATGCTCTCGCCCGATCCCGCGAGACCGGGCATACCGAACGGCAAGCCCATGCTCGGCATGCCCATACCCGGCATCCCCATACCGGGCAAGCCCATGCCCGGCATGCCCATACCAGGCATGCCCCCCGCGGCCATCGCCTTACGCAGGTTCTTGGCCATCCCCATTTGCTTCATTCCAGGGATCTTGCCCATGAGGCCCATGTTCTGGCCCACGTTGCCGATCATCTGCTTCATGAAGAGGAACTTCTGGACGAGCTCGCCGACCCCTTGTTCGGGCTGACCGGAACCTCTCGCAATGCGCTTCACGCGCCCCGGCTCGCGCACCAGGACGTAGGGGTCGAGCTTCTCTGACCTCGTCATCGACTGGATCATCGCTTCGATTCGCACGAGCTCGCGGTCGTCGAGATCGACTCCCTCGGGGATCTGTCCGCCGAGCATCGGGATCTTGTCGACCAGATCGCGAAGCGACCCCATTTTCTGAATCATGCGCACCTGGTCCAGAAAATCGTCGAGCGTGAACTCGCCCTGGAGCATCCGGGCGGCGTCTTCTTCGGCCTTCTTCTTGTCGACGACCTCTTCGAAGTCCTGCATCAAGCCGAGCACGTCGCCCATGCCGAGGATGCGGCTCGCCATACCGTCGGCGCGGAACTCCTCGAACTTGTCGGTCGTCTCGCCGATGCCGGAGAAGAGCACCGGCGCGCCGGTCACTTCCTTGACGCTGAGGGCGGCGCCGCCGCGCGCGTCGCCGTCGAGCTTGGTCAGTACGACTCCCGTGATCGCGAGCCGTTGGTGGAAGGCCTTGGCGGTCTTCACGGCATCCTGTCCAATCATCGCGTCGACGACCAGGAGCATGTTGTCCGGCGAGATCTCGGCCTTGATGTGCTCGAGCTCCTGCATGAGAGCTTCGTCGATGGCGAGACGGCCGGCGGTGTCGTAAACGATGACGTCGCGTCCCGTTCGCTTCGCTTCGTCGCCGGCGGCCTTGCAGATCTCGACGGGGCTCTTCCCCTCGAGGTTGAAAACCGGAATGTCGATCTGCGAACCGAGCACCTTGAGCTGCTCGACGGCGGCCGGGCGCTGCATGTCGGCGGCCACCAGAAGCGGGCGCTTGCCCTGCTTGGCGAGATAGCGGGCGAGCTTCGCGGCGGTGGTCGTCTTGCCCGAACCTTGAAGCCCGATCATCATGATACCGGTCGGCCGGTGGGAAACCCGACCGGCCGCGCCCGAAACCGTCGGCTCGTCGGTCGCGAATGCGAGCGGCTCCCCCTCGTGGGTCATCATGGCGACGAGCTCGTCGTGGCAGATCTTGACGAACTGGTCGGACGCGTTGACCTGGTGGACGTTGCCGGACGCCTTGACGCGCGTGCGGACCGTCTCGCCGACCGCTTTTTCCTTTACCCTGGCGAGGAAGCTCTTGACGACGCCGAGCTCGACGTCCGCCTCGAGGAGCGACAGGCGCACCTCGCGTAGAGCCGCCTCGATGTTGGTCTCGGTGAGCTCGGTCAGACCTGCGAGTCGATTACGAGCCTGCCGGAACCCCTTGCTGAGCGCTTCGAACATGCGTGCTTCCCGGGGCCGGGGTCTTACCACGGGGGGCTGGACCCTGGGAGGGTTCGGTGGTTGCCTTGGTCTTGTCGTCGACGTCGGCCGGCGAAGACCGGCCGCTCACCAGACCGTCGGCGCCCCCTTGAGGGCGCTTCCCGCCGTGCAAGGAGCCGATGGCGATCCCCTCGATGTCTTCGGCAGCTTGTCGGGCGGGCTCCGTCGTGAAGATCGCCACGAGGTGACCCCACGCGGTCCTTCGACCGATGGGCACGCTCACGGCGGCCCAAGCCACCAGAAGGGCGCAGACGAGGCCGAACGCGCGCCTGAGCAACCCGAAGATCATGGAGGTACAGTAGCGAAGCTCGCCGATTCGAACGAGTTTTCGGCGACGAGCGCCGCTAGTGCCCACATGAACTGCTCCGGCTGGCCGTGCACCTTGTACCCGTGATGCGATTTCTTTCGACCCTCGGCGTCGCAGCTCTCATGGTCGTCGCATGCACGCGGTCCCCCGCGCCCACCCAAGGTCCAGCGCCCAAGACAGCGTACTACCACCCCTCGCCGTCCGCGGGGGGGGTTCCCCCCAGCTCGGACGTTCGCTTGGTGGGGACGGGCCTCGTGGGACCGGACGTCCCGCATTGGCCGATGTTTCGCCATGACCCCGCGCGAACGGGTAGAAACGGCATCGCGAGAACATCGCCCCCAGCCCTCAAGTGGACGTTCGCCACTCACGGCGAGATCTGGTCCTCGGCGGCCATCGGCATCGACGGCACGGTGTACGTCGGCTCGCTCGACCGGCGGCTTTACGCCATCGCCGAGAACGGTACCTTCAAGTGGGCCTACGAAACGTTCGGCCCCATCTGGTCGTCGCCCGCGATCAGCGGGGACGGGACGGTTTACGTTGCGAGCATCGACAAGAATCTCTACGCCGTGCGCGAAGGGGTCCTCAAATGGTCGATCGAGCTCGGCAACTGCGCGTTCTCGTCGCCCCTCTTGACCCGCGAGGGCATTGTGTATCTCGGTTCGAACGATCGAAAACTCCACGCGGTGGGCTACGACGGCAAGGTGCGCTTCTCATTTACCGCAAAGGGGGGCATCTCATCGTCGCCGGCGCTCGGGACGCAAGGTTGGATCTACGTCGGGTCCGATGATCACTCGCTCCTCGCCGTCCAGCCCGACGGAGAGCTCGGCAGTCGCTTCGTGACCGGTGGACCGGTGCGTTCGTCTCCGGCGGTCGGTCCCGACGGCACGGCCTACGTCGGATCCGACGACGGCATTCTCTACGCCGTGATGCCGAGCGGCCGCCTCAAGTGGCGCGCGAGCGCATCGAGTGCGATTCACTCGTCGCCAGCGCTCGGCAAGGACGGCGCCGTGTTCGTGGGCTCACAGGACGGGCACCTCCATGCCTTCAACCCCGACGGCAGCCCGCGCTGGGCGTTCAAGGCGAACGGCGCCGTCAACTCGTCGCCCGCGCTGGCCGCCGACGGGACGATCTACTTCGGCGCGAGCGACGGCACGTTCTACGCTCTCGACGACTCGGGCCGCGAGCTCTGGGCGTTCAAGACGGCGGAGGGGATCGAGTCGTCGCCGGCGCTCGGTCCGAGCGGCGAGATCATCGTAGGCTCGCGCGACGGCAGCGTCTACGCCTTTCACTGACGGCCCGTCACGGCAATTCGGCCGGTGGGCAGAGTCTTTGCAATCAACGAACGCGGTACGACGTTCCGGTGGCGCGCGAGGGGCCCATAGAGCAGGCGTCGCAAACGAGGCGTCGCGGCCGCGTGCGAGCGCGCGAGATCGTGTCGCCGCATGCGCAAATCCAACCGACGATGCGCGCGGGTGCGCCGAGCACCAAGGCGTGGTCGGGAACGTCGCGGGTCACGACGGCGCCTGCGCCGACGAATGCGTGGACGCCGATGCGAATGCCGCACACGACCGTTGCGTTGGCGCCAATCGTGGCGCCGCGGCCGACGCGGGTCGTTTCGTAGGACGGTTTGCGCCGGTACGCCGCGCGCGGACGGCTCACGTTCGTGAAGACCGCCGACGGCCCCACGAACACGTCCCCCTCGAGCTCGACTCCGTCATAGAGGCTCACGTGATTCTGGATGCGACAGCCGTTGCCGATCCGGACGGTCCCGCCAACGAAACACCCTTGACCGATCATGCAGCGCGCGCCGATGTAGGCTCCGCTCATCACGTGCGCGTGCCTCCAGACGACGGTCCCGGTGCCGAGCCGCGCGCCACGCTCCACATCGGCCGAAGGATGAACCTTGATCAAGGAGGACAGCCTAGCAAGACACCTGGTTTTTGCCGGCGCGTTTGGCGCGATAGAGTGCTTCGTCCGCGCGCTGGAAAAGGGTCTCGGCGTCGCCGGCATTTTCCGGGAACGCGGCGACGCCGATCGAGATGCCCGGGCGGAGCGGCACGTTTTCCCGCTCGAACGGGTAAGCGGCAATGGCGCGCCGAATCTCTTCGGCGACCGCGCACGATGCGTCGAGGCCGAGACCCGGAAGCGCGGCGATGTACTCGTCGCCTCCGAAGCGGGAGGCGAACCCTCGCCCCTCGAGCACTTGCCCGATGACCCGGCCCGACTCGCCGATCACGTACGCCCCGAAAAGGTGTCCGTGCGTGTCGTTGATTTTCTTGATGCCGTCGAGGTCCATCATCAAAAGGCCGATCGACTCTTGCTGGGCGCGTGCCGACTCGATGGCGACGTTCAGGTCGGCGTCGAACTTCCTACGCACGTAAAGGCCCGAGAGATCGTCGATGTTGAGCAGCTTCTCGACGAGCTCGTCGTAGGCTTGCTCGAGCTCGTCTTGCATCTCGAACCGCGCGACGGTGCGCCCGAAAAGAATCTTGTCGTTGCGCGCGAGGATGAACTCCGTTCCTTTCTCGCCGTTCACGCTGGTGCCGTTGGTGCTCCCGAGATCGATGAGTGCCCAGGTGTCGCCTCGGTCCTCGAGCATCGCGTGACGGCTCGACACGAGCGCGTCGGTCAAAACGAGGTCGCACGCGGGGTCGCGGCCGATGACCAGGCTCTGATCGACCGGCTTGCGCGCCCCTGTCTCGTTGCCCGAAATGATGACCACGACCGGACGGTGGGGCGCCTTGACCGCCTGAACGAGGGCGCGGCTCAGCGTCGAGGTTGCCTCGAGCGCCGGCAGCGTCTTCAGAACCCTCCCGGACGGTGCTTTGGAGCCGTCGGACACTGACCTAGGGTACCATGGCGCGCCTCGCGGGGACGACCCCGAGAACCTCCACTACACTCTACGCATGTTCACGTCGGCGAGATCGCGCGCGTTCCCGGCCACGCTAGCGGCGCTTTTCGTCGCAATGAATTCGAGCGCCGCGCGCGCGGACGACGATCCCTTCTGGGGGCGTGACAAGGCGCTGCACTTCGCGGTCGCGGGAACGATCTCCGGCACAGGCTACGGCGTAACGACCGCGCTATCCGCTGATCGCTGGAAAGCGTTCGCGATCGGCGGCGCTCTCGCGGTGGGTGCGGGCGCGCTGAAAGAAGGACTCGACGCGGCCGGGCTCGGCGACCCGTCTTGGAAAGACTTTGCATGGGACGTCATAGGCGCCGCGTGCGGGCTCGGCGTTGCGTGGGCCATCGACGTCGGAGTTCATGGCGGGAGCGTTCCACCGTTGGCAACCAGCGCGGCGGCGCTGCGCGCTCGAAGCGCGGCGATGACGATCAGGTTCTGACTTTCCGAGCAGGCGTGTCCTGCGACGTCGCGTTGCTGCCACGGCCTGTGGGACGCAGGTCCCATCGGGAAAAAGACCTAGCGGCGCCTGGGACCGTCACCGCCAAGCTGCGCGCGGCGGGGCAACGCGGGCATCAACGAAACATTCGCGGACCTCGCGGATCGGCCAGCTAGGCGGAATTGCACGGGCAATTCCGCCTCGGAAGGCTGCTCATTTTTTGGGGGGGGATTTTTGAGCTATCCCTTTGAACAAAGTGATCGGAATCGGCGTTTTTCCTCCCCTTCTTCCTTGCAGACCCTCACTCTCGGGATGCGCCTGCAAGTTGCAAGTGCGATGATTGAGTGTAGAAGCACTGGCCTAGAGTTTCGCCCGCTCTTCCACGCGGGGTCCGCCTTCCATCCGTTGTCAAAACCCTGCAAATCGAAGTCGATCCAAGAACATGCAGATACGATGTAGCGATTGTTCTTTCGAATTCGAGGTCGCCGAAGGGGTGGTCCGCGTTCTACGAAGCAGGTCCGGCACGGTCGCGTGCCGCAGGTGCCATCGCCCCGTCCCCCTGGACGGCAAGAGATCCCGCATCCCGCCACCCATCAGCCCCCCACCCACGATGGGGCCGGACGAGGTAGCGTCGCTTCAAGAGCCGACGCCTTCGCCGGTCCCCGCGACGCGCCCTACCTCCGACCGCCCACCAGACCCAGCCTTGCACCCGGCCATTTTGGCGACGCGACCTGCACTGCGCCCTCCACCTCTTCCCGAGCTACCCTCCGAGTGGCTCGTCGAGGAACCAGACGACGAACGCTCGGCCGAGAGCGCGCGGCTTACCCCGGCGCTCGGCGTTCTGACGTCGGACGTTCTGGCGTCGGAGCTTCGCGCTCTGGCGTCGGAGGCTCTCGCGTCGCGAAAAGACGACGAAGTCCAGCTGGCCAAACCGGCCGGCTCTCCCAACCCGAACATGGTGACGATCCCCGCAACGGTGTCCACCACTTCGCTATTTGGAGAGGATACGTCGTTACCGCCGCGCCGTTCGAGCCGGGCGCGCACCGTGGTAGTCGCCGCGACTCTCCTGGGCGCCGCGGCATCCGCTTTCGTCATCCACCGCGGAGCGACGCATCTACCCGACGTCGTCGCCTTCGCGACGGCAAAGCGAAACACGCCCGCGGCGCCTCTCGAGCTTGCGCCGCCTCTCGGGCTCGCCTCGCACGAGCGTAGTGAGTTGAATGCGTCGGCTCCGCCGAGCGCTCCCACGCTGCAAGACGACCCGCCAGAAGGTCTCGCTGCGTCGGCTCCCCTCACCACCGAGTCTCCGATCGAGTCGTCGACTTCGCCCTCCGCCGAGGCTTCGGCTGCACCCGTGGCGACGCTCTCGGCGATCAAGAAGCCGCCCTCCGTCGCCGTGCCAAAATCGGGCACTGCCGATCGCGCCGAGAGCGATCTTCCGGCGAAGCCCACTGCCTCGCGATCCAGCGCCTCGGCAGAGCAGCAGCCGGCGACCGATCTGTCGAACAAATCCGACGGGGCTCGACCCGAGCTCGCCGCGGCCCTCGCCGCCGC
>Ga0075425_100006977_pt1 | contig 11897 bp, 14 predicted proteins | sample SoiMethybrSBSTD4_FD_75300 | JGI IMG/M metagenome (GOLD analysis project Ga0075425, IMG submission 75300) | Bulk soil microbial communities from a Populus tree surrounding site in Tennessee, USA - Soil MetaG P. TD hybrid SBSTD4 | ecosystem: Environmental > Terrestrial > Soil > Tree plantation...
AAACTCACAGTCACAATTCCCATCGTTTGCAGCAGCAGCCAGACGCCGGCAAACACGAAAATGAAGCCGCCAAACATGGCGCCGCCGCTCCCCTGCCACAGTTTCAACAATCCCACCGCGATCAATCCGACCGGCCAGTACTGACGATATTCATGAGCATCGATGACGCCGACGTTTTCGAGAGTGAACAGGATGCCGACAACAACAATGAGCAGGCCCATCACAAGCTGCGGCGCGATCGGACGAGCGGGCTGCGGCGTGTCCATCATTGCCCCCCCTCAGTGCGCTCGTTCGATCGGTGGTCGGACGCTTCAATCGCCCGCCAAATCATCCCCAGCCCCGTGCCGACGATGAGAAGCGGCCACGATGTGGTGTACCAGAGACCGAACACATGAAACTCGTTGATGAAAAACCACAGGCCGAGATAGATAAACCAGATACCGGTCCACCTCGACTGAGGATGTCCGGTCCGCGGCGCCGGCCGCGCGACCAACCGTGTGATGCCAAAGGCGATGATCACGATCGGCCAGAATTTTCCAGCCAGGTGGAGGCCGCCCGAAAGACCTGTCCGATCGGCGAGCATCGCCAGTCCAATAAAGGCGAGGATGAGACCGACCAGGATCGGACCACAGTCGGTTCGAGTCGATTCTTGTTCCTGAGTCATATGTCCACTCGCGGCGCTGCCGATGGATTTCATCTGGAGGCAGCATACGGCGGCATCCCGCGCGAATCCCGTCGTTTCCGGCGAATGCCCCCACCCTGCCGGTGAACGGGGCCTGTCCACCGAAGAGTGCGCGAAGTGGTAACATGGCCGGCCACCATGTGCAACTTGGAGAATGACTTGCGAGCATTTGTCCGGCCGAAGCGCACACGCAAAGGCGGCCGAGCCATAACGATCGCGTCCGCGGCAGTGCTCATGTTCGCGCTGTCGGTGATGACTGCCGCTGCGGGACCGCAACAGGACGACCTCAAGTCGCGCCGCAGTCATACGATGGAACGGCTCGGGCCCGAGAGCATTGCAATCTTCTGGAGCGCGCCGGAGCGGGTGTACTCCAACGACGTGAATTACGAGTACCGCCAGGACAGCAATCTGCTCTACCTGACCGGCATCGATCAGGAGGAGACCATCCTCGTCCTGATGCCCGGCAACGAAACGAGGAAAGAGATTCTGTTCGTGCGCGAGGCCGATGCGCGGCGCGAGCATTGGAACGGCCACAGCCTGACGCCGGCCGAAGCGGGAGCCGCAAGCGGCATCGAAACGGTCATGACCCTCAATCAGTTCCAGCCGTTCATTGCGGCAATGTTTTCAAAACGCGGGATGGGGGGATCGCCGGCCGAGTACGGCCGGTTCTTCCAGGCCTTGTCCGATGGGCGCGCAAAGCTGGCGGTTCTGCTCGAGCCGGTGTTCGACCTGACGACGTCTCCAGGCCAGGCAACCGAGTTCGCCGCGAAACTCCGCGAGCGCTTCTTTGGCTTCACCGTCCAGGATGCATCGCCGATTCTCGCTGAGCTGCGACAGATCAAAACCCCTTACGAGCAGAATGTGCTTCGCAAGAGCGTCGAGATTTCCAGCGAAGCGCATCGCGCCGGCATGCGCGCGGCGCGGGCGGGCAAATACGAGTACGAAGTCGAGGCGGCGATCGAGGAAGTGTATCTGCGCAACGGCGCGATGAGCTGGGGCTATCCCTCGATTGTGGGGAGTGGCCCGAACGCGACGATCCTTCATTACGAGAAATCCAGCCGGAAGATGGAACCGGGCGACCTTCTGCTCGTGGATGCGGCCGCGAATTATCAGGGCCTCACGGGCGACATCACTCGCACCTATCCGATCGACGGCAAATTCTCCCGTGAACAGCGCGACATCTACGACATCGTCTACGCCGCACAGCAGGCCGGTGAAAAAGCCGCCCGCATCGGAGGACAGGCGCGTGATATCCAGAACGCCTGCGACGAGGTGCTGCGCGCGGGACTCGCGCGGCTGGGGCTTGTCACCGACACGAGCGGCATGCAATTCAAGATCTGGGCGACGCATGGCGTCACGCACTGGATCGGCATCGACGTCCACGACGTCGGTGCGCCGCGCAAAGCGCTCGAGGCCGGCATGGCGTTCACCATCGAGCCGGGCATCTACGTTCGTGAAGCGGCGCTGAACGACCTGCCGAAGACGCCGGAAAACGCGGCGTTCATCGAGAAAGTCCGGCCGCTCGTCGCCAAGTACAAAAACATCGGTGTGCGGATCGAAGACTCGTACCTGCTGACCAAGGAAGGACTCGAGAGGCTTTCGAAGTCCGTCCCACGCACGGTGGAGGAGATCGAGACGTTCTTAAAAAGGTAGAGGGTCTTTCGGAGGGAGGCCCGCTTTGATGCGGGCTTTCTCGAGCTCGGCGAGCGCATCCTGCACTTCTTTCCGCGCCGCTTCGCGCTCGCGGTCCGCTTTTGCGTCCCCGAACTTTTGGATCGCTTTCAGGAGCGCCCATTTCAGGGCAAATGACGTGGCGGCTACCGTCGCCGCTTCTTTATTGTTGAACGCGGCGTATCCCTGCACATCTTTCGGGGTCACGAGGTCCAGGAATTCCTGGTGTGTCATCCCGCCCGAAGCCGGTACCGGACCCTTCAGGTAATCAGGACCGAGGATGTCTTCGATCGTCGGTTTTTTGCCGAGCACTTCCACTCTGAACACAGTCCCCTGTGTCTTTACCTTGATGACTGGCGGGTCCGACAACTTACGGCGGATGCGATCGAGCGACACCGGCAACTCACCGGTCGGATCGTCGCCGGCCATAGCCACGGCCGCCGTGGGCTGGGAAATGTCCCCTGGCGCGGGGCCGGCAGAGGCTGCCTGCCTCTCTTGAGGCGCCCCGGCCACCGTGACCGTCAACAGCAGAACAGGGAACACGGACATCAGCTTCTCAGTTTGGACGACGAAGTGGCCGTCCCAGCCTCTTACATGCAATATGAGGAGCGGTTCCCGGCGCGTCAATAACAAAACCGGCAGCGGCACCCACGAGCCCGGGCTGGGCACTATAATGAGAAACCGATCCTCCCTACGAGCCGTCTAACGGTCGAGTACCGCAACGATTCACAGAAAGGGTCCAGTCGCTCATGGCTTTTTTTTCGAAAGCGCCTCAACCGGCGTCAAGCGCACCAACCGAGGCCGCACTCGCACCGAACGCATTGATCGCGCTTCGCAATATCGAGAAGTCCTACGCTCACGGCACCAGCCGTACCTACGTGCTGCGGCGCATCAACCTCGACGTGAAAGAGGGGGAGTTCATCTCGATCATGGGACCGTCGGGCGCCGGCAAGTCGACGCTCCTCCACATCGTCGGCATGCACGACAGCGCGTGGACCGGCGAGTATTACTTCCTCGATCAACCGGTGCATAAGCTCGCCGCAAAAGATCGCGCCAAGCTGCACAAGCAGTACATCGGCTTTGTGTTTCAGAGTTATCACCTTCTCGATCATTTGACGGTCTACGAGAACCTCGACATCCCACTCTCCTATCGCGACATCAAGAAGTCCGAGCGCGAGAGCATGGTGTGCGACATCCTCGATCGGTTTGCGATCGTCGGGAAAAAGGATCTCTATCCGAATCAGCTCTCAGGCGGTCAGCAGCAGCTCGTCGCGGTCGCGCGCGCGGTGATCTCCAATCCGAAAGTGATTCTCGCCGACGAACCCACCGGCAACCTGCATACGAGCCAGGGCAAGGAGATCATGGAGCTGTTCAAGAAGCTGAATGAAGCCGGCACGACGATCATCCAGGTCACGCACTCGGAGACGAATGCGGCGTATGGAAGCCGCGTGGTCAATCTGCGGGATGGCTGGGTTGTTGATGAGTAAAAAGGGAAAAGGGACAAGGACAGGCCTTTAACCCTTTCCTTGTCCCTTTTCCCTTGTCCCTTGTGCCTTTTTACCAGCGCGGCTCCTTGCGACGTCCGCCACTGAAGTCTCCATCGTCGACGTTGCGGTTGCCGCCACCACCGCCCCCGCGATAACCACCGCCGCCGCCGCGGCCGCCGCCGCCGAAGCCGCCCTCGGGCTTCGGACGCGCCTCATTCACAACCAGCGCACGTCCTTCCATCTGCTGCTCATGGAACTGGCTGATCGCTTTCTGTGCTTCCTCGTCCGTGCCCATCTCGACGAACGCGAAGCCGCGAGCTCGACCGGTCGCCATGTCGCGCATGACGCGAACGCTGTCGACCTTACCGACGCGGCTGAACATTTCGGTGAGCTGATCTTCGGTCGCGGAGTACGGAAGGTTCCCGACGTAGAGTCTCCTACCCATCTGTCACTTACTCCTGCACTGGGCAGCCTGACCAGCCTCGGCCGAACTTCGGCAGAGTGCCGGAGCGTTGGGTATAGCCGGAGGGGCTGCGCTACTAAGATGACGCGCAATTGTTCTGACAACTGAGCGGCCGCGCGCCCTGGACCACTCTCGCCAAAATGCGCTCGCGGATTGTTCCGAACAGCACGGACTGGGCTGCGCAGACAAGGGGCGGGCTCCCATTCGGCGGGGAGTATAGCAGAATGCATGCCGCGACTTTGCAGCGTACCAAACCTCATCCGTGACAATCTTTACCAACCTGCGCCCTCAGGCTACAGTGGCAAAGGTGCGTACTCTGGTTACGGTCTTCGTTGCCGCCTCTGCCATGATGTGCGGGTGTGTGCGGTCTCAGCACTACGACCTGCGCGGCCAGGTACTCGCCGTGGACCGCAGCCGTCAGGAAGTCACGATCAAGCATGAGGATATTCGCGGCCTCATGGCCGGCATGACGATGCCCTTCAAGGTCTCGGATCCCGCGCTTCTCAACGGACTGGAAGCCGGAGACCTCGTTCAGGGCACGCTCGTGGTCAAGGAGTACACGGGCTATTTGACGGCCCTGAAGCGCACCGGGCACGAAGCACCCGCGGCGGTACCCTCTCCGGCGACCGTCGTGCTGCAGCCGCGAGAACGAGTACCGGACGTTACGCTGGTCGATGAAACGGGCTCGCCTCGCTCGCTCGCGGACTGGCGGGGAAAGACTCTGGTCGTCACGTTCATGTACACACGGTGTCCGTTCCCGGACTTCTGCCCGCGGATGGATCGGCACTTCAAAAGCGTTCAATCGGAAATCCTCGCCGACACAAAGCTGCGCGAGCGGGTTGCGTTGCTCTCGGTCAGTTTCGATCCCGCGTTCGATACGCCGCCCGTCCTTGCCGCGCACGCGAAGACGCTCGGCGCCGATCCACGAGTCTGGCATTTCGTGACTGGCGACCGCGAGGCGATCGATCGCCTGGCGAGTCGATTCGGCGTGTCGGTGATGCGCGAGGGGACGGATGCGGAAGGGGTGACGCACAACCTGCGCACCGCCGTGATCGGATCTGACGGCACACTCCAGACCGTGTTCAACGGCAACGACTGGACCCCTGCGCAATTGATGGATGCAGTGAGACGCGCCGATTGAGCAGGGCATCGACGCCTCCGATTGGCGCGGTGCGGCCGCCGTTGTCGGCGTTTACGCGGCGCGAACGGCGAATCATCGATCGCCTTCGAACGCCGCTTCAGGTCCAGCGCTTTCTCAACGCTCTTCCCTACAACACCGAACCACCGCCGCAGGGGGCAACCCAACGCACCTTTCGCGGCGTCATCAATCATCACTCGGCGCATTGCCTGGAGGCGGCGCTGACCGCCGCCGTGATCCTCGAACAGCACGAGTGGCCGCCGCTGGTCATGTCGTTCGAATCGATCGACGAACTGGATCATGTCCTTTTCGTGTATCGCACGAACGGCCGCTGGGGATCGATCGGACGATCCCGCGATCCTGGCCTGCACGGACGGAAGCCCGTTTTCGCAACACCGCGGGCACTCGCCCTCAGCTACGTCGATGAGTATGTCGACTTCTCAGGACGCATCACCGGCTACGGGATTGCAGACCTGCGCGACATCGGAAACTACGACTGGCGGCTGTCGTCAGGAAATGTGTGGAAGGTCGAACGGATGCTGCTCGACCTGCCGCACCGGCGCCTGCACACATCCGATGCCCGGATCGATCGATTGAGGAAGCGATATCGCGAATATCGAGCGCGGTACGGTCGAAAGCCGGTGTATTACCGGCGGATGGACAGGTGGACGGAATTACCGAGGGAGTTTCTGTAAATGCTGATTGTCGATTGCTGATTGCTGAATTTGGCGCGGTCTGAAGACCGCGCCCTACCTGTTTGCGTGAACGTGTAGGGCGGGGTCTTTAGACCCCGCCATTCAGCAATCCAGAAATCAGCAATCAGCAATTTCAGCGTCAGTCCAAGTCGAAGTCCCGTGTCGGCTTCGTAATCGGTTCCGTATTCGCCTGTCGCAACGCTTCCTCGAAGCGCTTCGACAGGGCGTCGCCGCGCGTTCGCTCCGCGGCGACAGACTGCTGAAAGAGCTCCTCGCGCCGCCGGGCCTGTTCGTCGACGAGACGCTGCGCGTCGCTCAACTCGGGCATCTCTCCACTCGGCGGCTCGACGTGGCGGACGATTCGCCGGAGGTTGACGTCGATCACAAGCGTCGCGCGACAGCACGGACAATTGGTTTCAAATTCAGATTTAAGAGCCATTGGGTGGATCCTCTGCAATTGGTGAATTCGTGAGTTGGTGAATTGGTGAATTCATCAATTGTCATTTCCGCTTGTCCAACTCGAGCTTGACCGGTTCGCCGTTGGCGTCGGTGGCGGTCACCTCGACCCGGAAGACGATCTGACGCGAGACATCGTACCGCTGCCCGAACGCCGTCTGAAACTGACTCAGCGGGGCCGCCATCCGGCTCCCTGCGGCGAGCGTCGGGGTGCCGCCGCGAAAATGATCGTTGACGGTCACGACGACGTTGCGCCAGTCGCTCGAGGTTTGATTCTGAATGGCGACGACGTTGTCGCCGATCTCGATCGGCCCGGGACGAGGTTTACACGCCGCGTGGATCAGTCCGAGGACCAGGATCCCGCAACCCACCCGCCGCATCATCGGATTATGATATCCCGATGCGCCCCGCCGGCCGGTCCACGGCTTCGCTGCCTGGTGGTTCGGGAACATCGCGCTGATGTTCTGGCTGTCGATCGCGGGCGCGGTCTTTCTCATCTGGCTGATCCTCGTATTCCTGTTCACCCCGGGGATCAATTACCACTTATCCGCGCGGACGTCGATTCACGAGCGAGATTTTCTCTATACGCTGCAATCGACGTGTCAAGCCGCGCTGCATCACGGCAATGCGGTCACGGTGTTCACCAACGGAGTGTCGTTCTATCCCGCGATGCTGAGTGCAATCGGCGAGGCGACACGCTCGATCAATATGGAGCTGTACATTTTTCAGCCGGGCAAGATTGCCGACCAGTTCGTCGCCGAACTCTCCGCCAAGGCGCGAGCCGGGGTGACGGTCACCATCGTCGTCGACGCGATCGGCAGTCTGTCGCTGTGGGGCCGCCCGATGCGTCGACTGCGCCGGGCCGGCTGCCGGATTGAGTCGTACCAACGGCTGCGATGGTACTCGCTCGCGCGGTTGAACAATCGCACCCACCGCGAGCTGCTGATCGTCGATGGGAAGGTCGCATTCGCCGGCGGCGCCGGCATCGCGGACTGGTGGGTCTATCCGTCATTCAAGCGCATGCGGTGGCACAAGCCGTGGCGCGACACGATGGTCCGGATCGAAGGACCGGTGGTCGCCGCCTTGCAGGGTGTCGCGGCGGAGAATTGGCTCGAATGCTGCGGCGAAATCCTGACCGGACCGAATTACTTCCCCAGTCTGACCCCGGCGGGAGACACCACCGCCTTCGTCATCAGAAGCTCTCCCTCCGACCGCGCGACGGCGTCGCGTGTGACGTTCCAGACTCTGATGGAAGGTTCCGACCATTCCATTCACATCAACACGCCGTACTTTCTCCCCGACCGATCGCTCCGGCGAGCGATCGTCGAGACGGCCCGACGTGGCGTCAAGATCACGGTGATTGTGCCGGGCCGCGGGACCGATCAGCGCTGGGTTCGCCTCGCCAGCCGGCGCATGTGGGGCCGGTTGCTCGAGGCAGGGGTTCGAATCTTTGAGTACCGGAGCACGATGATTCATGCCAAGGTCTTTATCGTCGACGAACTGTGGAGCGTGCTGGGCACCACCAATATTGACAATCGTTCGTTCGAGCACAACGACGAGGTGAACGTCGCGATGCGCGATCGGGCGCTTGCCGCCCGGCTGCTCGAGGACTATGTGCGCGACATCGGCGACAGTGAAGAGATCACGCTGGAGCGCTGGAGACGGCGCCCGTTCTGGGAAAAAATCGTCGGTCCCTTCGTCTGGATTCTGGAGCGCCAGCAGTGACCGACACCAAAACCGGCCGCCGTCACCTCGACGTCAGGATCGCGACCTACAACATTCATCGCTGTCGCGGCATGGACCGGCGCACGATGCCCCTGCGCGTGGCCGAAGTCATCAGGGCCATGAATGCGGACGTCGTCGCACTGCAAGAGGTCATTGGCGCCGGGCCGAATGGCGCCGGCCAGGCGGAGGAAATCGGCGCCGCCCTTGGCATGGGGTGGGTGATGACCTCGGTGCGTCACCTTCGAAGTCACTTGTTCGGCAACGTCGTGCTGAGCCGGTTTCCGATTGTGCATCACAGTCAGTACGACCTGTCCTGGAGAACGTGCGAGCCGCGCGCCTGCCAGCGCGCCGATCTCGATCTCGACGGCCACGCGCTCCACATCTACAACGTGCATCTCGGAACCGCGGTCCTCGAGCGGCGGTATCAGGCCACGCGCCTTGCCGGGTTCGTCCACGACAAACGAATCGAAGGCACGAAGATCATCCTTGGGGACTTCAATGAGTGGATGCGAGGCCTCGCAACCAGTACTCTGAGCTCGCTGTTCAAGAGCATCGACATCTACGAGCATCTGAAGCGCCGGCGTACCTATCCCGGCATCTTTCCTGTGCTCCATCTCGATCACATCTACTACGAAGGGCACGTCGAAATTCGCGGCCTGGAACTCGTGCGTTCGCGAAAGGCATTGATGGCGTCGGATCATTTGCCGCTCGTTGCCGATTTGCGCATCGGTTTGTAACGGCGTTTGCCTTTCTCACTGCTCGCGGGGCGCTTTTCCCTTTTCCCTTTTCCCTTTTGCCTTTTCCCTTTTCCCTTTTTCGGAACCGATCCCCCACCCCGTCCGTATTGACTCCTAGATAGCAAAGTGATATCACTTTGGTATCTAGCGGACGCGGACCTGTTCTTCCGTGTTTTTCCGCGGCGAACTCGGTCCGTTCTTCCGTGTCTTTCTGTGGCGGCGAGGAGGTCGCACACCATGATTCGCGAACGCGAAAACCCGGCGATCCCGGGGCTCCCGGTCCTCATCGGCGGCATTGCGCTCATCGGCGGCAGCATCTACCAGATCATTCAGGGCGCGCGAGAGCCGTCGGCCGCCATGATTATCGGATGGACGCTCGTGCTGGTCGGCTCGTTTCTGCTGCTCGCGGGCCTGTTCGTCGTCAATCCGAACGAAGGCAAGGTGCTCCAGTTCTTCGGCAGCTACGCTGGCACGGTGAAGCGGCCGGGACTCAGGTGGGCAAATCCGCTGTACACGAAGAAGCGAATCTCGCAGCGTATTCGGAACTTCGAGAGCGCGCGTTTGAAGGTCAACGACAACGAGGGCAACCCGATCGAGATTGCCGCGGTCGTCGTGTGGCGGGTCGTCGATACGGCGGAAGCCGTCTTTGAAGTCGACGACTACAACAACTACGTGAAGGTGCAAACCGAGGCGGCGCTGAGAAACCTGGCGACGAGCTACACGTATGACTCTCACGACGATGCGCAGATCTCGTTACGGGGACACACCGCCACCGTCGCCGAGCACCTCAAGAAGGAGATCCAGGACCGGCTGGCGCGCGCCGGGGTCGAAGTGATGGAAGCGCGAATCAGTCATCTCGCGTACGCGCAGGAAATCGCGCACGCGATGCTGCAGCGCCAGCAGGCCGGAGCGATCATCGCCGCGCGGCAGCGAATCGTGGAAGGCGCCGTCGGCATGGTAGAAATGGCGCTCGACATGCTGTCGCGCCGGGATATCGTCACGCTCGACAACGAGCGCAAAGCGGCAATGGTCAGTAATCTCCTGGTCGTGCTGTGCGGCGACAAATCGACGCAGCCGATCGTCAACACCGGCACGATCTACCAGTGACGCCGTGGCCGAGCGGAAATCGTTCCTTCTCCGAATCGATCGCGAGATTCTCGACGCCGTTCAGCGCTGGGCAGACGACGACCTGCGCAGCCTGAACGGCCAGATCGAGTTTTTATTGCGTCATGCGCTGCGAGACGGGGGACGAGAACCGAAAGACGCGAAGAAAGAGAAGAAGGAAAAGAGCTAGGACTCTTCGTACTCCGTCTCTTCGGGCGGCAGCAGGCGGGTCGAGGGACGAAGCGCTTCGCGGTGATCGAAGAGCGGGAGATCGCGCACGTGCTGCGTGAGCGGGCAACCGGGCCCCTTTTGCTCGAGGACGACAGTCACCGGACTTCCTTCCACGCCTTCACGAAATCCAATGCGGCAACCACAGGCGAGCCGCGCGTGCGTGAATCCCTTCAACATCCTGTGGTGATCATACTACAGGAGCGCCTTGATCTCCTGATCGATTCGCTCTTTCGTCACGGGTCCGAAATGACGGCGGCTGATGACGCCATCGCGACCGATGAAGAACGTGATCGGAACGCCGACAATCGGCCCGTATGCATCGTCGAACTTGTCATCCCACAGGAGAAGCGGATAGTTCATGTTCTTCTTCGGCGCATACGCGCGGAGCGTCTCCGCCGGATCGTCGAGTGACAGACCGAGCACGACGACCCCTTTGTCCTTGTACTTCGTGGACGCCTCGACCAACTCCGGAATTTCAAGCTCGCAGGGGCCGCACCACGTCGCCCACACATTGAGCAGGATGACTTTTCCCTTGTAGTCCGCCAGGCGCACGTCGGCACCGTTCATGTCTTTGAAGACGAGATCGAGATTCGCGGATTTCTTCGCCGGTTCGGCGGCTTCGGGATCCGGCGAGGTGGCTTTCGATTCAAGCTGCGCGGTATGCAGGATCAAAGGCACGATCAGCAGCGCGAGCGCGCAGGCAGCAGCGATTGCGGCGATCCATCGACTCTTCATTTTCACCCCTACCTTCGCCGATTCCACGCGAAGGTTGTGTTCCATTGACAACGTTAATGCGCAATCTGTCTGACATATCCGATCACGGGCGCGAGCTCGGTCGGACGAGCGTGAGCCAGAAGCACGTATGTGCGATTCGTTCCTGACCAAATCACGGCCTCGTGGCCAAACTTCTCGACGAACTCCTGTCGATCGGGAATCCCACGAATCGTGCGCGGCACGATGAACATCGACAATGGCTGCCCGTGCCACATGTACATCACGTGCGCGACGCGCCCGCTGCTCATCGCGCAGCGGCGAACCCCGAGCAACTCGAGGCCGGTGCTTGCCGAGGTGTCGGGGACGTCGATCGCCCACCCTTGCATCTCCGCCCATTGGCGCATGGCGGTCGCGGCGTCGGTATGCTTCAGGCGTTCCGGCGCGAACTGAAAACATTTGACGTGATCGAGCGTCAGTTGCGCGGCGATCGCTTCCACCTTGTTGTTCACGCCAAGAATGAGCGCGGCGGCGACGGCGATGATGAGTGTCGCGGCGAGAGAGAGCGGGATCCACGGCTGCTGGGCGAGACGGCTGGCGATTGAGCCTCGACGGCGTGCGACCGGTGCGTGCGCGGCGCATCGCGCACGAAGCTCATTCGGCGCACTGCTGCGAAGCGAGGAACGACAGGCCGCAACCGCGGCGCGGACGGTCCGTTGCTCGGCCACGTTTTCGCGGCACGGAGGGCACCGATCGAGGTGTGACTCGAGCGACGCGCGATCGGCGGGCGCGACGTC
>Ga0075425_100006980_pt1 | contig 11896 bp, 10 predicted proteins | sample SoiMethybrSBSTD4_FD_75300 | JGI IMG/M metagenome (GOLD analysis project Ga0075425, IMG submission 75300) | Bulk soil microbial communities from a Populus tree surrounding site in Tennessee, USA - Soil MetaG P. TD hybrid SBSTD4 | ecosystem: Environmental > Terrestrial > Soil > Tree plantation...
CTCCGGCACGTACGGCGTTTCCGGTTCGCGCGTCTCGCTCAGGCGCGGCTGAGTAGGCCACTGCACGTGCGGTAGTTCAGCAAGTGAGGTGCCACAGCAGTAATTGTTTGGGAATGTTGGGGAAAACGGGGAGAGCCGTGGGGAGTAACGACGAGGTGGGAACGCCGCTACCGTCCCCGAGGCGGTAGCGACGTTCACATAGTGAGAAGACCAGGGGTGCTCGCCCCGGGCAGGCGCTCGACGTCATGCAATCGTCACCTACTCGTTACCGCCACGGAAACGCCCGGGTGAGGATCGTTGCCGCCAGGACGATTGACGCTACCTGCGTCCGGCGATGCGGCGCGCCAGCCGCGACTGCTCGCGAAAGACGCTGAGCCACTCGCCGTGCTTGCAGCCGAAATCGACGACGCTGCGCGCCGGCGCGTCTTCGAGCACGATCGGCACCACGATGCGCGCGGCGCCGAGGCTGTTCAGCGAGGTGGCCGGGGGCAGCGGCCGTGACGCGAAGGTCGTAGCCGGTTCCATCGCCGCCTCCGCTAGACCCGCGAGATCCCGCACTCCTTGATCTTGTTGAGCAGGGTCTTGTAGCTCACCCCGAGAATCTGCGCCGCCTTGCGGCGGTTCCAGTGGACCTGCCGCAGCGTCTGCTCGATCGCCGCGCGCTCCGCCTTCATGGCCGCGGCCTTCGCCACCGTGGCGAGTGAGCCGCCGCCCGCCTCCGCCGGCTCGTCTCCCGCGCCGGCGTCGTCGTCGGCCCCTTCGGCATCCGCCGGTACGGCCTGCGGCGGCGGCATCGACGGCGGATACGGGATCGACGGCATCGACGGATAGCCGCCGGGCCCGGCGACACCGGCCGTCGCCACGGCGCCCGCGACCGCCGCGACCGGGACCGCAGCCGCCAGGGCGCGCTGCATGTTGCGCTCGATCTCGCGCACGACCAGTTGCTCGTCCTGCAGGATCACGACGCGCTTGATCATGTTCTCGAGCTCGCGGATGTTGCCCGGCCAGTCGTAGGTCATGAACAGCTGGCGCAGGTGCTCGGAGAGCGGCCGCGCCTGCCGGTTGTACTTGCGGGCGTAGCGCGCGATGAAGAAGTCGATCAGCGTCGGGATCTCGTCGCGCCGCTCGCGCAGCGGCGGCACGGTGAGCTCGATGACCTTGAGGCGGTAATAGAGGTCCTCGCGGAACTCGCCGCTCAGCATCATCTTCTCGAGGTCGCGGTTGGTCGCCGCGACCACGCGCACGTCCACCTGCACGCGCTTGTTGCTTCCCAGCTTGGTGAACTCGCCGTCCTGCAGCACGTGCAGCAGCTTGGCCTGGAGCGCCGGCTTCATCTCGCCGATCTCGTCCAGCATGAGCGTGCCGGTGTCGGCCTGCTCGAACTTGCCGATGCGGGTGTTGGCCGCGCCGGTGAACGCGCCGCGCTCGTGGCCGAACAGCTCGCTCTCGAGCAGCTCCGCCGGCAGCGCCGCGCAGTTGACCTTGACGAACGGGCGGTTGCGCCGCGTCGAGCGCTGGTGGATCGCGCGCGAGACCAGCTCCTTGCCGACGCCGCTTTCTCCTCTGATCAGGACGCCGACGTCGCTGTCGGCGACCTGCTCGATGACGGTGGCGATCGCGCGCATCTTCTCGCTGTTGCCCCACACCGCGCGATCCTCGTCGTCAGAGAGCTGCTGGCGCAGCTCGCTCAGCTCCGACACGAGACGGTTCTTCTCGATGGCGTTCTTGATCGCGACGTCGAGCGCGATCTCGCCGAGACCCTCAGGGTCGTCGGGTTTGACGACGTAATCCGCGGCGCCGAGGCGGACCGCCTCGACGATCGTCGAGGCCTGGTTGCGCCCGGAGAGCATGATCACCTGCGCCTCCGGCCGCGACGCTTTCAAGGCCCGCAGCGTCGCCATGCCGTCCAGCCCCGGCATCATCACGTCGAGCAGCACCACGTCCGGCGCTTCGGCCTGCTTCATCGATGCGAGCAGCTCGTCGCCGCGCGTATAGCACCGCGCCTCGTAGCCGCGCAGCGACAGGAACGTCCTGAGGTACTGCGCAAAGCCCGCATCATCATCGACGATTGCTACGTAAGGTTTCTTCATTTCGTATTGATTCACTGCAACGAAGGCCGAATGTCCATTCGGTTTCCCACATTATTCAAGACTTGTACCTCAACAGAACGTCGGGTTGGCTCGTACACAGAAAATATGGGTAGCAGCATGCCATTTTCCCCGCGTTTTTGGTGGCATCGCGCTTGATATAGCGGCATACCGAGGAGCTGAGCGACATGGGTAAGTATCTGGCTTCCATTCTGTTCGCGGGATGCGCGCTGGCGGCGACGCCGCTGCTGGCGACGCCCGCAACAGGTGAAGCTCTCGAGACGGCGCCAACGGTGGCCGTGCAGCAGGTGCGGGTGGTACCCGGCCTGCGCGACGAGGCCGCGATGGTGCTCGTCGGTACCGCGTTGATCGGACTGGCCGCGGCCGTCCGACGCGCGGCCTGAAGGGTTTCGAGGAGATCCCCGGCCCGCCTGCGGCGTATTGTCCGCAACCGCGGCCGGGGCCTCGAAGTGCTGAAACCTGTCGGGCAGAGGAACGAGGGCCTGGGGATAGGGCAGGGAAGGGCAGAGGGCCTTTCCACTCCAATCCCCAGGCCCTTTTTCCTTAGCTCGACGGCGCAGCCTCCCTTCCGGCATCACCCTTGCCTCTGCAGCGCCCATGCTGCGCATTTTGCTCGTGGGAACGGCGCTCCTTGTCATCGCCTCGCCATCGTCCGCCGAAACCCGTTTCGTGCGCTCGGGTGACAGCCTGCAGGCGGCGCTCAACGCCGCGCGGTCGGGCGATGAGATCCGCCTCGAACCGGGCGCCACCTTCACCGGCAACTTCGTGCTGCCGGTCGTCGACGGCGACCGCGTCATCACGCTCCGCACCGACCTTCCCGACTCGACGCTGCCAGTCTCGAACCAGCGCGTCAAGCCGGCGACGGCGGCGCGATTCGCGAAAATCGTGTCGCCCAACACCTCGGCCTCCTTGCGCACGGCGCCGGGCGCGCACCACTGGCGCGTCATGTTCGTCGAGTTTCCGTCGACGAAGGAAGGCTTCGGCGACATCATCCAGATCGGCGACGGCTCCAATGCGCAGTCGGACCTGTCGCAGGTGCCGTACGAGATCACGTTCGATCGCGTCTACGTGCACGGGGATCGGATCTACGGACAGAAGCGGGGCATCGCGCTCAATGCCCGCTCGGTGGCCATTCGCAACTGCTACATCAGCGAGATCAAGGCCGTCGGGATGGATTCGCAGGCGATCGGCGGCTGGAACGGGCCGGGTCCGTTCTCGATCGAGAACAACCATCTCGAGGCGTCGACCGAGGCCTTCATGCTGGGCGGCGCCGATCCCGCCATTCCCAACCTGGTCAGCGAAGACGTGCTGGTGCGCTTCAACTACATGACGCGGCCGATGGCGTGGCGCGACGCGATCGTCGCCACACCTGGGAACGTGACCGCGTCTGGCAGCGACGGCGGCACGCTCACGGCCGGCGTTTACACCTATCGCGTCGTGGCGCGGCGCCCCGCGGGATCAGGGACGACTGCGACGTCGCTGCCTTCGGAGGAAATCACCGCGGTACCGACGAGCGGTGCCGTGACGGTGGCGTGGGCGCCGGTCGCGGACGCCACTGAATACCAGGTCTACGTGCGGACGCCGGGCGGCGTTTCGCAGTTCTGGACCGTCACCGGCACCAGCTTCACCGACAACGGTACGCCGGGCAAGACCGGCACGCCGCCGACGACGGCGACGCGCTGGTCGGTCAAGAACATCTTCGAGCTGAAGAACGCGCGGCGCGTGCGCGTCGAATACAACCTCTTCGAGAACAACTGGATGCACGCGCAGACGGGCTACTCCATCCTCTTCTCGCCGCGCAACCAGGACGGCCATTGCCCGTGGTGCGTGGTCGAGCAGGTCGAGTTCACTCACAACATCGTCCGCAACGTCGCCGGCGGGATCAGCATCGCCGGCTACGACAGCAATGGCCCGAGCGGGCAGACCTCGGGCATCCGGATCCTGGACAACCTGCTCTACGGCGTCACCACCAAGCTCGGAGGGCCCGCCTGGGCGGTGCTCATCGGCGACGCGCCGAAGGACATCGTCATCGATCACAACACGTTCGACTTCGACGGCACGACGGTGGTCTTCGCCTACGTGAGCTCGGCATCCAGACCGAAAGCCATCGCCGGCTTCCAGTACACGAACAACGCGTCGCAGCACGGCACCTATGGCGTGAACGGCGATAACGCGTCCACCGGTATGCTGACGCTGCAGACGTATTTTCCCGATGCGGTCTTTACGGGTAACTGGTTGAGTGGGGGACCCGCGTCACGCTACCCGCCGGGAAACCGGTTCGACGACGGGTTCACGCTGAATCTGACCAGTCCCTCGACGACGCTCGTACAGGGGCCCGGCGCGAATCTCGCGCGGCTGCTGCCGCTGCTGCAGTCGGTGCCCAATGGGCTGATGGTCGGCATTCCGCAGGCGCCGCGGAACCTGCGCATCATCTCGCCAGGGAAATGACGCGGATCGCCGCGTAGCGCGCCAGCGGACGTGCGGCCGATCGAAGGATCCACGGACAAGGCCGGGGTGGCCTCGTCCGTGTGCCGGCAGGGTGCTATCGAACCGCGAACGTCGTCAGGAGCGGGCGATGATCCGAGGGCATGTAGCCGTTGGCGTCGCTCGTGTCGAACACCTGTGACGAGACGACGGCGAGGCTCGTCGAGCCCTTGGAGTAGTAGATGTAGTCGATGCGGCCCTTCTTCGTCTGCCCGTCATTGCCGGCGAACGCGATGGCCGTGCCGGCGGCGACCGCGACCGACCACGAATCATCGTAGAGCGAGTTGAAGTGCGCGATCGACGTCTGATCGGGCCAGGCGTTCATGTCGCCGGTCAGGATCCGCACATCGGAAGAAGCCGCCGCCCACGTCGTCACTTCCTGCGCCTGCGTCAGGCGGAGGGTCGCCGAGTCGGGATCGAGATGCGTCAGGACGAAGGTGACGCGCCTGCCGTTCCAGCTGATCGAGGCCTCGGCAATGCTGCGATCGGAATTGTTCACGAGCTCGTAGTGATCGACGCTGTCGAAGGGGACGGTCGACAGGATCAGGTTGCCCTTGCCGTTCGCCGTCCAATTCCCCCACTCCTGCGCGAAGGTGTAGAACCACCTCTTGCCCGTCTTCGCCTCCAGCAGGTTCTTGTAGACCTCCGGCTGATTCTCGTTCCCCCACCCGGTGAAGCGCTCGATTTCGTTGAGCATCACGACGTCGGGACTCATCTTGACGATCCAGCTCGCCAACCGGTCGGTGTTGTAGACACCGTCGGTGCCGAAGCCGCCGTGATGGGTATTCCACTGGAGCACGCGCAGCGGCGCCGGTGACGCCGACGTCGTGGGCGGCGGCGTGGTCGTGGGCGGCGGCGTTACCGTGGGTGGCGGCGTTAGCGCGGGCGGCGTCGACGTCGAGCTCGTGGCGGTCGCGGTCAGGATCGTCGCGTCGTACTTCGGCGAGCCGGGTGCCGCGTTCAGGTAGCGCTCCGACGAAAGCACGATCTGATCGATCGAGAGGCCGTCCTCGCGGACCTGGACGCGGATGGTCTGCGACGGACCGTCGAAGTAGATCGCCGGACCCAGCACGTTGACGCCGTATCCGTTGTCCTGCCAGCCCCACCCGGCAACGCCGGCTCCCGAGCTCTCTTCGATGCTGACGACGGTGGCCGAGGTCGTGCCGATGCGGAACGCGGGCGTACCGTCGGTGGCCAGGCTGCCGCTGAACTGCACGAACGCCGAGTCGTTCTGCCACGAGTCGTTCTGCGCCTTGCCACGGATCCACAAGCGATACGCGCGACCCGGTTCGACGTTGAAGGGCAGCTCGAAGTAGCTGGCGGGTGCGGCCGCGGCCGTCGCCAGCTTCGCCGTGCCGGCGTCGGGATTGGCGATGCGCCCGCCGCCCGCCGCCGTGGCGTCGTCGACGAGCGACCAGGCGCCGGTGATGTTCGTGGCGTTCTTGGCGTAGAGCACGACTTCACGGTTCCAGACGGTGGCCGGCAGAATCGTGGTGTCGTTCTTGGCCGCGCCGGGCGCCGCGGTGGTGTAGGTCACCGGCGACAGGACGATCTGATCGATCGACAGGCCATCCTCACGCACCTGCACGCGCAGCGTCTGCCGGGCGCTGTCGAAGGCGATCGTCGGTCCGAAGACGTTGGCGCCGTAGCCGTTGTCCTGCCAGCCCCAGCCCGCAACGCCGGCCCCCGAGCTCTCTTCGATGCTGACGACGGCTGCCGATGTCGTACCAATGCGGAACGCCGCCGTCCCATCGGCGGCGAGGCTGCCGCTGAACTGCACGAACGTCGAGTCGTTCTGCCACGAGTCGTTCTGCGCCTTGCCGCGGATCCACAGGCGATATTGCCGTCCCGTCTCGGCGATGAACGGGAGCTCGAAATAGCTTGCCGGTGCGGCGGCCGCCGTCGCGAGCTTCGAGGCGCCGGCGTCGGGATTCGCGATGCGCACGCCGCCGGCGGCCGTCGCGTCCTCGACGAGCGACCAGGCGCCGTTGATGTTCGTGGCCGTCTTCGCCCAGAGCACGATGTCGCCGTTACTGGTGGTCGGGGTCGATTCAGCGGCGCAGATCGAAACGGCCGAGCTCGGCACGATCAGCAGCGCGAGGACGCACGTAGAGACACGTCGGGCGAGACGACTCAGCATTGGGAAGTCCTGAGGAAGTAAGGGTTAAGAGTGATGAAACGCGCGAGTGATCGCGCGCCGCTCGTCAGCGCAAGGCAGGTGCCGCACACGCGTGTGCGGCGGCGCGAAAATGCCGGAATGTTTTGCTGTAGAGGTCGGCTGCCGAGCTCGCCGGAACTGTGTTACGACGGAACGCTCGGCTTACGAATTCGAAACCGGCGCCGAGTCCTGCGGCGTTTCGCCGAACACGATGCGGGCGCCGGTCTTGCGTGCCTCGGGCGGCGCGAGCAGCCGTCCGCCGTGACGGTGGATGACGCGCCGCGCGATCATCAGGCTCAGACCGACGCCGCCCCGCCACTCGTCGAAGATGCCGGGCTCGCCGTCCTGCTCGGCCTCGAGCGCGGCGAGCGTCTCGCCGTCCCCGATCCGGACCTCGTAGCCGTTGCGATCGCGCCGTCCGCGTACCGTGAGGGGCCCGTCGCCGATGACCTCGCGGCGAAGCGCCACGAGGATGGAGGCGACGGCCTGCGACAGTCGCGAGGGATCGCCCCGGAATGCGGGCAGCGGCTCGAGATCGTGCGCCACCGCCACGCTGCGTCCGTCGGTCAGCGGCGGCAGGCTCTCGATCGCCTGCTGCACGAGCGCCGGCAGATCGATGTTCTGCATGTTGAACGCGGCGGTGCCCCCCTCGAGCGTGGACAACTCGCTGGTCTCGGCGACGAGTGCCGACAGGCGGGCGCAGGACTTCTCGGCTTCCTGCAGCATGTGCCGCTGCTTGTCGGTCAGCTCGCCGGCCCGCCCTGTGAGCAGCATACGGAGATAGCCGGAGACCACCGAAATGGGGGAGCGGAGCTCGTGAACCGACAGCGACAGGACCTTGGACCAGCGTGGGTCGATCGACGCGTCCGACATCCGGCTATTATGCTGCCTGCCGCCCACGGCGCCCGGCGGGCCGGCCCGGCCATGGAATACCCTGAGTGGGCAAGGTGTTTCATAATCGTAGCCACTGGAGTCCTATGCTCATCAGGAACCGGCCCGACCCTCCCGCCTCCGACATTACCGACGAACGGCTGTACCTGCGCCGCCGCGAGTTCATTCAGCTGGGCGCCGGCCTGATGGGGGCCGCTGCCGGTGGCGTCCTGGCGGCCTGCGGCAACAGCGCGCTCGACGCCGCGTCGATCGCCGCGGCGCCGGACAACCTTTCGCCGGCGCCGCCGCAGACGCCGATCGCCGACGTCAAGAAGAAGATGGTGACGGTGGACGAACCGGTGAACAAGTTCGAGGAGATTACCGGCTACAACAACTACTACGAGTTCGGCACGCGCAAGACCGATCCCGCGAAATACGCGGGGCAGTTGAAGACGTCACCGTGGACCGTGAAGATCGACGGCCTCTGCAACAAGCCCGGCGACTACCATGTCGACGATCTGATCAAGACCGCGGATCTCGAGGAACGCGTCTACCGCTTCCGCTGCGTCGAGGGGTGGTCGATGGTGATCCCGTGGATCGGCATCCCGCTCGCCTCGGTGATCAAGCGGGCGGATCCGCAGCCGAAAGCGACCTTCGTCGAGATGCAGACGGTCCTGCGCCCGGCGGAAATGCCCGGCCTCTCCGAGGGCGGGCTGAACTGGCCGTACACGGAGGGGCTTCGCATGGACGAAGCCATGAACCCACTCTCGCTGCTTGCGGTCGGGTTGTACGGCAAGACCCTCCTCAACCAGAACGGCGCCCCGATCCGCCTCGTCGTCCCCTGGAAGTACGGGTTCAAGAACGTCAAGTCGATCGTCCACATCCGCTTCGTCGACAAGATGCCGCACACGGCGTGGAGCGACGCCAATCCCGGCGAGTACGGTTTCTATTCGAACGTGAACCCGAATGTCGATCACCCGCGCTGGAGCCAGGCGACAGAACGCCGCATCCCCAGCTACTTCAAGACGACGAAGACGTTGATGTTCAACGGATACTCCGAGCAGGTCGCGTCGATGTACTCCGGGATGGATCTCAGGAAGTACTACTAGTCCCTCCGTTCGCCTCGTGGCAGCCGCGTTGCACCTGAGCGCGGCACTGTGCCCCGGGTCCTGGCGTTCATCGAAGCGCTTGGTGTGACCGGTCCCGTCCGCAATCTGCTCCGCACGGCCGGGTCGGTGGATCTGCACCTGGCGACGTATCGACGCGGCTGCGCCGGGCGCGTCCACCATGAGGGCGTCGACGCGCTCGTCGATGCGGCGCGGATCCGCGGCGTGCCCGTCCACGTCCTCGGCGAGCGGCACGCCTTCGATCCGGCTCTGCTGTGGCGGATCGCGCGCGCCATCCGCGCCGTCGGCCCGCACGTCGTGCAGACCCACAACGTCAAGTCGCACGCGCTCGTCGCGTGCCTGCCGAGCCGGCCGCGCTGGGTCGCCTTCCACGACGGCTACACCGACACCGATCGCAAGCAGCGGCTCTACAACCGGATCGATCGCTGGACGCTGCGCCGTGCCGACGCCGTCGTCGCGACGTGCGGCGCCTTTGCCGATGACCTGGCCGCGGCCGGTGTCGATCGCCGCCGCATCAGCGTGCTCCACAACGCCGTCGAGCCGCCGCGCCCGATCGAAATGGAGCGGGCGCGGCGCGCGCTCTGCCTCGACCGCGACTACACGGTGGTCGCGACCGGCCGCCTGTCGCGCGACCACGGGCACGACCTGCTGATCGACGCGTGCGCCGCGCTGCCGCCCGGCCTCCGCGAGCGCACGATGCTGGTGATCGCCGGGGACGGCCCGGAGCATGCGGCGCTCGTCCGCCGCGCCGCCGCGCGCGGAGTCCGGCTGCGGATGGACGGCTATCACGAGGACGTACGCGCCTGGTACGCCGCGGCGGACGCCTTCGTCCTGCCGTCGCGCAGCGAGGGCTCGCCCAACGGGCTGCTCGAGGCGTTCGCCGCCGGGTGCGCCGTGGTCGCCGCGGGCGTGGGCGGCGTCCCCGAAATCGCCGAGGACGGCGTCTCGGCGTGGCTCGTGCCGGGCAGCGATGCGCGCGCGCTGGCGGGCGGCATCGAAGCCGTCCTGACCGATGCGAATCTTGCCGCGCGGCTCCGTCAGGGAGCGCTGGCCGCCGCCGCCCGCTTCACGCCCGCCGCGCGCGCGTCCGCGCTGCACGCCCTTTACGCGCAGGTGCAGGCGTGAAGATCCTGATGGCCTTCCACGCGCCGCCGTATCCACCGGACACCGGTCCGTCGCGGCGCCATTCCACGTGCTCGCGGAGACGCTGAAGCGCCACGACGTCACGGTCCAGACCGACGCGCGAGCCGTTTTCCCCGCCGTGCACGCCTTAACGGGTCGGAGGCAAACATGATCCGGACTCACAGGATTTGGGCGGCTGCTGCGCTGATCGCGATCACCGCCGCGCGCGGCGCCGCGCAGGAACCCGACCTCGCGGCGGCGATCGGCGCCGTCCCGCCGGGGACGACACTCTCTGTTCGCGACGCAGACGGAGCCCGGACGACCGGCCGGCTGGTCAACTCGACCGGAGGGCTGCTGACGCTGACGACCCAGGACGGCAAGTCCGTCGCGGTTCCGCTCGACCGCGTGCGGCGCGTTGTCCACGTCGACTCGTCCCGCAACGGAACGTGGATGGGCGCGGCCATTGGCGGCGCAGTCGGACTCGCCAGCGGCCTCGCGCTCAATTCCTTGTACGCGAACGAGGGCAGCGGCAGCGGCGCCGGTGTGCTGCTGCTGGCGGCCGGCGGCTTCGGAGTCGGCGCCGCTGTGGGCGGCCTTGCCGACGCGATGCGGCACCACACGCTGTACAACGCCGAACCCGGAACGCCAGGCGACTACGCCGGCGAAGTCCGCGCGCGAATCGCGCTCGACGCACACGGGAACGGCAACCTGCCCGTGAGCCTCGGGGCGTCATGGCGGACCGTTCATGTCGATTCGGGCCTGGGATTCGAAGCGAATATCGACAACACCTTTGGCGCTGCCGACGGAACCGGGCGTGGATTCTCGACCGACTTCCGGGTCGTGTATGCGTTCGGCAAGGCGCGCGTGCAGCCATTCGCGTCGGCTGGCGTGGGTTACTTTGAAACCAACACGGGACCGTACACCTATGTCACGCCGTCAATCGGCGACTTCCCGGGAGGCGTATTCCAGGCCATCGGCCGCGCCCAGGGCTTCGCGCCGATTGTCGGCGGCGGCGCGACGATCCGTCTGAGCCCGAAGCTCTTTGTGCGGCCCGAGGTGTCGTTCTATGACGGCCGCGACAAGGTTCGCGGTTTCAAGACCGGTGTCGGACTCGGGTTCTCCTGGTAAGTGTAATCTGGGCGCGTGCGACGCGCGGCCAAGGCGGCTCTCTTCATTCTTGCGCTCGTGCCGGCGGCGCTGCTCGTCCGCGGCATGCTCACCGGCACTCTCGGCGTCAATCCCGCCGAGACCATCCAGTTGCAGACCGGCCGCTGGGCGCTGAAGTTCCTCTTCATCAGCCTCGCCGTCACCCCGGTCCGCCGCCTCACCGGGTGGAACGTGGTCATCCAGTTCCGCCGCATGCTCGGCCTGTTCGCCTTCTTCTACGCGACGCTGCACTTCGCGTCCTACTTCGCCTTCGACCTGAATTTCGCGATCGACACGATGGTGACCGACGTCTACAAGCGCCCGTTCATCGCCCTCGGCTTCACGGCGTTCCTGCTGCTCATCCCGCTCGCGGTGACGTCGACCAGGGGCTGGATCCGGCGGCTCGGGAAGAAGTGGACGCAGCTGCACCGGCTCGTCTACGTCGCCGCGATCCTCGCGACGATCCATTTCGCGTGGAAGGTGAAGGTGGTCACGGGCGATCCGGTCTATTACGCGCTGGCGCTGACCGTTCTGCTCGGCTTCCGCGTGGCGTGGCGGCTGTGGACGCACCGATCTGCCGCGCGCGCGACTGCGGTGACGCCGCGGGCTTGAGTCGGTTGACGGTTCGCGGTTGGCGGTTGGCGGCGGGCCCTGGCGGCCGCGCCTCGCGGACGGCTGTTCTTTGGCGCGCAACCAGCAAGCGTCGGCTTTTTCGAGAAGCTTGGCTGCGAACGGGTCCGACAGGCATGGTCATGCGGAGCCGCCCCAAGCTCAGCCGCGATGGCCGCTGAGGGTTAGACGGTGCCCGTTCACCCCCCGAATCTGCCATTTCACTGAAATCCCGTTTGTTTAGAACGACTTGCAGATAGTCTTCCACTATG
>Ga0075425_100006981_pt1 | contig 11896 bp, 13 predicted proteins | sample SoiMethybrSBSTD4_FD_75300 | JGI IMG/M metagenome (GOLD analysis project Ga0075425, IMG submission 75300) | Bulk soil microbial communities from a Populus tree surrounding site in Tennessee, USA - Soil MetaG P. TD hybrid SBSTD4 | ecosystem: Environmental > Terrestrial > Soil > Tree plantation...
GTGGACGCACCTCGAGCGGCTCGGCGGCGGCATCGGCACGAGAGGGCCCGGCGAGACCCAGCTCGAGTCGGACCGCCGCGTCATCCGTCGCCGCGTGATGAAGATCCAGCGCGAGCTCGAGGGCGTGCGAATGCACCGGCGCCTGCAGCGTCAGGGCCGCCGGCGGGCGGGCGTGCCGGTGGTCGCGCTCGTCGGCTACACGAACGCGGGCAAGACGACGCTCCTGAACCGTCTCTCGGGCGCCAAGCTGATCGCCGCCGACCAGCTCTTCGTCACGCTCGATCCCGCGGCGCGGCTCGTCGAGCGCGACGGGTATGCGCCCTTCATCCTCACGGACACGGTCGGCTTCGTCCGCAAGCTGCCCCACGAGCTGGTGGCGGCGTTCCGCGCGACGCTGGAGGAGCTGAACGAGGCCGCCGTGCTCTTGCACGTCGTGGACGCGAGCCATCCCGCCATGACGGAGCACATGGCCGCCGTCGACGCGCTCCTCACCGAGCTGGAGGTCGACGACCGGCCGACGCTGCTGGTCCTCAACAAGGTGGACCGCCTCGAGGCACGACAGCCGGTGGAGAGCCTGCTCGGCGCCCGTGCCGGGGTCGCCATCTCCGCAGCCACCGGCGAGGGGATCGACCATCTGCACGCCGCGATCGACAGCGCGCTAGGTGCGGTAGGGCCTGCCGTGACCCTGCGCATTCCGCACTCGGACGGGGCGGCCCTGGCGCTCTGCTACGCACGGGGTCGCGTGCTCACACGCGTGGACGACGACGGCCATGTCCGGGTGGACGTCGAGTTGCCCGTGTCGCTTCTCTCTGCGATCTCCAGCTACCGTACGCCGAGCATGCCGCAGGGAGGCCCGGACTGAGCCGACGACGCAGACGGGCCGTTTGCACCGGCCTGCGTTACACTGCGTGAGCGATGGGGCTCGCTAACTGGCTGACCGTCCTGCGCATCGTCCTGATCCCGGTGTTCGTGACGCTGCTCGTCTATCGCAAGCTCGGTGTCGCACTGCTGGTCTTCGCCGTGGCGGCGGTCACCGACCTCCTCGACGGCTGGGTCGCGCGCCACCAGGGGCTCTCGAGCCGTCTCGGCGCGTTCCTCGACCCCATGGCCGACAAGCTGCTGCTCACGGCGTCGTTCGTCACGCTGACCTATCTCAAGGCACTGCCCTTCTGGATCACCGCGGTCGTCATCAGCCGCGACGTCATGCTGGTCGTGGGCGCGCTCCTCATCCACATGGTCGGCGGCCGGATCTATCCGAAGCCCACGTGGGCGGGGAAGGCGGCGACCTTCTTCCAGATCCTCGCCGTGCTCACCGCGATGCTCTCGCGCTATTACCGGATGAACGCGGGGACGACGGCCTTCATCTGGCTGGCCGCGATCTTCACGATCACCTCGGGCCTGCAGTACATCTGGCAAGGCGTGCACTTCCTCAACGCCGCCAACGCCGCGGAGCGCGAGGAGTCGGGTGAAGCTTCGCTCCTGCGGTGAGCCCGACGGCGTCGTCGTGGCCGCCGTCCGCGGGCGGACGGCCGCCGCGAAGGCCGGGCTCGTCGCCGGCGACCGCATCCTCGCCGTCAACGGCGCGCCGCTGCGCGATGCCATCGATTTCCAGTTCCACGCCGACGAGGATCATCTCGAGCTGACCGTCGCGCGCGACGGGGAGCGGCGCATGCTCGGGCTGGATCGCCGCGGCCGGGAGCTCGGGCTGGAGCTCGCGGCCCCCACGCCCGGCGAGATCGCGACGTGCGCGAACAAGTGCGTGTTCTGCTTCATCCACCAGCTGCCGCGTGGCATGCGGCGCAGCCTGTACGTGAAGGACGACGACTTCCGGCTCTCGTTCCTGCACGGCAACTACATCACGCTGACCGATCTGGACGAGCCCGAGCTGGCGCGGATCGAGAGCCAGCGCCTGTCGCCGCTCTACGTGTCGGTGCACGCGACCGATCCCGCGCTGCGCCACGAGCTGCTGGGGCGCCCGCGGGTGTCCGCGGAGATCCTGCCGCGCCTCGAGCGGCTGGCCAAGGCGGGGATCCGCATGCACGCGCAGGTCGTGCTGTGCCCCGAGCTCAACGACGGGCCGCATCTCGAGCGCACGGTGAGGGAGCTCGGGCGCCTGCACCCGCACGTGGCCACGACGGCGGTGGTGCCGGTCGGGCTCACGCGTCACCGTGAGCGGCTGCCGCGCCTGCGCGGGCTCACGCCGGTCGAGGCGGCCGCGCTCGTCGAGACCGTCGAGGGCTGGCAGGCGCGGTTCGTGTCGGCGCTGGGCAGCCGCTTCGTGTTCCTCGCCGACGAGATCTACCTGATGGCCGGCGCGCCCCTGCCCGCGGCCACGGCCTACGAGGGCTTCGCCGTCGCCGAGGACGGTGTGGGGCTCGCCCGGCGGTTCGAGGACGACCTCGACCGCGCGCTCGGGCGCTTCCGCGCGCCCGCGCGGCGGCGGACCGTGACGGTCATCAGCGGCGAGCTCTATGCGCCGCGCCTCGCGCATCGCCTGTCGACGCTCGCCGACCACGACGTGCAGGCGCGCGTCGTCGCCGTCCCCAACGACTTCTTCGGCCGCGCGATCACCGTGGCGGGGCTGCTCACCGGCCAGGACATCCAGCGACATCTCGCGAGCCTCGGCGATCTCGGCGATGAGGTGCTCGTGCCCGCCGTCTGCGTCCGCGACGTCGGCGGCGTGTTCCTCGACGATCTCACGCCCGCCGACCTCACCGCCGACCTCGGTGTGCCGGTGCGCGTGGTCGAGCCGACGGCGCGGGCGCTGCTGGCCGCGCTCGGCGGGCCGCACGGACGAGCGGAGAGCTAGATGCTGCGGCCGATCGTCGCGCTCGTCGGTCGGCCCAACGTCGGCAAGTCGACGCTCTTTAACCGTCTAGTGGGCCGCCGTCAGGCGCTCGTTCGCGACGTGCCGGGCGTCACCCGCGATCGGCTGTACGGGCCGGTCGCCTTCGAGCGATGGCAGGCGACCGCCGTCGACACCGGCGGCTTCGATCCCGGCTCCGACGAGCCGCTCGTCGAGGCCGTTCGCCGCCAGGTCATGATCGCCGTCGAGGAAGCCGACGTGGTCGTGTTCGTGGTCGACGCGCGCGACGGCGTCACGGCGCTCGATCTCGAGATCGCGCGCATCCTGCGGCGCGCGGGCCGCCCCATCGTGGTGGCCGCGAACAAGGTGGAGGGAGGCCAGCAGGAGGCGGCCGCCGCCGAGTTCTTCCGCCTCGGGTTCGGCGATCCCGCGCCGATCTCCGCCGAGCACGGCCGGGGCGTCGCCGAGCTGCTCGAGGTGGTGCGCGCGCGAGCCCCGGAGCCGTCGGGGGTGGGCGGCGGCGAGGCGCCCATCCATCTGGCCGTGATCGGCCGACCGAACGTCGGCAAGTCGTCGCTCGTGAATGCGATGGTCGGCGCCGAGCGTGTCCTGGTGGATCGGCGGCCGGGGACGACCCGCGACGCGGTCGACACGCCGATCGTCTATCGGGGCCGGCCCTATGTCATCGTCGACACCGCGGGCATCCGCCGCAAGGGGAAGGTCGACGAGCCGCTCGAGAAGCTCGCCGTCGTGATGGCCCTCAAGAGCCTCGAGCGGTGCCGGGTCGCGCTGATCGTGATCGACGCCTCCGAGGCGGTGACGGCGCAGGACGCGCACATCGCCGGCTACGCGCGCGACGCGGGGCGGGCGGCCGTGCTCGTCGTGAACAAGTGGGATCTGGTGCCACCGGGCATGGTGCGCAAGGCCGAGGTCATCGAGCAGATCCAGGATCGGCTGGCCTTCCTCGACTACGCGCCGGTTTGCTTCACGTCGGCCACGCAGGGGGAGGGGATTCCCGATCTCTTCGACGCCATCGACCACGTCGCCCGCGAGGCGCGCCGCCAGGTGCCGGCCGGCGAGGTGAGCGAGGTCGTGCGCCACGCGGTGGCGCGGCGACCGATCACCATCCGTGGCGTGCCGCTGACCATCCAGTCCGCGGCGCAGGTGAGCACGAATCCGCCGACGTTCGGTCTCTGGGTGAACCGCCCCGACGAGATCCACTTCTCGTACGTGCGCTATCTGACGAAGTCGCTGCGCCAGAGCTTCGGCTTCACGGGCTCGCCCATCCGGCTGTCGTTCCGCAAGGCGGTTGGACGCAAGCCCCGCGCGCGCGGAGTGCGTCGCTGACGATGGCCGTCTCGCGGCGCGCGCGGAGGATTGTGCTCGCCGCGGCGCTCGTCGTCGTCGCGCTCGGTATCGGCCTGCTCCTCAGCCCGAGCCACCGCGCCTATTACACCGGGGTCGGTCAGGGCGTCGCGCGCGATGCGGTCGGCGCCGTTCGCGCGGTCGCCCTGCCGGCGGTGGGCACGGCGGCGATCGGCACGCGGCGTCGGGTCCTGGTCCCGGACGCGGAGGGCCTCAGGGTCCCCATATCCGACGAGCCGCCGTTCCGGCTGCCCGCGCTCGGCACTCCTGTGGGCTGGGAGCTCCGCGAGTTCTCCGGGCGCGCCGAGGTCGAGCTCGTCCGCGGTGACCGCGGGCTGGCTGTTCACCTGCGGGCCGAGCGTGCGTCCTTCGCGCTCTACCGCGATCTCGTGGTCGGTCTCGACGAGTTTCCCGCGCTCGGCTGGTCGTGGAAGATTGCCCGGCTGCCGACGGGCGGCGACGTGCGCCAGGCCGCCCGCGACGATCAGGCGGCCCAGGTGTACGTCATGTTTCCGCGCTGGCCATCGCCGAAAACGCAGAGCGACGTCATCGGCTACGTGTGGGACACGACGGCGCCGGTCGGGACGACGCTTCGCAGCACCAAGGCCGCCAACGTCAGGATCATCGTCGTCGAGTCGGGGCAGGAACGGCTCGGCGTGTGGCGGCGCCAGTGGCGCAACGTCGCCCAGGACTACCGCACGCTCTTCGGACGGGCGGCGCCGCGAGTCGGCGCGATCGCGGTGATGATCGACAGCAACGACACGCTGAGCGCGGCGGAGGCCACCGTCGGCGATCTGATCTTCGCCAGAGCCATGCCGAAGGAATGAAAACGCCAACCCTTATGCTAAGATGACGCGGGTGGGTTCACAGGCTCGGTTACGCGAAGGGGGACACGATGAGTCGTGACCAGCATCCCGGCGAGCGCGACGACGAGCCCGAAGTGGACGATTACTACGACGACCGCCCACGGAGCATCTTTTCCGCGCTGTGGTTTCGCGCACTTCTCGCCATCCTGGTGCTCGGCGTTCTCGCCGCCGTCGCCGTCCCGTACATGCTCGATCTGGCCACGCATTCCACATCGGACGGCTCGGGGGCGAAGCGCCCGGTCGCGGCCACATCATCGGACGTGACGGCGACGGCCGCGAAGCCGCAGCCGGCGGATACCGCCACTCCGGCTCCGGCGTCATCCGCCATCGCGGCGTCCACGACGGTGCCGTCGGGGCCGGCCACCGCGGCCCCAGCACCGACCTCCACGGCGTCGACATCGTCGTCCATGTCGACGCCGGCGGAGCCGACGAAGATGTTCGACACCGCTCCCCCGACGCCGCAGCCCGCACGAAAGGTCGCGGCCGCCACGCCGGCCACGATCGCGACGAAGAGCCGGGAGACGACGACGGAGCGGCCGCGGGTCGCGGCGACCAAGACGCCGGCTGCTGTTGCGATGGCCGAGGGCACGTCGTCGGCCGGTCCGTACTGGGTGCAGGTCGGAGCGTTCAGGGACGCCGAGACGGCCAAGCGTGTGGTGACGCAGCTGCGCACGCAGGGCTTTCGCGCGGAGCAATCGACGACGGGCAAAGCCGTGGCCGCGGCGCCCGCTGCCCCGGCGGCGGCCGCGGCGCCCGCCGACGCGCCGGGCGACCGGTACGTCGTCGTGGTCACGGGCGCAGCGGGTGGTCTCGACGCGAAGCTGGCGGCCAAGGGAATGACGAGCGAGGCGACGCCGGGCGGCACCATCGTGCAGCCGAGCCTGCCCCTGCGCGAGGCGGTCGTGCTGTCGCGCGAGCTCGCCGACACCGGGCTCACCGTCCAGGTGCGCCGACAAGGTGCGCCGGCCGCGAGCGCGCCCGCGGTCAACGTGGCGGCGCCGAGCACGCCCGCGCGCAGCAGCGAGACGTGGCATCGCGTCCGTGTCGGCGGCTTTGCCGACCGCGCCGCGGCACTGGCCTCGTTCAAGAGGCTCGAGGAGAAGGGCTACAAGCCCTTCATCGGCACAGGGACCAACTAACCTCCGAAAGCGAGGTGAGGGATACCGTGACCAAGAACGACCTGGTCAACGCGGTCGCGGCGCACGGGCTGTCGAAGCGGCAGTCGGCGTCCGTCGTCGAATCGGTGTTCGACATCATCTTCCGGTGCTTCGAGAAGAGCGAGGACGTGAAGATCGTCGGGTTCGGGCACTTCCGGATCCGTCGCAAGGCGTCGCGGCGTGGACGGAACCCGCAGACGGGCGACAGCATCGAGATCACCGCCCGCAAGGTACTGACCTTCAAGCCGAGCAAGGGGCTCAAGCAACGGATCAACAGCCAGACGACGGCGTGACGACGACCGACGTCGCCGACAAGCTCTATTATCGGATCGGCGAAGTCGAGGCCATCACCGGTGTGCCCGCGTACGTGCTCCGCTACTGGGAATCCGAGTTCAAGCTGCTCCGCCCGAAGAAGAACCCGGCCGGCCAGCGCGTGTACCGCAAGCGCGATCTGGAGCTGGTCCAGCGCATCCGCGCGTTGCTCTACGACGAGCGGCTGACGCTCGAGGGTGCGAAGAAGCGGCTCCTCGCCGAGTCGCGGCGGAACAGCGAGCAGCTGCAGCTCGGCCTCAAGGAGGTCGAGTACGCGGGAGCGCTCCGTCGCATCCGCGAGCGCCTCACGCGGCTGCGCACGCGGCTGACTCCTTGAAGCGCTGCGCCATATCTGCGAAGATCGCTGGCGGCGGTCGGGGCGTAGCGCAGCCTGGTAGCGCACCGGACTGGGGGTCCGGTGGTCGCAGGTTCAAATCCTGTCGCCCCGACCAATTTCTTCCCTGATGCCGATTCTGCTTGTCACCAACGACGACGGGATCCACGCGGCGGGTCTCGCCGCGCTCGCCCAGGCGCTGGACGATCTGGGTGACGTCTACGTGCTGGCGCCGGAGCGCGAGCAGAGCGCCTGCGGCCACGCGCTCACGCTGCATCGACCGCTGCGCATCGAGACCGTGCGCGAGCGGTGGTACGCCGTGAACGGCACGCCGTCGGACTGCGTGAACCTCGGCGTGCTCGGCTTCCTGCCCGAGCGGCCGGTGCTCATCGCTTCCGGGGTCAATCACGGCACCAACCTCGGCGACGACGTCACGTACTCGGGCACGGTGTCGGCCGCGATGGAAGGCATCCTGCTCGGCGTGCCGTCGATCGCGGTGTCCCTCGTGCCCGGCGGCGACTTCGCCGAGGCCGGCCGCGCCGCGCGCCTCGTGGCCGCCCGCGTGCTCGTCGAGGGGTTGCCGGCCAAGACGCTGCTCAACGTCAACGTGCCGGCGGAGCCGCCGCGCGGGATCCGTGTGACCCGGCTCGGCCATCGCGTGTACAGCGGCAAGATCGTCGAGCAGATCGACCCGCGGGGACGCACGCACTACTGGATCGGCGGCGGCGAGCCCTCGTGGGATCTGCTCGAGGGCTCGGACATGGCGACCATCAACGAGGGATTCGTCTCGGTCACCCCGCTGCACCTCGACCTCACCAGTCATCGCGCGCTCGCCGAGATGCGCGACTGGTCGTCTGCCCTCAGCGCGCAGTTCCGGCGGAACGGGGAGGGCCGGCGGTAACGCTTCCGGCGCGCGCGCCCTTCGAGCGGGAGCGCGAGCGCATGATCGAGGAGCATCTCCTGCGCCGCGGGATCGCCGACGAGCGTGTGATCGCGGCCATGCGGCGCGTCCCCCGCCACCTGTTCGTGGAGGAAGCGCTGCAGGACCGCGCGTACGGCGATCATCCGCTCCCCATCGGCGAGGGCCAGACGATCTCGCAGCCGTTCATCGTGGCGCAGATGACGTCGCTGCTCGCGTTGTCCGGCGGCGAGAAAGTCCTCGAGGTCGGCACCGGCTCCGGCTACCAGACGGCCGTCCTCGCCGCGCTGGCGCGGCGCGTGTGCTCCGTCGAGCGACTGCCCGGCCTGGCCGCGCGTGCCCGGGCGCTCATCGAAGGCCTCGGGATCACCAACGTCTGGATCCGCGTGGGCAACGGAGCCCTCGGCTGGCCCGATGAGGCGCCGTTCGATAGGATCTTGATCGCAGCCGGCGCGCCCGAGGTGCCGGCGCCGCTGTTCCAGCAGCTGGCCGAGGGCGGGCGCATCGTGCTGCCGGTCGGCGATCGCACCAATCAGACGCTGACGCTGGTCGAGAACGTCGCGGGGACCATGAAGACCACGACGTGGGGCAACTGCACGTTCGTGAAGCTGGTCGGCAAGTATGCGTGGGACGGGTAAGCTTGTACAATACGGGCACGCGGGGCGTAGCGCAGCCTGGTAGCGCGCACGGTTCGGGACCGTGAAGTCGGAGGTTCAAATCCTCTCGCCCCGACCATCCTTCCGATCGCCGGTCGAGGAGCCCCGGGCTCCCCGGCCGGCGGACCGAGCCCTGATCGAGCGGTGACATGATCGCGACGACGGACATCGTGCGAGGGTGAGTGTCGGCAACGCCGCCGCGGAGATCATCGTCGAGGGTCACGTCCAGGGCGTGGGCTATCGCGATTATGCCCAGCGGCGAGGCAGCCGCCTCGGTCTCGCCGGCTACGTCATGAACCTCGCGGACGGCCGCGTGCGCGTGCACGCCGAGGGCGCGCGCGAGGTGATCGAGGAGTTCATGCGCCAGCTGGAAAAGGGGCCGCCGCTGGCGCGGGTCGAGCGCGTGTCGACGCGCTGGCTTCCGCCGACGCGCCGCTTCGCCGCCTTCGACGTCCGCTATGCGGAGTTCGAGCCATGAGACGGGACGACGTCGGCGCCTCGCTCTTGTTCCTCGCCGCGCTGGCCGCGCCGTCGCTCGCCGCCGCGGGCGGCGCGGCGTCGCCTCCCGCCGCCGTCCATCTCGTGAAGACGGGCGACACGCTCGGCGGCATCGCCGCGCACTACGGTGTGTCGATCGGCTCTGTCGTCGCGGCCAACAGCCTGTCGGGACCGGGCGTCCGGCTCAGGATCGGTCAGCGGCTGACGATTCCCCCCGCTGCGATCGCGCGGATCCGTCAGGCCCTGCCGTCGCCCAGCGCCCGCCGGCTCATCGCCCCGCCCCGCGCGCTCATCCTGGCGGTACCCGACTTCGCCGAGCTGCGGCCCGCCTTCGTGTGGCCGGTCGAGGGGCAGGTCAGCTCGACGTTCGGGCGCCGGCGGATGGGCTGGCACCGCGGCATCGACATCATGGCCGAGCTGGGGACGCCCGTGCTGGCGTCCGCGCCGGGCGCCGTGGTGAGCAGCACCTACGAGACCCGCTATGGCCGCGTCGTGAAGATCCAGCACGCCAACGGCTTCATGACGGTCTACGCGCACAACGACGAGAACGTGGTGGAGCTCGGCGACCGCGTCGTGTCAGGCCAGATCATCGCGAGCGTCGGCCGCACCGGCCGCGCCACCAGCCATCACGTGCATTTCGAGGTCCGCCGTTCGGGCTTCGCCTACAATCCGCTCTACATGCTCCCGCTGCCGCCGCGGCTGACCCAGCTCGTGGAGGCCGAGGACGAGGAGTCCGACGAAGCCGATGAGTGACGACCACGACGACAGGCTGCCCGACGAGCCGCTCGACGTCCTCGTCGAGGCCGAGGACGCCGACGCGCGCGAGGAGACGCGCGAGACGGCGCGGGCGAACCTCTCCGCCTACTTCGGCGAGATCGGCCGCATTCCGCTTCTCGATCGCGAGCAAGAGGTCGCGCTCGCGCGGCGCGTCCAGGCGGGCGACGAGGCGGCGAAGACGAAGCTCACCGAGTCGAACCTGCGGCTGGTCGTCCAGGTGGCGCGCCGCTATCTCAATCGCGGGCTGCCGCTGCCCGATCTCATCGAGGAGGGCAACCTCGGCCTGCTGCGCGCCGTCGAGAAGTTCGACCCCGGCCGGGGGACGCGTTTTTCGACCTACGCGACGTGGTGGATCCGTCACTTCATCGTGCGGGCGCTGGCCAACCAGGCGCGGATGATCCGGCTGCCCGTTCACGTCGAGCTCCTGCTCGGCCGCTATGCCCGCGAGCAGCAGCGGCTGACCCAGGAGCTGGGGCGCGCCCCGACGGTCGAGGAGATCGCCCACGCGCTGGGGACCACCACCGAGCAGGTGGACGAGCTCGAGGACATTCGCCGCCATCCCGTCTCGCTCGACGCGCCGACCGGTGAGGAGGGCGGCCAGCTCGGCGACACCATCGCCGACGAGGCCGCCGACCCCAACGCGTTTCTCGTCTCGCTCTTCCGCCAGCGCGCCGATCTGACGACCGTGCTCGACGACCTCGCCGAGAACGAGCGCCTCGTCCTGCGCCGTCGCTTCGGCCTCGAGGGCGACGCCCCCGAGACGCTGGAGACCATCGGCCGCCGGCTCGGCCTCACCCGCGAGCGCATCCGCCAGATCGAGGCGACGGGCCTCCGCAAGCTCCGCGCGCTGCTCAAGGCGCGCGGCGTCGACGCGTCCGACGTCCTGTAGCGGCGCCCGCGGGAAACCGCGATAGAATATGCGCGCACTGTCTTCGTAGCTCTCGACGGCCCCGTAGCTCAGGTGGACAGAGCAGCAGTTTCCTAAACTGCGTGTCGGGTGTTCGAGTCACCCCGGGGCCACCATCAAAACAACTACTTGCAGGAGCGGTCGTCTACCTCGGTGCGAAGTGGTTGCGCGGGCGTTGCGTTTGGTTGCTGTCCAGCCTCTTCGATCGCGTCCGCCAGTGCCTCGACGTGGTGGCGATCAGCACCCGGCACGAAATGGCCGTAGAGATCCACGGTGACCTGAATCGACGAGTGTCCCAACTGGCGGGACACGTAAGCGATCGGCACCCCACGACGGAGCATGAGCGAAGCGTAGGTGTGTCGGGCATCGTGAACCCGAACGTGGCGAACGCCCGCCTTGTCGAGCAAGGGACGCCATACCCGATCACGAAGCCATGCGTCGTTGAGCGGCTTCTCCGGGTCGGTTGCCGAAGGAAAGACCCATCGGGAAATCTCCTTCCCGGCTAAAGCGGCTTCGGCTTGCCGGATCGAGTACAACTCCCGTAGCCGCCCCGTCAACGCAGCGGGGAGATCGACGGTCCGTAGTTTGCCACTCTTGGGCGTGTCGACGATCCATCGGCCCCCGCGAACCGCGACCGTCCGCCGTAGATCGATGAGGTTACGGGGCCAGTCGAGGTCGTCCCATTGCAGCCCGAGTAGCTCACCCTCACGCATGCCGGTCTGAAACAGCAAGCGCACCGCGAGTTCGTGGTCGGGATACCACTTCGTCGCGGTCTGAAAGACCTTGGCGACATCGGGGCGTCTAACACGCTGACGTGCTCGCGTGGGTCATGGCGCGCGTCGAAGAATCGTCCGAAGCGGGCAGCAGGGTTGCTTGGGATCAGATCATCCACCTAGGCCTGATACAGGATGGCCCGTAAGGTGGCGACCATGTTCTTGACGGTGTTCTTGCTGCACGGCTTGACACACGTGTCACAATCCCGCGTTGCGTGTTCGTGCTCACCACATCCCCGACCGCTCAACTTCTCGGCGACGAAGGCGCGGACATGAGACGGCTTGATGTCCGCGAGGGGTAGGGGATCGAACGTCGGAGCAAGGTGGTTGTCGATGATCTGCTGGTAGTATCCCGCCGTTCGCTCCTTACGATGTGGTCCGATGCTCTCCGCGATCCACGTTGCGGCGTACTCCTTGAATCGCACCATGCAGAAATCGCGTGCGTCGTCGTTCGCGTCAGCGGGGAAGTGAAAGACGCGGCGTCCGCCCTGTGAACCCTCCACATCGACAAGTGTGTGTCCCTTCG
>Ga0075425_100006982_pt1 | contig 11895 bp, 13 predicted proteins | sample SoiMethybrSBSTD4_FD_75300 | JGI IMG/M metagenome (GOLD analysis project Ga0075425, IMG submission 75300) | Bulk soil microbial communities from a Populus tree surrounding site in Tennessee, USA - Soil MetaG P. TD hybrid SBSTD4 | ecosystem: Environmental > Terrestrial > Soil > Tree plantation...
GCCGTAGGCGTGGCTCAGGGCACTCTACTGAGCCTGGCATTCTGGGTGCTTGGTCTTCCCTCCCCGGTGCTATGGGGGCTGGTCACGGCTTTGTTTTCGCTGATTCCAATCATTGGTTCGGCCGCGGTATGGGGACCGGCCGTGATCGTCCTGCTCGTCTCAGGTCACTGGTGGAAGGGATTGCTTTTGCTGGGTTGGGGGGCGGCCGTCGTCGGGCAAATCGACAGCATCGTACGGCCTTACGTGATCAGCGAACGAGCCAAGATGCACACCTTGCTGGTCTTCTTCGCCCTGCTGGGCGGGGTGAAGGCCTTTGGCGTGATGGGGCTGTTCATCGGGCCGGTGGTTCTCTCCGTTACGATCGTAGTACTCGACATGCTGCGGGAGGAAAACCTGGCGGTGGCGACAGAATGATTGTCCGGCGGGACTGGCTCTGTGCCCAGCTACTCCTTGTCCAGATACTCGCCAGGAACGTCGTCCTCTGGTACCTCGTGCGTGTGCACTTCCCTTTCATCCGCGTCGTCAGCGTGCTCGACACCTTGTATGGCACCAGCTTCAAAGAGGTTTCCTTCTTCCGCCAGTTCCTCAACGCTTTCTGAAGTCGCCTGTTCGGCACGTGACAAGCCCTGCAAGTCTCCCGATTGACGGCCCGACGCTACCTTGGACCTGCGTTGGTTCAGTTGCAATCCATATTCATCGATAGTCTCAATCTGCTGGTTACGGCCCGGTCGAGCCTTCGCGGCTTTCTTCTTCGCCTGCTTTTTCTTGACTGCCTTCTTCGGGGGCGTCACGGGTTTCCGCAGCCGCTTCTTTGTCCGTTTCGCCGTTGTCGTCTTGGATTTCGTCTTTTTGGTCTTGAGCTTTTTTCGATTGGAGGGCATGGCAGCAGTCTACCATCGCACTGGTCGGCTAAGGCGAGCGCACAATGCACAATCACTGAAAACCAAAGACGAAACATCCAATGTAGGATCAACTTGCTCGATCTAGACTATCCTGTTGACCATCAGTCGTTTTCCGCTCACCTCGCGGTGACACAGCCGGCCAGTCGCCTTTCCACGCATCGGGGGGCATTGCGTTCGCGTAGCGGATGCGCATGGGCATGGCAGCAAGTCGATCGGACAGCCTGGCTTCATTACGGATTGGCCACCAGTCGTATAAGAACACTTCCAGCGGGCGCCACATGGACACCCAGCCACCGATGGTCAAGCTTTCTCGCAGGATCTCGCCGATACGGCTGCCCCGCATCAGGGTGGCAAGAAAATCGCCAAGCGCGACTGCGGCGCCTAGAGCGATCAGACCGATCACCAGGCTGGTCCGACCCACACGGAACAGTTCTCGCAACCGCTGTCGTTGTGCTTCGGCGCGATGCTTGAAGAACTCGTGAATCGCATCCCGCAGAACAGCAGCCTCGTCAGGCAGGCCCGCCTCCCGGTCAAGGTTGACCACCAATGCAAGTGATGCATCGCGGGGCAAATCCTTGGCCCAACCTACGATGAATTCCTCCGCTTTCGGATCCAGGTCTCGATCGCGAAACGGCGAAGGATCGATGGCATCAAACAACTGTCTTAGTTCACCTACGTGCACCTCGATCACGGCGCACTTTGGTGGAATTGGGTCGCCGGCAGAGGCTGTGTCCTGTGCGGTGGAGAGATTTGTCATTGTGCAGGTCCGTTTCTGCCAAGCTCGTTTTTGAGATCGCTAAAGTCTAAATGATGGTGTTCGATCTTTCTTAGAATTGCTGGAAATAACCTACCCGCGTGTAGAAATGGCGGCCTCCCGTACGTCATATGGTCGGGACATGTAAAACTGTCTTCAAAAGGAGAAATGGTGATGCAATTCGCAATGTTGATCTACGAAACGCCGGAGGCTTTCGCATCGCGCAAAAGTGATGGGACCGACTCTTACACAGGCGCCTGGAGGGCCTACCACAAGGCTCTGGTTGAGGCAGGCGTCTTTGTCGGCGGCGATCCACTGGAAGTACCGGAAACCGGAACTACCGTAAGAATTAAGGATGGAAAGCGTGGCGTGCAGGATGGTCCAATTGCTGACACCAAAGAACAATTGGGAGGATTCACCATTCTGGAGCTGCCGTCGCTCGACGCGGCGCTGGAGTGGGCGGCACGTTGCCCTGCTGCTTTGCACGGTGCGGTCGAGGTTCGTCCGCTTGCTCCCGAAATCAAGCGCAGGATCGTGGAATGAACGGAAGTGGTGAAGAGGAGGTTCATCGAACTGTCGAGCGAGTGGCACGAGAGTCCTACGGTCGTCTGGTGGCCTATCTTTCCGTGCAGACCCAGGACCTGGCTGGCGCGGAAGACGCTCTGAGCGAAGCTTTGGTCAAGGCCCTGACTGCCTGGCCACGAGACGGCGTGCCTCAGAATCCTGAGGCCTGGTTGCTCACGGCGGCGCGCCGGTCGCTCATCGATTTCATTCGTCATCAGAAAGTAGTGTCAGCGAGCGAACCGGACCTCCTGTTCTTTACCCAAAGCTCAGCGGAGGGCACTTTGGAAACGACCTTTCCAGACGAGCGACTCAAGTTGCTCTTTGTGTGCGCGCACCCGGCGATCGATCCGGCGATGCATACGCCTCTCATGCTGCAAACCGTACTGGGGCTGGATGCGGTCCGCATTGCCAGCGCTTTCCTGACTCCACCCAAAACGATGGGACAGCGTCTGGTGCGTGCCAAAACGAAGATCCGCGACGGCGGTATCCGCTTCGAAGTGCCGGAGAAAGGTGAACTGCCGGTGAGGCTGGATGCGGTCCTCGACGCGATTTACGCGGGGTTCGGCATTGGCTGGGACGACATGGCGGGCGTGGATCAACGCGGCCGCGGTCTCGCCGAAGAAGCCATCTGGCTGGCGCGAGTGCTGCTTCAACTCATGCCGGGCGAAGCAGAGGTTCACGGACTGTTAGCCCTCATGCTCCACTGCGAAGCGCGACGCGCCGCCCGGCGCGATCGCGATGGACGCTACGTTCCTCTGTCCGAGCAGGACCCGAAACTGTGGTCGCTATCCTTAATAGAGGAGGCGGAACGCCATCTTTCGGAAGCGTCCAAGTATGAACGACCAGGACGTTTTCAACTGGAGGCCGCAATTCAGTCGGTGCATGCCGAGCGAGGACGCAGCGGCCGCATTGAGTGGTCCGCGATCGTGCGTTTCTACCAACAACTGAACCGGATCTCCCCGACAATTGGCAGGCAAACTGGATACGCCGCCGCGCTTGCGGAAGCGAATGGAGCCGAGGTGGGACTCGCTGTTTTGGATTCGATCGACCAGGACGCAGTCTCGGCCTATCAACCGTATTGGGCGGTCCGCGCTCATCTGCTGCAGATTCTGGGGAGGAATCCAGAGGCCCAACACGCTTACGACCGGGCGATTGGATTGGCGGAAGATCCAGCTGTAAGAGAATTCCTCCTGCAAAAGCGGGGACTGCGTTTGTTTATAAGCGAGACTTGAACTCGTCTTAACTATCTGAGGTCCCGGCCAAGGGAGGCCGCCAACTTTCCGGTTTACGCGTCACTTGGGTGCATTCTCGCAATTCTCGGGGTGGCTTTCCGAGCAACTTGAACTTACTGGGAGGATGGCAATTGTGCAGGTGGGGCGTCCTATGGAGTCCTGGCATGGAGTGCTTGCCGCGTGGCTTCCAGCGTGTTGATGAGCGATTCGTTTGGAAGGTTTTGGATGATTGGTTCGATAGCCCATTCCAAGCCAAAGGGCACGTCACGCGTAAGCGATATCGCTCGACACTCGACCACTACCCCCGCATCACGCTCCTCGAATCGCCAATAGGAGTACAAGCGCCAGAGGAATCCGTAACCGGTATCAGGCTGCAAGATCCGCTCGCCAAGGCTTCCAGCGTTTTCGACTTCTGCAATTCGCGTCGTGTACGAGCGCCACGCCCAGCGGCTAAGGTCCACTGGACGATAATGCACCTCATGGTCAGTATCGAGGACCACGGTGATGATCTTCTCTTCAGAAGCCGCAAATAGATTTGAAAGTCGTTGCCTTCACAGCGAATCAGTTTTGAGTCAATCACCTCCGGTTTGTAGATATTCTTGTGGTTATCGTAGTTTTGGATCACCCCGAATACTGCTTGGATCGTCGAATCAGGAATGAAGGCAACGGCAATCCAGTCATGGATCAGGCCGCTCGGTACCTTAACCGGACCCCGGCCAGACCAGAACTGCGCCACGATCTCCCCCTGACCGACTTTCTGAGCCAGCTCCGGCTGCTGCTGAGACCAGGAAAGGCGCAGTCCCATGTAAAGTCGGCTCCATTTCCCTTTCGGCCTCGAGAATGTACGCATCAAAGGCTTCCAGGGTCCGCGGGTTTAGTTGCACCGGTTTTGCCGTTTGCGCCATAGATGGGATTACGAGCATCTTGATGGCCGAGACTTCATCGCCACAGTCGTGGCTTCTACACCAATCCTCATTGTGCAATTCTGCACTCTTACGTGTCGGTATCCGAAACCGCTGTCTACAGCGAGGACGACGGAGTAGTTGACTGGCGGTATTGCAAAACGGATCGCCCGGAAGCGGACTTCTCAGTTTCGGGCACGCATCTTGGACTGGTCATCAATGCTTCGGCATATTCCATCATTGCAGAGCGTTTGACTCAGGCCACCTCCGAAGCGATAAAGTAAAAACTAAAGGGATTAACATTTCTGACGCCGAACAGGTCAACGCTGCCATCTGTCTCGTCTCTTTCAAGCCTTACCGCTAATTTTTCCAATTAGCCCTGTAGAAATCACTTCCACCTCAGCCATCACCCCCTACAGAAGCAGCCCAGCATCAAAAGCTCTGCTGCCTGAGAGGTGATGCGCGTCACACGTCGACGTTCGCGCGCGGAATCCACGTGATTCGTGTACGTTCTTGGTGCAACATCGAGTCATGAACGGTGGCATCACTCGAGCTGTTACCGCCGAAATGCCTGTCGGCCGAACTGACAGCACAACGCGCGACTCCCCCGACACGCAAGGCGACGGCCACATCGGTCTCCTCATCTGCGGCCTCGCCGTGTTTGTTCTCCACCTTCTGGCAAATGGCCAATATGGCTTTCACCGCGACGAACTCCAGACCTTCAACAACGCGCAGCATCTCGAGTGGGGATACGTCGAATATCCGCCCTTCACCGTCTTCGTCGGCCCGCCTCGAACTCATACTCTTCGGCGCATCCCTCCGCGGTTTTCGTGTCTTCCCCGCAATCGTCCACGGCCTCGTCGTGCTGCTCACAGGACTCTCCGCCGGACGCCTCGGCGCTAGTCGCCGCGCCCAACTTCTCTCTCGCTTGCTGCAGCCGCCGGAGGCCAAGCGCTCTTCTGCGGTGGCTTCCTCTCTTACACCTCGCTCGACCTGCTCTGGTGGCCGGTCGTCGCCTGGTTCGTCATCCGCCTCATCGCCTCCGACGACCCACGCTGGTGGCTCGCCATCGGAACCGCCATCGGCGTCGGCATGATGACCAAGTACACCATGGGACTGCTCGTCCTCGGCCTCATCGCTGGCGTTGTCTTCACCCCCGCGAGGCGGTACCTTCGCAGCCCCTGGATGTGGACCGGCGCTGCGCTGGCTCTCGTCATTACGCTGCCCAACATCCTCTGGCAAATCCACCATCACTTCATCACCCTGGACTTCCTTCGCGTCATCCACGCGCGCGACATCCGCTGGGGCTGGACCGACTACTTCCTCCCCAACCAGCTTTGGAAAAACGCCAACCCCGTGACTGCGCCCCTGTGGCTCGGCGGACTCTGGTTCGCTTTCGGCAGTCGCAGCTGACGTCCTTTCCGCATGCTCGGCTGGATGTATGTCGTCTCGCTCGTCATCCTCCTCGCGGTCCGCGGACGCGACTATTATCTAGGCGCCTCCTATCCCGTCCTCATTGCCGCTGGTGCAGCCTACTGGGACCAGTGGCTCGCCGCGCGCACCGAACCGGTGCAGCGCGACGTGTGGCATAGCGCCTGGATTACCATCGCCATCTCCGGCATTACGGCGGCCGCGACTTCGATGCCCATTGCGCCTCTCGGCTCCCCATGGTGGCAGGTCGCGAGCGCGATCAACGCGAACTTTCACTACATGGTCGGCTGGCCGGAACTGGCCGAGACCGTGGCGCACGTGCGTGCGTCGCTCCCGCCCCAGGAGCGCGAATCAGTGGGCATCATCGCCGCCGACGACGGACAGGCCGCCGCCATCACCCTCTACGGCCCGGCCTACAGACTCCCTTCGGCCATCAGCGGCATGAACTCCAACTGGCTGCGCGGCTATGGAGCGCACCCGCCCTCCACCGTCATCACCGTGGGATTCAAGCAGGACTTCGGCGAACAGAACTTCGAGAATTGCCGCTGGGCTGCGCACATCCCCACGCCCTACGGCATAACCAACGGCTCCATTGACGGCTACGGTGATGTCTTCGTCTGCCACAACCTGCGCTACCCCTGGCCCGATTTCTGGTCCCACTTCCGCTACTACAGGTAGTTGGGGTGGATAGAGCAGCGGCTGATGGCCAACTTCGAATCCTTCAACGAGCAGTATTCTGGGGGGCCTCGAACCTCTGTGGTGCCGCTTACAGCTAATTTTCTTTACTGACTCTGTAGAAATCACCCCACCTCGCCCGTCACCCCTATAGAAGCGGCTTACGATCAAGAATTTGCCGCCTGAGAGGTGACCAATGTGCCCATTCTGTCTTTCAACCCTGGGGTTAGTCGTAGCCGGCACGGTCTCGACCGGGGGACTGGCGGCGCTGGCCGTGAAAGTGTCTCGCAAGAAAAAGCATGCAGTAGAAACGATTTCAAACGATGAAAGGAGCAGTGAAAATGCCAACCCGAACAGTCGATAACCCGAAAGTAGTGTCGCGAGAAGAGTGGCTTGCGGCTCGCAAGAAACTTCTGGCTAAAGAGAAGCAACTCACGCGCGAGCGCGACGCGGTTGCCGCCGAACGCCGCCAGCTTCCCTGGGTCAAGGTCGAAAAGAACTATGTCTTCAACTCGCCAAGCGGTAAGAAGACTCTCACCGACCTGTTTGATGGGCGCAGCCAACTGATCATCTATCACTTCATGTTTGGCCCGGACTGGCAGGAAGGCTGCCCAAGCTGCTCCTTCAACATGGATCACACCGACGGAGCGCTGGTGCATCTGGCGCAACGCGACGTCTCGTTTGTGGCCGTCTCGCGGGCACCAATATCCAAAATCGAAGCCTTCAAGATGCGGCTGGCATGGAGGTTTAACTGGGTTTCGTCCCACGGAAGTGACTTCAACTATGACTTCCACGCGTCATTCACTCCAGAGCAGATGGCTAAAGGAAAGGTGGAATACAACTACGCAGTAGCGGAATTCCCAAGCGCGGAAGCCCCGGGCTTCGGCGTCTTCTACAAAGACAAGGATGGCAACATCTACCACACGTATTCCGCGTATGCCCGCGGGAGCGAGAGCACGATAAACACCTACAACTATCTCGATCTTGTTCCCAAAGGACGGGATGAAGACGGCTTGCCCTTCACGATGTCATGGCTGCGCCATCATGATCGCTATGAAAACGGCTACCTGGCGGATGCCGATCGGCCATACTGGCCTAAGCAAGCTGTTTAATCCCGGAATTCGCTAGCCTCAAATCCGGCTGTGGTCTGTCGTGTGATATCGAAAACGACAGGCCACAACCGGACCAAATGCACGAGCCGGAGCCACCAGCCAAGCCCGCGACTACCACACTCCCCGTAGACGAGTTACCTCCAGTTCGGCCGCTACCATTCATACAGTAACCAAAATGCAAACCCATGCGCCCGCTGGCAGCATCCCACCGCTGTTCGAGGAGGCCACTATGTCAGCCAAGTTTCTCCAAGCGGGATTTCTCCTTTCATTTCTCAGCCTGGCCGGGTTTGCTCAACAGTCTCCCACGATCGTTGTGGGAGCTAGTTCTTCTCAAGAAGTCACGGCGACCAGCCAAACTCCCGTGTACCGGGTACAGGTGGTAGGACGCACCACCAAAGCCGTGAACTATCGACATCACAGCACAACGGAAATCAAGTTTCAGGGGACCAAGCTGGACCCTAACGGCGAAGGCAAAGGCAAGGTCGAAAGCCGTACTGGCCGCATGCACATCGACGTCGAGTTCGAGAACCTTCCGAAGCCCAGCATCTATGGGCCCGAATGCCTGACCTATGTCCTGTGGGCAATCACGCCGGAAGGGCGCCCATCAAACCTGGGAGAGATTTTTCCAAAGAAAGATGGGAAGAGCGAACTCAGTATCACCACAGATCTACAAGCGTTCGGCCTGATCCTGACAGCTGAACCGTATTTTGCTGTGACCATCCCGAGCGACCAGGTGATTCTTGAAAATGTGATTAAACCTCACACCAAGGGATGGGAAGAGACCATTGACGCCAAGTTTGATGTGCTGCAGCGCGGAGAGTACACAGTCGAAGTCAGTCCTTCAGAATTAGCTTCGCAAACTGCCGACGAAAAAATGCCAACCGACCTGAAGGAAGCCATTAACGCCGTTGCCATAGCGAAGGCCGCCGGTGCCCAGCAGTACGCTTCCAGCTCGCTGTCGAAGGCGGAAGATTTTCTGGCGCGTGCGCAGGACTATTACCGGCGCAAGCAAGGAGACAAGGCGATCGGGACTGTCGCGCGCGGTGCGGTACAGGCGGCCGAAGATGCCCGACTGTTGACGATTCGGCGAAAGCAGGAAGAAGCGCTTGAAGCGCAACGTCGACAAGCTGAGGAAGCTGAGCAACAGCGTCAGATGGCAGAGTCGCAAAGACAGCAGGCAGAAACGGACCGTGCTCGCGCTGAGGATGCTAAGCAGCAAGCGGAACAGGCTCGCGCTCAAGCTGAGCAAGCACGATTGCAGGCAGAACAGGCTCAGGCAGCAGCCTTAGCGCAAAAGCAGGCAGCGCAAGCAGAAAGCGAACGCGCTCAGCAGCAAGCTCAACAAGCCCAGCAACAGGCACAGCAAGCGGAGCAGGAGAAGGAACAGACTCGTGCCCGGCTGCTACAGCAACTCAATCAGGTTCTGCAGACTCGTGAGAGTGCGCGCGGTTTGATCGTGAGCATGCCCGATGTTCTTTTCGACTTCAACAAATACACGCTCAAAGGTGAGGCTCGCGAGCGATTGGCAAAAGTGTCAGGCATCCTGGTTGCCTATCCAGGCCTCAACGTCCAGGTGGAAGGTCATACTGACAACGTGGGGGGCGATACATATAACCAGAAGCTCTCGGAGGAGCGAGCTGACACGGTGCGCCAATTCCTCGTTACCCAGGGCGTGCCTTCGGGAAACGTCACGGCCCAAGGTTTCGGAAAAACTCAACCCGTTGCGTCCAATGACAGCTCTGCGGGGCGGCAACTCAATCGTCGCGTGGAACTAGTCGTCAACGGCAGCACGATCGGGCATGCGGTAAACCCTGCTTCGCCCGAAGCAGGTGCAGTCGGGAATTCCACTGTAAATACTGCTCCTGGAGCATCCAATCCGCAGCCGACGACGACGGCCCCCACCATGAATACTCCGGTTCCGCCCACTACTACTCCGCCTCAACCATAAAATTAACGGCATCGCGTGAAGCACAAACATGCCAGGCACGCGATGCCGATTTTTTCACGCTCTCGCGCTACGACCATCCGATGTAACTTTTTCGGCCTCAAAGTTGTCTTATCTTCCGTACAATAACAATAATGTTATAGAGGCTGGATTATGCAGTGACCACGGTATATCAGCGTGCCGGAATCATTGCATAGAGTGATTTCTGCTGGGTGGTTCCCCGTACGCCTGACAGCCATCGAGCTCTTTAGTGAGGCAAACTATGAGCACGTTGAATGGAAAACCGATAAAAATCCTGATTGCAGATGAACAGCCGGTCGCCCGTGAAGGTCTCGCCGTCATCCTGACAAAACATGGCGGTATGCGCATCGTCGGGCAAGCTGATACGCTGGTCAGCGCAATTCAACTTTGTGGATCAGTAGTGCCCGATATTGTCCTTTTTGATTTCCGCGCCTCATTGCTGGAAAACGTCAGGGCAATTGTTACGCTCCTGGAAATGAGTCCAACGCTTAAAATTATTGTGTTCACCGCTTTTCAAAGCGAGGCAACGATCTATCAGGCCGTACAGGCGGGCGCACACGGATATCTGCTGAAAACATCCTCCGCGGAAAAGATTATCGAGTGCATCTCGAGCGTTTTCCGTGGCGAAAGCTGGTTGCCCCAAGCGATATCCGAAGCGCTGGTACGTCGCATGGCTGCTCCTGAGCTTACGCCGCGCGAGCGAGAAGTTCTGGCTTCTATGGCGGAAGGCAAGAGCAACCGGGAAATCGCCGAAGCCCTAAAGGTCAGCGAAGGCACGGTGAAGGTCCACATGACCCATATTCTGGAGAAGTTGCGCGTGGAGGGTCGAACCGGGGCGTTAGCACAAGCCGCAGCACGTGGGCTGATATCTTTGGTGGCGCGGCCGGCGCGAAATGGCCACGCCGGATCCGCGCCAGAAATTTCTAAAATGGCGATCGCTGAAAGCTAACCAGCTCTCCAGGTAGTTCTGAGACTAGCCGCTGCGCGTACGCCTGCCCCCTCGTCTAGATGCAGTGATTGCGTCTCCGTGAGCCAGCGCGCTAGATAACGTTTACGTTATAGCGTCGCATTACATGTTTCACCCGATTGCGCTCGTGCCAAATTTGAGTGTTTAGTGCAGGAGAGCACTTCGCATGAGGCGGTTCTGCGTCCGATCCCTTCTGCTCCCGCAATGCAACAGTGACGCTCTGGCTGAACACTATCTCAACTCCAAAAGCGAACGGGACGCCGAAACAACAAGGACGTGGCAGGGCTCAAACTGGTAGGCCATCTATTGTGGAGCACTGCTGGAGAGCGACACGGCGAAAAGCCTGGCGTGGATCGAGTGCGCGCAAAGGGCGATTCAGAATCGTCTCGCGGAACTGAACTCTGACTCAACCAGCCTGACTTCGTCCGCCAAATCGTTTAGCACTGGATTGGATAACATCACAAATTGAGCATTTCGGGTCCTCTTCATTCAATTGCGCCGACGACCTGAAAAGTCTTGGTAGCGTCAACTTGCTACAGCGACCGTCAGTGTGACCAACGAGATGACAGAAAGGACCGCACGAAAGATGTGCGAATACTCCCAACGATTTCGGAAGTACTCCCACTCGTTCGACTGTGCGTGCTTCTCTTCTGCTTCGCTTCGGTCATGAGTGGGAAGAAACTTTTGCCGGGCCTGCTGAACTTGATCACCCGAGTGAATTGCGAGACAGCGTTCAGCGTCCAGCTTGGGTTCAAATAGCCACTCTGGGCGGGAAAAGGCCTGACCAGTCAAGGTTGCAAGCATCGGAGGCGTCCAGACCAAGCTTGCCTGCTTGCGCAGCTTCGCTCTGTTACTCTTTGGCAACTCCTCAAGGATCCCACTTCGTTTTGGGATCCCCATTCTTACCATTCACTTCTCGAATCTGCGTTTGATTTTATTCGGTAGCCAGCAACCTCCTCATGTCTGATGCCACTCCGCTCGATCCTGATGTCGCTCAGTTTTACGGTGTTGAAGGCTGTCCCCAACAAACCACAGGGGCACTCATTCTAGAGTTAAATCGGGAGAAGGTTCGATATCCGCGACACCATCAGGTTCGCTCCATCAGGTTGCTCAGTGCGAACCGCAGGATACATGGATCGCTGTACCCGCAGGGAGTCAGAGGTGATTGGCGGCTAGTCCCCGACAGCCAAAATGACTCCTAACTGCTTCAATGAAAGGACGATGCTTAGACAACAAATGCGGAAACTGGCGCGAGGGGATTTGGCATCAGAGAGAAAAGAGGAGGCCTTGTATGAAGCAGCTTCTACTTTGCGCAACGCTGCTGGTGTCCAGCCTCTCGATGGCACAGCACCAGAAATATACGTCGCCGGACCCGCCACAACCGCCTCAG
>Ga0075425_100006984_pt1 | contig 11893 bp, 7 predicted proteins | sample SoiMethybrSBSTD4_FD_75300 | JGI IMG/M metagenome (GOLD analysis project Ga0075425, IMG submission 75300) | Bulk soil microbial communities from a Populus tree surrounding site in Tennessee, USA - Soil MetaG P. TD hybrid SBSTD4 | ecosystem: Environmental > Terrestrial > Soil > Tree plantation...
CGGTCATTGCGGAAATGCCGCTGTTGTTCTGCTTCTCCAGGAGCATCAGCGCGGCCATAGGCATGGATCCCGAAGGATGCACGTGCGCAAAGACAGTCAGATCGTGCTTCACGATGACCAGATGTCCGGCCATTCCCATATAAGGTTCGAGGTTTGAGGCAGGTTTGCCGTCTTTGTCGAAAACGCGGAAGCGCAGAAGGGCGGGCTGGCGAGCATGAATCGTTTGTCCCTCAATAATCCACTCCCAATGGCTGTGATCCGGCAACGTCAAAACTGTTCCTAGTCCTTTTCCGTCGGAGAGGTACGCCACAGTTGTCGCCGAATCATCCCCGATGGGAGGATTGCCGGGCACGTCCGGCAAACTCATTCGCGCAGTCATAGTGTCGGGGAAACCGGATTCGCGCACGATGTCGGCAAACACGGCGTAATTCCCCGCGGTCACGGCGGGCAGTCGCTCCGTGAAGGTGTCCGAGGCCACTTGGTCCGGATGGAGATGGTAGAAGCGATCCAGGTCGGGTAGACCGAGCAAAAAGAGATGCATCAGATGACCGTGGTCGGGAATGATTTTGTCGAGCAGCATCTGTTTGCGGCGGTCGTGCCAGGAAGAAAAACCCATCTTAAGCACGAGAGTGTTGGTGTTTTGGAGGGAGGCCTCCACGGGAGGTGCCTTATACATCATGATGTCGGCCCGTCCGCTGGCCGCCGCGTTCCACCACATGTTCCCCAAAAACAGAATGACCACGAGTACAACGGCGGTCACGGCCATGGCGATTCGTCCGCGGCGTCGCAGGGGCGCGGACGTTGCTGCGCCCGGTTCCAACTGACTCTCACGTGCCGCCGCGCCAAGGATGGCGATCATGCTTGTCACCAGCAGGAGCATGAGCACTATAAGTAATGTGCCAGTGCTTTTCTGCATTCTCAGGGTGCGCCGCGCGGCGGCTGGAACAGGCACTGCTGATTCTCCCTTGCCCTGAGTCCCGAACAGTTCCATGCGAACTTGCCAGGCCCCGGATGCCATCAGCCAGAGTTTGCCAGTGAAATACTGGCCGTCGACTTGGGACCTTTCCATGCGGTCCGAAGGTGGAGCATATTCCGAACCTTCTCCCACAGCGCGTAGAGGCACGATGCGAATGTCGGTCACGTTTCCGTCCAGTGCGCGCACTTCGATCTGTGCGATTCCCGGAATCATTGGGGGTGTTCGAACGGTTACGAAGATGCGGTAGGGCCCGGCGTAGCCTTCATAGAAAACGTCGGGACTGCCCACATGTGCGCTGCAACGGGAGCCGAAGAGGACGCATGCGGCAAAGGAGATGAGGAAGACACGGTTCATGCCGTTAGCGCTTGACGCGGCGCATCCAGTCGCCCCAGGCGAGGCCGATGCGCGTCATGACAAAGGCAGCAGCGAAGGCGATGATCATGCCCACCCAAAACTGCGCGCGCGATCTCTCGTAGAAATTAAATTGATGGTTGAAGTGATAATCGCTCGGCGGCTGCATGTACGGGTAATAGTTCGTGCCAAAAATGCGATTCTCGGCAAGCGGGGAAATCAGAAACCTTCCCATGGGCCATTGCACGGCGATCATGGCGAGTAGAAAACCCGCGCCACCCACGGCCGCCTGCAACCATTTGTTGCGCCCCGCCATGCGGTCCAGCAGAAAATCCAGGGCGGCGGCTCCGGCGAAGAGCAGAAGCGGAAATTCCATGGGCACGAGATGCGTGACTCGCGTGTAGACAGGGCCAAGCTTAGGCTCGGCTGGCACAAGTGGCACGAGCCAAAGTGCCAGCAACCAGAGCACAGAGTAAATGGCCGCCACTTTTGTCGCCGCCCACTTGTATCCGGAAGCCCGGGCGATGCCTACGAGGACCAGCGGCATGGCCAAAGCCAGTGCGCGGTAGTAGATCGCGCTGTGAGACTGGGTGTAGCCCGTGTATTCTGAGATCAGCATCAACAGTAGAATCGTCAGCATGCAGCCGACGTGAAGGAAAATTCGGTTCAGGATTGAGCGTGTCTCCGTGTTTGCGCGATTCATCTCGGCAATGATCAGAAATAGGCCTCCCAACCCCAAGATGAAAATCCCCAGGATGAGCACTACGTGCGGCGGGCTGAGGATCTGAACATCCAGGCCGAAGGCGTTGTGCCACCAGTCGTCGAACGGTGCTGAGGTGAGCATAGTGAGCCCGCCCCAGAGCGCGACGAATGTTCCAAGTGGCCCGTAAAACCCCCAGATCCGAACGGAGAATTCCTTCTTGGCGCGATTTTTTCCAAACGTGGTCGTGAGAATCAGATACGTGCTGGAAAGTCCCGCGAGGATTGCCCCAAAATGGATGCAGAGGTGCGCGGGAGTCCAGAAAGTATCCCGGCCGATGGAAGTGTGCCAGGAAATGTCCCAATAGAGGCCGACAGTAGTGGACGTAACGGCGATGGCCGCACACCAGACGTACCACGGGATAACAGCGACTCGAGCCAAAGCGCCACTTTGCGAAGTGGCTGAGACCGGGTACGGGGCAGTGTGTGCCAAGGCCTCCCCTCATCTGAACCAGGATTCAATTCTGGGCTGATCGGTAATATACACCTGACCGACCCGTTTGGGACTCCGATCAACTCCTGGATGGTCGGCAACGCTTCCCTTATTGGATCATGGAAGAGTTGCTCGTGACGCGACCAGAATCCAGACCACCTTCTTCTCGTCGTGAGAGCTATCGCCAGCAACAAAAGAGGTTGAGATATAATGCTGGCCTCTTTCCCCAGACATTGTGCGCCTATAGTGCTCATGGAGGCAAAATGGCTATAGCGGCGACACACGTCAGCGATCGGGCAGAATTTTCGACAAGCCTCCCGGGACGCCGTTATGATCATCTTTTCTTTTCAGCGATTGCCGTGCTTATCCTGGCCACGGTTTTTGCGGGATTCGCGCCCAGCTACTACTTTCCCGGAATCTTCCGGGCACCGCTGCCGAGCAGGATCATTCATGTGCACGGCGCGGTGTTTTCCTGCTGGATTCTCCTGCTGATCACGCAAACTTCCTTGGTTTCGGCGGGGCGCGTAGACGTTCATCGCCGACTGGGTTGTCGGGGTTTTGGCCGCAACGAATGCACTCGTTCGGGGGGTCGGCCGCGACCCATTGGCTTTCTACATGGTCTCGATTGTTGACATGATGCTTTTTCCGACCCTCGTCTTCTTTGCTTTCCGCGCCCGCTTCCCATCCGCAAGTGCACAAGCGCATTATCCTAATCACCACGATTGCGCTCACGCCGGCAGCGATCGGTCGTTTGCCGTTCGCTGCTGTACACCGAAATCCGCCCATGGCCTATCTTGCTTCCTACATTTTCCTGCTCTTGCTTTTGGCCTATGACCTATGGTCCACGCGCAGAATTCATCGCGCGACCCTTTGGGCAGGCGCCTTTCTTGTGTTCATGCACGAGATCAGCGGTCCGATTGCAAAAACCACGGCTTGGCACGCGTTCGCGGGAAGGGTGCAGACACTGGCGCGTGGATGAACCGCAAATAGCGAAGCGGACGAATGTCGCCTTCCAGATCGTTGGCAAAACATCGCGATAGCACTCACAACCCCAGAATCGGCTCGTCACTGGGCGGTCGGTCGGCAAGCCGAAAGTTATAACGGGAGGTTTCGAGTGCGCCGTGATCCACCCACAATCGAAGCCAAGCGCCGGCGAACGGAAATCCTACGCAGGAGCGGTCGCTACGGCAGGTCGTACTCTTGCGCCCTTAATCAGAAGCCATAACATGATCGCCAATTCACCGAACAGAGCGGGAAAGGCTACTTTCCAGAGCATGTTCGCGTATTGCGGTGCCAGCAAGCCCGTAAAGCTGTGCACCACATAAGCGAAACCATTGATGAGCAGCCAAACACCAAGCACTTTCGGCAGAAAGCCTGACCTCATCACCAACACCCCGAATGGCCAAAGCCAAACGCCCCAAAGGACCTCATTGACGAGGTTGCCTTGACTGTGAAGCCGGACGAATAGCATGGCTATGGCATCCAGTTCGTGCTTGTCCAGAACATTAGCGAACTCGCTGCCGAGCGAAAGAATCAGCACAGCAAGATTATTGAGCGCGTTAACGAAGCCGATGGTGACCGAGACTACGATCAGGGTAACCATCTGCGCAGCGAGCCGATTGTCTACGCCCTTGAGCAATTTGTGGAGAGCGAACGCCAAGCCGAGAAAGAAGAGCGAGCCGACTATATCGGCTACGATCCCGATCCGAAACAGCGTTTCGTGAGCAAGGATGTTGTTGACTGTCGCGCTAGGATCGCCACGCACGATGAGCTTACTGGGCAGATAGATGAGGGTGAACGGTCCCGAAACAACCAGCGATAAATACCACAGTCCTGCGATTCTCCCGTCTCTGACGGTTGGATGCATCGTGTTCATGTTGACCCGCCTTGTCCGGAGTACTGAAATGGAGGAAATGTGCCTGTTGGTTGATACTACCGCAGTCGCGAGGCAGGGACGAAAAGTACCTGCCGGGACTTTCACGGATCTATCGAGGCTGAGCACCCGAAATCGACTCAAGGAATGACCTGTGTGCGTCCCTCAGGTAGAACTGAATTCCATCAGGTCCGAGAGACCCAAAATCGGCACGGTGAAACCCTAGTGATGCTGTGCCTGGTAAATTGCGTGTTACCGGTGTCAGGATCATTTTGTTGGCATCATCGCTCAAGCCCACACGATGCCACTTCATTGTAGAATCACTTCAAAACCGCCGCCTGTCGCTGGAGGCCAGCAATCGTATGGCCGAGTTGAAGAGGGACTGGACCCTAAGTCAAGAAGCATTTGGGCGGCTTCTCCATTGGCTCGACGACGTTAGCGAATCTGGTGGCGAGCGATACCTGGCGATGCGCCGCCGGCTCACAGCATACTTCGATCGAAAGAATTGTCCTTGCTCAGACGAACTAGCCGACGAAACGCTGAACCGTGTTGCGCGGAAGCTTGAGGAAAAAGGGGGAATCGTGGGTGCCTCGCCCGCCCACTATTGTTACATCGTCGCGAAATTCGTGTTTCTGGAATTCAGCCGGCGAAAGGAACACACTTCAGCGAGTCTTGATGAGGCTAGGAGCGCTGGCAGCGTGATGAGTAGTCTGGCGGAGCCGTCCAAGCCCGGCATGGATCCCGCGGATAAAGAAAAGCTGTTTGCGTGCCTCGAACGCTGCCTGGCCAAGCTTCGCATGCAAGATCGAGAAGTGATCCTAGACTATTATCGGGGCGAGCAGCGGGTGAAGATTGAAAATCGCTCGCAAATGGCCGCGCACCTTGGCCTTACAATGAACGCGCTGAGCATTCGCGCTTGCCGGATTCGTACCAAGCTGGAAGCTTGCATAAAAGCTTGTTGCCAAGAGAACTGACGGATTTTGCCGGTTTCCGTCTCATATTAAGGGGGACAATGTCTTCGGCAGACAAGCAAGGGCTAGACGACGGCGTCCTGACCCGCTATCTTCTCGGCTCCCTGCCATCGGAGGAGTCCGAGCGAGTCGACGAATTGAGCATTGCGGATGATGAATTCGCATTGCGTCTGGACGCCGTCGAGAACGATTTGGTGGATGCTTACGCACGAGGTGACCTCTCCGGGGATGCGCTGCAGCAATTCCAGAACTTCTATCTCTCTTCTCCTCGGAGGCGGGAGAAAGTGGACTTTGCCAGGGCATTGCTCCGGTTCAGCGAAGAGAGCCCCAGCGCTGTAGCCGGGGCGACGATGCAGGCTGCGATTGCAGGCGGAAAGCCGACCGACCGAGCTTTGCAAAACCCGTCGCTCCGCAGCTGGTTTGCGATTTCGAGACTAGATCTGAAGTGGGGATTCGCAGCTACTGCGGCAGCGTTTCTGTTTACCAGTGCGTATTTATTTGTTGCAAACGACAGCTTGCGCAAACAAGCCACCGAAGCACGCAATCAACAAGCCGCATGGAACCAACGCGCACAAGACTTGGAATTGCAGCTGAAGGAGCAGCGCACGGCTAATGGCGGGTTGCAAAGGGAATTGGAAGAACTGCGCTCTAGTTTGCCGCGGTCACAGGATCTGGGGACAATTGCTGTTCTACTCGCGCCTCAGACACGCGGTGTTAGCCAACTTCGGACGATTCCCATCTCGCCGCTGACAAATCGGCTTCAAGTGACCCTGCGGCTCGAAGCGGAAGAGTTTTCCCGCTATAAAGTCGCGCTGAAAGACCCAGCTACCAACCGAGTTTTATGGCGGAGCGAGAAGCTCCCCGCAAAACTTGAAGACAACTCCAGGACCGTGTCGGTTACCTTCTCGGCCAAACTCCTCAAGACGCAAAACTACATCTTGGAATTGAGCGGCGTGTCGGATAGCGGAGTGGTGGAACTAATAAGCGGGTATCCGTTCAAAGCCATCGTACAGTAGCGTCCTTTTGCAGGACTGGCTCCGGGAGGTTATGTATGACATACATTTTTGCTAACCGCTACCCGGGCGGCCGTCTCGCTTCAAAATGCGCGCCAGCAACTGTGGTTTCCCTTCTGCTGGCTTCCGTTCCCCTCTTCGCTCAAGATCAGAAAGCTCCGGCGTCTGATCAGCAAAAAGCATTCTCTCTCGATCCTGGCAAGGCGCTGCAATTCGATCTGGCCGGCGGCGAGAAGCGCAGATTCACGTTTGTCATGGCGCAAGGGCAGTATTCCACGATCACAGCCGATTGTAGCGGTATGCGTGCCGGCGTCAGGCTGTTCAATCCTTCTGGCTCTCCCTTCACCAGCCAATCCTTGAACGAAGCCGCACACAGCTGGTCGCTGGAAATCGTTTCGGAGACTTCCGGTCCGTATGCCGTGGAAATTGAGAACCAATCGCCAAAACTTCCTCCGGGAACGTGCAAGCTTGGATTAGCTCCGCCTCGCGCCGCCTCAGGGCTTGAACATTCGTTGCAGAAGGCCCGAGAGCTGGAATTCCAGGCTAACGAGCTGGAAAGACAGGCTAAATATGACGAAGCGCTGGAGTCCGCCCAAAAATGTCTGGATCTCCGTGAGCAACTGCTGGGCCCAGACGATTCGCTGAATGCCGTCCCTCTCTTCATTCTGGGAAACATCTACCACTTAGGCAAAACAGAATACGCAAAAGCAGAACCCTACTACTTGCGAGCGCTTCGTATCGCGGAGAAAACCCAAGGCCCGCAAGTCATTATTTCCATTCAAATCCTCAACAATCTGGGAACTCTTTACAGCATTTCCGACAGGCTCGACGAGGCAGAGCGAACCTTGGAGCGTGCCATTGCCGTCGAAGAAAAAGCTTACACGCCGGAACATCCGATGATTGCCAGTTCGCTGGTCAATCTCGCCAATGTGTGCGACGCGAAGGCTGACTATGCCAAAGCCAAGAGGCTCTATGAACGGGCCTTGGCGATTTTGGAGCAGAATTTCGGCCCCGATTATCCCGGCGTATCCACGATCGTTATGAACATTTCGGGGGTGTACGCCGAAATGGGGGATTATCTCAACGCGCAGGCCTTCGGGAAGCGCGCACTCGACATTGCCGAAAAATCGTGGGGTCCGGAGCATGGTCGGCTGGGCATTCCGCTTCTTACCCTCGGTGATGCCTACCGCTTGGACGGGCAGCCGGAGAAAGCCGAGCCTCTCTACGATCGCGCCCTCAAAATCTTAGAGAAATCCCGCGGTCCGGATCACCCGTACGTTGCCGATACACTTTCCTACCTCGCCGAGATCTACCACGACCGGCGTGATTTCTCGAAGGCCGCGTCGTATGAGCAGAGAGCCCTGGCGATTCGCGAGAAAAAACTCGGAGCAGACGACCTAAACGTCGGCACCTCTCTCGATCAGCTCGGGTCGGTCTACCGTGATCAGGGAGACTACGCTCGCGCCGAGTCGTTCTATCTGAAGGCCCTGGACATTCGTGAGCATGCCTTGGGACCGGACCATCCCGATGTCATTAAAACGCTATCCAATCTCTCGGCGTTGCAAACGACGCGCGGGAATTTCGATCAAGCAGAATCTTTGCTGGCGCGCATCATCACCACGAGCGAGCGAAATGCCAATCTCAATTTAGTGTTGGGTTCTGAACGCCAAAAACTGGCCTATCTGAGGCTTTTGTCATCGCAATTCAGTCAAGCCATTACACTCAATGCTCTTCTGGCGCCACAAAACCCCGCCGCTCGCGATTTGGCGCTCACTACGGTGCTCCAGCGCAAAGGCCGTGTCCTGGATCTGCTTTCCGACAGCCTCGTCAATGTCCGCAAACATTTCGGCCCGAACGATGCACAGCTTCTCGACCAATTTAACGACGCAACTTCGCAACTGGCACGGCTGGTTCTTAGCGGGCCCCAACAGGGCGGAATCGAAGAACATCAGAAGCGGATCAGCGCAGTTAAGGAGGAACGAGAAAACCTGGAGTCACAAATCAGCGTGCGCAGCGCTGAATTTCGCGCTGCGTCGACGCCTGTAACGATCGAGGCCGTCCGCGCTGCTCTGCCTCCCGGCGCAGTTCTGTTGGAATTTGTCGCGTACAACAAATATTTATCGGCCGGGATCACGGAGCCGGAGCGCCAGGGCGAATCGCGCTACGTCGTTTATGCACTTGCCCGCGAAGGAGATGTTCAGTGGAGCGAACTTGGCGCTGCGAAGGATATCGATTCGGCAATCGACGCTTTTCGCCTGGCGCTTCGCGATCCGAAGCGTGGCGACGCGGACCGGCTCGCTCGAGTCGTTGATGAAAAAATCTTGCAGCCCATTCGCGTGGCCCTCACCGGCGCCAAGCTCTTGCTCATTTCGCCTGACGGGCAACTCAGCCTCGTTCCGTTCGAGGCTTTGGTTGACCCCCAGGGCCGTCACGCCGTGGAACGCTACTCCATCACCTATCTAAGCTCCGGGCGCGATCTCCTCCGCCTCCAACTTTCGCGGCCAAGCGGCACCGCTCCGGTACTCGTAGCGGATCCCTTGTTCGGCGAACCAAACGGTAATTTGGTTGCCAACGCCGAGGCGCCCAAGGCAAAGCCCGCAGTCGCCAGAACGGCACGGCGAAGTATTACCACAGGGTCGGACTTCACCAGCTTATATTTTGCCCCGCTGGAGGGAACGAAGGCGGAAGCCCAGAGTATCCAAGCACTCTTTCCAGAAGCACGCGTGCTCATCGGCGATCAGGCTTCTGAGGCGGCCCTGGAAGGACTCAACGCTCCTAAGTTATTGCACATCGCCACTCACGGTTTTTTTTTGGAGGATTCTGCGCAAAGCAAACAAGGCAGCGATGCGGCCTCCAACCCGGAGAACCCTTTGTTGCGCTCCGGACTGGCGCTAAGCGGTGCCAATCTGTCTAAAGGCAGCAAGGGACGTGGCATTCTAACTGCCCTTCAGGCATCCAACCTGAATCTCTGGGGAACCAAACTGGTGGTGCTTTCGGCTTGCGACACCGGCGTAGGCGAGGTCAAAAACGGGGAAGGCGTCTACGGGCTACGGCGCGCGTTTTTCCTCGCAGGCACAGAATCTCTGGTGATGAGCCTCTGGCCGGTCAGCGATTATGTTACGCGTGAGCTGATGACTCAATATTATACGGGACTGAAGAAGGGGCTTGGCCGCGGCGAGGCCTTGCATCAAGCCCAGTTGGCTATGTTGAACCGCAAAGGCCGCCAGCATCCATTCTATTGGGCAAGCTTTATCCAATCCGGCGACTGGGCCAATCTCGACGGCAAACGATGACCGCATCCCCAGGGTTTTAGCCGGCGGGAGACTTAAGCGCCGTCTGTGAAATGTTTCTTCATTCTTGTCTTATGTGAATAAGAGAGGCAATGGCGGGGCATCGCCAGCAGGCATTTCTGACACAGCCCCGGGCTTAGTCCGCCGCTGGCTAGTTGCCGCAGCAGTGTTGATTGGGGCGCAACAAGGGGTGTTTTCGATGCAGACTCTTCCGGTCCGGAAGTCCTTTTCTTTCCGTTACTTTTCGCAATTCCTTTCGAAAAAGTTCAGATTTTCCCGCCAGTCCAAGCACTGCCTCCTCAGCGGATCTTTGCTTGTCATCGCCACGTTGCTGGCGATTGTCGGCGTCAGTGGCAAGCAAATTATTGTCATCCCCAACGGTACATTTTTTGGGAATCCTAGTGGCGAGTCCGAAACCTACAGCACCATCAATGGTGGAATCGACCTCACGGGCCCATTCTTTCAGAGCTTGGGTACCAACGGCCGGGCTTGTGTTACCTGCCACCAGCCCAGCGATGGCATGTCCGTCGCCGCTGCGAATGTTCAGCAACGATTCACGTTTACTCAAGGCTTGGACCCTATTTTTCGCACCAACGACGGCTCCAACTGCAATCATGGCATCGACGTCTCGACGCTCGCAGGAAGGGCCGCTGCCTATAGCCTGCTGCGGACGCGGGGTCTGATCCGCGTCGCGATCGCCGTTCCCGCAAATGCGGACTACCGCGTGGTAAGCGTAAACAATCCCTACGGTTGTAACGAAAGCGACGTAATTTCGATGTACCGCCGGCCTCTGCCTTCCACCAATCTTCGTTTCTTGAGTGCGGTGATGTTTGACGGACGGGAATCTACGCCCATCACCGGCACGACCAAGATCCTGTACGACCCCGACAACCCGCTCGCGGCTCTGATGAGCGATCTAAAGCACCAGTCGGTGGATGCCACAAACGGTCACGCACAGGGTGATGGAACCAGGCCGACGGCAGCAGAGCAGCAGCAAATCGTGGACTTTGAGATGGCTCTATCGACGGCACAAATCATCGACAATAATGCCGGCCGATTGGACGTGCACGGCGCGACAGGCGGGCCCGTACCGCTCACGACTCAGCCGTTCTTTATCAGCATCAACTCCAGCGTGAACGCATTGTTTCCCAGCCTCGAGCAGCCTGGTGGTTTTCTCAACCCAGGCGACCACAGATTTTCTTCGGCCATTTTCAATCCCTTTGATGCTTGGGCGTCAGTGCCTTCCAGTTCCCCGCGAGCAGCAATTGCCCGCGGGCAGGCCATCTTCAATTCCAAGCGCATCACCATCACTGACGTAGCCGGCATCAACGATCCTGTCGCGGCTGGTGGCCTGGGTGTCGGCGATAATCCGCCTTTCCAGGGAACCTGCGGCACCTGTCACGATACGCCGAACGTGGGCAATCATTCCTTCCCCACGCCATTGAACATCGGGACCGGTGACCCCGGCTCCAACGCATCGGTCAATTTGGGCGGTCTCGATATCAGCTACTTGCCGAGCATCACCGTATGTAAGTTGGATGTAACCACGGACCCGCCAACGCCGACGAGTAACTGCAAAACTACCACGGATCTCGGCCAGGCCTTGATCGACGGAACATTCGACCACGTTGGCAAGATCAAGGGACCGATTTTGCGTGGTCTTGCGGCGCGCGCGCCATATTTTCACAACGGCTCGGCCCAGACGTTGCTGGATGTCGTGCATTTTTATGAAAACCGCTTCGGGCTTGTCCTGACGCCTCAAGAGGAATCGGACCTAGTTGCGTTCTTAGAAACACTCTAACGTTATTGTCTCTGGAATCGGGCGTGATCTAGCCATGGGGAAGTCGGTACGCGTGTTTCGCGGTTTGTCCCCATGGCTCGTGTGAGAATTCTTGGCGGCGATCGAATTTGCTCGTATTTGTGCCGGACATTAGCCTCCCCGCCGCAGCAGATCGATTTTCGCCAGCCATTAAACCTGTTCCGATTTGTCGGCAACCCTTACCTTACCGGATTACGGAAAGGCTGCTCGTCGTACGGGAGTTGCACACCTCAGCGTTATCGGAAAACGTGAACACCGCATTCAAGAACCGCCCTGATGATCGAAATGCCTTACCGGTCTGCAACGCAATCCGCTTCAACCTCAACTAACCATTCGCGATTGATGAAACCCTTCACCTCGACGAAGGTGGTGGCAGGCCGGATCGCGGCAAAAAACTCGCCGTGCGCA
>Ga0075425_100006985_pt1 | contig 11893 bp, 10 predicted proteins | sample SoiMethybrSBSTD4_FD_75300 | JGI IMG/M metagenome (GOLD analysis project Ga0075425, IMG submission 75300) | Bulk soil microbial communities from a Populus tree surrounding site in Tennessee, USA - Soil MetaG P. TD hybrid SBSTD4 | ecosystem: Environmental > Terrestrial > Soil > Tree plantation...
CCGGACTGACTCGATGTAGGAAGTCGATGACGCCACAACCGCCCGCTGCCCGCCGTCCGTCCTGTAGTTGGACGCCTACAAGGAAATAGGAAAACGCCGCCAAGGCGATTCGCCCCGCGCGCCCGATACTGGCGAGCGTCCACCCGGCGCTTTTCGCGTTCCTGCTCGTCGAGCAGGCCAGGAGTCCCGATGATCGGCACGCAAACTCACATCCCGGTGGACGCAGTCCGTATCCTCAATTCGGCAGTCGACCTGCATGCGTTCTTCAACCGGCTCGGTGAGAAGCGCGACTGCGTCCTGCTGACCGACTACGACGGAACGCTCGCGCCGTTTCACGAGCGGCCGGAGTGCGCGCGTCCCTATCCTGCCGCGGCGGCGGTCCTGGAGGCGCTCATCGAGCAGCGCGCAACGCGCGTGGTGATCGTGAGCGGGCGCCCGTTGCATGATCTCCTGCCCCTGCTGCCGTTCCGGCGGCGTCCCGAAATCTGGGGAGCGCACGGCTGGCAGCGCCTGCTGGCGGATGGCCAGCTGGTCGAGCGCGAGACCGACCGCGCGGCGCGGGAAAAGCTGGACGCGGCAGTGCTCGAGGCGCGCGGACCGGTGGAGCGCGCCGGCGCGCGGCTCGAGCTGAAGCCGGCGAGCGTGGCGTTGCACTGGCGGGGCCTGCCCGCCGACAGGATCGAGGAAATCCGCGGCGCCACGCTGAAGATGTGGCGGGCGCAGGCGGAACGCGGGTCGGTCGAATTGCTGGCGTTCGACGGCGGCCTCGAGCTGCGGGCCGTGGGGCACAACAAGCACCACGCCGTGAAAACCGTGCTCTCGGAAACGCCGGGAGACGGCGTTGCCGCGTACCTGGGTGACGACGCAACCGACGAGGACGCATTCGCCGCGGTGAAGCCGCGCGGTCTCGCGGTCCTCGTGCGGCAGGAGCCGCGGCCCACCGCCGCGGACTTGTGGGTGAGGCCGCCCGAGGGGCTCGTTGCCTTCCTCGAGCGGTGGAAGGACCAGCGCAGGGAGCGCGTATGAACGACGTGCCGCATGCCGCGCCGCGACAGCGCGAGCGCCTGATCGTGGTGTCGAACCGCCTGCCTTTCAGCTTCCGCCGCGACGAGGAAGGCCGCTGGCGCGCCTATCCCGCCGGGGGCGGGCTCGTGACCGCGCTGATGCCCGTGCTGCGCAACCGCGGCGGGATGTGGATCGGCTGGACGGGGGCGGTGGGGGAGGACCCGGGCCTCACGACGGCGCTCGATGCGGCGGGCGAGGAGGCGGGCTACACGCTCAAATCGGTCGCGCTCACCGACGAGGACGTGCGCGACTTCTACCTCGGCTTCTCCAACGAGATCGTGTGGCCGCTGTTTCACGATCTCCAGTCGCTCTGCAACTTCGAGCCCGTGTACTGGCGCACCTATTGCGAGGTGAACCGGAAGTTCGCACAGGTCGTGAGCGCGAACACCGCGCCCGGCGATTTCATATGGGTGCACGATTACCACCTCATGAACCTCGCTGCGGAGCTGCACCGCTCGGGCGTGCAGTCCCGGCTGGGCTTTTTCCTCCACATACCGTTTCCGCCGCCGGATCTCTTCCTCAAGCTGCCGTGGCGCGAGGAGCTCCTGCGCGCGCTCCTCGAGTTCGATCTCATCGGCTTTCAGACGCAGCGCGACCGCCGCAACTTCGTGCAGTGCGTGCGCGCCCTGGTGAGGGACGCCGAGTGCGAGGGCCGCGGGCAGGTGCTGCTCGTGTCGGCGCTGGGTCGGGTCGTGCGCGTCGGGAGCTTTCCCATCAGCATCGACTACAACGCGTTCATGCGGCAGGCCGTGGCGCCCGCGGTCGCCGCGCGCGCCGAGGAGCTGCACCGCCTGCTGCCGAAGCGCAAGCTGATCCTGGGCGTGGACCGGCTCGATTACACCAAGGGCATACCGCTCAGGCTCAAGGCGTTCCAGAGCCTGCTCGAACGCTACCCGGAGCTGCGCGAGCGCGTGTCGTACATCCAGGTCGTCGTGCCGAGCCGGGAGGACATACCCGAGTACCGCGATCTCAAGACCCAGATCGAGCAGCTGGTGAGCAAGATCAACGGCGGCTTCGTGCAGCCGGGGGGCTGGGTCCCGGTGTGGTATGTCTACCGCAGCCTGTCGCGGCTCGATCTCCTCGCCTACTACCGCGCCGCCGACATCGGGCTCGTGACGCCGCTGCGCGACGGCATGAACCTCGTGGCCAAGGAGTACTGCGCCTGCAGCATCGAGGAGGACTGCGCGCTCATACTCTCGGAGTTCGCGGGCGCGGCGGCGCAGCTCGGGAAGAGCGCGCTCCTCGTCAATCCCTACGACGTCGAGGGCGTCGCGGACGCGATACACCGGGCATACCACATGGGGCAGGCGGAGCGCCAGGCGCGCATGCGGCGGATGCGGCGCTCGATCCGCGAGTTCGACGTGTTCCGCTGGGTAGACTCGTTCCTGCAGGCCGCCATGACGAAAGACCTGCGGGCGTTTCCGCAGCCCGAGAGCTACGTCGCCGACGAGCCCGCGGACTATTCGCTCTCGTTGTAGCAAGAGTGGGACAATCCCCTACTGCCCGGGGGCGAGGCGGGTTGCTGTGAGCGTGTTCGCGCGCGCTCGTGCCGCCGGGCGCCCGAGGCGACGCTACACCCATGCCCGATTCCAGCTTCCTGCCGCATCTGCCGCTGCCGGCGAGCCCGCTGGCTCTGTTCGGCCTGCTCCTGATCGCCGGCATGGCGGGGGGCGAGCTGGTGCGCCGCGTGCTGCGGGCGCCGCGCATCGTCGGCTACGTGCTGACCGGCATGCTGCTCGGCGCGGGCGGGCTCGGGCTGCTGGACGAGAAGCTCCTCGGCGAGACGTGGATCTTCGTCGATATCGCCCTCGGTCTCATCCTCTACGAGCTCGGGCTCAAGCTCGATTTCTCGTGGCTGAAGCGCGACCGCTGGCTGCTCGCGACGGGCATCGCCGAAAGCGCGCTCTCGTTCGTCTTCATCTACTGCGCGCTGGCGTATTTCGGGGTGGGCTCGCTCTACGCCGCCGTGGCGGCGGCGATCGGCGTGGCGACCTCGCCCGCGGTGGTCATGCTGGTCGCGCAGGAGCTCAAGGCGGAGGGGCAGGTGACCGAGCGCGCCCTGAACCTGACCGCCATCAACAGCGTCGTCGCCTTCGTGCTCGTCACGATGCTGCTTTCCTGGATACACCACGAATACCGCGCCGGGTGGGGGCTGGCCGTGCTGCATCCCGTCTATCTCTTCGGCGGATCGCTCGTTCTCGGCTATGCGGCGTTCATGGCCGCCCTGTGGCTCTCCCAGTGGCTGGGCAAGCATGCGGAGCGGCAGTTCGTGCTGGTGCTCGCCATCATCATCGCCGCCATCGGGCTCGCACGGATGCTGCAGCTCTCGGTCCTGATCGCGCTCCTCGCGTTCGGCGTGTTTGCGCGCAACCTGGACGAGCGTCATGACCTGGCGGCGGTGGACCTCTCGCGGGTGGGGCAGTTGTTCTTCGTGGTGCTGTTCGTCGTCACCGGCGCGCGCCTGCAGATCTACGAGCTGCTGGCGGGCGGCGCGCTCGCGGCCGCCTATATCCTGTCGCGCTTCGCCGGCAAGTCCATCGCCATCATGTGCTTCGCGCGCTTCTCGGGCGTGCGGCCGGGAACGGCGGGGCTCCTGTGTCTCGCGCTGACGCCGATGTCGGGCATGGCGATGGCGATGGTGCACGGCACCGCCGATCTGTACCCCGAGTTCCTGGCGCGGCTCTCCACGATCGTGCTCTCCGCGGTGATCGTCCTCGAGATCGCGGGCCCGATCGCGGTCCAGTTCGCGTTCACGCGCGCGGGCGAGGGGAGGGAGCCGTGAGCGAGTCTCTCGAGTTCAAGGCCTCCGCGCCGTTCACGGTCGGCACCGAGCTCGAGCTCCAGATCCTCAATTCGCGCGATTTCGACCTCGCCCGCGACGCGGCCGATCTCATCGGTCTCCTCGACCGGACCGACCACCCGGGCGCGGTAAAGCCGGAGATCACCGAGAGCATGGTCGAGCTCAACACTTCGGTGCACCTCACCTACGACGCGCTCGCCGCGGAGCTGAAATCCCTGCGCGACGCGGTCACCCAGGCCGCGCAGCGCCTGAACGTGCGCATCGCCGGCGGCGGCTCCCACGCCTTCCACCAGTGGACCGACCGCCGCATCTATCCGACCGAGCGCTTCAACCGCCTGCTCGAGGTCTACGGCTACCTCGCGAAGCAGTTCACGATATTCGGCCAGCACGTCCACGTCGGCTGCCCGGACGGCGACGCTGCCGTCTACCTCACCCACATCCTCGCGCGCTACGTGCCGCATTTCATCGCGCTCTCCGCTTCCTCCCCGTTCCAGCAGGGCGAGGACACCGCGTTCCAGTCCTCGCGGTTGAACACGGTGAGCGCGTTCCCGCTGTCCGGAACGCTGCCGTTCGTCCATTCGTGGGGCGAGTTCGAGCAGTTTTTCGACGGCATGCGCGCCTACGGCATCGTCGAGAGCATGAAGGACTTCTACTGGGACATCCGGCCCAAGCCGGAGTACGGCACGGTCGAGACGCGCGTGTTCGACACGCCGCTCACCGTGGAGCGCGCGGCGCTCATCGCGTGCTACGTCCAGGCGCTGGCCCGGCACATTCTCGTCGACCGGCCGCTCGCGCCCTCGCGCGAGGTCTACACGCTCTACAACTACAACCGGTTCCAGGCGTGCCGCTACGGGCTCGGCGGCAAGCTGATCGACGCCTACAGCCGCCAGACCGTGAGCCTTGCGCGCGACCTGCGCGATACGCTCAAGGTCGTCGCTCCGCACGCCGCGGCGCTCGGCAACGGCGAGGCGCTGGCGCGGCTCGCGGCCGGCGTCGAAGCGGGCCATTCCGACGCCGACTGGCTGCGCGGCGCGTTTCGCGAGCGGGAGTCGCTGAACGACGTGGCGCGCGTGCAGAGCGATCTGTGGATGGGCATGCGCCATGACTAGCGGCTCGTCGCTCGTCACTCCTTTCCCGTCTCCTGGAACCGCCAGGCCGGGCTTTCGCCGGTCGAGCGACGAGAAACGAGCCGCGAGCCACCCCTTTTCTGGTGGAAACAGCGATGCCACCGCGACGTAACGACCGTAATCCTCTCAAGATCGGCCTCTCGCCGCGCTTCCTGCACTCGGTCCCGCGCGAGATGGGCTTCAAGGGCAAGACGCTGCAGTACATGGAGCAGTCGATCGCGCACTGGCTGATGAGCGCAGGGGCACTGGTCTTCATGATTCCCTCGATCGCGGGCGAGGGGCCGCTCAGGCGCGGCGACGTGCGGGTGCGGGACTACGTGAGCGAGCTGGACGGGCTGGTGCTGCAGGGGGGCGCCGACGTGAGCCCGGTGACCTACGGAGAGACGCCGGCGCGGCCGGACTGGACGGGGGACCGCGTGCGGGACATGTACGAGATCGATCTCCTGCAGGAGTTCGCCGCCTCCGGGAAGCCCGTGCTCGGCGTCTGCCGCGGGCTGCAGCTCATCAACGTGGCCCACGGCGGCACTCTCTACCAGGATCTCGCGCTGCATCACCCGAAGCGAGGGGCGCACCGCGACCCCGAGGCCTACGACCGGCACTTCCACGAGGTGCTGTTTGTCGAGGGCACGGCCCTGGCGCGCCTGTATCCGGGCGCGCCGCGCGCCCGCGTGAACAGCATCCATCACCAGGGCGTCAAGGCGCTCGGGAAAGGCCTCGTCGCGGAGGCCTACTCGGTGCCCGACGAGGTCGTCGAGGCGATCCGCTGGCAGGGGACGAGCTACGTCGTCGGCGTGCAGTGGCACCCCGAGTACCACGACCCCGGCGACCCGGCCGTGCTGAACGGCGACCCGCTGCTGCGGGAATTTCTTCACGCAGCACAGGAGGCGCGCAGCCGCCGGACCGCCCCGCGCCGCCAGGCGGACCGGAAATGAAGGAATCGTCCTACAGGCGAAAGCGCGGTCTGCCGGAGGAACGGACGCCCCCGGTTGTGGTCCCATTGCAGGAGCGTACCTCGCGGTCGGGGGATTGGGGGTGCGCGTCGGATTTACACCAGCGTCGTGCACACCAAGGAGACACTCATGAAACGACTCATATTGGCGGTGGGACTGGCCGGGCTCCTGAGTGGAGCCGCGGGCATGGCATGGAGCGCGGACGCACGGCCGGCGGGGAAGGAAGTCACCTATTTCTCCGGCGGCATCGGCGATGAAGACGAGGCCCGGTTGCTCGCGCGTCAGAACGAGTTCAACCTGAAGCTCCTCTTCACCTTGAACGAAGGCAACTATCTCGCGGGCGTGGACGTGGCGATCGCGGACAGCGGCGGCCGCAACGTCGTGCAGACGGTGTCCGAGGGCCCGTACCTGATGGCGAGCCTGCCGGCGGGCCAGTACACGATTTCGGCCACCCGCGACGGCAAGACCATCACCCGCAAGATCCAGGTGAGCAACAGGGGCTTGCGCACCGAGCATATGCGCTGGCCGGCGGCGCCGTACGACGTCGCAGTGTCCCGCTGGACTCAGCAGTAGCACCAAGTCGCACCACAAACCGGGCGTCGGCCAGGCCGACGCCCGGTTTCATTTTGTACGCCGCAGACAGAGAACGCGAGGGAGCGTGGGGGGCCGCTGCTGCAGGTTGATGGCACGGAAAGGACGCTTGCGATTAGAAGGAGCCGGTGGGCAAGGAACTCCCCGAGGCTCCACGGTGCAGTTGTCATGAAGCGCGCCTTGGCAATCAATGCCATATGGCCACCCCCCCTCCCGTTGCGGCTTGATTTTGAGGGAGTCGGGGTATAGGATTGCCGCCCAGTAACAGGGGATTCCGTATGACAAAAATCCCGGCGGCCTGCCTGATCGGGAATCTGGCTGCGGCAACCCCGTTGTGATTCGCCCCGTTGCCCCATTACATACCGTCGGAGGAAAAACATGCTCAAAAAGCTGCTCAAGAAAGTCGCTACGCAGGAGAAGGCGGGTCCCTCGCGCCGCAAATTCCTGACCGGAGCCGCCGCGGCGACCGGCGCCGCGATGGCGGCATTCCCGGTGTTCGCCCAGGAGAAGAAGGCCGAGCCCAAGGCCGAGAGCAAGGCGCCGGCCGCCCCGGCGGTCGTCAGCTCGACCGGCCCGCAGAGCATGCGCTGGCAGAGCACGTGGCCGGCGAAGGATATCTTCCACGAGTACGCCCTCGACTACGCCAAGAAGGTGAACGACATGACGGGCGGCGCGCTGCGGATCGAAGTGCTGCCCGCGGGCGCGGTGGTCCCGGCCTTCGGCCTGCTCGACGCGGTCTCCAAGGGAACGCTCGACGGCGGCCACGGCGTGCTCGTCTACCACTACGGCAAGCAGAACGCGCTCGCGCTGTGGGGCTCGGGCCCGGCGTTCGGCATGGACGCGAACATGCTGCTTTCCTGGCACAAATACGGCGGCGGCAAGGAGCTCCTCAACAAGCTCTACAGCTCGATCGGCGCCAACGTGGTGTCTTTCCCCTACGGCCCGATGCCGACGCAGCCGCTCGGCTGGTACAAGAAGCCGGTCACGGGTCCGGATAGCTTCAAGGGGCTCAAGTTCCGCACGGTGGGCATCTCCATTGACGTGTTCACGGGCATGGGAGCGGCGGTCAACGCGCTGCCGGGCGGCGAAATCGTGCCCGCCATGGACCGGGGGCTCCTCGACGCGGCGGAGTTCAACAACGCGACCTCCGACCGCATCCTCGGCTTCCCCGACGTCTCCAAGGTGTGCATGCTGCAGAGCTACCACCAGAATGCCGAGCAGTTCGAGATCATGTTCAACAAGGCCAAGTTCGACGCCCTGCCCGGCCCGATCAAGACGATCATCGAGAACGCGGTGGAAGCGGCCTCGCAGGACATGTCGTGGAAGGCGATACACCGCTACTCCCAGGACTACATCGAGCTGCAGGAGAAGCAGGGCGTCAAGTTCTACAAGACCCCCGACTCCGTGCTGCAGCGGCAGCTCGTGACCTACGATGCGGCCGCGGCCAAGCGCAAGGACAACGCGCTCTTCGTGGAGATCGAGCAGTCCCAGAAGAAGTTCGCGGAGCGTGCCGTGAAGTGGGACCTCGACACCAACGTCCCGCGCCGCATGGCCTACAACCACTATTTCGGCAAGGGGAAGCCCGCCGCACCGGAAAAGAAGAAGGCCTGACGGGAAACGCACTTCCGTAAAACACCATCCGGCGACACCGGATGGTGTTTTTGTTTGTGCGGGGCTCCCGCGGCCACGATCCGACCATGAACAACCGCTACATCCGGTTTGCCGACGCGATCAACATCGCGGTGGGGAAGAGCTTCGCCTGGCTGATCTGCGTGCTGATGCTGGTGGTGTCGGTGGAGGTGTTCAAGCGCTACGTGCTGAACGCGCCGACGGCGTGGATCTTCGATCTGGACGCGATGCTCTACGGGACGCTGTTCATGATGTGCGGGGCCTACACGCTGGTGCAGAACGGGCACGTGCGGGGGGACTTCCTGTATGCGGGGATGAAGCCGCGCACGCAGGCGGCGCTCGATCTGTCGCTGTATCTGCTGTTTTTCATTCCCGGGATACTGGCGCTCATTTACTCGGGCTATTACTACGCGGCGGACTCGTGGCGCATCGCGGAGCATTCGAACGTGACCGCGGACGGGCCGCCGGTGTATCAGTTCAAGACGGTGATACCGATTGCGGGGGCGCTGGTGATGCTGCAGGGGGTGGCGGAGATTCTGCGCTGCATCGCGTGCATCAGGAGCGGGGTGTGGCCTTCGCGCCCGAAGGACGTGGAGGAGATCGACGTCGTGCAGGAGCAGCTCGCCAAGAGCGAGTATGTGGACGAGGAGTCGCGGCGCGCGGCGATCGAGAGCGCGCACGACATCGACGAGGCGGCGCACAAGCGCATGGAGCAGAAGGAATGACCACCGTCTTCACCCGTTCCACTCCGGGGGGGCGCGGGGGGAACGGGAAGGCTCCGGGAGGGTTGCCGGAAGGGGCCCGTTCCCCCTGCTCCGATGACGGGGGAGCGACGGCACCGCAGCACCATCGACGCTGGCACGAGAAGAGGCGCGTGCCTCCAGTGGGTATATGAGCAGCCCGTTTCTCGGGCTGACGATGCTCGGGCTCATCGTGGCGGCGATCATGATGGGCTTTCCGACGGCCTTCACGCTGATGGGGCTGGGGATGCTCTTCGGCTACATCGCGTTCTGGGACCCGGCCTCGCACCACTGGCTGGACAACCAGGTGTTCGATCTGTTCGTGCAGCGCACCTACGGGGGCATGAACAACGAGACGCTGCTGTCGATCCCGCTGTTCGTGTTCATGGGCTACATCATCGAGCGCGCGGCGCTGGTGGACAAGATGTTCTTCAGCGTGCAGCTCGCCTTCCGGCGCCTGCCGGCCTCGCTCGCGGTGACGACGCTCTTGGTGTGCGCGTTCTGGGGGATTGCGAGCGGGATCGTGGGCGCGGTGGTGGTGCTGATGGGGGTGATCGCGATGCGCCCGATGTTGAAGGCGGGCTACGACGTGCGCCTCGCCTCGGGGGTGATCACGGCCGGGGGCACGCTGGGGATTCTGATCCCGCCCTCGGTGATGCTGATCGTGTATGCGGCGGTGGCGGGGCAGTCGATCGTGAAGCTCTACGCGGCGGCGATGCTGCCGGGGTTCTTTCTGACCTTTCTGTATCTGGTCTACATCATCGGCTGGGCGATGATCAACCCGAAGATCGCCCCGCCGCTCGACCCGGGGGAGTATCACGTCGCGGTGCCGCAGTGGCTGCGCCACCTGGAGCGCGGGCCGACGCGCCGGGTGATGGGGGGGTTGATCGGGGCGTGCTTCAGCCGCGGGGCGGACCTGCAGCTCCTGAAGAATCTGCTGGCGGCGCTGCTGCCGCTGCTGCTCACGGCGATGGTGTTCGCCGGGGGGTGGTGGTATGTGGTGGTCCACAACGCGCCGGAAGCCGTCCCGGCCGCTGCCGCCCCCGGCATCACCGCGCCCGCCCCCGGCATCACCGCGCCCGCCCCGGCCGCCGCGCCCGCCGTCACCACATCCGCCGCCCCGGCCGCGCAACCCGAAGCGCCGCAGGCGGCCGGCGCCCCGGAGACCGAATCGAAGGAAGAGGCCGCGCCGCAGGAGCTGGGCGCGACGCAGGAGCAGGGCGCCGAGGCGGTGGCCGGCGCCGATCAGCCCCCGGAGCAGGTGGGCTCGGTCGAGGCCAAGACCGACACGGCGCTGGGCAAGGTCCCGGAGCACTTCTACGCGTGGTTCTGGAGCCTCGCGCTGCTCGCGGCGATGGTGCTGGGGATCTACTACTGGCGCATGGACGGGGAGCAGCTCGAGATCCTCAAGATGCTCGAGGAGTCCGTGGTGCCGCTGGCGGTGCTGACCTTCATCGTGCTCGCGGTGATCCTCTTCGGCATCACCACCGCCACCGAATCGGCGGGGGTGGGGGCGCTGGGGGCGGTCTACCTGGCGGCGATGTCGAAATACCCGCGCGAGACCTCGTGGGGGAGCGTGATCGGGGGGGTGATCGGGCTCGCGCTGGGGACCATCCAGGGGGATCTGCGCACCTTCATCGTGGCGGGCTCGCTCGGGGCGGTGTTCGGGGGCAGCGCGCTGCCGCTGGTGAAGGATCTGCTGGGCACCCGTAAGCTGGGCGGCACGCTGCGCGAGTCGACCTACCTCACGGCGAAGACCACCGCGATGGTGTGCTGGCTGTTCGTGGGCTCGGCGCTGTTCTCGGCGGTGTTCGCGCTGCACGGGGGCCAGCAGGTGATCGAGCACTGGGTGCTCAGCATGAATCTCACGCCCATGCAGTTCATGCTCGTCTCGCAGCTGATCATCTTCGTGCTGGGCTGGCCGCTGGAGTGGACCGAGATCATCGTGATCTTCGTGCCGATCTTCATCCCGCTGCTCACGCACTTCAACGTCGACCCGGTGCTCTTCGGCACGCTGGTGGCGGTGAACCTGCAGGCGGCGTTCCTGTCCCCGCCGGTGGCGATGTCGGCGTTCTACCTGAAGGGCGTCTCCCCGCCGCACGTCACGTTGAACCAGATCTTCGCCGGCATGATGCCCTACATGGTGATCATCATCCTGTGCATGGCGTGCATGTATATCTGGCCCGGCATGACCCTCTGGCTCCCCAACTTCCTCTATGGCGGCTGAGCGGCAGCCCGCCGGGACAGGCCGATGACGCATTTCTCGCTCACGCCGCAGCTGATCGCCGACCTGCTGGTGGCCGCTTTTTTCCTGATCGAGGCGCTGCGCCCGCGGCGCGCGGCGCCCCACCGGACCGACCGCGGCACGACGGTGGTGTTCTGGGGTTGCTACGTCATTACGCTGCTCGCGCTCAATTCCGCCGTCCCGTCGGCCGTCATGGCGGCGCCGCCCGTCGCGTGGATCGGCGTGATCGCCGCCGCCGGCGGGCTCGCGCGCGTGGCGGCGGACAGGCTCTCCCCGGTCCCGGCCGCCCTTCCGGCGCGGGAAATGCGCTGGCATGCCGGCGACCTCGCCCACCTCGTATTCTGGATCGGCGCGGCGGCCGCATCGCTCAACGTGATCGCCCTGCTCACGGTCGCGGTCGCGATGCTCGCGGCCACCGGGGTCACCGGGCGCTCCAGCGGATCGGCGTCGGCCGGTCGCTGAGCGCGATGGACGGCCGGCCGTCTGTTCCCGGACCGCCCTCTGAAGTAAGCTTACCCGCGTGCATTGGCCCATCGCACTTACGACCCCGCTGATGCTGTCCGGCTCGCCGCGTCGCGGCGGCCGTGCGGCCTGGGTCGTGACATGCAGCGCGCTGGTCGGCCTCATCGCCTATGCCGATTACGTCACCGGCTACGAGCTCAACCTCTCCATTCTGTATCTCGCCGCGGTCTGCCTCGCGACCTGGATGCTGGGACGCACCGGCGGCATCGCGTTCGTCATGGCGG
>Ga0075425_100006986_pt1 | contig 11893 bp, 14 predicted proteins | sample SoiMethybrSBSTD4_FD_75300 | JGI IMG/M metagenome (GOLD analysis project Ga0075425, IMG submission 75300) | Bulk soil microbial communities from a Populus tree surrounding site in Tennessee, USA - Soil MetaG P. TD hybrid SBSTD4 | ecosystem: Environmental > Terrestrial > Soil > Tree plantation...
TTCGCGGTCGTGTTCACCGCGCTGGCGCTGAAGCTGATGAAGAGGCGGTTGATTCAGTAGGGCCGCTACCGCTCGAGCGAGCGGAGCCTCTCTTCCGCGACACGTCGCATCTCGGAGTCGGGCGCCGACATCTCGATGACCCGGCGGTAGTGGTGCACGATCTCGTCGTAGAGCGGCGCGTCGCCGGGTGAATAGCGGAGCCGCACGGCTTCGGCGATGTAGAGGCGCACGCGCGCGGAATCGGTCCCCGCGTTCCCCGAGACGTAGAGGTTGCGCAGCTCGGACTCGGCGTTGGCCAGCGCCTCGGTCGAGACCCGGGGAGCCCAAAGGGGCGGGAGGTTGTATCGCTTGAGGATCGCATCATACGCAGGCCCAGGGGCGAGCTGCTCATCCGCGAAGGCCCGTGGCGAAGCTGCCCTCTGCTGCATCCTGGTCTTGGCATCCATGAGGTCCGCCTCGGCCTGGTTTCCTGCCGCGGACGGTGCCGGCTGAGCGACGATCTCATCGGCCCGTTTCGCCAGCTTGTCCTTCAACGCCTCGTCCTGCTTCTCCTCGGTAGGGCTCTCGGCCGGATTCAGATTCGCGAAGGGTTTCGGTGCGACCTGCTCGGGCGCGGTGGTCCCTGACGTCGCGGCACCAGCCCCAATCGCGACCTTCGTGCCCGCAACTTCCTTCTTCGCGGCTTCGCGCTCCTTCAAGTCCACATTCGCGCCTCCCACGGCACGCTCCCCACCCACCAGCGACTCCTGCCGCGCGGGCGCCGTCGTCACGGTAGCGCCCTTGGGCGTGGGCAGGAGGATCTTCTGGTATGGCCCCTGTTTGATTAGGATCACCACCACGACCAGGACCGCCGCGGCCGCGCTCGCGGTGCCGATGACCGCGGCCCAGGGAAGGCTCGGCGCCTCCTTGATTCGCCCTCGCTCGCGCCGCGGCCCCTCGTCCTCGTCCCGCGCCGCGCCGACGACCGTCCCCAGGCGCGGAGGCACCTTCTCCCGGGGCGGCGCCTTCTTCTCCTCGACGCCTCCCTCGGACGCCGCCACGGCGACCTTCGCGCGGACCGCCTCGTGGAGATGGTCGAGGTATCCCGCAGGAGCCACATCGGGCGACTGGCGCAGCTCCGCCTCGAGCGAGGAGACCTGATCGATCAGGGAGCGGCAGACGCTGCAGCCCATCACGTGGGCCTCGATGGCCGCGCGCTTCTCGGGGGTCAGCTCTCCGTCGCGATAGGCGAAGAGATCCTCGGACGGCGGATGAATTCGTTCGTTCGTCATGACGGTCGCCGGAACCTCTCGGCCCGGAGCTTTTCCACCTCTTCGAGCAGGGCCTCGCGCGCGCGCGCCAGGCGGGACATCACCGTTCCCACGGGTATTTCGAGCGCGCTCGCGATCTCGGAATAGGGAAGGTCGCCCTCGACGCGAAGCGACAGAATCGCCCGGTGCTCGTCGGAGAGCTTGGAGAGCGCCTCTTCGGCGTCGAGGAGTCTCTGCTTCGCGGCCACGTCCAGCGCGCCCTCCGAGAGCCGGTCCGCGAGGTTCGTTCCATCGGGTCCCGGCTCGTCCAGGGGCACCGTGGCGCGGCGGGCCCGCTGGCGAATCTGGCTCAGCGCCGATCGGGCCACGATCGTGAGGAACCAGGGCTGAAAGGCTCGGCTCGGGTCGAACCGAGGGAGCGCCCGATACGCCTTGACGTAGCTGTCCTGGACGACATCGTCGGCATCCTCGTGGTTGCGCGTGATCCGTCGCGCCAGACGGTAGGCGGGGCGTCGCGTGCGGCGGACGAGCTCGTCGAAGGCGTCGATCTCGCCATCCACCACGAGCTTGACGATTTCGGCGTCGGGTACCGCGGAACGGTCGGGTTTCTTATCACCCATGCGACGCGCACTGTACTACGCCCCCCGGATGGGGTGTATTCCAAACAAAAGGGCGGAGCGACGAATCGCTCCGCCCCACGGGCCCTGACCCGGGAAGTGCTACTTGCGGGTGCGCCTGTTCGCGGACCGGCGACTCAGCCACAGCAGGCCAAGCGCGATAACCGCCCCCCACAGCACGATTTTCAGAAGCATGAACCGCTCACCTCCCTCCTTCTGTGCCGCTTCTCCTAGTGCGAAGAATTCTGGGCGGCGAGAGCCTGCATCAGCTGGATGACGGCGGGGCCCAGGATCACGATGAGCAATGCCGGGAAGATCATGAATACGAGCGGGAAGGCGAGCTTGATTCCCGCCTTGCGCGCCGTCTGCTCGGCCCGTTGGCGGCGCTTCGTGCGCATGGATTCCGCGTGGGAGCGGAGGGACTGCGCGATGCTCGTGCCGAGCTTGTCGGCTTGGATGAGCATGGCGGTCAGCGCGTAGACGTCCTCGACGCCGGAGCGGCGGGCGAACCGGCGCAGCGCGTCGGCGCGAGCGACACCGGTGCGAATCTCCTGGTTGGAGAGAATCAGCTCGTCGCTCAGCGCGGGGCTGGCGAGCTCGACTTCCTGGCCCACACGCTCCAAGGCGGCATTGAGTCCCAGGCCCGCCTCCATGCAAACCACCAGGAGGTCCAGCGCGTCGGGAAGAGCCGACTGGATCTGGGCCTTTCGCGCCTCCCCTTTCAGGTAGAGCCAGAATGTGGGTGTGTAGAAGCCGACCACCCCCGCGATCCCACCCTGGAGCACGGTGGATCCGATGGGGCGCGCGAGGAGGTAGTTGAGTGTGAGCCAGCCGGCTCCAAACGTGACCGCCAGGGCGACCTTGGTGCCCAGGAAGACGAGCTCCGCGCGTGGAGCTCGAATGCCCGCGCGCTCCAGGCCCGAGCGAAGGCTCTCGGTGCTCTCCCCGGTCGGAAGGAACCCGCCGATCGTGGCGAGAATCTCCGCGAAGAAGGGCGGCCGCTCCTCCTTGGCCTCGGGTCGCGAAGCCAGCGCCCGGGCACGCAAATCTCGAAGCCGGGTGACGACAGGGTCGCGATCCCGAACGAGGATCTGATAGAGCGCGAGGAGGCCGGTGCCGAAGGCGACTGCGAAGAGGACGGTGGCAAGAATGATCATCATATCGTCAGACCCTTATGTTCACGATCTTTCGGATGGTCAGCCATCCGAGGAGCTGGAGGAAGAAAGCGAGTCCCAGAATGGTCCTTCCCATGGGATGGTCCCACATCTTGTGAAAATAGTCCGGCGCGACCATCACCATGAAGACGCACATTCCGAGCGGCAGGGCGCTCAGGACGACACCGGTCAGCCGGCCGGCCGAGGTGAAGGTCTTGATATCACCCAGAATGCGGAACCGATCGCGGATCAAGCGGCTCGTGTTTTCGAGAACCTCGGTCAGGTTGCCTCCCGCAGCACGTTGGAGAACGACCGCGGTGACGAAGAATTTCAGGTCCAGAGAATCCACACGGTTGGCCATATTCGAAAGAGCTTCGCGCAGGTCCACGCCCAGCGACTGCTCCTCGACCACGATCGCGAATTCCGAGCGAATCGGCTCCGGCGACTCGTCCGCGACGATCTGTAGCGCCGCTGAAAACGAGATCCCCGCGCGCAACGCGCTGACCAGGAGATCGAGGGCATCGGGGAATTCCTCGGCGAACTGCCGCTGTCGGATCGACTTCTTGTACGTCACGTACAGAAACGGCGACGCTCCCAGGAACAGCAGGAGCACCGCACCATGGAGAAAGTGATGGAACACTCCCGTGCCCACGACGTAACCCACCATCCCGAATACCGCCAGGAGGAGAATGAAGGAACCCACCCGGAGCGACATGCCCGCCTGGTAGAGCAGGAGCTCGAGGCGGCGCGCGATGGAGAGGCTGCGAAGAATCCGGTCGATCGCCGGGATCGCGCTCAGCCGTTCGTCGCGCTCCGCCTGGAGCGGCACCCACGGATCCGGGCGGTCCGAGGCGGCGGCGCCGATGCGGTCGCGGAGGAACTGTGTATCCTTCTCCCTCCGCCTCATGATCAGCGAGATGTAGAGCGTTACGGTGGCGCCGAAAATGAGCAGTGAAACGAGAATGTAGATCATCGAAGGGCGGTCCTCTGGAAGATCCCGCCCAGATCTGTTCCCGCCTGCTCGACACGGTCCGCAAAGTGAGGCACGACGCCGGTGGCTTCATAGCGCCCCTGGATCCGACCGCCCGTGCCGGTGCCCGTGCGCGTGAACCGGAAGATCTCCTGCATGGTCACCACCGAACCTTCCATGCCCACGATCTCCTCGACGCCCAGGACCTTCCGGCTTCCGTCCGCCATCCTCGACACGTGGATGACGACCTCGAGGGCCGAGGAGATCTGTTCGCGGATGGCCTTGTCGGGAAGCGTGTGTCCCGCCATGAGCACGAGATTCTCGAGCCGGTGCAGTGCGTCGCGAGGGCTGTTGGCGTGGAGCGTGGTCAGCGAGCCGTCGTGACCCGTGTTCATGGCCTGGAGCATGTCCAGCACCTCGTCGCCGCGCACCTCACCGACCACGATCCGGTCGGGACGCATGCGCAGCGCGTTTCGCACGAGGTCGCGCTGGGTGATGGTTCCCTTTCCTTCGATGTTGGGCGGGCGGGTCTCCAGACGAACCACGTGCGGCTGCTGGAGCTGGAGCTCCGCCGAGTCCTCGATGGTGACGATGCGCTCCCCTTCGGGGATGTAGCGCGAGAGAATGTTGAGCAGCGTCGTCTTTCCGGAGCCGGTGCCGCCCGTGATCAGACAATTGATGCGGGCCCGCACGATACCGCGAAGAAGATGCGCCATCGGCTCGGAGACGGATCCCAGCTCGAGCAGGTTCTCGATCGAAAGCGCACGGCGGCGAAACCGACGGATCGAGAGGATCGGCCCGTCCAGCGCGACCGGCGGGATGATGGCGTTCACGCGGGAACCGTCCGCGAGCCGGGCGTCCACGAGAGGGCTCGACTCGTCCAGACGCCGACCCACGCGCGAGATGATGCGGTCGATGATCAAGCGGAGATGCGCCTCGTCACGGAACTGGGCGTGCGTCATCTCCAGCTTGCCCAGGCGTTCGACATAGACCTGGCGGTGGGTGTTGACCAGGATGTCCGAAACCTCCTCGTCCAGGAGGAACGGTGTGATCGGACCCAGGTCGAAGGTGTCGTGCAGCAGGTCCTGGATCAGTCTCTCTTCGTCCGCGCGCGTGAGCTTCACGCTCGATTCGGCGAGAAGCTTCCGGCCCAGGGATTCCACCTGGTCGCGCCTCTGGGCCTCGTCCATATCCTCCAGCATGGAGAAATTCAGCTTGGAGATGAGGTCGCGATGCAGCCGCCGCTTCAGCTCCTGGAATTCATCCTGCTGCTGACCGTTCTTTCCGAGCGCCGCCGGGGTGAATTCCTGAACGGGAGCCTGCGGATTGACCGGGGCGCGGCGCAGGCGATCTCTGAGGCTCATCGATGGGCCATCCTTCCGAAGAAACCCTTACGCAGAGGCGGAGACGCGTCCGGCGCCTCGCGGTTGATCAGCTTCCCGGCGAGCGAGACGATATCGCGTGCGGCGGGTGCGTCCGGGTCGTCCACGCAGATCGGACGGCCCGCGTTCACGGATGTGAAGATCCGCTGATAGTCGTTCTCGACCGTGTGGTAGGCCCGGCTCTGCAGCGCATCCGCCAGCTGGTCGAGCGAGATCAGGGCTCGGGTCCTGGAATACCGATTCACGATCAGCTTCACGCGGTCCGGAACCGCCGTGTAGTGAAGCCGCTCGAAGAATTCGAGGGCCCGCCGGGTGGCCCGGATCCCGGGAACGCTCAGCTCCAGGACCACGAGAATGGAGGTGCTCCTGTCGAAGAGCTCCAGCGACACCTCGTCGAACGTGTGCGGCGCGTCGATGACCACGACCTCGAACGACGAGCTCAAGGCGTCCACGGCGCCACCGGCCTGGGCTGGGGTGACCATCTCGAGGTTGTGGAGGTCCTCCGGCTGGGCCAAGACCGACGTTCCGGTGTGGTGGTGCAAGAGGTTCATGTGCACCGTAGGCGAATCGACGCGAGGCGCCCGGACCAGGTCCGCGATCGAATGCTCCGCCTTGAGCCCCAGGAGATTCGCCGCATCTCCCGAGGCATGATCGAAGTCCGCCAGGGCGACGTTCAGACCGTAGTGGACCTTGAAGGTGACGGCCAGATTCGCGGCGATCGTCGACGTCCCGACCCCGCCCTTCGGACCGAACACAGTAATGATCGAGCGCGCCCGGGTTTCCCCAGCGGAACGTGCGGCGCCGCTCCGCGAAACGCGCTCGACCGCTTCCTGGAGGAGCACCTTGTCCAGGGGCTTCTTCAGGACCTCCTGAGCTCCGGCGCGAATGGCCTTCAGGAGCACTTGAGGGTCGAGGGTATTGGACATCAGGAAGAGCGCGATGTCGGGAGCGTCGAGCTTGAAGCTCCCGGCCGCGCTCAGGGCCTCTTCGTAGGCGTCCGGCAGATCGAGGAGCACGACCCGGGGACGAAGCTGGCGGGCGAGAAGGAGTCCGCTCCGAAGCTCGGACCGATCGCCGACGACTTCGACCCCGGGGAGCCCTTCGAGAGCCGCCCGTGTGGACTCGCGCTCTCGTTCGCTATTCAGAATGACCAGCACGGTGATCGGGGCCGGGTCATCCCCAGGCACCACCGCGCCGTTTCCTCCCTGGATCACGTTCAAATCACTCATGGCGTCTATCCCTATTCGACAAGGCGGATCGTGTAGAGCGCGTTCGGGGGAGGCGCACCACCGGCGGCCACGCCCGGCGAGATGTAATCGATGAACTGTCCGATCACGGCCATGTTCTGGCCGCCGCCCGACGGTCGGCTGAGCATGAAGAACCCCGCAAACCCGGTAATACGCACTCCTTTTCTTCCGTTCAAACCGGTGAATGTTTGAACGATGGGAACCGGCAGAACTCGTTGACCATTCCCCGCGTAGCTCTGGTAGCAGATGCTGGACCGCCTATCGCTGTCCAGATCCCACCTCGCCTGGAGCCCCTGACGCACCGGTCCCACGTTGTTGCCCGGCTTCGTCACGGTTTGGTCCCATTCATCCCCGATTCCGACGCAACAGCCGTAACCGTTCTGGAGGAAGCATCGGATGGCGGCGCCTCCATTCCCCCCCACGCCCGCACAAGGTCCCCGATTGCACGGCGGAAACGAGAGCAGATGGAAATTACCTCCGCTTGCCTGATTCGTCTTCAGCGTGTCCTTGCTTCCGCAGCTCGAGGAGAATCCCGCTCCCGTGATTTGGACGGGAGCAAATGGAAGGAGCCCGTCGCAGACTGCGGTAAGGGGCACCGCTTCCGCGGTCGCGTTGGCTCGAATGCCCAGCGCGGTGATCCCCAGCGCCCGTGCGAAGATCGTCGTCATGGGATTCCCGGCCGCGTCCTCGCGGTGGACGGTCACTCTCACTCGATTCGGAGTGGGAAAGTCGACGTCGTTGTCCGGATCGATGATCACGGCCTCCGAGCGCTCGCGCAGGGCCCTGTTGGCTGCCGCGACGACGGCGGCGCGGGTGCGCGATATGTTCTGAATCATCGTCCCGCCATTGGGATCGATCGCGGAAGCTCCCGCGAGAGCCGCGGCGTCTGCCGCGCGCTGCAGCTCCGTCTTGGTCGTCATGAGCTTGCCCATGTCGACCGCCAGGGATACCAGCCAGAGCGACGAGACGAGAAAGATCGCGACGTACAGAATCGCGACTCCACGCTCATCCCTGTTGTTGTCCTTCCGGGGTGCCATTGTCAACGTCCTCCTTCGCGCTCCTCTCCAGGCAAGTTCTTCGGGAACGTCCGCGCGAGCTGACGCACGATTTGCGGCGACACGACGATGACCAGATCGCGATCCAGCGTCTCCGTCTTCGTGTGCTTGAAGAGGAGGTTCACGAGCGGGATATCGCCGAGGATGGGGAGCTTGGAAACGGTTTTCTTTACTTCTCGCTGCTTCACACCACCGATCACCAGCACGTCTCCATCACGCATCTCGACCGTCGTGCTGATGCGGCGTGTTACGAGTCCAGGGACAACGTAGCCGTTCAGGAGCACGGCATGCGTGTTGTCGGGGGCACTGACCTCGGGTGCGACATAAAGCCTGATTCGATTGCTATCCAGAACGGTAGGGATGAAGGACAGCCTCACCCCGAATTCCTTCCACTCGATCGTGATCTGGATGCCGTTCTCGGTCGATGACTTCGCGATTGGGACCGGGAATTCGCCCCCAGCCAGGAATGACGCGCTGTCGCCGCTGAGAGCCACGAGGTTCGGGCTGGCGAGCGTTCGAGCCGCGCCCTTTTGCTCCATAGCGCGCAACGTGGAGAGAAGGGTGAGCGAGCCGTCGTCCCTACGATAGGTGGCGAACCCGTCCGTGGTCGGACCGATGATGAGCGGGTTGAACGGTGTTTCCACTTTGGTCACGAAGAGGCCGCCGGAGAGAACTCCCTCCAGCTTGTCGGAGCTGCCGGACGCGATCCAGTCGAGGCCGAATTCCTTCAAGCGTTGCTCGTTCAGCTCTGCGACCTTGCACTGCAAGAGCACCTGCTTGCTGCCGTTATAGTCCAACGAGGTCACCCGGTAGAGTGTGTGATGCCCGCCCTCCTCCCACACGACGAGCGTCGTGGTCCCCGGTCCCTTTCCCGTCACAACGACAGTGCGCGCGGATCCGACGGCCGCGTCGGCGATCTTGGGGTCCGCGATCGAGACGGTGCTCACGTCTTCGTTCATCTCGAGCACGATCGACTGCCCGACACCGACGTCGAGGGATGGGCCCGCCTGCGTCAGATCGATCGCCTGAGCGCCGCCGGACAGCGGCATGAGGAGGATCAGAACCGCCGCGCAGCGAATCACCCGCATGAGGTTCTTCACGGTACAGAGGGTCGGGACCAAGCCGGTGCTCCTTGGGATAGGGATTACTGCGTCGAATCTCTGAGAGCCGGGACTTCACTCACTTTGGAATCGCGGATGATGCGCACCGTTTGCTTGGGCGGACGCGCCTGTGCCATCGGGCGAGCCGGCGGCTGAGGCGTCTCCTTGGCGGGCGCCGGCTTGCTGCGCGCCGCGCGGTGGCTGGAGGGAGCGGCCGCGATCCTGACCCCGGACTCGCCATCCAACATCTCGTGGGTTCCGAGCGAGGCAACCTTCAAGGTGTCGGAATCCTGAGGATTCCGGAGCACCAGGTGGAGCTTACCTTCGTGGAGACCGAGGGCCAGTCTCTCGGCTCCAGCCGGATCCACGAGGATCGTCACGGCCTGCACCGTGATCGGCTTGTTGTCCTGCTGCGCCGTCTTCTGCCCCGACGCGAGAACCTCCGCGTTCTGCAAGATGGTTCTCGTCACGGCCTCTTCCTTGGATCCGTGCCCGTCCACCGTGCAGAGAACGTCCACGCGGTCACCCGGAAGCACGAAGCCGCTGACTCCGGAGACCTGATTCACTTCCAAGCTCGTCGCGCGCAGTCCGCTCCGGACCAGCATCGAGAGACCGCCGCCCCGGGAGGAGAGTTTGGTTGCCGTCACCGGCTCCTTGGCGGAGAGGAAGATCTTGGTGGTCTGACCCGCGACCGAGTCGATGTCGGAGAATGCGCCCGAAGGGACGCTCTCCTTGGGATACTTCGCGATCCGGAGCTGAGCCTTGTCCAGCTTGGTCCCGAACGTCACGTCCGTGGCGCTCACCACGACCGGAACGAATTGTTTGGAAGTGTTCGTGATGACCTGACGGGCCATCGCGCGGAGCCCGGCGTAGCCGGCCAGGGCCGCGAGAATCCCCATGAGGATGGCTACACCTAGAACGGTTTTCGATCGGGACATAGAACCACAACCTCCTTCATGACCTGCGAGCTACTCCCATGAACCGCCACACTGGATTCCCCAAAATCACAAGCCGTTCTCGAGTCGCATTGTCGTTCGGCCCGTCATCGGGAGCGTATTGCCCCCGGTAAGTCCTGAGAGTCCGCCAACCAGGGCAAAGAGCCCTGGGGTTACGAATTGAAAGTTATAGGTGACGGTGACCGTCATCGAATTGGTCGCGGGATCCGTGACGACGACCGCGGGCGGAGCACCCACGAGCCCGCCTGCAACGAGCACGGCGTTGGCCCGGCCCTGCGCGTCCGCGACCGTGTTGCCCGTGATCACTCCAACCCGCGCGCCCTCGCGCGACGCCTGGTCCACCAAGCTCTTCGCGTGGAACGCCCGGCCGAAATCCAGCATCCCCATGGAGAGCACTAGCAAGATCGGCAAAACGAGCGCCATCTCAAGGAGAGCCTCGCCCGAGTCGGCTCGGCGCCGAAAGATCTTAAGGGTCGCCTTCATCGTCCAACTCCATGCCATGGAACGAATACCGTCACCAGGGTCGCCGCCGCGATGGCGACTCCCAGAGGGATCCCCTTCCCTGACGTGGCCGGGGCCGGCACCGCCGCGCCCGTCGAACGCATGGCCAGCCAACGTCCTATTCCCCAACTACGTACGAGTAGACTGGAAAGTTGGCGGCGCCAGAGCGAAACCAAGACGCTCAGGATCCCGCCAAAGACGAGAGAGAGAAGAGCCGCGAAGAGCGCGGCCGGGAACCCCAGAAGGGCTCCGACCGCCGCGAGGAGCTTCACATCTCCCGCGCCGGTGAACCCCAGCGCGTAACCCGGCAGAACGAGGGCCGCCGCGGCCAGCATTCCTGCGAGGGAGTTGAGAAGGCCCGCTCCGGCGTGGGTCGCGCCGTGGAGACAAAGCGCGACGACCACTGCCGGGAAGGTGATGGCGTTCGGGATCCTGCGATATCGCAGATCACACCACGCCGCCGCCCCGCACAGGAGAACCGCGCCGCCGGCAATCCAATGCGTGGAAACCACTGCCTATGTACCGCCTACTATGCTTGGTTCAGAGCATCCACCGCGCGCTGATACGCATCCTGGATCGCGGTGCCAAAGCCAAGTGGATCGGTGATGATCACTGCGACGGCAATCGCCGCCACGAACGCGACGAGGAGGCCATACTCCATCAGGTCCTCACCGCGCTCGTCCTTGATGAATCGCCTGACGAAATTCAACATCGGGAACAACCCTCCGTTGTGGTGCCGGTTCTGTGGTTCTTGTTCACGACCCCCCAGTTCCGGCGTGCCGCGCCAGGAGATGGCGCGGGCACGGCCGGGAGGGCTGATCGCGGTACTACGCCTGGTTCAGCGCATCCACCGCACGCTGATAGGCATCCTGGATCGCGGTGCCGAAGCCGAGCGGATCGGTGATGATGACCGCCAGAGCGATCGTGGCCACGAAGGCGACGAGGAGGCCGTATTCCATCAGGTCCTCACCGCGCTCGTCCCGGATGAACTTCTTCGCGAACTTCAGCATGTGATACAACCCTCCCTACTGGTGGTTCGACTTCACCCTTCCTTGATTCATCGGCGGTATTTCCGCCCGGAACCAGGGAAAGGTACCGCAAGGACCAAAGGGAGATCGGGCTCGCTCGGTAGGAATTGGAGCGGGCGGGCTTTGACCCCCCACGGGTCTATAGCGGCAAAATTCAGGCCAAAGTATTTCCTGTCTTTGGCCGGATTGGCAATACCAAACTGCTGAGAGATTTAGGATACTCCAACGGGCTGGAAATGTCCACCCTAAACGCTGGCAAAACAAAGAGATTGGGGGTTTTCCCCCATTCAATTGGGGGAATTGATCTTCCACCTACCCTGGAGCCGCTATGAACCTGAGCGCCGCATTCGACTACATTCAGAAGAACGAGCAGAAATTCGTGGACGAGCTGCTCCAGTTCCTGCGAATCCCGAGCATCAGCGCCCACAAGGACCGGGACAAGGACGTCGCGGCCGCGCTGGAGTTCGACAAGCGGAAGCTCGAGTCCCTCGGATTTCGGACCGAGGTATGGCCGACGCGCGCCCACGCGGGCCTCTTCGCCGAGCGCATCGTCGACCCCAGCGCCCCCACGGTGCTGATCTACGGGCACGTGGACGTGCAGCCGGTCGATCCGATCGAGCTCTGGGAGCATCC
>Ga0075425_100006987_pt1 | contig 11890 bp, 11 predicted proteins | sample SoiMethybrSBSTD4_FD_75300 | JGI IMG/M metagenome (GOLD analysis project Ga0075425, IMG submission 75300) | Bulk soil microbial communities from a Populus tree surrounding site in Tennessee, USA - Soil MetaG P. TD hybrid SBSTD4 | ecosystem: Environmental > Terrestrial > Soil > Tree plantation...
GAGCCCGTGGCGCAGCGCATGGGTGGGCACCAGGCACCGGCGACTTCGGTTTAGGCTGGCCACTTGAGGGGGCAACGCCAGGCGTGATGTTTGAACCCACCTCCCACGCATCGCGAATGGCATCGCGAATGTCTGGGGACTTTCATCAGCGCAACGGCGGGCCCTTTGCTCTCTTACGAAGCTGCTGCTCTCCACATGGAGAGGAGTTAGTGGTCACTTCTTTTTCGACGTCTTACGCTTCGCATTGTTGCGCCCCTCGTATCGGGGGAGGCGGGCGGGAGTAGACTCGTTTCGGTTTTTACGCTTACTCATGGGTTGGTCCTCACTCTGTTTTCAAGCTCTGAACGATACCGGCCCCGGAGGGTTCCGTCTTGGTCGCGATCATCAGACGATCATTCGCAAGCTCGACCATGAGAACGCCCGTCGCGCCCATGCTGGAGTCGCGCCCATGCTGGAGGGCAACGAGGGACCTCTATAGCTTGCAAGTTGCCGCTGTACCGCGCTACCGGTCCCGCAATCGCTGCTGAGAGCCAGGTTGTGAGATTGAGCGGAAAGCGCCAGCATCCCCCTGTTTCAGGCATGGGGAAGGATAGGCGCTCCGGGCGAAGTCCCGATTGCAGTTATACTGCACTTAAATACTTCGCGGCCTGGCGGTCAAGAACATGCTCAAGAACCGCACGCTGTCCCGGGCGATTTCGGATGCAGGCATAGCCTCACGTCGAAGATCGCCTAGTCGCCGGCAGGACTCGCAGGCAGCCTCTGGCTGACGTCATGTGGCCCCCCTACCCCCTCGCCCGTGCGTGTATTGGTCGAAAAAGCACGGGTGCAGGGCAAAGCCGATGGCTGCATTTCCAGATCATCCACAAAGCAGGTGGTTAGGACGCCCGATGCGCCGCACTCGCTGGGGCTAGTGCGCCCACGCGGCAACCAGGCCGCTGCGCCAAGCAGCAATCCCATGAACTCACGCGGTCTCACTCACGCCTCTCACAGGATGACAAGACCAGATGATCGCGCGTACGGCGCTCAGGCGATTGAGGGAAGACCCACCGCACGAAATGTTAGGGGGGATCGCGGAGACGTCGGGTATCGCCAATCCCGGTCCGCGCCTCGATCCACCTGACCGGTTGGCTTCCTTCCTTTGGCCTTGATCGAAACGTATTTGCGGGTTCAGGAACCGCGGGCCCGCGACGCGCTCCGGGCCGAAATAGTGCCGCTCAAGCGGGTGTGCCGGATTGCGGCGGCGCATTGGCTCGCTGCACGGCTCGAGGGAGCAGATTGAATGCGGGTCGATGCAGGCTGGAGCATTTGCCTCGCGCTCATGCTGGCCGTGATGCACGGGGGCGTGGCGACGGCGGAGCCTCAGATCGAGTGGCAGGTCGAGAACCCCTTCCGATTCTTCCTCGATCCGGCCGACACCCAGGTGCATCGCGCGACCTGGCTCAGCCTGTCAGACGTCGAGCGCAAGCATCCCGTGCAGTCGGCCGAGCGGGCCCTGAGCGAGCGACATCCAGATGGATGGAGCGCCTTCACCTTCGCCAAGACCTGTTGGGACGCAACACGCAACCGCTATGCCTGTCGCGCGCGCGCCGACTATATCAATCCCAAGAGCCATACGATCTTGGCGCGGCTGAGTGGGCTCGAGGACGACCAAACCGTCGATTGCAGCTGGCTGATGTCGCCGCAAAGGCAAGCTCGCGGGCCGCGCATCAAGGTGGTGACGCTGCCCTGCGACACGCCGGTGCAGCTCAGCGTGCCCTATCCCGGCGGCGCGTGGATCAGCGTGGAGATCGGCGGCAGTCAGGTTGCCGAGACGGCCACCCGCATCACCGACCTATTCATCGTGGGCATGGGCGACAGCTTCGCCTCCGGCGAGGGCAACCCGGACGTGCCGGTGCGCTTTTCGTCTGGCCGCACCACCGACTACGGCATCGCCCCGAACGGCACGCCGCTCTCCGGTTATCCTGCCCGCATCGGCGAGTGGCAGGACATTGGCGACGCAAAGTTCATCGAAGAGAGCGCGCGCTGGCAGGACGAGGCCTGCCATCGGTCTCTCTACTCCTACCAACTGCGGGCCGCACTGCAGCTCGCCATCGAGGACCCGCACCGTGCCGTCACGTTTGTGGGGTTCGCCTGCTCGGGCGCGGAGACGACGGACGGCCTCTTCCTCCAGTACAAGGGCAACGAGTGGATGCCCAATGCACCGGAGTTGCCGCAGATTTCCGCCGTCGCCGAGGCTCAGTGCGGCGCCCAAGGTGCGCACTCCTACGTCTTGCCGAAGGCCTATCACCTAAATGATCGGATCCCCGAGCTCAAGGGCGCAGCACTCCGGACGTGTGAAGAGCGCAGTGCGCGCAGGATCGATCTGCTCATGGTGTCGATTGGTGGCAACGACGTTGGCTTCTCGCGGCTGGTGGCCAACGCCGTGTTGGATGATGCGTCGGTCTTGCGCCGTCTAGGCGGCTGGTTCGGTCAGGTGCACGGCTTGTTCGAGGCTAGTCCTCAGCTCGATGCGCTGGACGACCGACTGAAATCGCTAAATCGTGCGCTTCACACCTTCCTGCACATGCCCTTGGCGGAGTCCGACCGGATCATCCTTACGGGGTATCCGCCAATGGCATTGCTGGATGACGGCAAGACCATTTGCCCGGACGGACAGGCCGGCATGACCGTGCTGCCAGAGTTCTTCCTGGGAGAAGCCAAGGCGCAACTAGCGAGCACAATAGCCGAGCGCCTCAACGACGTCATGCGGGACAGCGCACACCAGTATTCTTGGTCCTTCGTGGAGGGGCACCGCGCCGCCTTCCGCGGTCGTGGTCTGTGCGCGGGTTACAGCGACGCACCTTGGACACTGACGGACGAGCTACGGGTTCCACGCAAAATCAATGGCAGGTGGGACCCATTCAACCCGTCGCAATGGCGAGCCTACGCACCTCGCCAGCGCCTGTTTCGTACGCCCAATGATGCCTTCATGACGGGTAACTTCCATGTCCCCAAGTCACTCGTCCAGACCGTGATGTCGATGCAGGGCTATGGCTGGGTACAACTCCTGCTGGCCAGCGTCTATTCGGGCGCCTTTCATCCCACCGCCGAAGGTCAGGCGGCAATCGCCGACGCTGTGGTTGCGCAGGCTCGCGCGGTGCTCGCGAAATACGAGAAGCAGGCCATGCGCTCGTCACCCCAGAGTGTCGACATGGGCCTTGTCGATGAGCCCCAGGGGCGAGAAGGTGGCGGGCACCTGCAGCAACCTTGGCAACGGTGAAGCAAGCGCCCGCTGTGCGTCCGCGAAGAGGAGCATGCAGTCACGAGGATCTCCAGCATCATTGGATTGAGCATCACGAGCTACTCGCGCTCTCAGCATCTGCGTTTGGCTTCACCTGCCGCGAGGAGAAGCGGAGTGCCTCGCAAGTATGGTCGCAGCGCAAGGCGACCTTGCCGCTCGCTAGGCACTCCATCTTCCTCATTCATGCATTGGGCCAGCTGCCGATGCCGGCTGTTGGCGGCGCCGCTGTGTCCCCCGGGCCGGCGTCCACAACACTGCACACGACCTGCCGACCCGCAGGCCGATATCTCCCGCACTGCAACACACACCGCGACGTGTCGGGGTCATGGGCCGCGACCAGCGCAATGCCACACATCGATCTGCGACTAGTTAGCGTAGTTGCGAAAGTTCGGCCTCGATGTCGATCGTGGTGCAGTTGTTGGAGCGGAGTGCTGTGTTCAAGTCCTCAGCCACCGCGCGACGAGACTTCATATCCTTAACAGCCTGAACGCCGGCATCCTTGTTGCCAAAGAGTCGGCCAAAGGCGCTAACCACGTCAGGCGCAGGCGCCGCCCGCTCCCTTTTCGCTCGCTCTTGTAGAGCGTGGATTCGTTTAATTTCCTCTTTTAGTTCAGCGCTCAGAATGGCGCAGCTCTTGGGCAGCCGTACTTTGGGCTCCTGCGCCATCGCGTAGCAAAGCCCAGCACAGAGCCAGATTACTAGGGTACACGTTCGCAACACTGAGAAAACCCTCGCACCACGGAAAATTCTCGAGATGTCAATTGCGTAGAGGGTAACTACGACGATCATGTGGCCCCCTTGCGTTAGGCCGAATGTCGTTTGCAATGCAGGTCACCTTGCGGGCCCGGCTCGGCATGACCCTCTGGGAGAGATCCCTGCTCTATGTCACCGGGGGGCTCGCGACGGGTGACACGACTCTGCGTATCTCATCGAGTTGTCAAAATTGCAATCCGCCTTTGGCAGGCTCGCGTTGAGCTGACGATCTCCCTCCACTGTACTTTGGAAACGTTGTATTTGTTTCTCGGACTGCCATGCCGGATAGCAAGACCACCGTAGGACAGGAAAATGAGCCAAACAATTGATGCAGCGGTGTTGCGCGATGCGTGTGCACTCCTAGGCTCACCAGTGCGCTGGACATGTGGAGCGTGGGCGCGTGACTCATCAGGTGCGCGTTGCAGTCCTCTCTCGCCACGAGCCCGCCAATGGTGCGCGTGGGGTGCGCTGCACAAATCTGCATTTGCACTAATCGGCGACAAGGACGCATCCCGCAAAGTGGCGGACAGAATCAGCAAGCAGCTGGTGCCATGTCCGGGAGGCCTCGCGTTTGTCAACGAGCGAGGCGGTTACGATCTTGTGCGAGCGGTTATGGGGCTCGGAGGGCCACCTGCCAAGGCCGAGCGTACTTGGCCCTTCCCCGACTTTCGCACCCCCGCCGGATTTGCGGCCTTTCTGCGCCGTGAGTGGTTGTGCACTGAGGGTAAACTCAACGATGCCCCTTGTCTCATAAGCAATCTTGTGACTATGCGGTCCACGGCTAGAGTGACAGTGACCTAAGTACAATGCGGGGGCCGCGATAAACCCCGCGCTGGGAGGAATGCCATGAGGAGGCTGCTAAGCTTTAGCCGAATAATCGACAGGTTCAGCACGCGCCTCGGACAGATCGTGGCGTGGGGCCTCTTGGTCGCGATCCTTGTCAGTGCCGCCAACGCGACTATTCGCAAGATTTTCAACGTGTCGTCCAACTCATGGCTCGAGCTGCAGTGGGTTCTCTTTGGCATTGTCTTCCTGCTCTGCTCCCCCTGGACACTGCTGTCAAACGAGCACATCCGCATCGACATCGTGAATAATCTATTGCCTAAGCGTGCTCGCGACTGGATCGATGTAATTGGCCATCTCTTCTTTTTGATCCCCGTCGCAACCATTCTTACTGTTTTAGGTTGGCCATTCTTCTGGCGCTCCCTGATGCAAAACGAGCAGTCATCGAACGCTGGCGGATTGCCCGTGTACCCGGCCAAACTTCTCATTCCACTCGCCTTCACCTTGCTTCTGATCCAGGGATTTTCGGAGCTCATCAAACGCATCGCGATCATGAAGGGCGCGTTGGAGGACACCGTTTCGGGAGGTGGGCATCATGCCGCCGCCGAGGCGGAGGCGGAGCGTCTCTTGCAGGCGGCAAGGGAAGAAGAAGCGCTGAGAAGCCGTTCCAACGCGTAGCGATCCTCAATCCCTTCACATTCTTCAACACCGGAGCAGGGAAATGGCCGAGTTCCTAGCGCACAACATGGCTCCCATCATGTTCGCGTCGCTGGTTATCTTCTTACTGCTCGGCTATCCCGTCGCTTTCTCGCTTGCGGCCGTCGGCATCGTCTATTTTGTCGTAGGTGTCGAGTTAGCACCTCTGTCGCATGGAGAAATCAATCTCTCTTGGCCCCTTCTGCAGTCCTTACCTGAGCGGCTTTACGGCATCATGAACAATGAGGTCCTGCTCGCCATTCCGTTTTTTACCTTTATGGGTTTGGTCCTCGAGCGATCGGGTATGGCAGAGGACCTGTTGGACACGATCGGACAGATGTTCGGAACAGTCCGAGGTGGCCTCGCCTACGCGGTGATCTTTGTCGGCGCCCTGCTTGCCGCAACGACCGGTGTTGTCGCGGCCTCCGTAATATCCATGGGGCTCATCTCGTTGCCGATTATGCTCCGATATGGCTACGACCGACGTGTCGCTTCAGGAGTAATCGCGGCCTCCGGGACGCTTGCACAGATCATCCCGCCGTCACTCGTTCTGATTGTTATGGCCGACCAACTTGGGCGGTCGGTCGGCGACATGTATGAGGGAGCGTTTGTCCCAGGGGTCCTCCTTGCGGGTCTTTACGCACTCTACATTTTCTGTGTGAGCAGCGTGTCTGCTACGGCCGCACCCGGATTGCCGCCGGACGCGGTAGGTTTCCGGGAGCCCGGTGGGAGCCGCGGGCTGGCATCGCTCGGAATTCTCACGGTCGTATCCGGGAGCGTCGCCTATTACATCATGCGCGATCAGCCTTATCGTGGTGCTGACTTCGTAATCCTCACGATGGCGGTCGGAATTGCCTTCGCCTTCGCGGCGGCCGTACTGAGCTGGATTGTCAATAAGGTCACGGGGTTGCGGCTCCTCTCACACCTTGCCCAACAGGTGACCTTCGTCATGGTGCCTCCGCTAGCACTCATATTTCTTGTGCTCGGCACGATATTCATCGGCGTGGCGACTCCGACCGAAGGTGGGGCCATGGGCGCCACGGGATCCATCATCCTTGCCGCTTTCAAGCGCTTCCTCGATCGCAATCCAAATCGCTTCAACCTCGTTATGTTGCGGCAGGCAGTCGAGACAACCGCCAAACTTTCTTCTTTCGTCGTCTTCATCCTTGTCGGCGCGCGTATCTTTTCGTTGACGTTCTACGGGGTAAACGGTCACGTCTGGGTCGAGCACCTGCTGACTTCGCTTCCAGGAGGACAGGTTGGTTTTCTGGTATTCGTAAATGTGCTGGTCTTCCTACTAGCGTTCTTCCTCGATTTCTTCGAGATCGCCTTCATCATCATTCCGCTGATTGGGCCTGCGGCTGAAAAGATCGGCATCGACCTCATATGGCTCGGCGTCATGTTGGGGGTCAACATGCAGACGAGCTTCATGCATCCACCGTTCGGGTTCGCGCTATTTTACCTTCGTTCCGTTGCCCCGCGCGAGCGGTACAAGGATCGGGTGACAGCTCTCATGACAGAGCCCGTGACCACCGGTCAGATCTATTGGGGTGCGGTACCGTTCGTTGTCATCCAATGCATCATGGTCGGGCTGGTGATCGCCTTCCCCGCGATGGTCATGCATTACAAGGCTGTCGGGCCGCAAGTGGACCCAAGCAAAGTCAAGATCGATATTCCGATGCCGTCCTTCCAAGGTATACCGGGCGCTCCGGATCTAAATATTCCCAGCTTGCCGCCTATTGGTGGGGTTGGGCAACCGCCTCCCATTCCCACGCCCCCGGCTCCCTCCGTGCCGGATGCGACCCCTCCGACAACTCAGCCGCGTACCGAGACCCCCGGAGCGCCAGCTGCAAATGTGGAGGCTCCGGCTGCAGCGGTGCCGAATACCACTGCACCGACGGCATCGGTTCCCGTTCCGCCGCCACCGAACGTCGACACCGGAACGCCACGCGAGCTGCGACCCGGTGGCTCTCCTGACGTGCCAACGAAAAATTGATCAACCCAAGCCTCTCAGGTTACGGCCAAGCAGCTGGGCTCAACTGCCGTGCCCATCAAACACTGGAGTGGCTGGTTTTCCACGCGCTTGCGGTGTGGCGGATCGGGGTGCCAGCCGAGCACGGCCAACATGACGAAGAATCCCGCCACGTAGGCAACGGTTACGTGCCAGCCATGGAGAAGCCAGCGTCCGGCCGACTTGGCGTCCGGGTACATGTTGGCGAGCGCCACGCCGGCCGAAGAGCCGAACCAGATCATCGAGCCGCCGAAACCCACCGCGTAAGCAAGGTACCCCCAATCGTAGCCGCCCTGCTTCAAGGCGAGCGCGGTGAGCGGGATGTTGTCGAACACGGCCGAGACAAACCCGAGCCCCAGTGCCGTCTGCCAGGACGCGAGGGGGAGCTTCTCGACCGGCATCATCGACGCGCACGTTACGAGCGCCAGTAGGAAGATGGTGCCCTTGAAGGTTTCCGGCAGCACTTGCCAGTCGGGCGCGCGCAGCGGCGTGGCCACGAGAATGGCGCCCCATACGCCCATGCCAATAAGCGGCCAGGCGTCGAGAAGCTCGGGATACCTGATATTGGCGATCACATTGATCAGGATGGCCGTCAACAGGATGAGAGCGACGATGAACACGCGTGCCCACTCGATGCGCAGACCGGGGGACGCGTCCTTGATGATGGGCGAGAATCGCTGCTGCTGGATGGCTGCGGGAATTCCGCATACGACGAGCGCCACGCCGGCAGCGACGAAGGCCTCAAGCACACTCAATGGGCTCACGCCGTCGATCCACATCATGGTGGTGGTGGTATCGCCCACCACGCTGCCCGAGCCGCCTGCGTTAGAGGCGGCAACGATTGCGGCGAGATAGCCGATGTGGACCTTGCCCCTGAACACCTGTTGCGCCATGGTTCCGCCGATCAGGGCCGCGGCAATGTTGTCGAGGAAGCTTGAGATCACGGCAACGATGAGGAGCAGCACGAACCCACCCTTCCAATCATCGGCCAGGAAGCGCGGCATTTCATTGGGAATGCGGCTCTTCTCAAAATGGCGCGAGAGGAGGGCAAAGCCCATGAGCAGAAGGAAGAGATTGGCGAGGATCACCCACTCATGGCGTATGTGCTCGACAAGACCCGGCAGGCCGGCTCCGTATTTGAAGCCCGTGAAGCCCAGCTTGTAGAGCGTGACCGCGGCGAGCCCGATGAGGGCCACCTTGAGGCTGTGATGCTGGAAGACGGCGACGCCCAGGAGCGTCAGGCCGAACAGGATGAAATCAACCGGGATCCCGGAAAGCGTCACGGGCTCGGGTGTCATGGCTGATTAAGGTTCTTTGATCGCCGGGGATAGCTCGAAACGCTGATAAGACGCTAATAAGAGGAGGGCGACAAGGATAATCTGTAGAAGTTTGGACTTGATCTGACAGACTTCGTTAATCGGGGATGGGCTGTCCGATTGAACAAAAGGTAGATCCGCCAGAGCATCTCTGGCTTGCGGTTCATTTCTCGCCGTCCCCTTCGAGCCGGGCCGCTGGCCTTGCCTTTCTGAATCGCAAGCTTTGCCGCAAGGATCGCGATCCCGAGGTGGGCGAAGCAGCGGCGACGGCGCAGCGCGATGCCATCGGCAGATATACCGCGCCGGCCGAGAGAGTTCTCGACTATCTGAAAGATATCCGTCAGCCGACACTGATCGTGCAGGGCAGCAACGATGTCATCGTGCCCACGGTGAACTCTTACATCCTGCAGCAGAACCTGCCCAACGCGCAGCTGACCCTTTATCCGGATGCAAATCACGGATCGTTCTACCAGTACCCAGAACTCTTCGTGTCGCAAGCCGACCAGTTCCTCATATCGGCACTGCAAGGCGACGATGCGGATCTGCAGTCCTCCGAACGACTGCCGTTCCCCTCCAGCGGGGGTCTCGAAATCCGCCACCATCGAAGATACCTCCGTTGAGGATTTCGATAGGCTGTTCGCCGTCAATGTTCGCGCCCCTTTCTTTCTCGTCCAGCAACTTCTTCCGATCCTGTCGAAAGGAAGTAGTATCGTTCTCGTCGCGTCGCTCGCGGCGCGTAGCGTTGTCGGGACGATCCCGGCCTATGCAGCAACCAAGGGAGCCATTGATACGCTGGTGAAACATTTTGCCTCGCTGCTTGGCGCCCGTGGAATCCGCGTCAATGCAGTGGCGCCCGGCGTGGTCGAGACCGATATGTCGAACTTCACTAAGACCGATGCTGGCCGCGACTTTGCGCTCGGCATGCAGGCGATCAAGCGTCTTGCACAACCTGACGACATTGGTCGCGTCGTTGCCTTCCTCGCGTCCGAAGATGCGCGCTGGGTCACTGGCGATACTATTCATGTGGACGGCGGTTCAAAGCTCTGAGCTTTGGTGGGGTCGGTCGGAGACGCAGCAATGATGGTCGCAATCTTGGATGACTACCAGAACGCCGCCCTCGGCATGGCGGATTGGTCAGGCGAGAGTGAAAGGACCGAAATGACCGTCTTCACAGACGACATCGTCGATGTGCTCGGAGAATCGCTGGGCGGCCGCGTCGCCGAGAAGATCCGTTCGGGTCAAACCACGGCAGAGAATCAACAACTATGAGCGATTTGCTGGATCGGACAATAGAGGCGCACGGCGGCCTGGAACGCTGGGGCGGCGTGCGCGCGATCGACGTCGTATTCAATTTCTCCGGCGGTCTGCTCGATCTGAAGGGATTTCCCGGTCATCACCGTCCGGCAGTGTCGGTGGATGCGTTGAAACCCAGAGCGGTACTTCAGCGGCTCAGCGGCGATCCTGACGACCGCTGGATATTCACCCCGGATCGGGTCTGGATCGAACGTAGAGATGGGGAGATCGTCGAGGAGCGTTCCCAGCCACGCGCGGCTTTCGCAGGCCACGACCGAAATACGCCTTGGGATCGGCTGCATCTGACTTACTTCCTCGGCTACGCGATGTGGAACTACTTGACCGTACCATTCCTGCTCGTCGGATCTGGCTTCGCAATCCGGGAGTTGGAAGCTCACGCCGAGGCCGGCGAGACGTGGCGAGTCCTGGAAGTGACATATCCCGACGTTGTTCCGGCGCACACGAAAGTGCAGAAGCTCTACTTTGACCACAGTTTCATGCTGAAGCGGCTCGACTATACCACGGACGTGCTCGGCGGCGTCGCTACGCACTACTGCTACGATCCGATAGCATTCGACGGGATCATTATTCCGACACTGCGACGTGTGGTTAGACGGACGCCGGACCGGCCGCTGATCTCGGGTCGCACCTCGTTCATTCTCGATTACGTCGACGTTGTGGTGCGTCGATGAGCTTAAACATCGCGAAAGATGGTGATGACACGCTTCGGTAAGCTTGCCGCCTATCGCGGTGGCGGCAAGCTTGGTGATACCCCCCTTGCTGCTGCTGAACTACCTTGCGGCAAATCTGGAGAACTGCGACCCGAAGGTGACGAACAGCCTCGCGGCAGATCGCGACGTCATTGTGCGCTTAGGGATGGAACACCCTTTCCGTCGTGTTTGTTAATCCAGCTTCACAAGCATTTTTCCGAGATTCTCGCCCTTGAACAACTTGATAAACGCCAACGGTGCGTTTTCGATGCCCTGTTCCACGGTTTCCTTCCACGTAACCTTACCTTCGTGTATCCACGCGGACATTCGTTTCCGGAATTCGTGCATGAGATCAAGGTGGGGAGAGACGTTGAAGCCCTCTAACCGGATGCTTTTGCCAACGGCAAACATGATATTGCGTGGCCCAGGAGGCAGTGCGGCGGCGTTGTATTGCGAAATCATCCCGCAAAGCGCGAAGCGGGCGAACGAGTTTGCTGCGGCAAGCGCGGCCTCAAGGTGCTCGCCGCCAACATTGTCAAAATAAACGTCGATTCCGTTCGGAGCCGCTCGAAGCAGGGATTCAGTGAGGTTGTTCGTTGCTTTATAATCGATTACACGGTCGATGCCGATGTCTTCGAGGAACGCGCATTTTCTGGTGCCGCCCGCCGATCCAATGACCGTGTGCCCTTTTATCTTGGCGATTTGACATGCGACGGATCCTACGGCGCCGGAAGCGGCAGACACAAACACTACGTCGCCCGGCTTCAAGGTCGCGATCTTCGATAGGCCAACCCACGCGGTTAGTCCCGGCATGCCAGCGACACCCAGCAATGTCTCCAGAGGCAGGCCGAACGTTTCGAGTTTCTCGAGGCTCCTGGCCGGAGTGTTGAAGACCTCGCGCCAGCCCAACCAACTTGAGACCAGAGTGTCAGGCCTTAAGCTTTGATCGTTGGAAGCAACAACTTTGCCGATGGCGCCGCCTTCCAGCACCTCGCCCAACTCGTAAGGTGGGCGCCAGCCGAACATGGTCGCATTGGAAGCGGCGATC
>Ga0075425_100006988_pt1 | contig 11890 bp, 9 predicted proteins | sample SoiMethybrSBSTD4_FD_75300 | JGI IMG/M metagenome (GOLD analysis project Ga0075425, IMG submission 75300) | Bulk soil microbial communities from a Populus tree surrounding site in Tennessee, USA - Soil MetaG P. TD hybrid SBSTD4 | ecosystem: Environmental > Terrestrial > Soil > Tree plantation...
CGCGCTGGTGTCACCACTGGAAGCGAGGCCTTCCCGACCCCTCAAACACGGCCTGGGAGAAAGATATCGGCAGGTCCGAAAGGAGTTGGACGCCCTGTTCGAACGCGCGGCCAGCCGCGATGCGGGGACCCTGGCCGAACCCATCCAGGTCCTGAGACGTCGCTCCCAGGAGGGCGCCTCCACCATCGCTTCATTGCACCGGGCACACCGCGCCGGTCGGCTCGAGCGGGGTGTCGAAGCGATCGCCTTGAGCTACCTTCACCTCTTCGTCAACAGGATGATCCGTTCCGATCACGCGAGTCACGAGCTCGTCCTCTATGACTTCTTGAGACGTCGGTACGAGTCCGAGCTCGCACGACAGCCGGGGCGGCGCTGAGGTGAGGGCCCACGGCGAGTTCTACATCGTGCTCGTCGCGGGGCGGGCCGGCCGGCACCAGAACCGATACATGCTCCGGAAGGTGTGCGGATTCTCGTCTTCGAAACGTGCCCAGAGGTCCAGGTTCCTGGCCTCCGGATCCCCTGGGTTGTCGCGAACGTATCGGCGCATGACCGCGTCCGGCAGGGAGAACTTCACGAACTCCAGGTCCAGGCTCTCCAGGGCCTGGCCGATCTCGCGCAGGTCGAAGACCTGTTCCTGCGCCGCGAAAAGCAGATCGCAGCATCCGGAGAGATAGAAGTAGTCGCGGAAGTTGCTGATGTCGCGCACGTCTCGCGCCTTCAGGGCTCGCCCTATGTTCTTCCTGAACCAACGGATTCCCGGAGCGTCCGTGCCGTAGTGCCGCTGGGCGATCACGGCCCGCGCGCGCGTGATCGCCGCGCGCGCCCGCCGGCTGTACAAGGCGATCCTCATGGTTCCTCCGGGCCGGAGCAGCCGCGTCAGGACGCGCCATCCTTCGACAGGCTCCCGCAGGCAGTTGAGCACTCCCGAACAAGCGATGTAGTCGAACTGCCGGCCCAGGCTATCGAGCGTGAGGAGATCCCCTTGCGCGAACCGCACGTTCCTCAGCCCGTAGTCATCGGCCTTCATCCTGGCGTAGGAGAGGCTGGAGAGGCTCAGATCCACGGCCAGCACGTCGGCCTCGGTGAACACGGCGGCGAGCTCGATGGGCTCGATTCCCGTGCCGCAGCCCGCCACCAGGATGTTTGCCTTCCGACCCCGTAGCCAACCTTCGGCCACCTCATCTTTGATCGTCCGGGAAGCGCTCTCCCACTGCGGATAGGGAAAGCCTTCATATTGGGCGCGCACCTTCCTGGACATGTGGTCCCGGATCCCCCCTTCGAGGGCCATGCTCTTGCGGATCTCCTGCTGTCTGAGCCATGGGTTGACCTGGAGCCGCAACAGGTCGAGTACCAACGGCGGGGCGCCCGACTCGAGAGCGCGTTCGAGCAGGGCAGGGGCGTTCTTAAGGAGATGAAGAGGCTGGTAGCAGGCGAGAAGCAGCAGGCGCGTCGTCGACGACTCGTCGAGCCCGCGCTTCTCGAGACCTCGCCTCAGCGTCGCCACCGTCCGTTCCTCTTCGGCCGTGGAGAAGAAGACGTACTGCGACCGATGGCAATAGCAGGCCAGGGCCTTCACCAGCGGGGCGAAGCCGGCGTGGCGAGACTCCCCGCCTTTTCGCAGGAGCGCCCTCAGGAGCGTGCGTCTCAGATTCGTCAGGCCGCCCTCGAAAGCCGCGTCGCAGACCAGGAGTCGTTCGAGGCCGGCCAGAAAGCAGGGATCGAGAAGGGCCGGGGCCAAGCGGCCACGTCGTCCCGCAATCAGCGGTCGAAGGCGCGGATCGTGGGCGATGGCGCTGTGCCAGACGGCGGCCAGGGGAGCGCAGTTGACACGCGGGTCGGCCAGGCAGTCGAGGAGCATCTCCTTCATGGCCGGGTTGGCGCGTCGAACCCGCATGTGCTGGACGAGATGCACGAACTTCTGCTTGTAGACGGAGCTCGTGGGGCACGCCTCGATGGCAAGGCGCACACATTCGAGAGCCTGTGAGATGTTCTCCTCTTCCACGAACAGGTTCGCCAGGGCCACGTAGGCCTGGTGGTGGCCGGGATCCTGCTCCACGAGGCCGCGTAGGATCGCAAACGCTTCGGATCTCTGGCCCCCGGCCACGCAGGCCATCGCACGCTCGTAGCGATCGATCATGACAACGGTCGAGAGTCCTTTCGATCGGGGCGATCGGTGCGGGCTCGGCCGAGCTTCGCCGCCAACACCATTCCGAACGCAGTACGGTTGCTAACGCGTCGCGACGCGCGCCGCGACCTGACCGGTGGGCCGCGAAGAGCTCACCGCGCCGCGGTCGTCACGGCTCAGGGGCGACGAGGGGCCCGGCGGACGGCGGTCGTCCCGTTCCCAGTCCGTATGCGGCGCCCGGTTCAGCACGAACCACTGCCAGACGATGTCACGGTAGGTGTGGGGCTTGAGCCCCAGGCGGTCGTAGAGCGGCCGCAGGCGCATGTGCACCTTGCGGAGGTTGTAGAAGGGCACGCGCGGGAAGTAGTGATGCTCGAGGTGGTAGTTCGAGTACACGAACAGGAAGTCCCAGAAGTGGCTCGGCTTCATGAGGGTCGCCCACTTCAGCGGGTGCGTGGGGTCGATGTTGTAGTGCTGGCCCAGGCGGTTGAGCGTGAAGGCCACCGGGAACACGAGGAAATAGGGCACGATCTGGATGCGCAGCATCCGGCCCCACCCGCCGAAGTAGAGGAGCGCGCCCATGACCGAGAACTGCAAGGCCATGGTGGCCAGGCGCTCGTTGCGGATGCGGCGCCGCAGCTCCGGCTCGTAGGTGCGTGCCTCGGAGGCGGCGGCCCGGAAGTACAGCGGCATGAGGACGGGCGTGCAGTAGAGGAGCTTGAACCAGCGCGCGTTGCGCTTCGGGGAGAGCCAGTGTCGCTTGGGGTCGTCCTGGTCGTCGCCCAGGTTGTCGTGATGGTCCAGGTGCCAGCGCGTGAACTGGCTGGCCGAGATGCCGCTGGTGCTCGCGTAGGCCAGGCCCAGCGCCCGCTCCCAGCCGTGGCGCGTGGACCGGAACACCGAGTTGTGGACCACCTCGTGGAGCAGCGTCGTCATGTTGAAGAACGTGAAGCCCTGGAGGATGGCCAGGGGGACCCAGTAGAGGGGGTTGGTCAGGTGCCACAGGGCCCAGCCGCAGAGGGCCACGATCCCGAACTGCCGCGCCGCGTAGAGGAGATGGCGCCGCGGGTCGCGCTCGTGGAGCGCCCGCAGCTCTTCGAGGGGGATGGCGTCGCAGAGCTGCTGCTTGAAGGCAGCGATCTCTTTCCAATAGTGGCGTGACTTGTCCATGAGCTTCGAAGATCCGGAACTCGACCTCCGATTGTATCAGGGGCGCCGTCCGGGCCCAAAGAACGATGGGGCGGGAAGCCCCGCCCCATCCATCACGTGCCGGTGAACAGGCCCGGCCGACGTCAGCGCCGCGGGATCTCGTAGATGCGCCCCTCCTCGTCGTAGCGGGGGTCGCCGCGGTAGTACCCGTCCCGGCCGTACGAGCCGTAGGAGCCGCCGTTGCGATAGCGCCCATTCGCGTAATACTGGTCGTAGCCGTCTCGATAGCCCTGCTCGAAGGCGCGGCGGTACGAACGCACGTATTCGTAGTGGGGACCGTAGGAAGACTTGTACCCGTGGTCGCCGTCGCGGTACTTGCCGTCGCGCGTCACGTCGAAGCGGTCGCGATGCTGGCCATCGCGCTGCCCCCGGTTCAAGCCGTCTTCGTAGCCCCTCCCGCTTGCGACGCGGGCGGCATAGCTCTCGTAGCGGTCGTAACGGTAGTCGCGGCTGCGTGCGGAGTCGTACGGATCGCGTCCGGCTGCGCTTGCGGTCGTGGGGCCGGCCAGGGCGAGCCCCATCAAGGCCGCCACTCCCGGCATCCATTTCGGGTTCATCGGGCCTCCTTGCCCCCGCGCTCCGTGCCCGGGAGCCGATGACCCGATTTGCAACGTGTGTGCCGATTACAAATCGTTGACAGCGAAGGAACTTCCTCCTTCGGATCGTCCGCCGCAGGGGACACGTGGTGTGCTCTGGGATGCATCACCTATACTCGGGGAGCGAGGAGATCGACAGCGTTTTCCGAGGACGCATAGCAATGCCCAAGGGATTCTTCATCGGCAACGAGCTGGACTCCGCGACGCGCAAGCCGCGCGGGCGCCTGGAGCTCGACCCCACCGACCTGCTCACGCACGGGCTCATCGTCGGGATGACCGGCTCCGGGAAGACGGGTCTCGCCATCGATCTCATCGAGGAAGCGCTGCGGCAGGGCATCCCGGTACTCGCCATCGACCCCAAGGGTGACCTGGCGAACCTGCTCCTCCTGTTCGACCGCCTGGCCCCGGAGCAGTTCGCGGCCTGGGTCGACCCCGAGACGGCGCGGCGGCAGGGTCAGACCCCCGAGCAAGCGGGAGCCGAGGCTGCGGCGCAGTGGACGAAGGGCCTGGCCTCGTGGGGGCTCACCGCGGCCGACGTGGCCGATCTCCGCGCCCGCCACGAGGCGGTCATCTACACGCCCGGATCGCGCGCGGGCGTGCCCCTGGGCATGCTCCAGTCCCTCGAGGCGCCCAAGGGCTCCTTCGACGCGCAGGAGGAGGACCTCCGCGACGAGATCGCGGGCATCGTGGCCGGCCTGCTCGGCCTCGTCGGCATCGAGGCGGACCCCCTGCGGTCGCGTGAAGCGATCCTGCTGGGCACGCTGATCGAAACGGCCTGGCGCCAGGGCAAGGGCATGACCCTGGAGACGCTGATCCCGGCCGTGGCCGATCCCCCCTTCGACAAGCTGGGCGCGCTGCCCGTGGAGACCGTCTACCCGCGGCGCGACCGCGAGTCGCTGATGCTCGCTCTCAACAACCTGATCGCTTCGCCCTCCTTCGAGGAATGGCGAGAAGGGGAGCCGCTCGACATCGAGCGGATGCTGCGGGCGGCGGACGGGCGGCCGCGGCTGTCGATCGTCTCCACGTCCCATCTCTCCGATGCCGAGCGGCTGTTCGTGACCGCGCTCGTCCTCGACAAGGTGAAGACCTGGATGCGCCGGCAGGGCGGCACCACGCAGCTGCGCGCCCTCGTCTACATGGACGAGATCTACGGCTACTTCCCGCCCCATCCGGCCAACCCGCCGACCAAGCGGCCCCTCATCACGCTGCTGAAGCAGGCGCGGGCCCAGGGCGTGGGGGTCGTGCTGGCCACGCAGAACCCCGTCGACCTCGACTACAAGGGGCTCGCCAACATCGGCGTCTGGCTCGTGGGCAAGCTCCAGACCGCACAGGACCGGGACCGTCTGCGCGACGGCCTCACGGGAGCGGGGATGGCGCCGGCCGCGGTCGACGCGTTGCTCGATGCCACCGGCAAGCGTGTGTTCCTCCTCCACGACGTCCACCGGCCCGCTCCCGTCCTCCTCGAGTCGCGCTGGGCGATGTCGTACCTGCGCGGCCCGCTCACACGCGAGGAGATCGGCCGGCTCATGGCCGACCGCGTGCGCACGACGCCGGCCGCAGCCCCGCCCGCCTCGGAGAAAGGGGCGCCCTCCTCCCGCGGCGCGTCGGCGGCACCGGTCGTTCCCTCCGGTCTCGCGCAGTCGTTCCTCGATCATTTCAAGGGCGAGAGGGCCGATCCCTACCTCCTCGTCAAGTACGCGGTGCGCTACAAGGGCATGGACGAATCGGTCGGAGTGCGCGCGTGGCCACTCGACGCCGCCTCCGCGGCGGAGCTGTTCGACGGTGACGAGCTCGCCGTCGACGAGGCCCAGCTCTCCGAAGCGCGGCCGCCGGGCGTCGGCTACGCCGAGCTTCCCGCCTACCTGAGCGATCGCGACGCGGTGCGGTCCCTGGAGAAAGCGATCAAGGACCGGCTGCCCGGCGAGCTGGCGGGCACGGTCTGGACGGATCCGCTGACCAAGGCGACGTCGCAGATCGGCGAGGACCGCGCGGCCTTCGCGGCGCGACTGGGCCAGACCGCGGCCGCGGCGCCGGTGGCTCGGCTGCGCGAGCGCCTCGAGCAGAAGAAGGGGGAGCTGGAAGCCCGGCAGCGCGACCTCGAGGGGCGCCGCACCGAGAAGTGGGTGGCCCTCGGCTCCGCCGTCCTGTCGAACATCGGCCTCTTCACCGGCCGCAAGCGCACGATCTCCGGCGCGGGCACGGTCGTTTCCAAGAACCGGATGGAGGGGACGGCCGAGGCCCGGGTGGAGGCGCTGAAGGCGGAGATCGCCGACCTCGAGCAGGAGCTGGCCGCCCACAGCACGGTGGACCCCCAGCGGCTGCAGTCCACCACCGTGGTGCCCACCCGGACCCAGGTGAAGCTGCTGCGGTACGGCATCGTCTGGGTCTATTGAGCCGCGAACTTCTGACCCGCTCGCGCGTATAGGACATCAGGACGTTGCCCAACCCCCACCTCGACGACCTGCGACACCGGTTCGACTCCTTCGCCGCCCGCATCGGCGAGCGGGCGCGCGCGGGCTCGCGGTCCGGCGCGGCCGTTCCCGGGGTCCTCTCCGACGACTACTGGCAGAACGTCCAGGACCTCTTCACCCGCGACGTCTCCACGCGCGCGTTCCGCGATCTCTTTGCCTACGACGCGCAGGACGCGTTCCGCTTCTTCACGCGCGAAGTGGACCTCGACGGGATCTGGCCGCGGCCGTGGTACCAGGCCTATCCGATGGCGGCCTGGAAGATCTTCCTGGCCACCGCCTTCCGGCTCAGCCCGGCGCGCCGGATCATGTTCGCGCTGGCCGTTCCGCTTCTCATCCTGGGCTGGGTGCGCTTCCTCCTGGCCAGCATCGCGGGCGGCGGGTGGGAGGTCCCCACCATCTTCACCTTCGCCCTGGTGGCCGCCACCCTGATGTTCGCGCTCCTCATGATCGAGCTGCGGGACAAGCTCGCGCTGAAGGGCGACCTCGAGATCGCCCGCCAGATCCAGTTCGGCCTCCTCCCCTTCGAGCCCTTCCACCGCGAGGGCACGTCGGTCTACGCCGCCATGCGTCCCGCGAACACGGTGGGTGGCGACTACTTCGACATCATCGAGCTGGGCGAGCGCCACGTGGCCCTGGCCGTCGGCGACGTGGCCGGCAAGGGAATCCCGGCCGCGCTGCTGATGGCCCTCCTGCAGGGAAGCCTGCGCACCCTCCTCAGCGCCGGGCTCCGCGGCGCCGACCTCATGCGCACCCTGAACGCGCACCTGCACGCCAACATCCCGAGCAACCGTCTCATCACGCTCTTCTACGCGGAATACGACCCGTTCACGGGCTCGCTTCGCTACGTCAACGGCGGCCACAACGCGCCCTTCGTCCTCCGCCCCGGCGGCGTCGAGCGCCTGCACGCCACCGGGGTGGCCCTCGGCATCGTCCCGGACGCCGTCTACGACGTCCTGGAGACCACCCTCGTGCCCGGCGACCGCCTCTTCCTGTACACCGACGGCATCACCGAGGCCTTCGATGCCCTCGAGAACGAATACGGCGAAGAGCGCCTCCAGGCGCGCCTCCTCGCCCAGCGCGCGCTCGCCCCGCCCGAGCTCATCGAGAGCGTGCGCGAAGACGTGCTCACCTTCTGCGGGAACGTGCGGCCCCGGGACGACATGACCATGATGCTCGTCGCGCGCTGAACCGCTCCCCGCCCCGGCGCCCGTCTCGTGTGGTAAACGTGGAAGGAGACGATGCGCGCTCCGGTCCTGATCCTTCCCATCCTGCTGTCGCTCGCGCCCGCGGCCTGGCCGGCGGACGCCGAGGGCTGCCGCGACCTGCCGGTCCTTCCGCGCATCGCGGCCTGCGAGATCCGCGAGTGCCGGGCCCGCGAGTACGACGAGGCCGAGCTCCAGTCGGGGCCGGTCGGCCGGTCGGGTGACTTCCCGAAGGCGTTCGTGGACGGCCAGCTCGCGGTCGTGACCTACGCCTGTCCGGCTTCGCTGCGGCTGGCCGATCTCGCCCGCCAGTCCCAGGCGACCCTGCGCCGCGCCGGCTACTCGTTCGTGTACTCGGGCAGCATGTTCTACAACGAGCTGCCCGGCTTCACGGCCCGCCGCGGCACGACGTGGGTGCAGCTCGTCAGCGAGCCCTTCGATGCCCTGACCGGTTACACGGTGACGATGGTCCGCGCGAACGAAGTGAGCGGAGCGCCCGGCACGCGGCCGGGACGGCGGCCCTCCCCGCGCTGACCCCGTTCGTCTTCCCCGCGCCGCGGCCCCGCGCGGACCGCGATGCTAGAATCCCCGCCTCCACGCCCATGCCGCAGACCATCGCCGTCATCGGGTCGGGCGAGCTGGGCGCGACGCTGGCCCGCCGCCTGGCGGCGGGCGAGGTCTTCCGCCGCGTCCTCCTGCTCGATACCGACGTCGGTAAGGCCAAGGGCAAGTCCCTGGACATCCTCCAGTCGGGCCCGGTCGAAGGGTTCGACACCCTCGTCGAAGGCGGCGCCCTCGAGGCGCTGGGCCCCGTCGACGCCGTCGTGCTGGCCGATCCGCCCGCCCTCGATCCCGGGCGGCTGCCCTCCGAGGCGGCGGAGATCCTGGATCGCGCGCGGAGCGCCGTCGGCCACGGTCCTCTCGTGGTGGCGGGTGGACATCCGTCCCTGGTCGAGCTGGCCGTGGAGAGAGGCTTCGCCCGCGACCGTGTCCTCGGGAGCGCGCCGGTGGCGATCACGTCCGCGGTGCGGCGTGAGCTCGCTCTCGCCCTCGACGGCCGGGCGCGCGACGTGGCCGCGATCGTGATCGGCCGGCCGCCGGGACAGATCGTCCTTCCGCGTGGGACCGCGCTCCTCGGCGGGCTCCCGATCGAGCGGCTCTCGCCGTCCGCGGCCCGGGTGGCCCTGGCCCGGGTCGCCGGACGATGGCCCGGCCCCGCCGCCCTGGCCGCGGCCGCCGTCCGCGTCCTGCGCGCGCTCGGCTCCGCCGATCCGAGCCTCCTGCCCGTGCTGGTCACGCTGGCCGGTGAATACGGCCACCGCGGCCGCGCTCTCGCCGTCCCCGCGCGCCTCGGACACGGCCGCCTGCTCGGCGTCGTCGAGCTCGACCTCGATCCCGTCGACCGCGTCGCCTTCGACAACGCCGCGGGCGCGCGCGCGCCCCGATGACGACGGCGCTGACGGTGGACGAGGCCTTCGCGTTCTGCGAGGCGCGCGTGCGCGCGCACTACGAGAACTTCCCGGTCGGGCTCTTCGTCCCGAAGGAGAAGCGACGCTACGTGCACGCGCTCTACGCCTACGCGCGCGCCGCCGACGATTTCGCGGACGAGCCCATGTACGAGGGGATGCGTGCCGAGAAGCTCGACCAGTGGGAGGCCCGTCTCCACGCCGCCTACGAGGGCCGGGCGGAGGATCCGATCTTCATCGCCCTCGCGGAGACCGTGCGCCGTCTGGACATCCCCAAGCCGCTCCTCCTGGATCTGCTCTCCGCCTTCCGCCAGGACACGGTCAAGACGCGCTACGACTCCTGGGACGAGGTGCTGGACTACTGCCGGCGCTCGGCCGACCCCGTCGGCCGCCTCGTGCTCCTCATCTTCGAGTATCGCGATCCCGCGCTGCCGCCGCTCTCGGACGCCATCTGCACGGGCCTCCAGCTCGCCAACCATTGGCAGGACCTGGCCGTGGACCTGCGCAAGGGCCGCATCTACGCCCCCCGCGAGCTCATGGACCGCTTCGGGGTGAAGGAGTGGGACCTCAACGCGGGGCGGGTGACCCCCGAGTTCCGAGCCCTCATGGCGGAGCTGATCGCCCGCACCCGGGCCCTGTTCGAGCGCGGGCGGCCGCTCTGCGACCTCGTGGGGCGGGACTTGCGGTTCGAGATGCGGCTCACCTGGCTGGGCGGCACCGGCATTCTCGATGCCATCGAGGTCGCAGGCGACGACGTCTTCCGCCGCCGGCCGCGGCACGGCGCGATCGGCAAGGCGCTGCTGGTCTGGCGCGCCTGGCGCTGGCCGGCCCGCGCCGCCTGAAGCGGTGCCTCCCTCCGTTGCCGCGCGCATCACTCGCCAGAGCGGGACGAACTTCTACTACGCGTTCCGCATCCTGCCCGCCCCCAAGCGCCGCGCGATCTATGCGCTCTACTCCTTCTGCCGTGTCGTGGACGACTGCGTGGACGAGCCGGGCGGAGAAGGGGAGGCCGGGCTCCGCCGCTGGCTCGAGGAGGCCCACCGCTGCTACGCCGGGCAGCCGACGACGGAGCTCGGCCAGGAGCTCGCGGAAGCGCTGTTCCAGTTCCCGATCCCCCGTGCCTGCTTCGAGCAGATCGTGGACGGCTGCCGCATGGACCTCACGCCGCGCCGCTACGCGACCTTCGCGGACCTGCGTGCCTATTGCGAGAAGGTGGCCTCGGCGGTGGGCCTCGCCTCCATCGAGATCTTCGGATATCGCAATCCCCGGACGCGCGAATACGCGGTCGAGCTCGGCGTCGCCCTGCAGCTCACGAACATCCTGCGCGACATCGGCGCCGATGGCGCCCGCGGGCGGCTGTACCTTCCCCTGGAGGATCTCGCCCGGTTCGGGGTGGGGGAGGCCGAGGTGCTGGAGGCCACGCCCCCGCCGGGGCGTCCGGAGGTCGGTGCGCTCCTCCGCTTCGAGGCCGAGCGCGCACGCGAGCACTACGCCCGCGCCGAGGCCCTCCTGCCCGCGGAGGACCGGCGGGCCATGGCGTCCGCGGAGCTGATGGCGGGCGTCTACCTGGCGCTGCTCGACGAGCTGGTCGGCCGCGGCTTCCCGCCCGGCCCGAGGCTCCGGCTCTCGACGCCGCGCAAGCTCTGGGTCGCGGCTCGTACGCTGGCCCGCCTGTACGCCCGCCGATGAGGGTCGTCGTCGTGGGCGGCGGTTTCGCCGGATTGGCCGCGGCCATCGCCCTCCAGGAGCGCCGGCACGAAGTGACGCTCCTCGAGCGCCGCGGCCTGCTCGGCGGCCGCGCCACCTCCTTCCCGGACACCGTCTCCGGCGAAGACGTGGACAACGGCACGCACCTCATGATCGCGGGCTACGGATCGACGCTTGACCTGCTCCACCGCGCCGGGGCCTCGGACCTGCTCCTGGTCCAGGATCACTTGCGCATCGACTATCGCGACGACCGGGGCTGGACGTCGCTCGATTGTCCCGACCTGCCCGCGCCCTGGCACCTCCTCGCCGGGCTCCTGCCCCTCCGCCTGCCCTGGCGCTCGCGTCTCGACGTCCTGCGCTTCGGAATGGCCGCGCGGTTGGGGCGCGTGCCGCGCGGCCTCACCCTGGCCGAATGGTTCGAGCGCACCGGGCAGGGCGCGGAGACGAGGCGCCTCGTCTGGGACCCGTTGGCCACCGCCATCCTCAACGAGACGCCGGAGCGGGCCGCGGCCGTGCTCTTCCGCGAGGTCTTTCGCGAGGCGTTCCTGCGCCGGCGCGACGCCGCTCGCCTCGTGTTCCTGCGCGCGGGGTACGGACGGCTGCACGAGCGTCTCGGGCGGTACCTGGAGGCGCGCGGCGGCGTCGTGCACCGGCGCGCGCTGGCGGAGTCGGTCGAAGTCGCGGACGGACAGGCGCGGGCCGTCCACTACGTCCAGCGCGCGGAGACGAAGGACGCCATGCGTCGCGGTGCCCGCGCCGTCACCACTCGCATCGAGGCGGACGCGGTCGTGGCCGCCGTGCCGTGGTCCGCGCTGCCCGCGCTGGTGCCGGAGGAGTTCCGGGCCCAGGCCCCCTTCGCGGCCGCCCAACGGCTGCGCGGCTCCCCGATCGTGTCGATCGAGCTGTGGCTCGACCGCGTCGTGCTCGATCGCCCCATGGCCGGCCTGCGCGAGACCGAAGTCGAGTGGGTGTTCGACAAGGGCCGGCTCTACGGGCGCGAAGGCGCCCCGCAGCACGTCGCCTTAATCGTGAGCGCCGCCGTCCGGTCCGCTCCCCGGCCCAATGCGGAGCTGGCCGCCATCGCGGAAGCGGCGCTGCGCCGCTACTTCGCGAA
>Ga0075425_100006989_pt1 | contig 11890 bp, 10 predicted proteins | sample SoiMethybrSBSTD4_FD_75300 | JGI IMG/M metagenome (GOLD analysis project Ga0075425, IMG submission 75300) | Bulk soil microbial communities from a Populus tree surrounding site in Tennessee, USA - Soil MetaG P. TD hybrid SBSTD4 | ecosystem: Environmental > Terrestrial > Soil > Tree plantation...
CATCCATTAATAGAGGAGGGGCTATGAAGACGGCTCTCAAGGTTCTTGCCGTCGCCGCAGTGTTCCTCGCACCACGTCCGTCCGCAGCCCAGTCTGTCACCACACCCGAGTCCTCGGCGGGACCGATCGCGATTCAGGAATCCGAAGGCGAGCTCAGCTCCCAGGTGCGGCTCATCGTCGCTCGCGGCGATGAATTGACCAGACGCCTCCGCTTCGACGCAGCCGCCCAAGAGTATCGCCGAGCCGCCGATGTCGCGCGGCGAGAGAAACACTTGGCGAGCGGGACGACGTGGAAGGCGGCAACCGCGTACTTTACCGACGGCAACATGGTGGCGGCCGCCGGACTTCTGGATCAGCTCGCGGACGATGCGGCTCGTGTAGGCGATCTCCAGGTGGAAGCGCTTTCCATCTATTACTCGGCGTGGTTGAACGCGAAAGCCGGCCGTAGGGTTGAAACGGCCGATCGCACGGCACGACTCGGGGGTCTCCTGCGCTCGCAGTACATGCCGGTCGCGGTCCGCGATCAGCTGAGCGGTTGGCTGGCCAACGCAAAGGCAATAGCGATCAACGAGACGAACTGAGCTACTGCGTCAAGAGATGAAAAACGGTCCCGGAGATTTCCGGGACCGTTTTGTTGTCCGTCTGCCATTGGGCGAGGCTTCCTACTCACAAAAGGACACTATCCGGCGCGGAGCCGCGAGCCTTCCTTAGACTCGTTCTTCAACGAGAGGGATCGAGAATGTGGCGTTCGGCCCGCGACATGTGCCTGGGCGCGCTCGGCGACTTGCGCCGCTCCTGGAAGGTTCTCGCGATCACCGATCTGGCGTACCGGGCGATTGCGTTCGCGCTGCTCGTGCCTGGGACCACATTGCTTCTGTACTGGCTGCGGGCCCGGACGTCGCAGCGCGTGGTAGCGGATACCGACATCGCGATGTTTTTCCTCACCACGCCCATGGGCATCGTGACGCTGCTACTGGGTGGCTCCCTCATTGTCGCGATCACGGCCGTTGAGGCCTCGTGTCTGATGGCGGTGGGTGTTGGTGCGTCGCAGGACATCCGCCTCAACGGGCGCGGCGCACTGCGCTTCGGCGCGGCGAACGCGCTGAACGTGCTGCGCCTGTCCGGCCACATGGTGCTCCGCGTGATGCTCGGCGTCCTGCCCTTCGGCGCCGCTGCGGGCCTTGTGTACGTGGCGCTGCTGCGTGCTCATGACATCAACTACTACCTGGCGCACAAGCCGCCACAATTCTGGATTGCGGTGCTCCTGGTCGTGTTGATCGCAATCGGGTTTGCGCTGTTGCTCGCGCGCACCATCGCGCGCTGGGCATTTGCTTGGCCACTCGTGACGTTCGAGCAGGTGCATCCGCGACAGGCACTGGGCGAGAGTGCGCGACGCGCGGCCGGCTCCTACGGACTTATTCTCGCGTCGCTCGCCATATGGGCGCTCTCGGCGCTCGTTCTAACGAGCGTGCTGACCTGGTTGATGCGGTCCATCGGTTTCTGGATCGCCCCGACCGTGGCCGGCTCGCTTCCCCTGTTGTTGCTCTTTGTTGGCGTGTGGGCACTGGTCGCCGCCTTCCTCGCGTTGGCGGCGAATGTCGTGAACTTTTCGCTGTTTGCGCTGATCCTCACCCGTTTGTATCAGCGCATCGCTCAGCGCACGCCGGCGTCGCTCACGCAATACGCCGGCGAGGTCTGGCGGATGCGTTTGACCGGGCGCTCGGGCATCGGCATTCTCGCTCTCATCGTGCTCTTCATGGGTGGCGTCGCCGAGCTGGCGTTCCTCGCCACGCGTAATCAGGCACCGATCGTGGTTATCGCCCATCGAGGGTCTTCGGCGGTCGCGCCGGAGAATACGCTGGCGGCGTTCCGTCTGGCGGCCGAGCAGCGTTCCGACATGGTCGAGCTGGACGTGCAGGAGTCTTCCGATGGCCAAGTGCTCGTCGCGCACGACGCCGACTTAATGAAAGTCTCCGGTCATCCGGCCACGATCTGGGGGACGCCCGCCGCCACGCTGCGCGCGATCGACATCGGTTCGTACAGAGACGCGCGCTATGCCGCCGAGCGCGTGCCGACCCTCGCCGAGGCGCTCGAGGTCTGTCGGGGGCGCTGCAAGGTCCTGGTCGAGCTCAAATCGTACGGCCACGACCAGCGACTCGAAGAGCGCGTGGTGCAGATTGTCGAGGCGGCCGGCATGGCGGACCAATGTGAGTTCATGTCGCTCGATCACGACATGGCGCGCAAAATAAAAGCGCTGCGCCCGTCCTGGCGCGTGGGGCTGCTCGTCGCGCAAGCGATGGGAGACCTGACGGAGCTGAAGGCGGACTTTTTGGCGGTCGAGTCGCGGATGGCGTCGCGGCGCTTCGTTCGGCGCGCCCATCGTGCCGGTCAGGACGTGTATATCTGGACTGTGAACGACCCGGCCTGGATGCTGATGGGTCTCACGCGCGGCGTCGATGGACTCATCACCGATCACCCCGACGTCGCGCGCCGGGTCATCATCGCCCGCGCCCGCATGAGCGAGCCACAACGCCTGTTGGTCGCGCTGCTCATCCGTTTCGGTGCGACCGCGCAGTCGCTGGTGGCGGAAGACGCGCTGCGGCCGTAAGTCTCGAGGAAGTACATGGGCCGACTCGGAATCGAACCGAGAACCTACTGATTAAGAGTCAGTTGCTCTGCCAGTTGAGCTATCGGCCCTGAGGAGAGGGAGAGGCGGAAAAATCATCAGGCCCCGTGGCCGAAGCAAGGGAACGGCTCGGCAATCCGATCTTCGTGCCCCACTCGTCCGTTAGCTTAAACGTCTCGCTCATTGGAAACCGCAGGACCCAGAGCCGTCGGGCCAGATCCTTGAGCGACCAGATCACCGTCCGCTGTACTTCGACTGACGACCATTGCCCGAAATCGTTGTGCGCGAGGTCGGTCCGGAGCGCTTCCGCGATGCTCGCGGCGAGCTCTTCGTGCTCCTGTTGTGCCTGCGACGACGGTGTTGGAACCTTTTTGGTTCCTTTTTGGGGACCTTGGCCTTCGCCCCAAAGTACCCATTCGAGCGTAACGTCCGGGATGCCAAGCTCTTTCGCCTTGGTCACGATCAGGCGAGCGACGTCGGCAGGGAATTTCTCCCTATGTGGCCATTTCTTTATCGCTGCTTCAGTTACGCCGCCGCCGAGCGCCGCCGCAAACTGACGGTAGCTCAATGAGATACCTTCCCATGGGCTGAAGACGTCCAGCAGCACGCCCAGCCGACTCGCTACGGGGACCCGTTTCGGGCCTGTTTCGGGCTTGACAGGTGACAAGATTTGCCTACTTTCGGTGTCCATGTATGGCGGCCTAGGGACCTAATACGTCCTCAAGGTGACGCCTTAGCCCAGTGCAGTCAAGCGCCCAGCCCTTGGAGACATGTTATGCTCGTTCGCCGCTCCCTTATGGTCGCCGCCCTCGCGCTGTCCGTTGCGCGCTGCGCGGACCAACCGACAGCGGTGAAAGCGCCCGCGGGTCCCCAGTTCTTGCGCTGGGCTCAAACACCTCAGTTCACCGCCCGAACCACCGATGATCCTCACGCGCGCCGCTCCGGAGCGATGGCGCTGACACCTCCCCTGAGCCTTGACCAGTACGTCGTCTCGTTCTGGGCGGTTCGCGGTGAGTCGCGCTCGGTCCAGATCAATTACAGCAGCAGCATCGACAATGGACAGCATCCGTTCCTCACGCTTACGACGACCGATCCGCAGTTCGTGCCGGGCGGCGTCGGCGAGCTCGCCATGGGCGACTCGGTCCTCATCACCGTTACGGTCGACACGAGTAAGATCGGCGTGTCGCTCGAGCCCAGTGGTCTGGTGTTCGGTGAACCCGCTTCTCTGACGATCAACTACGGTGGCGCCAGTGGTGACCTGAATGGTGACGGCGTCGCCGATAGTACCGACAGCAAAATCGAAGCCAAGCTGCTCGGGCTCTGGTACCGCGAAGACCAGGGCGATCAGTGGACGCAAGTCGGCGCGAGCCATTCGATCGACGACAAGACGTTCACGTACGCTCTGCCGCACTTCTGCGAATACGCGATCGCAGAAGCCTTGATGGACTGGTCAGTCGCCTGGTAAGCGGGGGAATTGCCGCCGATGTCTAAAGACCAACTCCGCGACCAGCGCCTCCACGAGGCGTCTCCGGTTATCGCGAAAGCCCGAGCACTCGCAGCTGCCGGCCACCATGCCGCAGTCGTCGAGTTCCTCGGCTCGCGTGACCAGAGCGAGCTCGAGGACCCGACTCTCGCGCTGCTCTACGGAATCGCGCAGGCCCGTCTGGGCCGGCATCAGCAAGGCTTGCAGTGGATCGACCGCGCCCTGGCCGCCGCCCGGCAGCGCGGTGAACGCGGTGTCGAGCGCCATGCCCTGAACGCGCGCGGCGCCATCGCCCTCGTCAGCGGCAACCTGACGGAAGCCGCCGACTTCTGCACCCAGGCGCTGATGGCCGCGAGCCGCGACGCGGATCATACGACCACGGGCCGCGCGTCGAACAACATGGGCATCATCAGTCATCTCCGCGGGCGTTACGCCGAGGCCATTTCCTCCTGGGAAATCGCGTCCGCGGCGTTCCACCGCGCCGGGATGCAGGCGGGCATCGCCGACTGCCAGCACAACCTGTCGAACGCCTACCGCGAGCAGGGCGCGCTGGACAAAGCGCTCGCGACTTCCGATCAGGCGATCATCGCCGCCGAAGCCGCCAAGGACGAAGGGCTGTATGCGGTGGCACTCCGCGGCCGCGCCGAGATCCGGATCGCCCGCAGCGAGCCTGAGCTCGCACGCCGCGACTTCGATCGCATCCGCGTTATCCGCGGCCAGCTGCCCGATCCCGTGGCAGAGGCCGAGGATCTGCGCATCCTGGCGCTCGCGCTCATCGTCGAGAACCAGCTGCCCCGCGCCGAAAAGTCCCTGCGCGAAGTCATTGGCCGCGCCGAGCTGCACGAGCGGCTGCTGCTGCAGGGTGAAGCGACGCGCGACTTGGCCAAGGTCCTGCTGCTCACGGGCCGCACCGGTGAGGCCGAAGCTGCCGCGCAGACTGCCAAAGGCATCTTCGCCCGCATGGGCGCCGAGAGCGAAATTCGCAAGCTCGCCGCGCTCGGCTGGGACGAAGTGTTCGCGGCTCAGCTCAGCGGCTCGCTCGCGCCGATCCACGTCGCGCAGCAGTTCGCCGACTCCGGCCGCTACGCCGAGCTGCTCACGTACCTCGAGCAGCGCTCGAAGGACGAGCTCGAAGAGTCCGCGCTCCTCACGCTGCTCCTCGGTATCGCGCACAGCCGCCTCGGCCGTCTCGAGGTGGGGCAGCAATGGGCGATGGTGGCCCAGCTGCGCGCTCGCTCGCTCAAGGACCGGATGATGGAAGTCCGTGCCCTGAACGTCTGCGGCGCCATCGCGCTGGAGCGCGGTGGTATCGACGAGGCGACGTACTTCTTCACACGCGCCCAGGAAGAGGCCACCGACGACAATGACATGGCCACGGTGGGCCGCTGCGCCAACAACCTCGGCGTCATCGCGAACATGCAGGGTGACTATAAGCGCGCCGTCATCGCGTACACCCGCGCGATCGCGTCGTACGAGCAGGCGCACTTTGGCCGCGGCGTCGCCGAAGCCCGTCACAACCTCGGTATCGTGTGCCGCGCGCAGGGCCGGCTCGACCGCGCCCTCGAAATCGCGCAGACCGCGATTTCGGAAGCGCAGGCCCTCGGCGACCAGCAGCTCACGGCCCAGGCCGTCGCGGGTCTCGCCGAGATCCACGTGGCCCGCGGCGAAGCGGAGCTCGCCATGGCGGCGATCGAGCGCGCCATCGCGACGCACCGCGAGCTGAAGGACCCGGTCCGCGAGGCCGAAGACCTCCGCATCAAGGCGGGCGCCATGGCCCTCAAGGGCAACGGCAACCGCGAAGCGGCGGAGACCGTGTTGCGCGAAGTCATCGAGCGCGCGAGCGAGCATGGCCGGCCGTTGCTCCATGCGATGGCCGAGCGCGACCTCGCAGTGCTGTTGATGAACGCCGGCGACGTCGCGGCGGGCAAGGCCGCTGCGCAGAACGCGCGGTCCATCTTCCAACGCTTGAGCGCGCGGGCCGAAGTCGACCGGCTCGACGCGATGCTGGAGACTGCATGAGTTTCCAGCGCGGCAAGCTCTCGAACTATGCCATCGGCTGGTAACGAAGCCCCCCCGGCCGAGCAGCTCCCGGTGGAGGAGCGTCGCAGCGGGCTCGAGCGTCGCTCGGGCATCGACCGCCGCGGCGAGACCGCCGTGGACACCGCTGCCATGCTGCCGCTGCAACGCGTCTTTCCGCACGCGCGCCTGAGCGAGAGCGAAGCCGCCGAGCGCGCAGCCGCGATCGAAGCGCATCGGCGCGAGTTGGGGTCCCGCCTGGGTCGCAACGTCGGCGCTGTCGTCGCGGCAGTGGACTACCTGCTCAACATCAGCGGCGATCTCGTGTCCCCGACGATCGTGGAGCACGAGGCGCTCGAGCAGCTGGAGCACCGCTCCGTCACCGATCCGCTCACCGGGCTCTTCAACCGCTACCACTTCGACGCAACCATGAACCGCGAGATCGCGCGCTGCCGCCGTTACGGCGTGCCGCTGTCACTGCTGCTCGTGGACGTCGATCGGTTGAAGCTGCTGAACGACCGCTGGGGCCATCACGCCGGCGACCAGGCGCTGAGCCGCGTCGCCGTGGCGATCCAGAAGAGTCTCCGCGGCACCGACATCGCGGCCCGTCTGGGCGGCGATGAATTCGCGATCATCCTCCCCGACACCGACGCCGTCGCGGGATTGATCGTGGCGACCCGCATCCGCCGCAACCTCGTGGAGGGCGCCTCCACGATGGTGACCGTCAGCGGCGGCCTGGTCGAGCTGCCCCGCGATGCCACGCAGGCCTCAGCCTCCCAGATGATGCTGGTCGCGGATCATGCGCTCTACGCGGCGAAAAACTCCGGCGGCAACTGTGTTGTCCAACGGGAGTACCAGTCGGACGAATAGGCTGTCCCTGGTCTTACATCAGCACGTGCCTTGTTCACCCTAGTGGTTGTCTGCGCCTGGCCCTTGGAGGCTTGATGTTCGTCCGTCGGTCGCTCATCGTCGCTGCCCTCGCCATCTCGGTCGCGCGGTGCGCAGACCAACCCACGGCGCCGCACGCTGCGGCCCCTCAGCTCCTCGACTGGGCGGACACGACCGCATTCTACAGCGCGAACGTGAGTCAGCCGAGCGCCCCCGGCGCCAGCACGATGTACATGGCACCTCCCGCGCCTCTGAACCTCGAGCAGAAGCAGGTGTCGTTCTGGGCAGTTCGTGGGGCTTCCCGCTCCGTACAGATCAACTACAAACGCCCCCACGATGCCGACCCGCGTCCCTTCTTGCTGCTGACCACGACCGATCCGCAGTTCGTGCCCGGCATTGGCGAGCTCGCCATGGGCGACTCGGTGCTCATCACCGTCAGGGTGGACACCAGGAAACTCAAGGTCTCGCTGGAACCGACTGGTCTCCAGTTCGGCACGCCCGCCACGCTCACGCTCTGGTACGGGGGCGCCGCCAAGGACAATGGTGACCCCGTACCCGATGACAGCCTCGCCATGTTTTATCGCGAAGACCACAAGCATCCCTGGATTGAGCTCAACGCGACCCAGTCGGTCGTGCAGAAGTCGTTCACCTACAACATTCCTCACTTCAGCGACTACGCGATCGGCAGGCTGGCGGAGTGGAGTGTGAATTGGTAGGGCTCGGGGGATGCCTCCAAGGGGAATCGAACCCCTGTTCCCACCTTGAAAGAGTGGTGTCCTAGCCGTTAGACGATGGAGGCGAAACGAGTAGCGGTAACGGGATTCGAACCCGTGTTTGAGCCTTGAGAGGGCTCCGTCCTAGTCCCCTAGACGATACCGCCATCGGAGGGCGCGGGTGAATATCGCCAGCCCGCGCGGAATCGGTCAACCCACACTCAGCGGCTCAGCGCCTCCGCGTCTAGATTAGTGGCCCGATGAAGCGCCTCTTCTCCAAGCTCGTCCCCGAAGTCCTGATTCTTGGCGCTGCGGCGCTTCTCTTGTTACATCCGGCGTTGCGAGGCGCCGCGAACGGACTCGACCGTGTGTTCCCGTTCGCCGTTGTCGCCGCCGCCCTGCTCCTCGGTTGGCGCTTCAATCGCTCGCGACTCGTCTTTGGCATCGCGCTCCTCGCGCTGACGGAATACATCCTGCTCCAACCGATCGAGACGCCCCAGGATCGCGTGCTGTTCCACGCGATGACGTTCCTCATTCCGGTCAACCTGGCGCTCGTTGCGCTGCTGCCCGAACGCGGCACGCTCACGCCGGCCGGTCTGCTGCGCTGGGTGATGCTCGGCGTACAAGTCCTGATCGTCGTCTTCATTGCAAAATCGTTCCCCGACAAGGCGCTGAATTTCCTCAGCGCGCATCTACTACCACGACGGCTCACGGCGTGGACGCCGCTGCGGCAACCCGCAATCACTTGCTTCCTTGCGATCGGCGTCCTGCTGTGTTTGGCGTGGTGGCGTGAGCCGCAGTCACCGGTGCGCGGCTACTTCTATGCCCTGATTGCCGTATTCGCCGCGCTCTCATGGCCGGCCGCCGGGCCCGGCCAGGAGACCTGGCTCGCGACCGCGGGACTCATCCTCGTCGTCGCCGTGATCGAAGCGTCGTACATGATGGCCTACCGCGACGGCTTGACCGAGCTGCCCAGCCGGCGCGCGCTGAATGAAGCCCTGCCACGACTCTCCGGGCAGTTCACAGTCGCCATGGTCGACGTCGACCACTTCAAGCGATTCAACGACACCTACGGTCACGACGCGGGCGACCACGTCCTCCGGCTCGTCGCGGCCCGCCTGGCTCAGGCACCGGGTGGCGGCACCGCGTATCGCTATGGCGGTGAGGAGTTCGCGCTCGTCTTCCCGGGCAAGGGCCAGGACGAGTGCGTGCCGCACCTCGAGGAGCTCCGTGAGACCGTCGAAACGGCCAAGTTCACGATGCGCCGCCGGTTCCGGCCGCGGATCAAACCCAAGACCGACAAGAATCGGAAGAGCCGTCAGGCGATCATGATTACGGTCAGCATCGGCGTCGCCGAGCGGAATCACAAGAACGCGTCGCCCGAACAGGTGGTGCAAGCCGCCGATAAAGCCTTGTATCGCGCCAAGGAGGCTGGCCGAAACCGCGTATCCACGTAGCTTCGGCTGCGTGATCCTTCTACTGTATTGCTGCGCGATCCTCGGACAGAGTCCGGACTCCGCCAAGCCCCACGCCTCCCGCACGCCATTGCCCTCGCACCTGTTCAGCGAGAGCACGCCGCTCACACTGCGAATCGAAGGCGACCTCCACGCCTTGAAGGGCGACCGCGGGACCGAGCGCAAGGAGCATCCGGCCGCGCTGCGTTTTGGCACAGGATCCGACACCGGCAGCGTACCGGTGCAGCTTCGGACCCGCGGCATTTACCGGCTGAAGAACTGCAGCTTTCCCCCGATCCGGCTCGATCTGCCGTCGCACAAGGTGAAAGACACGCCGTTCCAGGGCGAAGACCGGCTCAAGCTCGTCACGCACTGTCAGAACGACCGCTCCTATGAGCGCAACCTGCTCAAAGAGTACGCGCTGTATCGCGTGTTCAACGCCGTCACCGACACGAGCTTTCGCGCGCGCCTCGCGCACGTCACGTACGTCGATTCCGCGCGTCACGACACGGTGACTCGCTACGGTATCCTGATCGAATCGGATGTCGCGCTGGCACGCCGCATCAAGTCCGACCTGCTCAACGCCGACAATCTGTACGACCCGGTGACGGATCCGTCGTACATGACGCTCGTGGCCGTCTATCAGTACCTCATCGGCAACAACGACTGGTCGGTCTGGAAGCGTCACAACATCGCCATCTTCCAACGCAAGGAAGATCCCAAGCCTATCATCGCGGTGCCGTACGACTACGACTTCTCCGGCGCGGTGAACGCGCCGTATGCGGTGCCGCCTCCGCAGCTCAACATTCAATCCGTGCGCCAGCGCGTGTATCGTGGTTTTTGCCAGCCCGACACAATTTTTCTGCAAACGGCGCTCGCGCGCTTCCGCTCGGCCAAGGACTCGATTTACGCCGCCGTCCGCGCGGTGCCCGATCTGCCGGAGCATGACGCCAAAGACATGCTTGGATATTTCGATCAGTTCTACCAGACCATCAATAATCCCGGCTTGGTGAACCGCGAGTTCGTGCGCGCGTGCCGGCCCATGCCGAAATGAGCGAGATGCGCCGCGCGTTTGGTGTGAGCATCCGGCTGACCGCCTATTATCTGGTCGTCGCGGTTGTGGCCAGGTTGGTGCATCGCACGCTCCCGCAATGGGGGCCGTACTTCGAAGAGAAAACTCCCGGAGCGGCCGCGATCGCCATGCTCGGCGCGCTCGCGCTGATGTGTCCGGTCGCCTGGGCCTACATGCGCACGAAACCCAAGGTGCGCTACGACGCCTCGCTCGTGCAGACCGTCATCGTGCTTCCCGTCGTGATCACGGGCGTGGTGCTCATCGTGCGTGACAGCATTGCGCTGGCGTTCAGTCTCGCCGGGATCGTTGCCGCGGTGCGGTTCCGCAATACGCTGAAAGACACGAAGGACGCGGTCTACATCTTCTTGGCCATCGCTGTGGGATTGGCCGCAGGTGTTCAGGCGTTTGCCGTCGGCTTCGTGGTGACCGTCATCTTTCTCACCGTCATCCTCGTGCTATGGCGCTTCGACGTAGGCGCCGAGCCGGGCACGGAAAGCTTTCGAGGCCGCCTGGTGGTCGAAGCGGCATGGGCGCCTGGGCTCGAACCGGCCGTCGTGAGCATCCTCGAACGTCACGCCAAACGCTGGAAGCTGATCCGCTCCGAGCCGACCGCCCTCACGTATGCCGTTCAGCTCTTTCGCGAGGGGAGTGGTGACGCGCTCGTTGCTGCCGTGCGGAACGAGCCGAGCAGCCAGGTCACGAGCGCGCGCTTCGAACCACGCGGACCGTGACGCTCCGCTGGGACGCCCCGGATAAGGACACGCTCCGGCGCGTGGTGAGCGAGTCGAGTCGCTTCTTTGGCGCGCCGCGCACCGTCTTCTTCCGTGACGTCTACTACGACACCAGTTCCGGCGACCTGCGCCAGATCGGCGCGCGCTGCCGCGTGCGGTTTGCCCCGAACGGTGAGCAGCGCCTGCGCGTCTCGCTCCCCGACGGGTCCGTCCTGGACGAACGCCTCCGCGAGGTCGATGTCGCACGCGCACTCGCCGGCCACTCGGCCCCAGCTGGCGCGCTCCGCGCCCTGACCGACCCCACGAGGCTCGCGGCCTGGATCGAGTGCGAAGTGGAGCGGACATCTCGCACGCTGCGCCTGCCCATCATTCCCCTGCCCTCCGGAGATCTCGTCGCCGATTGTATCGCCGCGCGCCGCGGCGATCTGACGGCTCGAGTCTTTGAGATCTCGATTCGGCCGAGGTTTTTCGGTCGTGCCGCCGCGCGGCGTGCCAGAGCTCAGCTCGAAGACGTCTACCGGCTCCGGCCCGTGAGTGGCAGCGACGCGCTGCTGCGCGTGCGCGCCGCGCTCGACGACGCCGAAGGTGAATCGGTCGCGCGCGAGCTCCGCGGTGAGCGCGAAGTGGCGCTCGTCGCGGTCGAGCATGGGCGCATCGGACTCTGGCGCACCGGCGCGGAGCTGCGCCTGCCGATCGCCAAGGGCAGCGGCGAGGAGGCGTGTCGCGTTGCGCTCCGGCAGCTCGCCGGCGGCGGCGAAGGGCAGCTCCGTCTCCTCGGCGTCGTCCCGCGCTCGGGTGACCGCGTGCCGCTCGAGGTGTGGACCGCTCGGCGCCTGCACCGCAACTCGACCTCCGGCAACTTTCAGTGGTTCGCGCCCGCCGAGCTGCTCGCGCGCGTCGGGTCGCC
>Ga0075425_100006991_pt1 | contig 11889 bp, 8 predicted proteins | sample SoiMethybrSBSTD4_FD_75300 | JGI IMG/M metagenome (GOLD analysis project Ga0075425, IMG submission 75300) | Bulk soil microbial communities from a Populus tree surrounding site in Tennessee, USA - Soil MetaG P. TD hybrid SBSTD4 | ecosystem: Environmental > Terrestrial > Soil > Tree plantation...
GGCGCGCGGCCTCCGCACCGTGCTCGTGACGTGCGCCCCGCGGCCGGGCCTGCGCGCGATGGCCGACGTCGTGATCGCCATCCCCACGGGGCCGGAGGTGCTGACCGGATCCACGCGCCTCAAGGCCGCCTCCGCCACCAAGGCCGCCCTCAACGCCATCACCACCGCGGCCATGGTCCGCCTGGGCAAGGTCTACGGGAACCTGATGGTCGACATGAAGCAGACCAACGCCAAGCTGCGTGACCGCGGGCGCCGCATCGTGATGGCGGCGGGCCGGGTCGAAGCGGAGGAAGCGGCGCAGCTGCTCGCGGAAGCGGGCGACATGAAGACCGCGATCGTCATGGCGCGGCTCGGAGTCGGCGCGGAGGATGCGCGCAAACGTATCGCCGCCGCGCACGGACATGTCCGCGCCGCCATCGGCAAGGGCGGCGCGCGCCCGGCCTCACGCCGCCGTCGTTCCTAGGCGGACGCGGAGGGTCAGAGGGACGAGGCCGCGGCCCGATCCGCGATCAGGTCGAGGTTCGGGTGCGTGTGCAGGAACGAGCAGGGCCAGTGCGGATCGTCGGGCCCATGGACGAGGCGCCGCACCGCCGTCACCTTCGATTCACCGGTGGCCAGCACCAGGATGCGGCGCGCCGCGCGGATGGTGCCGATGCCCATCGTGATCGCGCGCAACGGCCAGTCCCCCGGCGGCACGGCCAGGGAGGCGGCCAGGCCGTCCGGCAGCCGCGTCAGGTGGGTGCCCAGGCGCATGGGGCCCGGCATGTTGTACGCGATGTGCCCGTCCACGCCCACGCCGAGGATCGCGACCCCGATCCCGCCCGCGTCCGTGAGCGCGCGCTCGTAGCGCACGCACTCCGCTTCGAGGTCGGGGGCGGCGCCGTCGGGGATGTCGCAGCGGTCGCGCCGCAGGCCCGTCCGTCCCCAGGCGTGCTGCTCCATGAAGGCGCGGAACGTGCGCGGGTCGTGCCGGGGCAGGACGATCTCGTCCAGGTTGAACCCGCGCGCGCGCGTGAGGTCGAGCTTGCCGGCGGCATGGCGCGCCGCCAGCTCGTCATAGAACGGGATCGGAGTGCGCCCGGTCGGGAGCGCGAGGACGATCTCGCGCTGGGCCGCGACCTCCTCCGCGAGAAGGTCGGCGGCGGCGCGGGCCACGGCGGCGGAATCGTCGAGGACGAGTCGTCGGACGCTGGTCATGGTTGCAGGAGGTCCAGGGCCAGGCGCACCGCGCCCCGCGCGGGCTCGACCTGGAGCAGGGAGGGACGGGCGCCGGACAGATCGAGATGCTTCTCCAGGGGGGCCACCATCGAGGGGCAGGCCTTGAAGGCCCCCCCCGCCAAGACGACCGGGAAGGGTCCGTCGCCGAGCTCGAGCTGGCGCGCGACCGCGCGCGCGGCCAGGGCCAGCTCGCGCGCCCCCGCGTCGATCAGGGCGGCCGCCACCGCGTCGCCTTCGTCGTGCGCGCGCTGCACGACGCCGGCGAGGGCGGCGATGCGGTGCTTGGGCAGCCCCTTCTCGTAGACGCGCGGCACGAGATCGCTCACCGACGACACCTCGAGCGCTTCGAAGACGATCGGCATGATGCGGGTCTCCGGGCCCCGTCCGTCTGCGGCGCGCACCGTCGCGCGCAGGGCTTGATGTCCCAGCCAGTATCCGGAGCCCTCGTCCGCCAGGAGGAAGCCGAAGCCGCCTGAGCGCGCGGACTTTCCGCCCCGGTCCTGTCCGTAGGAGATGGAGCCGGTACCAGCCAGGACGACGATCCCCACGCCGTCGGGGGCGCCGGCCACCAGCGCGATGGCGGCGTCGTTGACGACGCGCACCTTCTCGCGATGGCCGAGCCGGCGGAGGATCCCGCGGATGACCGCCTCGTCGTGCGGCCGGTCCACACCCGCGATGCCGAGCGCCACCGCCGAGACCGCCCGGCCCTGGGCCAGGGTCTCCACGATGTCGTCGAAGACCTTCTCCACCTCGAGCTCGCCGTGGGTCTGGAGGTTCGCGCCGCTCCCCCGCTCTTCCGCCAGTACCTGGCCCGTCTCGTCCGCGAGCAGCCCGACCGTCTTGGTCCCGCCCGCGTCGATCCCGATCACGTATTGCATTTGGCTCAAGTCTAGCGTTCTAAGTCAGGGGGGGGCACTCACACATCAGCTCGATGGGTGTTCGCGACCCCCCCTGAAACCCCCCTCGCAATGCGCCGCCGCTACGCAGCGCCATTCGCCTACCTAATCAAGTCAGGGGGGGCACTCACACATCAGCTCGATGGGTGTTCGCGACCCCCCCTGAAACCCCCCTCGCAACGCGCCGCTGCTGCGCAGCGCCGCCTTGCTCTACGTGTGGCCTGCCCTTGACGTATGGCTTGCCCTTAGCTTCCGTAGACCACGATGTCGCGCAGGTTGCGATACTTCTCGTTGTAGTCGAGGCCGTAGCCCACGACGAAGTGATCCTCGATGGTGAACCCGACGTAGTCCACGGGTATCTCGACCAGGCGGCGCGACGGCTTGGAGAGGAGGGCCGCGACCTTCAGGGTGCGCGGTCCACGGGCGCGCAGCACGTTCAAGAGGTAGTTGAGGGTGAGGCCGGTGTCCACGATGTCCTCCACTACGAGGAGGTCCCGGCCTTCCAGCCCCTGGTCGAGGTCCTTGACCAGCTTCACCTCGCCCGAGGACTTCGTGGCCGCGCCGTAGGACGAGACCGCGATGTAGTCGAGGGTCAGGTTCAAGTCGATGGCCCGCGAGAGGTCGGTCATGAAGGTGCAGGCCCCCTTCAGGACGCAGACCAGATGGGGCTCGCGGCCGGCGTAGTCTCGCGCGATGTCCTTGCCCATCTCGAGGACGCGGGCCTGGATCGCGTCATGCGCCAGCAACACCTTCATCACACCCTCCTCACGGCGAACGGGAATTATAGGGGCGGAGGGGGATGCCTGGTCCGCCGGTTTATGTGATGGATTTCGGCCCCTGAACGTAGTAGCCTCCGGCCGGCCCTGTGGCCTTTCTTCCATCAGCTTGCGGACTCCCTGCGTGTTCCCCTGTGCAGCCCCTTGCGGCTTTCGCGACCGGACTCTCCCCGCGGCCGGTCGACCTTCGTTCCAAACCTGGAGAGGTGCGATGAATCGTCTGGTCAGCAGTACTCGGCTACGGTTGGCGCTGGCGCTGCTCGCGGTCCTGGTGGCGTCACAAGCGGGCGCTCAGACCATCACGACGGGAGCGATCTCGGGACTCGTGACGGACGAGAGCGGGGGCGTGCTGCCCGGGGCCAACATCGAGGCGGTGCACGAGCCCACGGGGACACGGTACTCCGCGGTCACGGGGACGGACGGACGGTTCTCGATCCTCAACGTGCGCGCGGGTGGTCCCTACGCGGTCACGGTGAAGATGCCCAGCTTCAAGGACCAGAGATATTCGGGCCTCAACGTGGCCCTCGGCTCCGAGCTGGCCGTCAACGCCAAGCTCGCCTTGCAGACGATGAGCGAGACGGTCGAGGTGGTGGGCTCGTCCCAGTCCATCATCAACCCGTCCGCCACCGGCCCCGCGGCCAACATCCCGCTGGAAGCCGTGCAGAACATGCCGTCGGTGTCGCGCGCGATCACCGACATCGCGCGGCTCTCGCCCCAATTCACCCCCGTGGGGAATGGAGACGGCAGCGGGCCCGACGTCCTGTCCGTCGGCGGACGCAGCTCTCGCTACAACAACATCCAGATCGACGGCGCCAACAACAACGACCTCTTCGCGCTGGCCGGGAACTCCGGCAACCCCGGCGGGGGCACGGGCACCCAGGCCGTCAGCTTCGACGCCATCCAGGAGGTCCAGCTCGTGGCCGCGCCCTACGACGTGCGCCAGGGCGGGTTCACGGGCGGCGGCATCAACGCCATCACCCGCAGCGGGACCAACGCCTATCACGGCACCGTCATGTACGAGTTCCGCAACCAGGGGCTGGTGGGCGACAGCGATGACCGCTTCAGCGACACCACCGGCCAGCTCGTCTCCCCCAGCCGGCCCCTGGGCACCTTCAGCGAGAAGCAGTTCACGGTCAGCCTGGGCGGACCGATCGTGAAGAACAAGGCCTTCTTCTTCGCGAACGTGGACCTCACGCGCAACAAGACGCCTTCCGGATGGTCGGCGGACGGCTCGTCGGGACAGACGTTCGTCGTGCCACCGTCGGACCTCGATCGCGTCCTCAGCATCCTCTCGACGAAGTACCACTACGATCCGTCCCTGGGGCAAAACCCCCTCGGAGAGTTCACGAGGGAGACGCCCAGCAACAAGTATTTCGTCCGCCTGGACTTCAACCTGTCCGACCGCCACCGGCTGATCGTCCGCAACAACTACACGAACCCGACGACGGACGTCGGCTTCCCCTCGAACAGCCGCTTCCTGACCCCGGACACCTATTACCAGATCCACAACCGCACGAATTCCACGGTGGCCCAGCTCAACAGCACGTTCGGAACGTCCGTCAACGAGCTGCGCGTGAACTACCAGAAGATCCGCGACATCCGGAACGGGCCGCAGCCCTTCCCGCAGGTGCTCGTGGACCTGACTCCCGGCGGCTGCGGATCGTCGACCTGCCAGGTCCGCTTCGGGACGGAGGAGTTCTCGACCGCGAACGAGCTCTACCAGGACGTCGTGGAGCTGACCGACGACTACACGATGCACAAGGGCCACCACACCATCACCGTCGGCACCCACAACGAGTTCTTCAAGTTCAAGAACCTCTTCATCCGTGACAACTTCGGCGCCTACCGCTTCAGCAGCATCGCCAATTTCGAGGCCGGGCTGGCGCAGTCGTACGACTACAGCTTCTCCGCGACCTCCGATCCCAAGCAGGCGGCCAAGTTCAGCGTCCGGCAGTACGGCTTCTACGCGGGTGACCTCTGGCGCGTGGCTCCGCGGGTCACGCTGAACTACGGCCTGCGCGTCGACATCCCGACCTTCCCGGACGTGCCGAACGCGAACCCGGCGGCGGTGGCGAACTTCGGCTACCAGACCGACATCGCCCCGTCGTCCACTCTCTGGTCCCCGCGCGCCGGGTTCAATTGGGACATCAGCGGCAACGGCAAGCAGCAGGTCCGCGGCGGCCTGGGAATCTTCGCGGGCCGGCCGCCCTACGTCTGGATCTCCAACCAATACGGGAACACCGGCGTGGACTTCACGCGCATCGGGGCCGCCTTCAACGCCGCCAACCGGATCCCCTTCGTGACCGATCCCGCGAACCAGCCCAAGACGGTGACCGGCGCCAACGCGGGCAGCTTCACGAACGAGATCGACCTCGTCGATCCCGACTTCAAGTACCCGCAGCTCCTGCGCGCGAGCTTCGGCTACGACCGCGACCTCGGTTTCCTGGGGATGATCGCCACCGTCGAGGGCCTCTACGGCAAGACGCTCGAGGACATCGACTACCAGAACCTCAACTTCATCCCCACCGCGAACGTACGCGCGAGCGACGGGCGGCCGATCATGGCCCGCAAGGTCAGCACCCTCAGCGACGTGATCTTCCTGACCAACACGACGAAGGGGAACTCCTGGACCATCAACGGCAAGGTCGAGCGGCCCTTCCGCAACGGGCTCGCCTTCATGGCCAGCTACCTCTACGGGCGCGCGAAGTCCGTCAACGACGGCGGGTCCGACCAGGCCGCCTCGAACTTCGCGAACAACTACATCCCGGGGAACCCGAACCAGGCCCCGCTCACCGAGTCGCGCTTCTCGCCCGGGCACCGCATCAACCTGGCCGTCAACTACGAGTGGAAGCTGCCGCGCAATCTCCGGTTCCTGACCGCGGCCTACTACAACGGCCAGTCCGGGCGCCCCTACACGTTCCTCTTCCTCAGCGACGTGAACGCGGACAGCAAGACCGCGAACGATCTCGTGTTCATTCCTTCGAGCGCGGACCAGGTGCTGGTGACGGGCGGGACGTTTGCGTCGCTCGACGCCTACATCGACAACACCCCCGGCCTCGGCCAGTTCCGCGGCCAGGTCGTCCCCCGCAACGCGCTGCGCGGGCCCTGGACGAACCAGCTCGACCTCTCGGCCAGCCTCGGCATCCCGATCGCGGGGACGCGCAAGCTCGAGCTGCGCGCGGACGTCCTGAACTTCCTGAACCTCCTCAACCAGGGCTGGGGCCTGATCGACTTCCCCGTCTTCAACGACCTCGCGCCCATCGGGGTCTCGATCGATTCCGCGTCCGGCAAATACGTCTACAACCTGGCCACGATCAACAGCCCGACGTACCTGAAGTTCAACCGCGACGACCTGCGCTCGCGCTGGCAGGCGGCCTTCACCGCGCGCGTGCGCTTCTAGGGGGACCCACCGTCGGGCCGGCAAGGAGGGGACCGCGAGGTCCCCTCTTCTTCTTTTTGGGGCCCCGTTCGGCGCGGATGGCCACATGTTTTCAAATCTTTGGACTCTAAAAACGGGATCTTTTCCGTGCCGATTCTCGTTTCACCTCTGGGACGGCGCCGAGCGCGCGGCGAAGGCCGCGCTATAATCGGGGGTCCGTCGTCCGCTCGTGCCCTGCCGCCCTGCCGCCCGGACGAAAGCGTCGCCAGCACCGTTGGAGGTCTTGTCAGAATGATTCGAGTGAGTCGTGCCGCGTTCGCCCTTCTCCTGGCTTGGGCCGCGCCCGCATTCGCCCAGGCGCCCGCTCCCTACCCGAGCCCCTCTCCGAACCCGCTGGCGTCGCCGCCCCCGGACACCCGGCCCGTCCTGGAGCTGTCCCTCGACGACGCCGTCAAGCGGACGCTGGAGAACAACGCGGACATCGCGGTGGACCGGTTCGATCCGGAGTCGGCTGACTACAACGTCCGCCAGCTCAAGGGGTACTACGAACCCTACTTGATCTCCAACCTCGGCGACCGGTCCCAGACCCAGCCCGCCACTTCCACGTTCACGGGCGCGGAGAGGCTGAACAACAAGACGTTCACCTACAACTTCGGGGCCTACGCGGCCATCCCCACCGGCGGCACCTTCGAGGTGGACTTCAACAACAACCGCCAGGCCACCAACTCGGTCTTCTCCACCTTCAACCCCTCGTTCACGTCCAACTTCAACCTGACCCTGTCCCAGCCCCTGCTGCGCAACCTCAGGGTGGACTCCACGCGCTACCAGATCAAGGTGGCCAAGAAGAGCCAGGAGATCTCCGACGTCCAGTTCCACCAGACGGTGGTCAACACCGTGACCGCCGTGAAGCAGTCGTATTACGACCTCATCTATGCGCTCGACAACCTGGACGCGCAGCGCAAGAGCCTCGGTCTGGCCCAGCAGCTCCTGGAAGAGAACCGCATCAAGGTGCGTGTCGGGACCATGGCCCCTCTCGACGTCGTCTCCGCGCAATCGGAAGTGGCCGGCCGCGAGGCGAACGTCATCCAGGCGGAGGCGGCGGTGGCCGATGCCGAAGACGTCCTGAAGCGGGCCATGTTCACCAGCAACGAGCCGGAGAGCTGGAACACGCGACTCGTTCCCACGGACCGGCCTACGGCCGACCCGGTCGTGGTCGACTTGCCGGCCGCGATCCAGACCGCCCTCTCGAAGCGCACCGACATCCAGAGCGCCCGCAAGAGCCTGGAGAGCTCGGAATACGGAGTCCAGTACGCGCGCAACCAGCTTCTGCCCGCCCTCAACCTCAGCGCCGGCTACGGCACGACCGGGCTGGGCGGCACCCAGGTGCTCGATCCGGTGACCCGCAACCCCCTCCCCAACCCGGTCACCGGAGGCTGGGGCAACGCGGTGAGCGACGTCTTCGGCCGTAATTTCCCCACCTGGACTCTCTCCGTGAACCTCTCCTATCCCGTGCTGAACCGGCAGGCGGGGGCCAGCTCCGCCCGCGCGCGCATCGCCCGCGACCAGCAGGCGGCCAGCCTGCACGTGACGGAGCTGAACGTCGTTCAGGAAGTACGCGCGGCCGGCCGCGCGGTGGAGACGAACTACAAGCTGGTCGAGTCCACGCGGGCCGCCCGCGTCCTCCAGGAGCAGCGCCTGGATGCAGAGACCAAGAAGTTCGCGGCCGGCATGTCCACCAACTTCTTCGTCACCCAGGCCCAGCGCGACCTCGCTTTCGCCCAGGTGACGGAGCTGCAGGCGGTGGCGAACTACCGCAAGAGCCTGGTCAACTTCGAGCGCGTGCAGGAGGCCGGTATCGGCGGCGGTGGCGGCTCGGCCACGGTGCAGCTGGGGGCCATCTCCGCTCGTACGGGCGCCTCCTCGACGAACCAGCTCACGAGCGGGACCCAGGGCCCGCAGTAACGGCAGCACGTTCCGGGTTCGCAGGGGGCCTTCGGGCCCCCTTTTTTCGTTGTGACAAGGTTTGACGCCTCCCCCCTCAACAGGGGGCCCCATCATCCGATCTAAACTCAGGTATGCGCTTCAACTCGCGCCGCACCTGGATTGCGCTCGCCGTGGTCGTGGCGGCGGCGGGGGCGTTCCTCGCCTTCCGGGGCCGTGACAAGGAAGTCCAATACCAGACGGCCACCATCGACCGCGGCGACATCGTGGACGTGGTGGGCGCCACCGGGACCCTGCAGGCCGTCACCACCGTGCAGGTCGGCTCGCAGGTCTCGGGGACCGTGGACAGCCTGGGCGCGGACTTCAACTCCCGCGTGAAGAAGGACCAGGTCGTCGCGCGCCTGGAAACCTCGACCTTCGACGCCCGGCTCAGCCAGGCCCGGGCCAACCTCGTCGCCGCGCGCGCCAACGTCGAGAAGGCGCGAGCCACCGTCGCCGATACCAAGCAGAAATACGACCGGGCCAAGGAGCTCTCCGCCCAGCAACTGCTCCCCCAATCCGACCTCGAGACCGCGAAGTCGAACTACGAGGGAGCGGTGGCCAGCATCCAGGGCGCGGAGGCGGCGGTGTCCCAGGCCGCGGCCGCCGTCCAGCAGTCGCAGGTCGACCTCACCCACACCGTCATCCGCGCTCCCATCGACGGCGTCGTGGTGGCGCGAAACGTGGACGTGGGGCAGACGGTGGCGGCGTCCCTCCAGGCCCCGGTCCTGTTCGTGATCGCCAACGACCTCACCCACATGCAGGTCAACGCGTCCATCGACGAGGCGGACATCGGGCGCGTGCACGCGGGACAGGACGTCACCTTCCACGTCGACGCCTACCCCAACGAGACCTTCACCGGCCGCGTGGAGCAGGTACGGCTGCAGCCGATCACGGTGCAGAACGTCGTCACCTACAACACGCTCATCGCGGTCGACAATCCCGGCGGCCGGCTGATGCCCGGCATGACGGCGACGGTGTCGCTGATCATCCAGAAGCGCGAGAACGTGCTCCGGCTGCCGGCGGCCGCGCTGCGGTTCCGGCCCGAGGGATGGCAGCCGGGCCGGCGTGGCGGCGCGGGTGGAGCCGGCGGCGGGCCCGGAAGCGGTGCGGGTGGGCCGGCGGCGGCGGGGGCACCGGCAGGTGGCGCGGCCGCGGCGACGTCCACGGCAGCGAGCGCACCCAGCGGAGCCGCCGGCGCTCCCGGCGGAGGACGCGGAGGATTCGGCGGCGGCCGGGGCGGCGGTCAAGGAGGTGGTTGGGGCGGTGGGGGCGGCGCGGGCGGCCCCGGCGGAGGGCGTGCCATGGTGTTCATCCCCGGCCCCGACGGCAAGCCGAAGCCCCAGCCCATCCGTACCGGCATCAACGACGGCCAGTGGGTCGAGGTGGTGAGCGGCCTCGACGACGGTGCGCAGATCATCACGGGCATCGGCGACGGCACCTCGCGGGCGGGCGCTCCGCGGCCGGCCGCGTCCGGAGGGACGAACCCCTTCGCGCCCCAGCCGCAGCGGCGCACCCGAGGCTGAGGACGGTGGACGAAAGCCGTCCGCTCGTCCAGATGGTGGAGCTCAAGAAGTCCTACGTCGTGGGCGACGTCACCGTGCACGCCCTGCGCGGCGTGGACCTCGAGATCGCCAAGGGCACCTTCCTGGCCGTGGTCGGGGCCTCCGGCAGCGGCAAGTCGACCTTCATGAACATCACCGGCCTGCTGGACCGTCCGACCTCGGGCCGGTACCTGCTCGAGGGCGAAGACGTCTCCGGCTTCGACCGCGACCGCCGCGCCCAGCTCCGGAACCGCAAGATCGGCTTCGTGTTCCAGAACTTCAACCTGCTCCCCCGAACTTCCGCCATCGAGAACGTGGAGCTGCCGATGCTCTACAGCCCCGACGCGCCGGCGCCCGCGCAGCGGCACGCCCGGGCCCAGGGGCTTCTCGACATCGTGGGGCTGGGCAAGCGGGCGCACCACACGCCGAGCCAGCTCTCCGGAGGGCAGCAGCAGCGCGTGGCCATCGCGCGCGCGCTCGTGAACGAACCGGAGATCCTGCTCGCGGACGAGCCCACCGGGAACCTGGACACCCGCACCAGCATCGAGATCATGGAGGTCCTCCAGCGGCTCAACCGCGAGAAGAGGATCACCATCATCCTCATCACCCACGAGCACGACATCGCGGAGTACGCCCACCGCGAGGTCACGTTCCGCGACGGGCGCGTCGTCTCCGATCGCCTGGTCGAGAAGCGGCGCGACGCCGCCCAGGAGCGGGCGGCCCTTCCGGAAGAAGAGGTGGTCACATGAGGATCCGGAACGTCCTGCGCATCGCGTTCGTGGCCATCCGGCGCAACGCGGTGCGCTCGGCCCTGACCATGCTCGGCGTCATCATCGGGGTGGCCAGCGTCATCGCCATGATCTCGCTCGGGTCCGGCGCCCGCGCCTCCATCGACGAGCAGATCCAGCAGCAGGGCACCAACGTCATCTACGTCTCGTCCGGCAGCTTCGGCCGGGGGCCGGGCGTCGCGCGCGGCGGTGCCGGCAGCACGACGACCCTGACCCTCGAGGACGCCCAGACCATCGCCCGCGACGTGCCCACCATCTCGCGCATGAGCCCGATGGTCCGCGGGCGCGCGCAAGTCGTGGCCGGCAACCAGAACTGGAACACGTCCGTCGAGGGCGGCGACGAGGACTACATCGTCATCCGCAACTGGCCTCTCGCCTCCGGCGAGGAGTTCACTGCCCGCGACGTGCTGGTGGCGGAGAAGGTGGCCATCCTGGGCCAGACGGTGGCCAAGACCCTCTTCCCCGACTCGGACCCGATCGGCCAGATCATCCGCGTCAAGAACCTGCCCTTCCGCGTCGTGGGCGTCCTCACCGCGAAGGGCCAGAACCAATGGGGACAGGACCAGGACGACCTCATCATCGCGCCCTACACGACGGCGCAGAAGAAGCTGTTGGGGATCACCTACATCCAGCAGGTCGTGCTCTCCGCGACCTCCAGTGACAACGTGGAGCCGGCGGCGGTGGAGATCACCAAGCTCATGCGCCAGCGCCACAAGATCCAGGACCCGAACGACGACGACTTCACCGTGCGCACGGTCGCGGAGATGGCGGCCACGCGCACGCAGATGGCCGACACCATGACCATGCTCCTCATGAGCGTGGCCTCCGTCAGCCTGCTCGTGGGCGGCATCGGGATCATGAACATCATGCTCGTGTCCGTGACGGAGCGGACGCGCGAGATCGGCCTGCGCATGGCGGTGGGGGCGCGGACGCGCGACATCCTGCGCCAGTTCCTGGCCGAGGCGGTCAGCCTCTCCATCGTGGGCGGGGCGATCGGGGTGGTCCTCGGGCTCACCGTCTCACGCCTGCTGACCAGCGGCCTCGGCTGGCCCACGCTGATCACGCCCTCGTCGATCCTGGTCGCCTTCGCCTTCGCGGGCGCGGTGGGGATCTTCTTCGGGTTCTATCCGGCGCGGAAGGCGGCGGAGCTGGATCCCATCGAAGCGCTGCGCTACGAGTAGGCCAGATCGGCCAAACGAACGGGCACGGAGACGGAGACGGGAAGGGGCGAGCCGAGCGCAGAGCAAGGCAGCGCCGCGCAGCGGCGGTGCGTTGCGAGGGGGGTTTCAGGGGGGGTCGCGAACGCCC
>Ga0075425_100006992_pt1 | contig 11887 bp, 12 predicted proteins | sample SoiMethybrSBSTD4_FD_75300 | JGI IMG/M metagenome (GOLD analysis project Ga0075425, IMG submission 75300) | Bulk soil microbial communities from a Populus tree surrounding site in Tennessee, USA - Soil MetaG P. TD hybrid SBSTD4 | ecosystem: Environmental > Terrestrial > Soil > Tree plantation...
TGACTGTCTGGTGGCGTCAAGCTCCTCTCCGCTGCTGTTGATCCGCGACGCCTCAAACCTTACGAACTCACGGGATCCCAATGCGCGTGGCCCTATGGGAAGTGGCGTCACCTCAAGATCTTGGTCCTGCTCCACGACATGTCAAGCCCTCGGCTCAAGCCCTCGACCGCGCCTGGCCGCGCGCCCGCCCATTGCGGGCCCCGCGGAAGCTTAAACTTGAGGGGAATGCCGCAGGATCGGCGCGCGCATCATAGGGATCTTCCCGGAAGACGCGCGCTTGGAGTTGGCCAAGTGAGCGCGATTTTGCCTTGCAATCAATGCTTGATTGCGCCCGCTTCGGCGGCAAGCCAGTAGGTGAGGACGGCTACGGCCTGTAAAAAGTCGTCGATCTCCATGGACTCGCGGGGGTTATGGCTTCCGTTTCTATTGCGCACGAACAGCATGGCGGTGGGGATGCCGGCAACTGCAAACGTTGCTGTGTCGTGGGAGGCGGGGCTTGCCAGGGGCATGGTTGGGATTGCCAGTTCTGCGGCAGCTGCCGTGAGCGCGGCGACAACTTCGGGGTTGGAGGGGGCTACCTCGGCAGACGCCCGCGCGCCCAGATCGAACTCCACGCCGCGCCGCTCTGCCACTTGCCGCGCGAGGGACATGACATCCGCCTCGAGTTCGGCGAGATGGACCTTATCATAGGCGCGCACGTCGAGGCTTAGCGACATCTCGCCGGCGACCTTAGTGAGCGCGTGTTCGGTTGCATTGGTGTGAAAGCGGCCGATGGTGAAGGCCATTGGCCGCCCCTCGGCATCACGTCGCTTCCACAGCTCATCGAGAGCAGCAGCGAATTCACTCGCCGCAAGCACAGCGTCGCGTCGAAATCGGCGGGGCAACCCGACATGGGCATACTCACCCCTGATCGTCACTTGCGGATAGCGGAAGTTGCCGGGAACGCCGGTGCCGACGGCAAACGCCTTGCCCGCCTCCACCAGCTGTGGCGCCTGCTCAATATGCAGCTCGACCCACGCCTTGATGTTCTTGGCCTCGAGGCTGGCCTTACCCTCCCGCACCTCCTCGACAGCTGCCCCACAATCGCGCATGTGATCGGCAAGGGTGCGGCCCGTGTCGACGCGCCTGGCCTCAAGCGCTCCAGGTGGTAGCACGCCAAAGGCCGATCGGCTGCCGATATAGGACACCTGGAACCAAACGCTTTCCTCGGCGCGAATCGCTGCTGTTGTGATATCGCGGTGCGGCTGCAGTCCGAGCGATTGCAAGCTCCTGGTCGCGATCAGCCCGGCGACCACGCCGGCGGCGCCGTCGAAGTTGCCGCCGTTGGCGACGGAGTCCAGATGCGAGCCCGTCATCAGACGTGCGGCATGTCGGTCCTGTCCGGGGAGGGTCATGAACAGATTGGCCGCGTGATCGCGATGTGTCTCAAGCCCGAGGCGTTGCGCATGATCAGCGATGAGCCGGTGCGCAAATTCCTCGCCGCGACCGTACGTGTCCCGGCTGATCCCATCCCCACGGCTGTCGCGACTGCCGGCGCCGAGCGCGTCAAACAAGGCCACAGCTTCGCCCTTCTGAGCCAAGACTGCGGCCAGCACATCAGACGAACTTATTCTCACCAAAGATCTCCTGAGCCCTCATCGTCGGCTTTCTCGCTCAAACTTCATGCGTCCGGTGACCTGGCGATCGGCCGCACAGTCGCGTTCAGGGCGGCTCTCTTCTCGAAAGCGCCGCTGTTGGCGCCAGGTGCGGTCGCCAGCGAGCACCCCCCGTGGTTTGGGCCCTCAACGCTCAGTGCTATCTTGTCCTGCTCTCCGTCGCTGGTCCATCGAAACCGGCAAGATCAAATTTGCTCGCTCGCGTCCTGTCTCGGCTCAAAGCTATGGTTGCCCTATCAAGCTTCGTGCGGTTCCACGCCCAGCGCACGCCCGATCAGGTGGCGCTGATCTATGATGAAGAGCGCATCGGCTATGGGGAGCTGATGTGCCGCATCGAGACGGCCGCGGGCTGGCTTGCCGCGCACCGCATCGGGCGGGGTGACGTGGTAGCGCTTCTCATGAAGAACAGCCCAGCCTTCCTCGAGCTCACCTTTGCCACGAGCCATGTGGGCGCCGTGTCGCTGCCAATCAACTATCGCCTAACCGCCGACGAGGTCGGCTACATTGTCGAGAATTCCGGCGCTCGGCTCATCCTGTGCGATGAGGAGCTGGCGCCCGCGGTGGCCGGCCTGCCTCGCGCGGTGCCGGTCGATGCGGCCGCGCAGCGAGACAGCCGAAGGCTCGGCTCCACAGGGCAGGTGCGGGCTCCCATGCACGCCGCGCGTCCCGGCGACCTTTTCCGATTGATGTACACCTCGGGCACCACCGACCGGCCAAAGGGTGTGATGCACACCTACGCAAACTTCTATTGGAAGAGCGCCGATCATGTGATGGCCCTGGGGCTCGGTGCAGCCGACAAGCTGCTGGTAGCTGGCCCCCTCTATCACGTGGGGGCCTTTGACCTGCCGGGTTTAGCCGTGCTGTGGGTCGGTGGGACGCTCTCGATCTTGCGCGACTTCACCGCCGATCGCACCCTTGCCGCCATCGCCGCAGACCGGCTCACCGGCGCCTGGCTCGCGCCGGTGATGCTTGGCAGCATTCTCGCCCATCCGGACCGCTCCGGCTACGACCTGGAGAGCCTGCGCTGGGTGGTCGGTGGCGGTGAGCGCACACCCGAGGCGCGTATCCGCGCCTTCTCGCACCTTTTCACGCGCGGACGCTACGTCGATGCCTACGGCCTCACCGAGAGCTGCAGCGGCGACACCATGATGGAAGCCGGGCGTGAGATAGAGAAGATCGGGTCGGTGGGTCGTGCGCTGGCCCACGTCGAGGTTTCCGTTCGCGCCGCCAACGGCGCAACGCTTGCGCCTGGACAGACTGGCGAGATCTGCCTGCGCGGCCCCAAGATCACGCCGGGCTATTGGAGGGACGCGCAGAAGACCAAAGCTGCCTTTTTCGGCGACTGGTTCCGCACCGGCGATATCGGCCACCTCGACGGGGAGGGCTTTCTCTACCTCACCGATCGAAAGAAGGACATGATCATCTCGGGCGGCGAGAACATCGCTTCCTCGGAGGTAGAGCGCGTCATCTACGAGCTGCCGCAGATCCAAGACGCGGCGGTGATCGGAGTGGCCGACGCGCGCTGGGGAGAGCGTCCCGTCGCCGTGGTCGTGCTAAAGCCTGATCAGACCCTGTCGCTCGAAACGTTGCAGGAGCACTGCCGGCGCAAGCTCGCCGGCTTCAAAGTGCCCAAGGATCTGATCGTGCTCGCCGAGCTGCCGCGCAACCCTTCGGGCAAGATCTTGAAGCGCCTGCTGCGCGAGGCGATTGCCGGACGTGACGAGAACTAGCGCCACAGGAGGCCAGCCCATCCATGCGCGGCGTGCCGATCTCACCCCTGTTGGTCTGCCCAGTCCCGGCGCTTGATGCTATGAGATCGCAAAACTCGTTGGGAACACGTTGATGCGGGTCGTTATCTGCGGTGCCGGAGTGATTGGTGCGGCTGCTGCCTACGAGTTGAGCCGCCGAGGCTTGGACGTCACCGTGATCGAACGATGGCGTGTCGCCGGTGCGGCTTCCGGCAAATCGGGGGGTTTTCTCGCCAGGGACTGGTGCCGGGGGACGCCGCTCGCCCCGCTCGCGGAGCGAAGTTTCGACCTCCATACAGCCTGGGCTCAAGATCTCGGCGAGGGGTATGGGTATCGCCGGGTGGACACCTTTGCCGTCACCTTAAGCGACCGGCGCAAGCGCGCGCGAACCCAGGGCGTTGCCGGCTGGCTCGCCCCCGACATTTCCGACCGCAGCCTGATCGGCAACCGGGACACGACGGCGCAGATCGACCCAGAAGCCTTCACGCGAACGTTGATCGAAGCCGCTTCATCGCGGGGTACAAGCCTCACCATCGGGACGGTCGCGGGCATTCGCAGGTCGCGCAACGGCAGGCGCGTGGAGGGTGTCACCCTGGAGGACGGCCGCGACGTTCCCGCCGACGCCGTCATCATCACCATGGGCCCCTGGTCGGTGCTCGCCGCACGCTGGCTGGCAATGCCGGCCATCTATGGCCTCAAGGGACACAGCATCCTCTTCAGGCCCAAAGCCATGTTGCCGTCCGAAGCGGTATTTGCCGAGTTTGAGGATGCGGACGGCGAGGTTTACTCGCCGGAGATCGTGCCGCGAGCCGATGGCACACTTTATGTCTGTGGCCTGTCGGGCAGCGTACCCCTGCCGCTAGACCCATCCGAGGTCACTCCCGAGCCCGGAGGCTGCGAGAAGCTGCGCGCGATCTCGGAGCGCCTTGTGCCGATCCTGGGCACGGCTGAGGTGCTCGCGAGCCAAGCGTGCCACCGCCCCATCACGGCCGACGGGATCCCATTGATTGGGCCGCTTTCGCAGGTGGCAGGTGCCTACGTCGCGACCGGCCATTCGGTGTGGGGCATGCTGAATGCGCCGGGCACTGCCGAGGCTCTGGGGGAGCTCATCGTCGGCGGCAGGTCGCAACACCTCAAGCTCGATGCCTTCTTGCCATCGCGCCTGCCGGCACTCGACCCCAAAGCGCTGTCGATGGGATCGAACCAAGCCTGAACTTGCCAAACCTGAGCCTGCCAAACCTGAGCCTGCCAAGCGTGCGCTCGCCAAACCTAAGCTCAACGGGTGGCGCACACGACGCTGCGGCAACCATGCTCACGCCCTGATGATCGATTGCTTCTATGAGTGCGGGAACCGCGCGTTGCCCTTCACGTTCTTGCGATCGGTACGCCGGCAGATCCCCCGTCTGCCTCCGGCAAATGCGCTCTTAGTCGTTCGGGGGAGCACCAAATCGGCTCTGCACGACCTCTCGAGGAATTGCCGGGCGGTGCCACCGCTCCCGAATTCGCCGCCCTGATCGAGCCTTCGATGGGTGGTAGTGCTGAGCCCATGGGCCAACCGCCGGCCTTGCCTTTGGCCTCTAACGGCAGCCGTTGGCAAGGCCCACACAAGGAGTTGAGTACGTGCTCGGGCAGCTCTGCATCGAAGGGTATGCGATCGTTTCCATTGACGGGATGATCGCCGATAGCCGTCGACGGATGATCGATGAGCTCAAGGTCGAAGCGGACAGTCAATACTTCTTGCAGGGGCTCGATCGGGCCGTCCTGGTCGTGCATGGTCGCCACTCCCAGGAGGATGATGTCAAGGCAATAGACCGCCGGCGATTGATTTTGACCCACACCGTCGCCGACCTTGCCAAACACCCGACCCTGCCCAAGGCGCTCTTTTGGAATCCCGCGGGAATTCCCTTCTTAGAGGCTTGTGGCAAGTGCGGTGTGACCGAGGGCGTGGTTGCGGTGACCGGTGGGACGAACGTATTTGGTTTTTTCCTTGAGCTCGGGTTTGATGCCTTCCACCTTTCGCGATCGGCCCGCGTCTGCCTGCCGGGCGGGCGCCCCATTTTCCCGCAAGTTCCAACGCAGACGCCCGAAGACGTGCTGAAAGGGCACGGTCTGGTGCCCGGCCCCGTTGTGGTTCTTGACGCCAAGGCGGAGGTCTCGCTTGTCACCTGGGCGCGCCAGCCCTGAGTTTGCGCAAGTGGCCGCTAATCCCCTCGGACCCGCGGGGGTGGTGCGACGGCGAGAAGACCGCGCCGGCGCGGTCTTCTTCGCATCCACATTTGCGCGAGCTATGGCTTGGTGGCTTTCCGCGGCGTCTGGGCCGGCGGACCGATTGCGGCGCCACCGGATCCCTCGGATCCCCTGGGGGCCTGTCGACTTGCCACGCCAGACGGGCGGCTCAGCGCCTGGGCCATGGACAGGTGATGTTCCAGCGTTGGGAGCGTGCTCTGTGCAAAGTGCTCGAGCGGCGCCGCGCGGCCGCTCTTGCCATAGTCGCGGAAGAGCGAAACGGCCTCTTTGTGGGCGGCCAGCTGCGCGCTCACATAAGCTTTATCGAATGCGGCACCCTGCGCGTTTTTAAGTTTGGCGAGGATGGCTTGCTGCCTGGCATACGGCGCTTCGCGCGGGGGCGGCAAGATGCGGGCCTCGGCAACGGCCGACTTGAAATCGTTGCCTGCCTTGGTGTGGTCCTCGATCATCTGTTCGGCGAACGATTTGACATCTTGCGACTGGGAGTGGTCCTTTGCCAGCTCGCTCGATTGGATTTCGAAGGTGTTGGCACTTGCCACTTTGTTGGCAAAGGCGACGGCCTCATCAGGTGCCGGCTGCTGGGCGAAGGCGGCAGTCCCGGCAACCAAGGTCGCCGCCGCCATTGCAAGCATTCTCATGGGGAAACCTTATGGGCTGATGTCATTTGATTGAGCAACGAACCGGTGCTGTGTGCGTTCCTTGCGAAGTGCTGGGGGCTGCTGGGTCAGCTGCGGCGCTGGCCGTTGGAGGCGATGCTGTTGTTGTCTTGGCTTGATGGGCGCGCGGCGACGGTGTGCCACCTGTCACGGATGGGCCCTTCGGCGGGGTGCCAAAGGTAAGGGACGAGGGCCTCGTGCGACGTCGAGCCGGTTGTAGGGCGGCCGAAGGAACGGCAAATTTCAGGGGGTGCGCCCGCCGGGGGCAGGGGATATGGGACAGGGCATATGGGACAGGGGATATCGGACAGGGGACAGGGGACGCAGAGTGCGAATGAAAACGGTCGTGCCGATCCCATCGGTCAATCGTCGCCAATTGCTCCACACGCTCGCTGCCGCCGGTGCGGCCGCGGTGAGCGCTGGCACCCACCTTGCGCGCGCCGATAGCGTCCTCACGCGGCCGATCCCGTCGAGCGGAGAGCGATTGCCGGCGGTTGGCCTTGGCAGTTGGATCACCTTCAACGTCGGTTATGACGAGGTGGCCCGCGCCGCGTGCGCGGAAGTGATTGGGAATTTCTTTGATGCTGGCGGGCGGCTCATCGATTCCTCGCCAATGTACGGCTCCTCCCAGGCGGTGATTGGCGGCGCCCTCAAGCGGCTCGGTAAGCCCGCGGCACTGTTCTCTGCCGACAAGGTCTGGACCTCCCCTGGCTCACGCGGTCCGGCCCAAATCGAGACGTCCCGCCTTCACTGGGATGTGCCGCGCTTTGACCTTCTGCAGGTGCACAATCTCCTCGCCTGGCAAGAGCACCTGCCAACGCTCAACGCCATGAAGGCGAAGGGACAGCTGCGTTATGTTGGCATCACGACCTCGGAGGGCCGGCGCCATCGCGAAGTCGAAGAAATCATGCGCAAAGAGCCGCTCGACTTCGTGCAGGTGACCTACAATGTTATCGACCGCGATGTGGAAGCGCGCATTCTACCGCTCGCGAGAGAGCGCGGCATTGCCGTGATCGTCAATCGGCCGTTTCAGCAAGGCGCGCTCATTGAGCGCGTGGCGCGGCGGCCCTTGCCGCCCTGGGCGGGTGAGATCGGCTGCACCAGCTGGGCGCAGCTCCTGCTCAAATTCATCATCTCGCATCCCGCTGTCACCTGCGCGATCCCGGCGACGACAAGCGTTGCCCATGTGCGCGAGAACATGGAGGCCGCGCGCGAGCCGCTGCCCCACGAGGCCATGCGGCGCCGCATGGCAGTCCACGTTGCAGCGCTCTGATGTCCGAATGGTGGACCTATAGGCTTTCGAACTTCCTGCTCTTTTCCCCGCGAACCTACTATCGGCTCTTTGAGCTCTACAACAGCGAGATCTGGCCGGGGCAGGTGTTGGCGCTGCTGGTTGGGTTGGCAATGCTGGCGCTCGCTCGCAACCCTGGTCCATGGCAGAGCCGGGTCATCGCGGCAGCTCTCGCCGCATCGTGGCTGTGGGTCGCGTGGGCCTTTCACTACACCCGCTATGCCTCGATCAATTGGGCGGCCATCTATTTCGCGGGTGCCTTCGCACTTGAGGCTTTGCTGCTGCTCGGCTTCGGCGTGGTCAAAGAGCTTCAATTGCGGCGAGCGGGAGCCGGCTTGCTCAGCGCGGTCGGGATCGGGCTCTTCGTGTTCGCCCTCGTGCTGCATCCTCTGATTGGGCCGCTTGTGGGTCGCAGTTGGTCCCAGATCGAAATATTCGCGATTGCACCCGATCCCACGGTCATCGCCACGCTGGGCGTCCTCGTTCTCGCAAGCGGCTCGTCGACCTGGCTGCTCCTTCCCATCCCGATCCTTTGGTGCCTCGTGAGCGGTGCCACGGCGTGGACGATGCATTCGGCTGATGCCGCTGTGATGCCGGTCGCGGCCGCCGTCGCCCTTGCCGTTCGAATAGGCCGGCCTTCCAAGCCGGATGGGTATTAGGGAGGGTTAATGCGCGTCCAGATCGCGATCTCCAACTTGCGCTGGGCATCTGCACCCATGCGCGCCTTGCCCAATCCGGTCGGCCGCTCCCGTTCAATCCCAAGGGATGCCAAAAAACACCCAAGGGCCGCTCGGGCGCGCAGGCCGGCCCGTCTGCGTGACGTGGCCTAACCGCCGACGCTCATGGTGGTCGCGCGAGCTCGGCGCGTTTCATCGCGACTTGGTGTGCATGCGAGCGAGCCGACCCGCTCCCTGCGCCGCAAGGCGCCGATGACCACTTTTGAGAGGGTTGCCGGGGTGAAGAGTTGCGTGGGCGGGCTCATCAGATTGGTAACCCGCAGAAATGCGCATCCTACCGCGGGGTCCCTAGCTGCCGCCCGATGTACTTTGCCGACGTACCAATTCATGAACCGGCCCATGGGCGTCTGCATGTCGGCAAGTTGCGGGTGGCGCAAGTCGCTGCCCGCTGCGATCTGCCAGGGAATGTCGATGATGGGCGCCACCCTGGCAAAGAAGCGTTCTGCCAGTGCTTCCTCCCCGTCTTGTAGGCAGCGCCCGAGCGCCAGCCCTTCGAGTGCCGCTGTCGTCATGCCCTGACCATAGATGGGGTTGAACGAACACAGTGCATCGCCGAAGACAAGAAATCCCCCGGGGAAGCGGTTGAGCCGCTCGTAGCGCCACCGCCGGCTTGCTGGAAAGGTGAAGTTGGTCGCCGGCGTGAGCGGCTGCGCCGCGGTCAGCAGGTCGGCGATTTCCGGCGCGGGCAAGGTGCGGGCAAATTCCAAAAAGCCGTCGTCACCTTGGCCCGGCCGATCGTCGAAATAGCCACCTTGGGTCACGATCCACCGGTCATCCTCCATCGCCACGGCGACGCCGAACCGCCACATAGGCGCATCAGCACCCACCAAGGCAACCGCTTTACCTCCGAGATGGTCCGGCCGGCGCGACAGAATGCGCGTCGTGTAGCTGATGCGGACGCCGATCGTGTCCTCGGCGGGTTTCTCGTAGCCAAGATCGGCCAGCCAGTCTGCCGATCGCGAGTGTCGTCCGCTAGCGTCAACGACGAGGTTGGCATCGATGGTTTGACCGTTGTTGAGGCATACACCGCTCACTCGATCTCCTGCGGTCGTTAGCCTCCGCACCACGGCGTTCTCCTGGATGCAAACGCCCGTTATCGTGCGGAGCCGACGCCGGACGTGCGTTTCGAGGAGGGGGCGGCTCAACAGGATGCTGCGCAGGCCGCTGGTGCCGTTGGCAAGATAAACGCCATGGCCGAACCATCGGCTATCGGCGAGGGTGTCGATCGGAACAGCCCCCGCTGCAATGAGGCCGTCCGTTAAGCCAGGAAAGAGATCCTCAAGGGCTTCCCGACCGCGCGCCAACAGTCCATGGGCATGTCGGCCATGCGGAACACCCTTGCGCGGCGCGGCCTCAAGGGGAAGCATATCGCGCTCCAGAATGGTGACGCACTGATAGTGGTCTGCGAGCACTCGCGCTGCCACGAGCCCGCCCATTCCGGCGCCGATGACGATCGCATGCGATCCTGGATTTTGCATCGAGCACTCTCCTCTCGCTGGCCCTCTAGGGATCTGCGACCCAGATCAGGTGACCTGGAGAAAGTGCTCCAGCATTGCGCGATAAAAATCTGTTACGAGCGGAACTCAACGCGCTCGCCGACGAAACGTCGATCGTGCCCTGAGTTCACGTGTTTGCGAGGAGCCATGAGCGCGCGCCGACCGTACTCTCCGGGGAGAGTTGAGCAGCCGGCGCACAATTGGGTAGCGAGGGATCGCTGCGAGGTTGCGGGAATTCCTAGCTCAAGACGAGGCGCTGCAGAAGCATGAGCGCGCTCGTGACCAGGACGAACAGGGTCAGCGCCATTCCGAGCACGCGACCCACGAAGAACTGGGGGCTCCCCGGCTTCGCGGCCAGTCCAAAGGGATGGAGGACGCGGGACACGACGAGCGTTCCCAAGAGCATGTGCAGCTGGAGGGCTCTGGTTCCGAAGAGTTCAAGCGCGCCGAGCATGAGGACGATGATGGGCACGTATTCCGCGAAGTGGGCATGAGCGCGGATGGCTGCACGCAATGCGGCGTTGCCCCCGTCGCCGAAACCGATGCGATTGCCGCGGCGCATGCCGACCACGCGGACGCTGAGGGCGGTGTAGAGCAGCGCAAGCACGGCCAGATACGCCGCTGTGATGGTTGGAGCATGCATGCTGACCCCCTTTTACTCATTCAGTGGCAGACCTAGCATTTTACTCTAATGCGCAAAGACGCGGGTCGTCAGGGTCAATTGCCGAGGGCCTGTTCGCTATCACCCCGCTTAATCCGCAAGGAAGGCAGTGGCCGAACAGGGCAAGAGGCCCCTGCGATAGATTTTTTTTACCCCGTCGCGCCGCCTGCTATCCCCTCCGTTCGATACTCGAATCGCAGCGCTCATGCCTCCGCAGAAGGAGCGGTCCTGACTAGACGCATGATGGGCATCAAGGCGGGCGGCACTGGCATCATCGGGCGCGCTCACGGTAGACCTAAGCCTTGGCAGCAAATGATCACGCTGCGGCCGGATCCCGAAGGCGTCATCCATGACAGCTGTAGCTGCCGCGTGCGGTCCAACTGCCAGCACGTTGCCGCGCCGATTGAGGTCGAGCCGCGTTCGCCAAGGCAGTGAGTTGCATCCGCAAGGCGCGTGCGCTCTCACCACAATGGCGACCCAAGACCAGCGCCGCAAAATGCTCATGAAACAAAGACGGCGGAAGCACAAACCTGCGCTCCCGCCGAACTGACCTAACGTGTTCGACCGTCTCCCTCGTCTGCGATTGCCATTGCCGAAGGAGGAGAGAGGTCACCCCGACATATAGCTCACCCCAGCCAAGATCGGAGTTGTCGGTGAGCCACAGGTATAGGGGAAACGGGGATTTCGGCGCCCGCGTAGACACGCCACCGGCAACGCTTTGCCACGCAATCGTCAGGGCCGGTGTTGTCTTGGCCGTCGCTGCGCGGGAATCGAGCGGCTGGGATGTGACCTCGGGGTAGCCAGCGTCGGTTTGATTCTTTTTCGAGCGGTGGTGCCCCAGACCGATCTCGTATTGATAGTCGAGCCAGGCCTGGTCGTACTGGGCCTTCGCGGTCATAAGCGCGCAGGTGCGCTTGATCAAAGATGATGCCGCGCCAGCTCTTGAGCCGGTCGTCGATCTGGCCCTTGAGTACGTCGAGAGAGACAGGCGCAGATAGAACACGTCCTCCTCCGAGAACAGGGCAGGCTTTTGAGCTCATCCCAGTCCTCTAGGGAGAGCGGGGACTTTGCCACCTGCGAGGTACCCATGGTGTATCCCGATATGTTCGGCCGTTCCGCAGCGACGTCCATCAAACCTCGATGATTTTGCCAGGCCCGGCGCTGGCCCGATGTGGCTCGAGCACGGGCTGATCATCGCCCCACAGCAAATTGATGCTCTCGTTGTAAAGCGCAAAGCGCATCGCCTCGAGGTGCATGAGAGGGGGGCGCAAACCCACACGTGGGCCCGCGATCCAGTAATGCTGTTCTCTGACATCCAGCCTGGGCGCTGTCGTCTGCAGCATCGGGTTCTCAATAGACCAACGTCATTGGGTTCGATGGGTTCGCAAGGTGCGCT
>Ga0075425_100006993_pt1 | contig 11886 bp, 10 predicted proteins | sample SoiMethybrSBSTD4_FD_75300 | JGI IMG/M metagenome (GOLD analysis project Ga0075425, IMG submission 75300) | Bulk soil microbial communities from a Populus tree surrounding site in Tennessee, USA - Soil MetaG P. TD hybrid SBSTD4 | ecosystem: Environmental > Terrestrial > Soil > Tree plantation...
CGAAGCGCGAGGCGTCTGGCATCGCAGGCCGAAACGCGGCAAATCCGGGCCAGGGCGGAGTGGCCATTCCGCCGGAGCTGACAGGGACGATTCCGCGGAACGTCGCGTTGACAGGCGGCGGCATCTTTCTGAGCGTGCTCGCCGGCACGTTCGCTGCGGGCTCGATCGTCGCGGCTATCGCGCTGTCGATCGCAAACGCCCGGTCGGCGGACGCCGCGCGGCTGCGCGCCAGCGACGGCGTCAGCGCTCAGGCGACCGTCGCCGCCGCGAGGACGACTCGCGGCGACAGTCCGCGAAGGGTCTTCACCTATCGCTACGACGTGGACGGTCGCGCGTACGGCGGCGAAGCGCGCGTGCGCGAACGCGACGGCCGATCGATCGCGGCCGGCGACCGGATCGGCATCCGGTACATGCGGTCGGCGCCCGAGCGGAGCTGGCTCGCCGGCAGCGAGGCGTCGGTGGACCCGCCGATCTTTCTGATCCCGCTGATATCGCTGTCGATGCTCGGCGCGGCTGGCGCCCTCGCGTGGGCAGTACGGCGTCAGTGGCAGCTGCTCGCGGAAGGGCGTCCCGCGCTCGCCCGCGTCACGGCCAGCAAGCGCGTGAGGGGGCAGCACCATCACGGCTATCGCGTCAGCTACGAGTTTCAGACGATGAGCGGCGCAACGGTGTCGGCGCGCTCCGAGTCCGGCAGAATGCAGCCGCCGGTCGGCGCGACGGTCGCAATCGTGTACCACCGCGAGTCGCCGAAGTGGAGCGCGGTGTATCCGCTGCAGCTGGTGCGTCCTCAGCGTCGCTGAAGCGGTTGGAATCCCCTAGTTCGGCTTCTTTTCGGAGTCCTCCGGTACCGGCTTCGTCCCCATCGCCTTCGCGCGCTGCTCGGCCGTGAACGAACCGGACTTGCCGGCGCGCATCGCGCTGACCGACGACGACAGCACGCTGTACGCCACGCTCGTTCCGACTCGGTCCGCGGAGTACGTGAGCGCCCGATCGGCTCTGATGTTCAAAGCGGCAGCCGACATGATCGCATCCTGATTCGAGCCGATGAAGATGAACTCCCAGGCGTAGGCGTCCCGGTAGTGCGCGATCTTCGCGCTGATCTCCGCCGCCGTGAACTTGGCGCTCGCATTCTCGTGTCCGTCGGTGATGACGACCAGGATGACTTTTCCGGGCCGTTCGGCCTCGGGACGGGCGGCGACGCGGTGCGCCGTCGCGTCGATGGTGCGGCCGATCGCGTCGAGCAACGCGGTGCTCCCGCGCGGGTGGTACGAGTCGCGCGTCAGCGCGGGCACGCCCGCCATCGGCTGCTCGGTATAGTCAATCTGGTACTGGTCGTCGAACTGCACCAACGACAGGCACGCCTCGCCCGGTATGCTCTTCTGATCCTCGACGAGCGCGTTGAACCCCTGCATCGCGTCGTCACGAGTCGATTGCATGGACCCGGACCGATCGAGCACGACGGTGATGTCTGTCCGCATGATGGCCGTCATGGCTTCTCCCTCGCGGCACGCAGCCGCTTGATGGCCGATTCAAAGGTTTCGAGCCGCTCGAGCGAGAGCGGCTTGACGCCCTGTTCGAGGTAATGAACGTAGGTCGGCGACACGCCGGCCGCGGCCCCCAGGTCGCGCAGCGATAGGCCGGCCGCTTCGCGCGCGTGCTTCAGATACTCCGGATTGCCGGTTTTGACCGTCGTCGTCACGGCACGCGGGGGCTGCCTGCTGCGGGATCGTGTCACGGTCCGGCCATGTTAACCGATTCAATTAACATCGTCAACCGATTGGGTTAACGGGACGCACGTGGCTCCTCAGCTCCTCCGGGGGCCCCTCCCCCCGCGGCGCGCCATGCCCCCTGGTCGCAACTGTGTCGAATCGCAAACGACTGTGGCATTGTAGTACCTTGAAAATGAAGATCATCACCGCCGTCGTTCTCGCCGCCGCTCTCCCGCTGTGCGCGCATGCGCAAGGTGCGGACAACCAGCCCACACCGCCGTATCGCATCGCCGACAATCTGTATTACGTCGGCGCCAGCGACATCGCCGTGTATCTCGTCACGACACGCGTCGGCAGCATCCTGATCGACGCCGGTTACAAGGAGACCGTGCCGATCATTCGAGCGAACGTGGCCACGCTCGGATTCACGATCGAGGACATCAAGATTATCCTCAACACGCAGGCGCATTTTGATCACTCCGCCGGACTCGCGGAGATGAAAGCGCTCACGCACGCCACGCTCATGGTCAGCGAGGGCGATGCGCCGCTGATTGAGTCCGGCGGACACGGCGACTACCTGTTCGGCGACTCACAGCTGTTTCCGCCGGTGAAGGTCGACCGGCGCCTCAAGGACGGCGACGAAGTGAAGCTCGGGGACACGGTGCTGACGGCGCACATCACGCCCGGCCACACGAAAGGGTGCACGACGTGGACCATGGACGTCCGCGATCGCGGCAGGACCTATCACGCCGTCGTCGTCGGCGGGACGTCGATCAACCCGGGAACGAAAGTCAGCGGCATGCCGACGTATCCGAACATCACACGCGACTTTTCGTACACGTTCGAGGCGCTGAAGGCGCTGCCGTGCGACATCTTCCTCGGCGCGCATCGCGGCTATTACGGCGGCGCCGGGAAAGCGAGGCAGCTTCTCGCCAACCCCGGCGGTCCGAATCCGTTCGTCGATCCCGACGGCTACAGGCGATTCGTCGACGCCGTGCAGAAGCGCTTTCAGGATCAGCTCGCCGCGGAGCGCCGGTAGCGTAGAATTCACGCGTTGGCGAGCGCGCCCCGCATCGAAGATCGACCGGCGTTGCAGTACGTCGCGGTCCGCGACCGGCTGCACCGCGATCACCTCGGTACGGTCGCGCCGCGCGCCCTCGCCGAAGTCAGCGCCGCGCTGCAGCAGGCGCTCGTGACCCCGTCGGGCCCGCCGCTCATCCGCTATTTCATCGTGGACGACAGCACGGGCGACGTCGACGTCCACATCGGCCTCCCCGTCGAGACAGCGAAGGCGCTGACGAGCCTCGACCGGGTGTTCATCGGCGACCTGCCGGCGGGACGGTATGCGGTCGTCACCCATGCGGGCCCGTACGAAACGCTGGTGGATACCACCCGCGCCCTCCTCGAACGGGCCAGGGGCCACATCGAGTGGGCGAGCACCGAGGACCAGAACGTGACGCGCTGGGTCGGCCGTGTCGAGCACTACCTGATCGGGCCATCAGACGAACCGGATCCGGCGAAGTGGCGGACGGAAGTCGCCATTCTGATCCGCTGACCGCGCCGTTCAGCGAAGCTTTCCGTCGAGCTCGTCGTAGATCCTTCGGATCGCGATCGGTCCCTGCGACGCCGCGAGTGTCCACGACCCGTACTCGCCCCAGTTCGCCTGCTTCACAGCCTGATCGACGGGCACGCCCGCGTTGTGCAGGCGCGTCGCCTCGTCGATGACGGCTTGGAGCGCCCGGTGATACGCGCGGAGCTCTTCGCGCGACACGGGGCCGGTCTCCGTGAATCCGTGGCCCGGAATGTCGATGGCCGCCTCGAGCGCCTCGGCCTTGTCGAGCGCGCGCAGCCACTCGGTGGGATACGCGGATCGCATCGCCGGAAACACGCGATTCAGGAACGTTTCGCTCAGGAACAGAACCTTCTGCCGCGGCACGGCGACACTCAGGTCGCCGCCGGTATGCGCGCGGCCGAGGAACAGGACGTCGAAGCTCTCGCCACCGAGCGTGAACGAATAGCGATCGTTCACCAGAATCGCGTCGGCGGGCGGCTTCCAGCCGTTCGCCGATCGCTCGAGGATCGCTTTCGAGTTCGGATGGATGATGTATCTGACGTCCGGCGGGAACGATGCGTTGCCCGCCGTATGATCGCCGTGGTCCGAGCAGATAACGACGTATCTGATCGGCTGCGGCGTGACCTTCGCGATCGCATCGACGAGTCCCTTCGTCTCCGCTCGCCCGCCCTGCCCGTCCGCGACGACGACTCCATCGCTCGTGACGACGAACATGTTCGTCGTCGTGAACTTCTCGTCGCCGCTGTGGAAATCCTCATAGGTGTAGATGTCGCCGGTCACCTTGATCGTGCGCGGAAAGTCGGACAGCTTGAACCCGCGTTTGACCGGGTCGGCCGTGCGGACGACCGGCGACTGCGCGGCCCCGGCCGCGGCGAGCATCAGACAGGCGATCAGCGGTTTCATGCGCGCTCCCGTTCCTCGCCTGCCGGCGCGGATCGGCGGCGGCGTCAGGCCAGGCAAGGATAGTGGAACATGAAGCCGCTTTCGAGCCACACCTTCATGTATATTCACGCGGATGAACCCGGCCCGCATGCTGGTGATTGACGACGACGAGAACGTGCGGCTGCTCTTCTCGCGCGCGCTCAAGCTCGAGGGCTATGACGTCGGCACGGCGGCCACGGCGGAGGAGGCGTTGAGCCTAGTGCGCGAGGCGCGGCCGTCGGCGATCTTTCTCGATCTCGGGATGCCCTACGTCAACGGCGCGGGATTCCTCTTCCGCCTTCGCGAGGACCCCGCGATCCGCAACATTCCGGTCGCGGTGATCACGGGTATGACCAATCTCGATCGGGCGACGCTCGCCGACATCGAAGCCCTCGGCGCGCGGGTGTGGTTCAAGCCGCTGTCGATTCAGGAAATCGGCGACGTCGCGAAGACGCTGTTGGCCGAGGCGTAGGTGCTGCCGGCGCGCGTGCTCGTCATCGACGACGATCCGAAGATTCGGCTCGTCTACGAGCGCGTGCTGACGGCGGAAGGCTACGCGGTGGTGAGCGCGGCGACCGCCGACGAGGCGCTGCGGCTTCTCGGCGAAGTCCGCCCGGCCGCGATCTTCCTCGATCTCAAGATGCCGTTCGTCAACGGCGCCGGATTCCTGTTCCGTCTCCGCGAGCAGCCGGAAGCGCGCGGCATCCCCGTCGCGGTCATCACCGGCGCGAGCGTGGACGAAGCAACGGTGAACGATTTCCGGAAGCTGGGCGCGCGCGTCTGGTACAAGCCGCTGTCGCCCGAAGAGATCAGTCAGGTCGCAAAGACGCTGCTGCCGGCACCGAACACATAACAAGTTACAAGTAACAAGTCTCAAGTCTCAAATAGCAAAACGGTTTGTTCTTGCGACTTGCGACTTGCGACTTGTTACCTGTGACTGGCTTCGACCACGATCAGCGAAAATGTCCCGCCGATGACCGGCGCGCGCCCGCGCCCGCCCGCGGGCGCCTGGCCGAACTTCGCCGCCGCCAGAAAGAGGCGATGCGTCGTCGTATCGAGTCCCATGTTGCGCGAGCCCTGCTGCGTCTGAACGGTCTCCACGACGCGATACGTGTCGGGCGTGTCCTGATGGATGACGCTGAGCGTGCCGTCGGCGTTGGACGCGAACGCATCGCCCGACTGCGGATCGTATGCGGCGCCGTCGACGCCCTGGCCGATCGGCAGCGTCGCGACGATGGCGCCGGTCTGGTAGTTCGACACCGCCATCACACCGCTGCGGCACCCGCTGAACAGACGATGATGCCCGATGTCGATCGCCATCGACACCGGGTTCTTGCATGGCGCCGTCGGCCACCGTCGCGACACGGTCAGAGCCTTCGCGTCGATCTCGACGACCTCGGCGGTGTCGGTGAGGTTCGCGTAGACCTTGCCGTCGCCCGCCGACGCGCCGTACTCCGGCTTCCCGCCGAGCGGGATGCTGGTCACCAGCTTCCCGGCGGGATCGATCACCGTCGACGAATGCGCGTCGCCGTTGAACGTGAAGACGCGATCGGACGCCGGATCATAGATGATGGCGTCGGCATCCTCCGCCGCCGGAATGCGGCCGAGCGTCCGGTACGTCTTCAGATCGAACATCACGACGTCGCGGCTGTTGCCGGACGTCGCAAACCCGTGCCCCGATCTCGGCGCGATGGCCGTGCCGTGCGCGCCGTCGATGTCCTTCACCTCGCCGAGGAGTCTGCCGTCATTGGTGTCGACGACCATCACGCGATTCTGCCGTCCGATGAACACGCGATGGTTCGGCGGATCGGGAACGACGTAGTCCCAGCTGCCTTCGCCGCCGAGGACCCAGGTGTGCGTAATGCGATACGCGGACGACGCCTGTGCGAAGAGCAACGCAACGAGCACGAACCGCATGGCAGGCTCCTTCGTTTCACCGCTCCAGGTAGTACTGCATCGCCGGCGTCACGATGAGCGAGAGCAGCATCGAGATCAGAATGCCGCCGATCACGGCGATGGCGAGCGGTTGCAGCATCTGCGAGCCGGCGCCCAGCGCGAGCGCGAGCGGCAGCATGCCGGCGACGGCCGCGAGCGCCGTCATCACGATCGGCCGCAGCCGCCGCCGTCCCGCGAGGATGATCGACTCCTCCATCGAATGGCCCTGCGCGCGGAACTTCTCGTTCGCGTCCAGCAGCAGAATGCCGTTCTTCGCCACGATGCCGACGACCATGATCAGCCCCATGAACGACGACACGTTGAACGTCGTGCGCGTCACGAGCAGCGCGACAAACACGCCGGACGTCGAGAGAATCGCCGACGAGAGGATCGCCACCGGCGCCGTGAAGGATCGGAACTCGAACAGCAGCACGAGAAAAATCAGGACGACGGCGAGGGCGAGCACGACCGTCAGGTCGCGGAACGACTTCTGCTGTTCCCTGTAGGTGCCGCCGTACTCGACGCGGATCGACGGCGGCAGCTTCAGATCCGCGACCGTCCGCTGCACCGCCGCGATGCCGGTGCCCATGTCGACGCCTTCGAGCCGCGCGGTCACCTCGACGAGCCGCTGCAGATTCTCGCGGCGGATCTCAATCTGTCCCGGCAATTCGTCGACCGTCGTCAGCGATCCGAGGGTTGCGGTCGACCCGTTCGAGCTGACCAGCATCGTGCTGCTCATCGACTCGAGCGACTCGCGGGCCGACGCGGGAAAGCGCACGCGGAGCGGGTATGGCTTGTCTTCGATCAGCACCGGCGCGTTCGCCGGCTCGCCTTCGACCATCGCGACCGAAACGGTCCCGAGCTCCTCGGCCGTGAATCCGGCGCGGTCTGCGGCTTCGTTGTTGACGGTGAAGCGGACGGCCGGCCCGCTCGTCGTGTTCTCGACGCCGTCCTCGACGTCCACGATCGGCGTCTTGTCGCCGATCTTCACCTTGCCCAGCGCCTCGGCGACCTGCGGCGCCCAGGTCTGCAGCAGCTCGGGATCCTGCGCGAACAGCTTGACCACGACCGGCTCGGGCGCGCCCGTGAGATCGCCGATCATGTCCTGCAGCACCTGAATGAACTCGACGTCGAGTCCGGGCTCGGACGCGGTGACCTTCGCGCGGACGTCCTTGATCACCGCGTCGACGCCGCGCTTGCGCTCGCTTTTCAGCTTCACCGCGATGTCCCCGGTGTTGGGTTCGGTGACCGCCGCCAGCCCGAGCTCGAGGCCCGTGCGACGCGACGTGCTCTCGACTTCCGGCGTCGCTTTGAGGATCGCCTCGACGTGCCGCAGCACGCGGTTGGTCTCCTGAAGGGAGCTGCCGGCCGGCATGACGTAGTCGAGCACGAACCCGCCTTCGTCGAACGCCGGCAGCAGATCGCTGCCGAGCGCGCGGTAGCAGACATACGATGCGACGATGAGAACGAGCCCGAGCGCCGCGAGCGCGATCGGCTGATGGAGGGCGCGGCGCATCGCGCGCTCGTAGAACGCGATCACGCGCGCGAAGAGTCCGTGCGATTCGGGATCGCCGACGGCGTCGTGCTGCGCGCCGTGGCGCCGAATCAGCCGCGTGCTCAGATTGCTCGTCCACACCAGCGCCAGCACGAGCGACGTCAGCAGCGCCACGCTCATGGCAATCGCCAGCGCGCTGAAGAACGTCCCCGTCACACCGGTGATCGTGATGAGCGGCAGAAACACCACGATCGGCGTCAGCGTCGATCCGATCAGCGGGACCGTCAGCTCCCGGAGCGCGCTCGCCGTCGCCTGCAGCGGGCCTTCGCCCTGGTCGCGATGCAGCACGATGTTCTCGACGACGACGATCTTGTCGTCGATGACCAGCCCGACCGCGGCGGCGAGGCCGCCGAGCGTCATCAGGTTGAAGCTCTGGCCCAGAATCTTCATCGCGATGAACGTCACGACCATCGTCACCGGAACGACGAGACCGGTCATCACGGCGGTGCCCCAGTCCTTCAGGAACAGCCAGATGATGAATCCCGCGAGAAACAGCCCGATGATGATGGCGTCGCGCACGCTCGCAATCGATTCGTTGACGATGTTCGACTGGTCGTAGAACGGCTGCATGACGACGCCCGACGGCAGCGACGGCTTGATCGACGCCATCTCACGGTGGACCGCGTCGGCGACCTGCACGGTATTGCTGTCCGGCTGCCGGTTGACGCTGAGCAGCAGCGCCGGCTTTCCGTTCGCGCTGACGACGGTGTAGACGGGCTCGACGGCTTCCTCGACCGACCCGACGTCCGCGACATGAACGGGCACGCTGTTCACGTGCTTGATGACGGCGCCGCCGACGTCCTCCGGACTGTGCGCCTGCCCGGTGACGAGCCCGAGGAACAGCTGATGATTGCGATTGAGAAGGCCGGGCGAGTCGATCACGTTCGTGCGGTTGATCGCGGAGACGATGTCGGCAATCGACGTTTTCGCGCGCAGCATGCGCGCCGGATCGACAACGACGTGATACTCGGGCCGCTGGCCGCCCTGAATCAGCACGCTCGCGACGCCCGGCAGCGCGTTCAGCCGCGGCTTGATTTCGTAGGTTGCCAACTCCCACAGATCTTTCTGCGGCACCGTGTCCGAGGTCAGGCTGTAGCCGATGATCGGGAAGCTGGAGAAATCGAGCCGGTGCGTCTGGATCTGCACCGTCGACGGCAGGCTGCTCTGCACGCGCGAGACGGCGGCGTCGACCATCTGCAGCGTCGTGATCATGTCGACGCGCCAGTCGAAGAACAGGTTGATCTCGGCGGAGCCGCGGCTCGTCACCGACCGCACGTCCTCGAGGCCGGGCACCGCGCGCACCGCCTGCTCGAGCGGGCGCGTGATTGCCACCTCCATCTGCTCGATCGGCATCACGCCGTTGTCGACGCCGATGATGATCCGCGGAAAATTCGTCGTCGGAAAGACGGCGACCGGCAGCGTCAGCGCCTCGTAGACGCCGACGACGGTCAGGATGCAGATCAGAAAAATGATCGATTTCGAATGCCGGGCAAACCAGTACCGTTCCGGCTGTTCCTCGACAGGCGTCGCCATCGCTAGGTTTCTTCCGGCTCTTCTTCTTCTTTCGCCGGGGCGATCTTCACTTTCGTCTTCTGCAGCACTTCGGTGTCGAGCTTGAAGAGCTCGTACGCGCCGGTGGTGGCGACGCGCTGGCCGCTGGTGAGGCCGTCGTTGACCTGCACCATGCCCCCGTCGCGGATGCCGACCTGGATCTTGCGCAGGTGCGGCTTGTTGTCGTTGTCAACGACCATGGCGAACGTGCCGCCGGACGGGCTCGTCAGCACCGCTTTCTGCGGGATGACGAGCGCGTCGTTCACGGTCCTCGCGATCATCTCCACCTTGATGCTGGTCCCGGGACGGAGCCTGCCGTCGGGATTGTCGGCCTGCACCCAGACTTCGACCGTCGTGCTCGTCGCATCGAGCGCGGGACTGACCTGAATCACCCTGGCGGCGATCGGCGCGCCGCCCGGTCCGACGAGGTTGGCGTCGTTGCCGACTTTCAGTTCGGCGGCGTCCGCCTGCGACACGTGCACGCGCGCGATCACCTTCGTCACATCCATCACGGTGACGATCGGCTGCCCGCCCGGCGGCATCTCGCCCGCGTAGTACGGCAGGTCGGTGACGACCCCGTCGATCGGGCTCGTGATACGGGAATATCCGAATTGCGCTTGCGTCGCTTCGTGATGGCCGCGGGCCTGCTCGCGCTGCGCGGACGCCGCCTTCAATTCCTGATCGCGGGCAAAGCCGCGGAGGTCGTCCGCTTTCTTCTGCGCGGTCTCGTACGCGCCGCGCGCCTGGCTGAGCGCCGACTGCGCGTCGTTGACGTCCTTCTGCGCGATCGCGCCCTCCCGGTACAGGCGCTGGCGGCTGTCGAAGACCGCCTGCGCCGCGTCGAGCGCGTCCTTCGCCGCTTTCGCGTCGAGATCCGCCTTCTGACTTTCCTGCGGCACCGTCGCCCTGGCCGTGGTCTCGTACGTCGCTTCGGCCAGGTCGTACGCCGCGCGGCTCTCGGCTGCCGCGCCGGCGAGATCGCCGTTTTCGAGCTCGACCAGCAGCTGGCCCGCCTTCACCTTCGCGCCGCGCTGGACGGCGTTCCGCTTGATGGGCGCCGTGATCTTCGGCACGATCGCGGCCTGCTGGCGCGGATACAGCAGTCCGTCCGCCCGAATCGTGCGCTGGATCTGCGACAGCAGCACCGGCGCGACGTCCACGGTCACGATCGGCGCCTGCTCTTCTTCGTTGCCGCGATGACAGCCGGACATCAGGATGCCGACCGCCAGCAGCACGACCGCCACGCCTCGCGCCGTCGTCTTTTCCATTCGCCCTCGGCCCTCAGCCCTGACGCGATTCAGAAAATCCCCGTCACCGTCTGCAGCTCCGCCAGCGCCAGACGATACCGCGATCCGGCATCGTCGACGGCGTTGCGTGCCTGGACGTTCGTGTTCTGCGCGTCGACGACTTCGAGCGCGCTCGACTCGCCCGCCTGATAGCGAAGCACGATCAGCCGCAGACTCTCGGTCGCGAGCTCGGCGACGCGCTCCAGATTGTCGAGTGCCGACTTCGCCGTCACGGCTTCGTTGTACATCCCGTACAGGTTGCTCATCAGCTGCCGCTGCGCCTGCGTCATCGCGACGCGCGACTGACGCTCGCGCGCCTCGCTCTGGTGCAGCTTACTCCGAAGGTTGCCCCAGTCCCACACCGGCACCTGCAGATTCAGCGTGACGAAGTAGCCGAGGGTCGGCAGGACGCCGAGCTCCGGCTGCGCGGCGATCGGCGCGTGCAGCGCGAACTCGTTCGCTTCGATGCCGTATACCGCGTCGACGATGAGGCTCGGATAGAACGCGTTTTTCGCGGTGCGGACGTCCTCGGTGGCGGCGCGCAGCGCTTCCGACGCCGCGCGAAGGTCGGGATTGCCGCGTTCGGCCATCGCGCGGACGTCGGCGAACGGCGGCAGCGCCGGCGCCGTCGCCAGATCGTCGACCACGGTGAAGTTCTCGTCGAGCGTCGGCGAGATGAGCACGGCCAGCGCGAGCCGCGCCGCGTCGATGGCGAGCGCCGCTTCACGGAACGCCTGCTGCTGCTGCCGCGACTGAATCTCGGCCTTCACCGCGTCGCTGCGCGCGACCTGGCCGAGCCGTTCCTGCTGCTGCGTGATATCGAGGAAGCGCGCCGCCTGCTGCGCGGCCTGCTGCGCCGTCGCGTACTTCCGCTCCGCTCCGACGAGCGCGTAGTACGTCTTCGTCACGGTGACGGCGAGCCCGCGCGTCGCGATCTCGAGCTTCGCCTGAGCGGCAAGCTCGTTGGCCTGCGCGCGCTTGAGCGGCGAAAGCGTGAACGTGTTCGCCCCGACCTCTTCGTGCGCCACGCCCCATGCGCGATACATCTTGACGCCGTCGAGCGAGACGAAGCGGCCGTTGGGGTTGATGTTGTCGGGCGTCGGCGAGTTGCCCAGATACTGCGTCGTGAAGCTCGTCGCCGGCAGCAGGCTCGCCTTCGCCTGCACGCGGTCCTCGCGCGCGCTCTCGGCGTCGGCCACGCTGGTGTGATACGTCAGATCGTTCTGCTTCGCGCGCTGCAGCGCGTCGGCGAGCGTCACGACGGCCGGCGGTCCCGCCGCGCCCTGCGGATGCGCCAGCGCCGGTTCCTGCGCGTGCGACGGCGGCGCCGCCAGGAGCATCGCCGCCGCCAGGAGC
>Ga0075425_100006994_pt1 | contig 11886 bp, 8 predicted proteins | sample SoiMethybrSBSTD4_FD_75300 | JGI IMG/M metagenome (GOLD analysis project Ga0075425, IMG submission 75300) | Bulk soil microbial communities from a Populus tree surrounding site in Tennessee, USA - Soil MetaG P. TD hybrid SBSTD4 | ecosystem: Environmental > Terrestrial > Soil > Tree plantation...
GCCGCGTAGGCGTCGGGGCCGGGCTCGCCGATCTCGTACGGTACAACGCCTTCGAGATAGGTCTCGAGCGGCACCAGGTTGATGAGGTCGACGCTGCTGTTGTCCCCGGGACGCGCCAGCACACGGCCAGAGTACCACACCCCGCCCACCGAGAGCGGCGCGGCTCCCGCGTCGATCACGACTGCGCCCGGCGAATCCGCGCTCTCACCGCTGGCCGCCAGGCGCACCTGCAGGCCGCGCGTGGTCCGCGTGATGGAAACCGTCCCGCCGCGGGTGCTGTTGAGCAGGCTATTGCCGTTGGGGCCCGTGATCTTCACCGCGCCGGTGCTGGCCACGGTGGCGGAGCCGCTACTCGATAGCACCAACACGCGAATATTTGGCTCGCTGCCGCTCGGGCGCGCGGCTGAACCGCCGGCCGCCGTTGACGGAGCAGGAGTGCCGCTCGCACAGCCGGCGATGAGCAGAAGCATTGCGATGATACCAACTGGCCGGCGCATGTTATCCCCTTGCGATGGTGCCCAGCACCAGTGCGCGCGACGCACCGGTCACGGATCGAATCACGTTGGGGCGGCCGAGCAATGCCTCCCGGGCGAGAAACGCAAAGTCGACCGCCTCCTTGGCTTCGGCGGGAATGCCGAGCGCGTCAATGGGCGCCAGTGCGACCCCGTCCAACTCGCGCTCCAGCCCCAGCATGATGGCGCGGTTGCGTGCGCCGCCACCCGTCACGAATATCTCGTCCACTCCGCCTTCGGGCAAAAAGCGCGTGAGCGCGTCCACGATTCCAAACACGGTGAGCCGCACGGCGGTGGCCAGCGTGTCTTCGCGCGAAAGGCCGCGCGCTTCGGCTTCGCGCTGGAGCGTCCACGCGAAGGCGGGCCCGAATTCGCGATGCCCCGCCGAGCGCGGCGGCGCGGCATGAAAGAACGGATGCCGCACCAGGGCCGCCAGAATCTCTTCCGACGGCGTTCCGGCCAGCGCGCGCACGCCGTCCTCGTCGTAGTCGCCGTCACCGGGAAAGAGCACGCGATAGAGTGCGTCGCTCACCATGTTCCCCGGCCCGGCGTCGAAGGCAATCACGTCATCGACGGCGCCGCTGCGCGGCAGGTACGTGAGATTCGCAATGCCGCCGATGTTGAGAATGACGCGCCCGGTGTTCTCACCACGGCGCAGCATGTAATCGCAATACGGGACCAGCGGCGCGCCCTGCCCGCCGATGGCCACGTCGCCGGAGCGAAAATCGCCCACGGTGGTAATGCCGGTGAGCGCCGCAATCATGGCCGGAGGCCCGAGCTGCAGCGTTCCCGCCACCGGGGCCCCGCTTCCCGGCGGCACATGCGCCACCGTCTGGCCGTGCGAGCCGATGAAGTCGACGGCGTGGGTGTCGACCTTTGCACTCCGGCACGCCGCGAAGTACGCGTTGGCAAACGCGACCGCGACACTGGAGTGCATCATCGCCACGTCTTCCGCCGTCATCTGCGCGCCCGAGGCCAGGTCGGCCAGCGCATCGCGTAGCTCCTGCGGATACGGGTTCGACACAAAGCCGCGCAGCTCCACGCGCGGATGCAGCGGATCGAGATTCATGTGCACGATGGCCGCGTCGACACCGTCCATCGACGTGCCCGACATGAGCCCCACCGCGAGCGCGTTGCTCTTCCCCGCCAGCGACGGCCACACGTTCGCACTCATCGGGTCATCCCCGTGGTGAGACCGCCAATGATGCGGCGCTGGAAAATCAGGAACGCCAGCACCACCGGAAGCGCCGAGAGCACCGCGCCGGCCATCAAATGGCCCCAGTCGATGCTGTAGGCCCCCTGCGAGAGGAGCGCCAGCCCCACCGGCAGTGTGCGCATCGACGTGCTGTTGGTCAGAATGAACGGGAACAGAAACGAGTTCCAGTTGGTGAGCGTGGTGTGAATCGCCACCACGGCCAGCACCGGAGTGAGCATCGGAAACACGACGCGGAACAGGATGAACATCTCGCCCGCGCCGTCGATGCGCGCGGCTTCTTCGCAGTCGGTCGGAATGCCGAGCAGGTACTGCCGGATCAGGAAGATGTTGAAGGGATCGACCAGGAACGGAAGCGTGAGCGCCCAGTAACTGTCGATGAGGCCCATGCGCTGCATCTCGATGTAGAGCGGCACCAGGATCACCTGTTTGGGCAGCATGATGGTGGACAGCACCAGAAAGAAGAGCAGCTTCGCGCCGCGGATGCGGTAGCGCGCGAACGCATATGCGGCCATGGTGCAGAACACGATGTTCCCCGTCACCACGATGGCGGCGACCACCAGGCTGTTCACGAAGTAGCGCGTGAACGGGCCCGAGCTCCACACATCGGCGTAATAGCGGAGATTGAGGCCGTCGGGCGTGCGCAGCGATACCGCGATCATCCACGCCAGCGGATACGCCATGAGCAGAATGGCCGCCACCAGCACGAGCCAGCGCAGAAAGCGCGTCATGCCGGCACCCCGCGCGTCTGGACCGGGGTCTGGGAGCGCATGCGCCGGAGCGCCAACACCGAGAACAGGCCGGAAAGAATGAACACCGCGTACGCGATCACACTCGCATAGCCGTAATCGAGACGGCGGAAGGCGGTGTCGTAAAGCATGGTCACGAGGGTGTTGGTCGAGCCGAGCGGGCCGCCCTGCGTCATGAGCAACACTTCGACGAACACCTGGAAGGAGCGGATGGTGTTGATCACCAGCACGAAACCGATGGCCGGCTTCAGCATCGGAAACGTCACGTGACGAAACGTCGCCCAGTGCCCGGCGCCCTCGAGCGACGCCGCTTCGTAGAGTGATTCCGGAATCGAGGTGAAGGCCGCGTACAGGACCAGCGCGTAATAGCCCACGGCCGCCCACACGTCCATCGCCATGATGGCGGGAAGCGCGGTGGACGGATCGGTGAGCCAGCCGTGCGTGGGAAGCCCGGCGGCGCGCAGCGCCTCGTTGAGGGCGCCCCCCGGCGCGTAGAAAAGCTTGAACAGGAGCGCGATCACCACCACGGAAAGAATCGACGGCAGAAACATCGCCGCCTTGAGCACATCCTTGATGGGAAGCGGCGCGTGCAGGAGCCACGCCAGCGCGAGCGCAAGCGTCGTGGTCACCGGCACCGTGCCGATCACGAAGAAGAGCGTGTTGCGCAGCGCCCCGTGAAAGTCGGCATCGCCGACGAGGCGCGTAATATTGCCGAGCCCCACGAACGTGGTGTGCGACACGTTCAGCGGGTTGTAATTGAGGAAGCCCAGCACGAAGGAGAACAGGAACGGAAACACGAAGAACGCGCCGTACACCAGCGCCCATGGAAGCAGCAGCCACACGATGGGCGAAACACGACGACGGCGGCTCAAGGAAACCTACTTCTGGTTGAATTTCGCGGCGATGGTCGTGATGTCTTTGGCGGCGTCATCGAGACACCAGCGCGGCGCACGGCGGCCGTACATCGCTTCTTCCACGGCGTGGTCCATGACGTCTTCCATCTCGATCCAGCCCGGGTGCGCCGGCGGCGTGCGGCTGGTCAGCGACTGCTCGACGAACACCTTGATGTGCGGATCATTGGTGAAGGTCGTATCACTCATGGCCTCGCGCGACGCCGGAAACACGCTGCCCGCGGCGATCGAGACCGCCCGGGCCTGCGGGTACGCCTGGAGAAAGCGCGCCAGCTTGACGGCCGCGTCGCGCTGCGCGGAGCCCTTGAACACGACCAGCATCTCGGCGCCGGCAAAGCCAACGTGCTCGCCATGGTCCACGGCGGGCCTGGGAACCAGCGCACAACCGTAGTCCAGTTTGGGCGCCTCGATCTTGTAGTTCTTCACATTCCACGCGCCGGAGATCTGCATCCCCAGCTTTCCCGTCTTGAAGTACTGGTCGAGCACCTCCTGCTTTTCCTGCAGCGAGTAGGGCGCGAGCTTCAGATAGAACTCGAGCGCGTCGAGCACCGGCTGGCTGTTGACGGTGACGTTCCAGTTCGCGTCGAACACGTCGCCGCCATTCCCCCACGCGAACGGCATGAACTTCTTGAAGAGGACGTACTTCTCGCCGATGTTCTGGCCGAACCCGTACACGCCGTTCCCCAGCGCGCTGATCTTCTTCGACGCGTCGAGCAGGTCATTCCACGTGTCGGGCGGATGATCCGGATCGAGGCCGGCCTTCTTGAACAGCTCGCGATTGATGAAGAGCACGCGCGAGCCCTGCACCCACGGCAGCCCGTAGACGTGATCCTTGTAGAACGCACTGTCCCACATGAGGAAGCTGTCGCGCTCGGCCTGGTACACGGGTGTGAGGTCTTCCAGGACGCCTTCGTAGCTGAAGCGCGGAAGCCACGTCGAACCGAGCTCGCACACGTCGGGCTGGGTCCCGGATGCGAGCGCGGCCTGGATCTTCTCGAGGCCGGTGGCCCACGTGAGCTGTTCGACTTCCACGTGCACGCCGGGATTCTGCTTTTCGAATTCGGCAATGATCGGCGTGACCACCGCCATGTCCCAGAACTGCCAGAAGTGAATGGTAGTGCCCTCTGTCGTGGATTTCTTTCCGCACGAGGCGGTGATGACGTACAGGCCCGCCATCACCAGGACAAACCAGGGCGACCGGCGTCTCATCGTTTTTCTCCCAGCGCCCGCGCGAGAAATCCCCCGGCGTCGTCGAGGCGCTTTTCCGCGCCCGCGGCATCGAGCTGCAACCGCTCCATCACAACCGCCACTTTCACGCGCCGTCCGGATGCGTCGTACACGCGCGCGGCATCGGCGTAGCCCAGCCCCGTCAGCATCATGACGATCCCCTTCGCGCGCTCGATCAGCTTTTCGCTGTTGGGCCGCACATCGACCATCAGGTTTTCGTACACCTTGCCCAGCTTCACCATGCTGGCGGTGGTGATCATGTTGAGCACCATTTTCTGCGCGGTGCCGGCCTTGAGGCGCGTCGAGCCGGTGATCGCCTCCGGCCCCACCACCACCGTGATCACGGCGTCGCAACCGGGGTCCGGGCCCTCGTTGCAGCGCAGGAACACCGTGCGTGCGCCGCGCTCTTTCGCCGCGCGCAGGGCCCCCAGCACGTAGGGGGTCCGGCGGCTGGCCGCGATCCCCACCAGCACGTCGCCGGCGCGCACGCCGTGCGCTTCCACATCCTCGGCGCCCGCGCTCTCGTGATCCTCGACGCCTTCACGCGAGCGAAACACCGTGTCGCGGCCACCGGCGATCATGCCCTGCACCAGTTCCGGCTCGACCCCGAACGTGGGGGGACACTCCGCCGCATCCAGGATGCCGAGCCGCCCGCTCGTGCCCGCGCCGGCGTAGAAAAGCTTCCCGCCGGCGCCAAAGGCCGCCGTCACCAGCTCCACCGCCCTCCCGATGTCGGGAATGGCGCGCCGCACCGCGGCCGCCACCGTCTGATCCTCGTCGTTCATGAGCTCGAGGATGCGGGTGGTGTCCGCCAGGTCGATGGCGTGCGTGCGCGGATTGCGGCTCTCGGTGGTGAGCGCGCGCAGTTGTTCGAAAAGAGGATTTTCCGCCATGAGTGGGCGCGTTTCCATGCGCGGGGCGGAGTCTATCAGAGGCCGAAAAAAACCCCCAACAGGGATTTCTCCCCGCCGGGGGCTCACATTCGCCCGATTTGTCGCGTAACCACTACTCGATCTTGTTGGTCGACCCGCGTACGGTGGCATTGCCGCTGCGCTGGTGCACGTTGATCACGTAGAGGTACACGCCGTTGGCGAGCGTGCCGCCGGAGGCGTCGCGCCCGTCCCAGAAGACCGTGTTCTGCCCGGGCGGCCGCGCCCCCGGGGGAATATCGAGACGGCGCACCTTCTTGCCGCTCACCGTGTAAATGTCGATCGAGCCGTTCTCGATCTCCACATCGTTGGTGTAGAGGAAGCGCGTGCCGTCGGCCGCAAACGGATTGGGATAGTTGATCACGTTGCGCAGCCCCGCCTCGTCGCTGACCACGAGCTGGTAGTTGAACTGGATCCCCTGCGCATCGATGAGCATGTGATGCTTGCCGGCAGCGAGCTTCTTCCTGAAGGTGACGATCCAGGAGAGCGAGTCCGCGGCGCTGGGGTGTGCGTACTGCGCATCGGTCACCGCGACATTGTCGATCGACACCGCGATCGCCGACGAGGGAATGAACACCGGTGTCTTCAAATCGACGCGATAGTCGCCGTCGGACGGCACCGACGCGCCGCTCTGGATGGTCCTCCCGTCGACAGACACCACAACGCTCGACTCCACCTTGAGCGTGAACTGCGCCACCATGTGGTACTGGCCCGCGATGGTGTCCGGCGACTGGTATGCGCCGAGGACGATGTCGTACGTGCGCGGGATCAGCACGTGGTGGAAGCTCACGCGGTACTGGCGCGCGTAGGGCAGCGTGGGATCGCTGAGACGCACGACCTTGAGCGAGTCGCTCTCGTCCTTGCCGTCGATGGTGAGCGAGAACTTGTGAATGGCGTTTTCGTCGGTCACGGTGGCGGCAACCGAGATGGTGTCGCGCTCGCCACCGTTGCCTCCACCGCCGACCACGTCGCCGTTCTGCACCGGATGGCCGTTCACCGTGACGTTGAACGCGGGCGGCCCCGCGTCGATGCGCAGCATCGGATCGCCGAGGATGTGATAACGCTCGACCGGAGCGGCCTGTCCGCTCATGGCCATCTGGGCTTCGGTGAGGAACATGAGCTGGCCCAGCTTCCATTCCGCCTGCGTCTGCGCCGTCATGGTGTCGAACGGAGCGGAATAGAACCACACCGAGGCGAGCGTGTTCATATACGCGTTGTTGGCGTCGAGGTATTCGAAGCCGGCGCTCCCGTACGTCCCCACTGCGCCGCGCTCGTCCTGGAAGAGCAACTGCTCGGCGAAGCAATCACCGTTGGGTTGGTTGTAGACCTCCACCTCCTGCGATTGCTCGCGGTTGGTCGCGTAGTCGCTGAAGTGGCATCCCATGGCGAAAATGAGCCACGGCTTGAAACGGTTCTGGACACGCAGGTAATCGCGCCCGGTCCCGTTCAGGACCGACCCCGGCTCACCCGAGAACAGGCGTTCGTGGGTGACCACGTAGCGGTTCATGTGCGCCTGAATGGTCACCAGCGTCGCACCCTGGTTGAGCTCGTTCAGGAACTTCTCGGTGACGTTCTGGCGCACGTACGTGATCGCCGGAAACTTGTTCACGCACGGCGGATTGTTGGGCGGCTTGTAGGGCGGGTAGAACAAGTCGGTGTACTGCCGCAGGAAGAACCGGACCACGTTATATCCGGCCGGCAGCGAGTTCTCGATGATTTCAGAGGCCTGCTCCTGCCCATTTTCGAAGTTGTCCTCGAAGTTATAACAGTACTGGCCACCGCCGAACGTGGACTGCCCTTCGCTCCATCCGTCATCCGCCACCATGATCATGCGTTTGCGCCAGAAATCGGACGCGGTGGGCGCTTCGAACAGGTACACCTTGTCGAGCACCGTCTGCAGCTCGGCCGGGTCGCCAACCGGGATACGGCCCACGATCATGTCGGGAATCTCGTCGACGCCGCCGCCCGGGCCGGGGAATTTCACGAAGCGCTTGTCCGTGGTCACCACTTCGTCGAGCTGCAGGACGGATACGTTCTCGAGCCGCGTGAAGGTCGGAACAAAATCGGGTCCCGAATCGGCATGGATATGCTTGTGGTCTTCGCTCGCGTCACCCACGAGCACCAGCGCTCCCGCGTTACCGTGCTCGAAGAAATGCCGGGCGAACCGGTACACCGCGCGCGCGTGCGGCACGCCGCCGTTGAACTCGTCGAAGACATCGTCGACGTCGACGAGCAGCACACGGTACCCCTGCGCGCGCCGGTACGACGCCCACTGCCGCATGCCGGCCAGAAAATCATGGTGCGACACCACCAGCACGTCGACGCCGCTCTCGGCCGCGCTGCCGATGATGCTGCTGGGTGTATCCGCCACGATATCGTTGGCGTTCACGTCCACCATGCGCGCATCCGGAATGAGCATGTACTGGTGGCGCGTTGCGTAGTTGCGGCGGAAGGAAAGTGCCGTGCCGCCGGTGACGGGCTGGAAGTGCCCGGCGCCCAGCACCATTCGCTCGGGCTGATCGGCGTTGGTGATGTCGAAGAGCTCGAGTCCGTTGACCGACGTGATGCCGGTCACGGTGATGGTGGTGTCCCCCGCCAGCGACGCCGAGTTGAAGCGCAGCGTGTTGCCGCGCGCGCGGAAGAGTGAGTTGTAGCTCACCTCGACGAAATTCAGTTGCACCTGCACGTACGAGCGCGACTGATCGGGACGATCGAAGCGGAACTTGTTGATGCCCAGGTCGAGATCCGCATCCTGGATATTCGCCGTGAAGGTGCGTCGCAGCTTGGCCGGCACCGGGTAGGTCGGGTTGAGAACCGTCTCACCCTTCGAATTGGCCAGCGCGATGCGGACGCTGCGCGGCGAGTCGTAGGTCTGGCCGTCGAGCTCGGCGGAAAGCGCGAGCGTGGTGCCGGGCTTGATGTTTCCGACCGTGAACGGCATGTCCACCGCGGAGGTTTCGTTCCCGAAGTTGTAATAGTAGACGTCCTCCGGCCCGGGGAGACCGGGCGGTGTGCCGTCGCGGAAGAAGTTGTCGGTCTCGAAATGGTCCTGTGCCGTGAACGTGGCGGACGTGGTGTCGTCGGTCACAAAGCCCGTGCCGGGTGTGCTCTGCGCCATGCGCGTGCCGCTGGACGGCTCGAGCCAGTAGACGTTGTAGGTCGAATACTGCTCCGTGGTGTCGCCCTGCGCGGCGTCATCGCGCAGACGGCGGGCGTAGAAGACGACGTCGTCATTGCCGTCGAAGACACCGGGCGTCCCCGACGGATCCTCGTTCACTTCACACGCAATCTCCGTCTCACCCGCGGCAAATGTGGTCTCGTTGTAGTTGCGACGGAAGACGCGCAGGTTGGCCACCGGCTGCCCCGCGGGAAATCCCGCGGCAATGGCGCGCGCGGCGCGCACCGTATGCATGCCGGTCTGGTAGACGTGTATCTTCACCGCGCCGGGAACCACGCGCGCGGCGCCCAGGGTCTGATTGAGCGCGGGGGCGGGACGGACGCGCCAGGCTTTCGATTGCGATGCATTGACGAGCAGCCTCGCGTAGGTGTCGTTCCAATCCTTGCGTTCATCCGCGGCCACGAAACCTTCCGTGCCGTTACCCCGCGGGGCTCCCGCGAAGCGCACTTCGATTTCGATCACCTTTGCCACCGACAAGGTCTGCGATTTCGGGTCGTACGCGATGGGGTTCACGCGCACCGGCAGCGCGCGCTGATGGCGGACGTACACAACGGGGTCCGCGATGACGAGCTCGGGGTCGCGGTAGGCGTTGAATATCTCTTCATTCCACTCCACGCGTTCGGAGATGTCCGGGCCGAGCTCTTCGTCGCGGATGCCGATGGGCCGCGCCACGGGCTCGAGGCGGTGCGTTCCCAGCGGCGTGGTGGTGATGAGGCGGTAGGACAGCGAATACGTGCCCTCGGGAGGCAGACCGACGAGGAAGCTGTGCGTGAGCGTGGGTGGTGCGCCGGGGCTGCCCGTGCGGATATAGCCATCGATCTCCACGCGCTCGGCGCCCTGCAACGCGCCGCTCGGGCTGAGTCGCGCATCGGGCACGTTGACGCGAAAAACCACGGTGTTCTGATCCTGTCGCAGAACCGTGGCAGGCCGGAATGGAGCCGCTGCACGCCCCGGTGCCGGGAAAGCCGCGACCACGAGGACAAGCCCCAGCACGGCCCGCAAGCGACGGCCGGCGGATACCAGAATGAATGCGGTATCAGTCAATGGAGATGACAAAAGGGGTGGCGAAATACGTCCGGAACAGGGGCAGATTGAATTCTAACCAGCCGCGTAACCCGGTGTCAAGCGGGGCCTGAGAGGAGCGGGCGAAGCCCGCGACAGAAATACCAATAGAAACGACGCGGCCCCCGCCGAGGCGGAGGCCGACGTCGATTAAATTCTCATCGCCGCGCGGAGGCTTGCCGAGGCGCGGCAAGTACCAATTACCGGTACAGCGCCTTCACCTTGCCCCACGAGGTGGGCTCGGTGGCAATGTCGCACTGGCAGGTGCCGTCCGGATTCATGATTCCCTGACCTGTCTTGAGATGGAACTCAGTGAACCCGCAGTCGGTCGCGGTCACATCGGCATGGCCGTCGGGAGCCACGAAGCTGACGTAGCTGCATGCCGCAACCGCACCCGTGACGCTGAACAGCAGGTATCCGATGCTCGTCGTCGTCGTGATGCAGCCGCCGTATCCCACCGACAGGTCCGACTGGGCAGTGCCAATCGCCGAGAACGGCGTGCCCACGAACGTGGCCAGGATCACACCGGACGCCGGGAAGGTGGCCTTGAAACGGACACCGGTGGCGCCGCCGCCATCCGAGAACTTGTGAACGAGATACACATTGAGAGTTCCCGATCCCGGCACCGTGATGTTGCAGTTAGAGCCCGTATCATCTGCATAGGCACTGAGATCGCCGACCTTCTGCGCGTAAGCCGGCGCAGAAAGGGCGAGCAGGCTAACCATGATTAGCGCAAAACGCTTCATATCGACCGCTCCTTCTTGAGTACCGTTTAGAACGAACACCGAGCGCCCGGTCGCTCCTCTACACCCGGGACCGGATGTACACTGACATCGTGCCGAACGGTCCCCCAGACGGCGCGAATATTCGGGGCAAGTGGTGTCCCTGTCAAGATTTTTCCACCCTTACGCATCGCAACCACTGTGCCGTCTCAGGCGGTCGCCATATGACCGCCTGCACGCATGAGATAGCAATAATATAGCATTGCGGCCATTGGCATATTGCAATGAATTCATCCACTGCAAGCATTCATCCGCCAAAAAAAAGCGCCCGAAGCCGAAGGGCTCCGGGCGCTTCCGGAAGATAACTTCCGATCAACTAGAGGCTGACAGGCCTAGCGATAGAGCGCCTTGACCGAGCCCCAGGTCGTCGGCTCCGTGGCATTCGGATCCGTGCACGCCGTGCTGCCCGACGCGCCGATCGTGAACGTGCCACCGGTGCAGTCCTTCTGGGTGAATCCGCAGTCCGTGAACACAACGGACGTCTGCAGATCAGCCGCGACAACCGCACCCGCGCCCGGAGCGAGGCTGGCAACGATGCTGCCAACCACGATCGCGCCCGAGTTCTGGCAGCCGCCGTAGCCCACCGACATATCCGACGTCAGGACGCCCAGGGCGCTGAAGGCGCCCGACGGCGTGAACGCGAACACGCTCGAGCCGGCCGGGAAGTTGACCTTGAAGCGGACGCCCGTCGCACCGACCGAGAACTTATGGATGATAAATCCATACGTTCCGCTGTCGAAGCCCGGCGCCAGCAAACACGACGTGCCGGCCTGGTCGTTGTACATGCCGACATGATCGGCCATCGCAACACTCGAAATCATGAGGACTGCCACCATGAGTAACAGAACCTTTTTCATAGCTGCTCCTTACTAGAGTAGTAGAGGTTCAAATCAAAACCACAGGCTGGATGAACCGCTGTTCGCGATTGTGGATGAACCGAAAACTTCCGGCCCATCCAGCCCCCACAGTCACGCTTTTAGCGATACAGGGCCTTTACCTGACCCCACGTTGTCGGCTCGGTTGCAATAACACCCGGGCAGATCAACGAAGTCATACCGACACCAGGGAACTCCACAAAGTCTTCTTTGCGGACCGCTGTCGGAACCGGTTTGCCGGGACCACTACCGCCCACGACGATCGACTGGGGATTCCCAGGACCGGCGCAGTCGCAGTTGCCCCAGATGACCAACGGCCAAAGCACTTCGACCGGCGCGAACCCGTTAAAGGCGCAGCAATTCGCAGCAGCGATTGCGATGCCTGTCGGGGACTGACCGATCGAGACCTGGGTCGTGGGATCCGGGAGCTGGTCGCCAACCCACACGA
>Ga0075425_100006995_pt1 | contig 11885 bp, 9 predicted proteins | sample SoiMethybrSBSTD4_FD_75300 | JGI IMG/M metagenome (GOLD analysis project Ga0075425, IMG submission 75300) | Bulk soil microbial communities from a Populus tree surrounding site in Tennessee, USA - Soil MetaG P. TD hybrid SBSTD4 | ecosystem: Environmental > Terrestrial > Soil > Tree plantation...
TCCGGCCCCGGCCTTCGCCCTGGGTGCTCTTCCGCTCCATCCAGGCATCAAGGATGGTTTTCTTAAACTTCCAGCGGTTCCCCAGCTTGAAAGCGGGAATTCTTTCTTCGTACACGTACTTGTAAAGCGTGTCTGCGCTCACTCCCAGGTACCGTGAAGCCTGGCGAATATTCATGACCTCAGGGGCGTCAGCCATGTGGTTTTGAACTTCGTTCACAGCAGTGCCCTCCTGCTTCGCCTACACTCCGGCGAAGCCGGCCAACAACGGACAAGAGGAAACGCCCTCTTGTTGAACTTTGGGGGGAGTTGTTTCGTGTGTTGCTGCGTCTATTTCAACCGCTACGCCAGAAGTGTCAAGGTTACTGTTCGGGTTTTACCCGGCCAGGTGCCGGTTTCGCCGGAAAATGCGGGAGTTAGAACTTCCATTAAGCTACCCTGTATAGAGGTTCGATTAATCGAGACCACAATAGCTTGCGGTATTTACAGATGGGGTTCAGAATCGCGCCTAAAACGTCATTACCGAGGTGATGGTCCCTCGGTGTACCTGCGGCACGATGCGCGCCGTGCCGAATGTACAGCGCTGGTTCGGCCGATAGCACAAACGTGCCATGGGGCTAGCGTGCCTCCCGGACCGTGTTGCTGGCGGGAGGCTGCTAGCCCGCAGCGGGTTCAAGCCGCTTTGCGATGACTCTGGCGGGTTCTGGCCGCCTTGCGGGCCGCCACTCTCAAGCCGCTCCGGCCCTTGGTGCGAACCGCCTTGCGGGCGGCCTGACGCCGCGAGCTACGGCCGCGGGTTCGTGCCGCGCGGCGCGCCTGACTGGCCAGGGCTGGTCGCGAGGCTGACTTGCGTCCCTCGCGCTTGAGCGCCCGCGACACTGCACGCGAGCGCCGCGGCGAGGGCTTGCGGCGGCGGGACGTTCTGCCTTTGCCCAAATCGCGCTGCGCCTGCTTCCTGGTGCGCGCGCTGCTTTTGCCGCGACGAGGAGCGGCGAGCTTTACCCCGGAGCGGCGAGCCTTGGAGAGCCCGATGGCGATCGCCTGCTGCGGCGAGCGGGCTCCGTGCTTGCCCTCCCGGATGTGGTGCATCTCTTCCCGCACAAATTCGCCTGCCTGCGTGCTGGGCGCCTTGCCCTCGCGTTCGTCTTCGCGAGCCCGTTCTATGGTTTCCTTCTCCGGCACAAGCCACCTCCCGTGGAATTCATCGGTTATCCGCCTGCTTAGTGGATGCGCTTGCATCGGCCGGAGATGACAGCGCTGCTGGGAGCCGTGCAGCTGTGGTGCAACTGGCAGCCTTCTTCTTCTTGTAGCGGCTTCTTGTAGCGGCGCCAGAAGTAGAAGCCCAGCATGGCAATGCCGGCCATCATGGCCCGATCGGCCTGCGCGCGACCAGCGCTTTCAGTTCGATGCCGAAGTCAAGCCAAGGGCGGGGCTGGAGAAACCTGTGCCCCAGCCCAGAGCTGCAGCTGGCCAGGAGATCAGGCCGAGGCCTAGGATGATAGCTCTTCCAGCAGCACGCCGTTGCTGCGCGGCCCCAGCGCCAGAATCACCACGGCGACCACTACCATGGCTGCTGCCAGCAGGGCAAAAACTGTTCCGACGCCGTGAACCAGCAAGGCGCCTATCAGCAGCGAAGTGAAGGCCGCGCTTAAGCGGCTCCAGCTATAGGTAAAGCCCACGCCGGTAGCCCGGATGCGGGTGGGATATAGCTCGCTCTGGTAAGCATGAAAATTGGCGGAGAAGCAGTTGTTGCACAGCGTGACCAGGGCGCCGCTGAGCACGATGAGAGCCGGCTGCCTCCAGAACGCAAATCCCAAACCGAATAACCCAATCAGCAGCGCGGTCACAGCAATGGTCCATTTGCGCTCCAGACGGTCGGAGGTGAAAGTGGCCAGCAGCGGTCCCAGGGGCGCCACCAGGGCAATCAACAACGTGTAATCCAGCGAAGACAGCAACGGCATGCCGCGCCGCAGCAGGTAGGTGGGCGCCCAGTTGGAGAAACCGTAGAAACCGACGGTCTGCAGCGCCTGAAAGATAATGAGCATGGCGGTACGCTTTGCGTAAGGTGGTCGCCACAGCTCGGCCAGGGCACTCAGCACCGACAAACGCTCGGAGCTTGACTGCAAAGCCGGCGCTACGGTGCGAGCCACAGGCACTACCGCGGCGCCGCGCGACTCCGCTTCCAGTTCGGCCAGAATCCTCTCTGCTTCCCCAGCGCGGCCACGTTCTGCCAGCCAGCGCGGTGATTCCGGCAGCCGCAGCCGAAAATACCAGGCCAGCAATGCCCCGGTACTGCCGATCACCATCACCCAACGCCAGCCGTCCAGCAGGAAATGCGTGGGAATCAGCACCCGCGAGAACACCGCCGCTGCTGGGACGGAAGTGAATCCCACCACCTGGGTGATGGCCACAAAACGCCCGCGTACACGGCTGGGAACCAGTTCGGTCACATAGGTGTCAATCACCACGATTTCAGCCCCAATGCCCACGCCTGCCAGAAAGCGCAGGAGAATCAGCCACTCCGCCGTGGGCGCCAGCGCTCCCGCCAGGGTAAACACGGAGTACATCAGCAGCATGATCAAAAACGCGCTGCGCCGGCCTATGTGATCGCTGGCCAGACCGAAAAGAACCGTTCCCAGAAACATGCCCAGGAATCCCGCTGCCACCAGCAGGCTGAATTGGTGCAGGGTGAGGAAGTGCGAGGTCTGCAACGCCGCTCCCAGGTAGGCGACCATGAACAGGTCATAAAGATCGAACCAGCCCCCCAGCGAAACCAGGGTGATGAAGCGGCGATGAAAGCGCCCGACCGGCAGGCGTTCCAGGCGTGCAGCTACCGATAAATACTCGCGCGTGGTGGCGGGACCGGCCCTTGCCATGGCGCCTAGCTTACCGCGTCCGTCGGCAAACACCCCGATTCCCGGCGGCGGAGGTCGCCTCAGTGCACGATGTCCCGTGCCGGGCTCGGCGTCTCGACTGCGCCGGCCGCCGCGCCTGAGGCCTTCAGCCCGATTCCATAGCGCTTCAGCTTGCGATAGAGCGTGGCCCGGCTGATGCCCAGCAGCTGCCCGGCCAGCGTCTTGTCTCCGTTTACCTGCTCAAACACGCGCTCGATGGTGACGCGTTCGATGTCTTCCAGATCGGTTGAATCACTCGGAGGAGCAAACCCCCGGGCCAGGCAATCGCCGGAAGCGGAGAGCGACTGGATACCCGGCGGCAGGTCGCCAACGTCAATCATTTGCTGGTCGCCCAGTGCCACCGCCCGCTCAATGCAGTTTTCCAGTTCGCGCACGTTGCCCGGCCAGTCGTAGGCGCGCAAGCACTTCATGGCCGCGGTGGTGATCTTGATGGGCTGGGTGGGCGCGTAGCGGCTCAGGAACCACTGCGCCAGGTCGGGTATGTCGCTGCGCCGGTCGCGCAGAGGGGCCAGGTGCACCGTCACCACGTTGAGCCGGAAATACAGGTCCTTGCGGAAGGTGCCCGCCTTGTATGCCGCTTCCAGATCGCGATTGGTGGCCGCCATCACCCGCACGTCCACCTTCCTTTTGTGGTTGCTGCCCACCGGCCGCACTTCTTTTTCCTGCAGCACGCGCAGCAACTTGGCCTGCATCTCCAGCGGCAACTCGCCCACCTCGTCGAGGAAAATCGTGCCTCCATCTGCCGCCTGGAACAGGCCTTCCTTGGAGCGCAGCGCCCCGGTGAACGCGCCCTTCTCATATCCGAACAGTTCGCTTTCGATCAGGGTGGGCACCAGCGAACCGCAGTCCACGGCTACAAAGGGCTTCTTGGCCAGCGCGCCGCGAAAGTGAATGGCGCGCGCCACCAGTTCCTTGCCCGTGCCGCTCTCGCCGCTGATCAGCACCGGCGTGCGCGTGTCCTTCAGCCGGTCAATCAGCACCAGCACGTCATGAATTTCCTTGGACGCGCCCACAATCCCGCCCATCTCCGTGCTCACGCGCTCGCGCAGGGCGCGGTTCTCCAGCACCAGGCGCACCTTCTGCGCCATGCGCTGCAGGATGAGTTTCATCTCCTCCAGGCGGAAGGGCTTGGTGATGTAATCGTAGGCCCCCAGCTTCATCGCCTGCACCGCGTTGTCAATGGAGCCGTAACCGGTGATGATGGCCACCTCCGTGCGCGGCGACTGCTTCTTCACCGTCTCCAGGAATTCCAGCCCGGACATCTGCGCCATGCGCAGGTCCACCAGGATCAGGTCAGGCGCCTCGGTTTCCAGGCGGGCCAGCGCGTCTTCCGCGTTTTCTGACTCGCCGCAGGAAAAGCCCAGCGATTCTCCGATCTTCACGCAGAGCTTGCGAATGCTCTGCTCGTCATCCACGATCAGCAGGCGAATGCGTCCATCTTCACTCATGGGGCCTTCCCTATGGTTTTTTCCACCACTTCCAGCAGTTGTTGCACGCGAAACGGCTTTTCCACGCAGGGCGCTCCGGTCTTCTGCAGCGTAGCCACGGTCTCCTCGTTGGCGATGTCGCCGGTAATGAATACCAGGCGCGAGGCCAGTTCGGGGCGGTTGCCGGCAATCCAGGCGTGCACATCCGCTCCGTCCACCCCGCCCGGCGTGCGCATGTCGGAAACTACGCCGGAAAACGAACCGTCGGCCAGCAGGCGCAGGGCCTCGGCTCCCGAATTGACGGCCACCACCGGATAGCCGCTGCGCTCCAGCGCGGCGCGCACATAAGCCATTACCGAGGGCTCATCTTCAATGAGCAGCAGCGGCAGATTGGCGCTATTCACACAAGCATTGGTCATGATTCCATTGCTCCTGCGGCAAGGGCGGCATCCGCCATGTCGGCTGAAAGAGGCAGGCGCACGAGAAAGGTCGCGCCCTCCTGGCCCGCGTTGTTGTAGCAAACAATTTCGCCTCCGTGCTCGCGTACGATGCCGTAACAGATGCTCAGTCCCAGTCCGGTTCCCTTGCCCACTTCCTTGGTAGTGAAGAACGGATCGAAGATGCGCTCGGAGTTGCGGATGCCGTTGCCGTTATCGCGGAACAGCACCTGCACCCAGCCGCCGGACACTGATGTCTCAATTTCAATACGAGCCGGCCGCCCGCTCTCGCGCACCGCATCGTAGGCGTTGTTCAGGATGTTCAGAAACACCTGCTGCAGCTGGTGCGAATCTCCCACCACTTCGGGCAGAGGATCGCTAAACCCTTCGCTGACCTCCACTCCATGGCTGGCGAAGTCGTAGGCGCGGAGCTGCAGGGTCCGCCGCAAAATAGAGTTCACCTGCACCGGCTTGCGCTGCGGCGGCATCTGGCGCGCGAAGCTGAGCAGGTTCTGCACAATCTGCTTGGTGCGCTGCGCCTCCTGCAGGATCACGCGCAGGTCTTTGCGCGCCGATTCCGGCAACTCGGGGTTCTCCATCAGCAGGTCGGCAAATCCCAGGATAGCGGTGAGCGGGTTGTTCACCTCGTGGGCCACGCCTGACACCAACTGGCCCACCGCTGCCATCTTCTCCGTATGCATCAGCTTGGAGTGCATCAGCGCGACATCGGAGATGTCGGTCATCACCACCACGATGCTGGTCACATCGCCCTGCTCGTCGCGCATCGGGCTCAGGTTCACCGAAAACTGCCCGGCGCGTCCGTCGGCGCGGGTGATGGGAAGCTCCAGGTTGTCCACCTGCTGCCCGGCCAGCGTCGCTTCCAGAGCCGCTTCCAGGGCGGCGCGCCGCGCCGGCATCACCATCTCCGCCAGCGGCTGTCCCAGCCATTGCTGCGGATTGTAGGCGCCGCTTTCGTACCAGCGCCGGTTGGCGTAGGTCACCTGCCCCGCCGTATCGGTCACCAGGATGATGCTTTGCGTGTTGTTCAGGATCTTGTTGTTAAAGTCGCGCTCGCGCTGCAGCTCCGCCTGCGAATTCTTCAGCTCGGTTATGTCCAGGATCAGGCCGCGGAACTGCGTCACCTGACCCTTGGCGTCGCGTACCGCAAAAGCGTTCTGCAGAGTTTGAATGGGAGCTCCGTCTTTCCGCCGCAGCGTCTCTTCATAGTTGCGCACCACTCCGCTCTCTTCCATGCGCCTGCGGAAGCGCTCCCGCCCCTCGGGATCGAAGTAGAGCTGGCTGGGGATATCCACCTGCAGCAACTCTTCCCGGCTGCTGTAGCCCAGCATGCGCACCAACGCATCGTTCACTTCGATGAAGCGGCCTTCCCGGCTGGTGAAGTAGAGGCCCTCCTGGATGTTGTCGAATAGCTCGCGGTAGCGGCGCTCCGCCTCGCGCCGGTCGGTAATGTCTTTCAGCACATGGATGGTTTGCAGCCCTTCGTTGCTGGGGCTGTGAATGCGCGAGGTGGAGACCAGGTACGTGCGCTCCAGCACGTGGTGGATGAACTCGTCAGCGGTCTCTCCTCCGGGCCGGCAAAAAGGACAGGCCTGCGGGCCTGGCTCCACGGTCGTGGCCAGCAGCGCCCGCATGCCGATGCCTATCAGTTCCCCCGGGCGCGCTCCAATGAACTCGGCCATGGAACGGTTCACGCGCAGCACCTTGTGCTGCGTGTCGTGCACCACGATGAAGTCGCTGATGGCGTCAAAAATCTCCATCCAGTGGCGGTTGGCCTGGTCCATGCGCGTAAACAGGCGGGCGTTCTCCAGCGCCACCGATGCATGCCCGGCCAGGGCTTGCAGCAGGTTCCGGTCCTCGGCGGCCAGCGGCTTGCCCCGGTTGGCCAGGCAGAGGATCCCTACCAGCTCGCCGTCAGCCCCGTGCAGGCAGGCGACAGCTACGTCCTCCCACTGCAAGCTCGTGGATACGTGGCCCAGCAAGTCGGCGGCCCCGCCACTGATGATCCCTTCTCGGCGCTCGGCCACTACGTCGTTCAGCGCAACTGCCAGCCGCCGCTGCACGCCCTTGTCCGGAGCCGGCTGGGAGCCGCGCAGGGCGATGATTTCCAGGTGCTGCCCTTGCGGCAGCGCCAGAGCCGCCGTCCCCGCTCCCAGCATCTCCGCCGCCCGCGCCGTAAAGCTCTGGGCAAATTCCGGCAGGCGCAGCAGCGAGTTCAGTTCCAGCGCCATGGCCATCAGGTCTTCCGCGCGATGTCCGTGCTCCTTGGCCAGATGGAGATTGCGCGCCGCCTCCAGCGCCACTGCTACAGGGGCGGCCAGGGCGCGGGCGCGCCGAATGTCTTCCGGAGAAATGCCCTCTCCGTCCAACCGGTCAAGCACCCCAAACATGCCCAGCGTCCGCCCTTCCGAGCTCAGCAGGGGCACGGTCAGAACTTGCCGAACGTTGTGCAGGGCCGCATTCTCCTGGTCAGCATCGGGTACCTGGCGGATGTCGTCCGTCCAGAACACTTCTTTCGAGCCCAGAACTCGCGACGCTGTGTCGGAAGGAAAACTCACCTCCACCGGATGCGCTTCGCCGCTCTCCGCCACCCAGCGCACCTGGCAGCTCCCGCCTTCCAGCAGCGCGATGTAAGCCCGTCCGAAGCCGAGGAATTCCGCCGCCCGCACCACAAACTTTTTCAGGAACTCATCCAGCTTGCTGCTGCCGCCCAGCTCCGAGGAAATTTCCAGCAGTTGGTGCAGTTCGTTCGCCCGGGCGCTGGCCGTCGCATAGAGCCGTTGTGCCTCCAGCAGGCTCCCCAACTGGCCTGCCAAGATGGTGGCTTTGGCCGCCATATCGTCATTAAAGAAATGGGCGTCTTCCGTGTTCAGAAAGGCGACCGTCCCCACCACCTCGCCGGCCACCACCAGCGGCGCCGCCATCAAAGAACAGGCGTGATACTCCGCCGCCATGGGATAGCGGGAAGGATCTATTTCATTTCTGAAAACGGTTTTGCTGCTGCTCGCAGCTTCTAGCGTGACCGCGCTCTGCTGGGGATTCAGACGGGTCCCGCGAAACTGCTCCGCCATGTGGCCGTCGGCCTCTTCCCCCACCAGCACATCCGGTCCGGCCTTGCGCCAGAAATATGCGCCCTGCACGTCGAAGAACTCGCGCGTTGAACGCAGAAACAGCCGGATTAGCGACTCAGGGGTGCTGCGCAGAGAACCCGCGAGAGAGAACTCCAGCAGCAGCTGCTGAAAAGACTTGTGCAACCGGGGAACAGCACTTCGAGGCACAGTCGTATTCCCAGGACGCATGCGCTGCCGCTGCCTTATTCACCCAAATTGTTTATCTACTTATAGTTATAGGGGAAAGTACATTGGAATCTCATTTTGAGTCAAGCAAATTGCGCGCCCCGTCTCAAACTTGGAACCGCCCTTTCGGGCCATCCCAAGCCGAAATGCAGCCTTGCGCTGCCATTGCGGCTGGGACCAATGTCTGCCAAGTCCTCTCCGTAATCTGGGCAGCACGGTGGTTACCTTTGTAAGTTGCTGGTAACACACCAGGGTTGGATGATGGTCCCCAACGGTAACCAGTGCCCGCGAGCTGGCGCCGGACTTGCGCATGAGTTTCTCCCGGGAAACCCGTCGCTAGCGGCTTCACCCATTCGCGGTCCGCGGCCAAGCAGCTCGCGCCCAGCGCAGGCCGCAGCCAGGGCAGGGCTCAAGCAGGCCTGCCAGGCGAGGAGTGTGGCATGACGATCGGCAAACGGCTCTACACCAATTTCGGCGCCATCCTGCTCATGGTGGTGCTGCTTTTCCTGGTCAACATGATCGCCGTGCAGCGCGAGCACGCCGCCAAGACCGCGGCCGCCCAGTCCCTGGCCATGGCCGAAGCCACCGACTCCGTGCGCTTCCAGATGATGCAGAACCGCCTTTTCCTCAGCAACTACCTGCTTAGCGGCGATACCCGCGAAATGGAGAAGATGTACGACGGCATCGCCAAGCTGCAGGAATTGATCACTGACGCCCGTAACAAGGCCAACTCTGACCAGCAGCGCTATGCCTTAGCCAAGGTGGCGCAGTTCGAACACGACTGGGCCAGCCAGTTTGCCCAGCCCCTGGTCGCCAAGCGTAAGGATGTGGACGCCGGCAACGCCACCGTCGCTGAGTTACAGATTTTCTATTTGCAGAAAGACGCGGCTTCCTGGATCAAGAATTCCAGCGGCGCCCTGGACGTAGCCGACAGCGAAAACCGAAAAGTAGTGGACGAGAGGCGCAGGTCCGATGAGACTGCCGCCGCCGCCACTTCTGCCGTCGCCATCACCGGCACTCTTCTGGCCCTGCTGCTGGGCATTGCCATCGCCTACCGGACCGCCAAGTCCATCACCGATCCGCTCAACGACCTGATGCGGGTGGCCAACCAGATTGCCGATGCCGGCGAACTCGACCACAAGATTGATGTCCAGAATGACGACGAAATCGGCGCCCTCGCCCGCACCTTCAACAAGATGGTCACGTACTTGAGGGAAATGGCCAGCGTGTCGGAAGCCATTGCCGGCGGCGACCTCACCGTCAAAGTTACGCCGCGTTCCCGCCACGACATGCTGGGCAACGCATTTACCCGCATGGTGGACGGCCTGCGCTCTCTCGTGCGCTCCGTGCGCGACGGCGCTTCCCAGGTCGCGAGCGGCTCCAACCAGGTGGCCAGCGCCTCTGACGAGTCCGCCAAGATCAGCCTGCAGGCTTCCTCCGCCATTGATGAAGTCACCAGCACCATGCACGAGATGAGCATCAACGTGCAGAACATGGTGAAGAACACGCAGGTGCAGGCTTCCAGCGTGAGCGAAACTTCCGCCTCCATTGACGAGATGGTCGCTTCCATCCAGCGCGTGGCCGATACCGCCCGCGTCCTGCTCGACATCTCCAACCGCTCGCGCGAGGAAGTGCACAACGGAATCGCTACCATGGACAAGGCCACCGACGGCCTGAACCGCATCAACCTGGCCATCCGTTCCTCCGGCGACATCATTGATGTGCTCGGGCAGCGCGCCGACGACATCGGCAAGATTATCGAGGTGATTGACGACCTGGCTGAGCAGACCAACCTGCTGGCCCTGAACGCCGCCATTGAAGCCGCCCGCGCCGGCGAACACGGCCTCGGCTTCGCTGTCGTGGCTGACGAAGTCCGCAAGCTGGCGGAAAAATCGGCGCAGTCCACCAAGGAAATCTCCGACCTCATCCAGAGCATCCAGCGCGAAGCCCGCAAGGCGGTGGACAACATGGACCGCAGCACCGCCATCGTCAACGAGGGCCTTACCCTGGGTCAGGAGCTCAACGGGGCACTGAAGAAGATTTCTAATGTGGTCACCGAAGTCTACAAGTTCGCGCAGGAAATTGGCGCTGCTACCAATGAGCAGTCGCACGGCTCATCGCAGATTGCCAAAGCCACTACCCGCCTGAACGAAATCACGCACGAGATCAGCTCTTCGGTGGAGGAGCAGGCTTCCGGGGCGCAGGCCGTGGTGAAAGCCATGGAGCGCATGCGCGAACTGGTGCAGCAGAGCACTTCCGGGTCCACCGAGCTGGCAGCCTCGGCGGAGCAGATGTCGAAGATGGCGCGCTCTCTGCTTGAGGCCATGGACCGCTTCGTGCTGGAAGCCATTCTGGAAGCGGCCAGAAGCGCTCCCGAGCGCCGGGCCGCGGCCGCCGCTTCTCGAGCCTGACGGAGTTGTATGGAAAAGGACCTGCAAATTGTCGGTTTCCGGGTGGGCCGCGAGACCTACGGCGTGCCCATCACCACCGTGCACGAAATCGTCCGCGTGCCGGAAATTACCGCCGTGCCCGATGCGCCCGACTACCTGGAAGGCGTTATTAACCTGCGCGGCAAAATCGTTTCCATCATTGACCTGCGCAAGCGCTTCGGCGAAGCCTCCGCTCAGCCCAGTAACCGGAACCGCATTCTGGTTGCCGAGGTCAATGGCAAGCTGCTCGGCCTGGTGGTGGATTCCGCCTCTGAGGTGCTCAAGATTCCGCGCTCCCAGATTGAATGCCCGCCTGCTCTGGTACAGGAAGGCCGCCTGAACTGCCTGACCGGGGTCGGCAAGCTGCAGGGACGGCTGATCATTCTTATTGACCTCGCGCGGCTGTTGCCCGCAGCCGAACCGCAAAACCGTCCGGAAGCGGAAGCGCACCTCGCGAACGACTCATTCTACCTGCCCGCCTCGCTGCGGGCTCAGGCTGGAGGCAAATGAAACTGGACGATCCCATCAGCACCCCGGCCCCCGCGGGCTCGCTCAGCGAAAGCGAACTCAAGCTTCTGCAGGTGCTCGTCTACCAGGAATGCGGCCTGCACTTTGACGAGCGCCGCACCCATTTCCTGCAGGACCGCCTCCTGCGCCGCATGCGCGCCTGCCAGACGCAATCCTTCTACAGCTATTACCGCCTGCTCACAAGCAGCGAAGGCAAGCGCGAAATGTCGGTGCTGCTGGAAAACCTGGCCATCCACGAGACCAGCTTCTTCCGCAACAAAGCCCAGTTCGATCTGTTTCACAAAGTGATCATGGAGGAATTGCTGCAGCGCAAGCAGGAGCGCCGCGACTGCAGCCTGCGCGTCTGGAGCGCCGGCTGCTCCACCGGCCAGGAGCCCTATACCGTCGCCATGCTCATGTGCGACGCTCTCTCCTACTATTACCTGCGCAATCCTCTGCCCTACGAAACACCCACTCCCAAACCCCTGGTGCCTCCACCATGGAAGGTGGAGGTGCTGGCTTCTGACATCAGCTATACCGCCCTGCGCACGGCCCAGGACGGCGTCTACACCGATGTTCAGATGGAAGCCGTGGATTTCGCCTATCGCCTGCGTTATTTCGACAAGTTGGGCGACAGGTACGCGGTTAAGAAAGCCGTCAAGGACCTGGTGCGTTTCGATTTTCACAATCTGAAAACCGAATTTCTTCCCCAGCGCAACGACGTCATCTTCTGCCGCAACGTGATGATTTACTTCGACGAGCCGGAGCAGAAGCGCCTGGTGGACAAGTTCTACCGCTGCCTCAATCCCGAGGGCTACCTCTTCCTCGGCCACGCGGAAAGCCTGTTCGGTATCAGCGA
>Ga0075425_100006997_pt1 | contig 11883 bp, 12 predicted proteins | sample SoiMethybrSBSTD4_FD_75300 | JGI IMG/M metagenome (GOLD analysis project Ga0075425, IMG submission 75300) | Bulk soil microbial communities from a Populus tree surrounding site in Tennessee, USA - Soil MetaG P. TD hybrid SBSTD4 | ecosystem: Environmental > Terrestrial > Soil > Tree plantation...
GCGATGAACCAGGGCCGCGAGGCCGCGAAAGGCGTGGGCACGCTCGCCACAACCGTGCAGACGGCGCTCGATGCCATCTTCGGCGACCTCAACTCCACGGTCCAGTTCGCGACGACGTTCGCGGCCGAGACCGAGAATCAGACCAAGCGGATGCGTGAGGTGCTGCGGCGGATGGAGGAAGTGGCGGCGATCGCGGATGGCGCGGCGAGCGGCGCGCGCCAAACGTCGGCGGCCACGGCGCAGCAAATCGCTTCGCTCACCGAGCTGACGGCGACGTCGCAGCATCTCTCCGACGCTGCGGCGACCCTCTCACAGACGATTCAGCGCTTTCGCGCGTAACCCGCGCGCTTCCGTGTTTGCCCTGCGGCGAATGTCGCTCAGGTGGGCAGTTTTCAGATCTCCGTCCCGCACGACGACTCGACCGTCCACGATCACGTGCCGCACATCGGCCGCGCGCGCGCTATAGACGATCCGCGAAATCAGGTCCGCGTCATCCGGTTGCGCGTGCGGCCCCTCGAGATCCAGCACGATCAGGTCCGCGCACTTCCCCACCTCGATGGATCCGATGTCCGCCTCGAGCCCAAGGGCGCGCGCGCCGCCGAGTGTCGCGAGCTCGAGCGCTTGCGCAGCGGGCAGCGCGTCGGGACCGAGCCGCGGTTTCTGAATCAGGGCGGCGAGCCGCATTTCCGAAAACGCGTCCAGCCGGTTGTTGCACGGCGCGCCGTCGGCACCGATCCCGACGCGGCAACCCGCCGCGAGCATCTCGGGGATCGGCGCGATGCCGCTGCCCAGCTTCAGGTTCGAGCTGGGACAGTGGACGACGTTGGTCCGCTGTCGCGCGAGCACGGCGATGTCGTCCTTGTCCACCCAGACGCAATGCGCGAGCGCCGCGCGGGGTCCCGAGATACCGACGGAATCGAGGTAGGCGATCTCGTCGTGGCCGGTCTCGCGTTTCACCGTGTCGAGCTCGAGCGGCGTTTCGGCCGCGTGCGTGTGCATCACGGCGCCCGACTTTTCGGCCAGGTCACTCACGGCACGTAACAGCGGACCGGTGCAGCTCGGCGCATAGCGCGGCGCAAAACAGTAGCGCAGCCGGCCACCGGCCGCGCCGTGCCATTTGCCGCACAGGTCTGCGCTCTCGGTCAACGCCCGGTCAGTTGACTCACGCAGCGCCTGTGGACTGGTTGGCGAATCCATCAGGCACTTCCCTGCCGTGGCGCGAATACCAATGGACTCGAGCGCCTCGAACGCGACATCGGTGTGCCGAACGGTTTCCATGTCGAGAATCGCGGTCGTGCCGCCAAGCAACAGCTCGGCGGCGCCGAGCATGGCGGAGGCGTGGAGGGAGGCTTCGGTATGCGCGGCTTCCAGTGGCCAAATGCGTTGCGCGAGCCAGGCCTCGAGCGAGAGATCGTCGGCAAGCCCGCGAAAGAGTGTTTGGCAGAGGTGGATGTGCGCTTGAACCAAACCAGGTAGAACAACAAGCCCCGAACAATCAATTGTCGTTGATGGTTTGGACCGTCCGACCTTCCGACCGTCAGACCGTCCGACACTTTTGATCCGATTTCCCTCGACTAGGACGTCCGTATTCAGGACGCGACGGGACGCGTCCAGCGTGACCACTCGCCCGCCTTTCAGCAGGAGAGCCTTGCTCAAGGGAGTTTCAACAGCTCGGTGGGATCAAACGAGATCGTGCCATATTGCGCGCCCCAATGCAGATGCGGTCCGGTGACGCGACCAGTGGCGCCGACCTTTCCGATGAGCTGACCGCGCTCGACCGTATCGCCGACCGCGACGAGCACGCGGCTCAAGTGATGATAGACCGTCATGATGCCGTCGCCGTGATGCACAAATATCGAGTTACCGCCGTAGAAGAAATTGCCCACGAGCGCCACCACGCCGCGATTCGATACGCGCACGGGGGCGCCCTTCGGTCCGGCAATATCCAATCCATAGTGACGGCTGCGCCAGACACCGTTCACCTGGCGCCCCGAGCCGAACACGCTCGTGATCCGCGCAGTGCGGGGACGAATGAACGGTTGACGCCACAGCCGCGGGACTTTGTGGGCGCGCAACGATGCCTCGCGGGACAGCACGCGCTCGCGGTCGATCCGTGCCTGCAGCGCGCTGTCCGGCGGCGCGGTAAAACGCTCGGCGGCGCGCACCTGCTCGTCGACCGGCACTTTCCGCACGGCGACCGGCACGGTCGCGCGATGTCCGATCACGGCGCCATCCCAGCGAATCAACAGTGTCTGGACGTGGATCGAGTCGTTTGTCGTCAGCGGGACCGCAGCCAGGGCTTTACCGTCCCGGAAATGCAGTGGCTCACCGGCGACCTGGCCGGTGATCGCGTCCGCTTCTGATATGACGATGAGCGAGCCCTGGCGCGGGGTTGCAGGCTGCCAGGTGATGTCTTGTACGACGAGGGCGGCGAGTACCCACAGCATCACGTCGAGACCCGCGTCCTCGTAGATGTGGTGTCGCTGGGAGGCAGATCGAAGTACGCCTCGACCTCGTCGAGGAGCTCGTCGTCGTCATAGAGTCCGGCGAGAATCCGCTCGGCCGTTCCCGGCTCGACGAGCACATACCCGAACGGATAGTCGAGCCCGTTGAGCAGGATCATGCGTCGCTGCCGGTTGGGCAGGGCGACATAGATCGTGTCGGAGTTGGTGGGGACGAGCTCGATTTTGTGGTCGCGCAACTCGGGTGCAATGGCCTCGGTCGTCGAGTTCAGCTCGTCGAGCGCCTCCGCCTGGTCGTCGGCGGAGAAGCTGTCGGCTTCGGCGGTCCAGAACACGATCACGGTCGGCCCGGTCACGACGCGCGGCGTGAGCAACGTACTGTCGGCCGAGTCGGCGGGCGTCATGTCGGCGAATGTCGTCGCGTCCGCGTCTTCCGTCGTGACGGCGGGAGACGCGTGCTGGGATTTGCATGATGTCAACATGACGATGAAAAGCAGCGTTGCTGCGCGCATGGCTGACAATATACTTAGCCCATGACCGCCTCCCCCCCGCCCTTCCCCCCCTCGCCCCCGCCCCCGCCTCCCCCGGTCAAGCGGCATCACTGGATTGTTCGGCTCACGCACTGGCTTACGTTCGTGCTGCTCGTGGGCATGATCATGAGCGGGCTGCAGATTTACGCAGCGTACGCGCGTTTCGGCGAGCGCGGCGGTCCCTACTACGCACCGAATCCATTTCAGGACCATGCGTTTTCCCGCACCATTCGGCTCGGCGGGTGGCTCGCGGGCGGGTTGAATTGGCATTTCACACTGATGTGGCCGTTCGTCATCGGTGGCCTCTTGTACCTATGCTATCTGGTCGCCAGCGGCGAATGGCGGTCGCTCCTCTTTCGCCCGCGCGACTTGAAGGGCGCGATTGCAATGCAGAAGTATTACTTGCGGCTGCGCAGAGAGCATCCGCCACAAGGGAAGCACAATCCGCTGCAGAAGCTCGCCTACTCATTCATCATTCTACTTGGCGTGTTGTCGGTGCTCACGGGATTCGCGATCTACAAGCCCACGCAATTCTCCTGGTTGACGGCACTGTTCGGCGGCTTTCAGGCGGCGCGCTATTGGCATTTCTGGGCCGTCTGGATCTTCACCGCGTTTCTCATCGTGCATGTCATTCTCGTCTTCGTCGTCGATCCCGCGTCGCTGCGCGCGATGATCACGGGTTGGTATCGTGGGAGGTTTCCGAGTCATGATTGATCGCCGAGGTTTCCTTGCGCTGGGGATCGCCAGCGGATTGAGCTCCGTCGTGGCCGCGTGCGGATGGGATGGTGGCGACGGCGTGCGACCGCTATTGCTCGATGTGAGCCGGCTGAACGACTGGGTGGGCGAGAAGATTCTGTTTTCTTCGCGGCGGCTCGCGCCACAGTACGACATTGCCGAGCGCAGCGCGCGGCTGCCGAGCTATTTCGTTTCTCCCGAGATGCCGATGCTACAGAATCCTGCGGCGTGGCGACTTCAGGTCGGCGGTCTCGTGCGCCAGCAACTGTCACTCTCGATTCCCGATCTCCAGGCATTGCCGCGCACGACGTACACAGTGAAGCACCATTGCGTCGAGGGGTGGAGCGCGATCGCAACGTGGCACGGCGTTGCGGTGTCGGTCGTGGCCGAGCGTGCGGGTCTGCTGCCGCAGGCCAAGTACGTACGGTTCGATTCGTTCGATTCGGGCTACTCCAACGGCTGGGATCTCGCGAGCGCGATGCATCCACAAACAATTCTCGCGTATGGCATGAATGACAGCATCCTGACACCGTCGCACGGCGCGCCGCTCCGCCTCTATTCCCCGACAAAACTCGGCTACAAAATGACGAAGTATCTGGTGTCGATGACGTTCACGGCCGAGCGGCCGGGTGGATATTGGGAGGACCTGGGGTATCCTTGGTTCGGGGGGGTGTGATCAGCCATGAGCTCAACCAGGACCGCTTCACCAAGCCCAGAAACCGAAGCGCCCACCAAGAACCTCGCGTCGATCAGTCCCTTTTTCATCGTGAAGGACCTGCAGAAGTCGATCGACCACTACACGCAGCGCTTCGGCTTCGGGGTCGCATTCCAAGGTCCGGCAGACGACGTGTATTACGCCGGTGTGACGAGAGACGGCATCACGATCATGCTCAAGACCATCACGCCCGATGTGCTGCCACAGCCCAATCACACCCGACACGAGTGGGCGCGTTGGGATGCGTACGTCTACACGTTGGACCCCGACACACTCTTCCAGGAATTCCGCCGGCGCGGCGCGTCATTCGTGAAAGAATTGTCGTTCATCGATGACGGGTTGTGGGGTTTCGAGGTTACCGATGCGGACGGGTATGTGCTCGCGTTCTTTCGGCTTCGCAACGAATAGGTAGCACGGCGTTCGGTCAGACCGCGAGTACCTCCATGCGGCTCATTCCAGAGTCCCCTCGCTCCCGCAGCAGAACCCTCGCATTCCTCGTTGCCGCGATTGCCACAGCCGTGTTCTGGCGCACGGCCTACCCCACGATCACGTGGTGGGATTCCAGCGAGTATTCGCTGGCTGCCGGTACACTCGGCGTCATGGCGGCGCCGGCCTCGCTACTCCTCACGCTCCTCGGTTGGCCGCTTGCACACCTGCCGTTGGGCCCATCACCGGCACGCGTGCTCAACCTTTTCGCCGGTGTCCTCGCCGCCGTGACCGTCCTACTCGTCTACGTCCTCGCGATGAGATTGCTGCGGGTCCAACGAAACGGCGAGGCCGATCCCGGCGCCGCCCCAATGGTTGGCGCGGCACTCGGGGCGCTGACCTTCGCGTTCGGTCCAACGCTGTGGGAGCACGCCGTAAAGTTCACACCGTATGTGCTCACCGTCGTTTTCACCGGACTCATTCTGTTCGTGCTGCTCCGGTGGTGGGAGCGTGCTGAGCACCCGAGCGCGTGGCGCTGGCTCGCATTGCTCGGACTGCTCTTCGGTCTCGACTTCAGCGTGCACCGTACGAACGCTTTGTTGATTCCAGGAGCCCTTGCCTGGATCCTGTTTCGCTATCCTGAGACCGTGGGTACGGTGCGCGCCTGGCTCGGCGGCGTGGGCGGCCTCGTGGCCGGGCTCGCTGTCCAGCTCCTGGTCATGCCGATTGCCGCGATCTCGAGCTCTCCGTTGAGCCTCAACGACCTGAGCACCTTTTCGGGCTTCTGGAGCTACATCTCGCTCGAGCAGCGGGGCGGAGGATTCCTCGTTCAGCTCTTTCCGCGCAACGCGCCATTCTGGTCGGTCCAGGTCGCCGATTTCGCTCGCGTCCTTGGTTCCAATGTCCTGCATCTCGGCGGGGCAGCCGGCATACTCGGAGCACTCCCTGCGATCGCGGCGGTGGGTGGACTGGTAGTCTTGTGGAGAAACGATAGACGCTTGGCGTATGCATTCGCCGCGATGTTGTTCCTGCAGATGGCCGCGACCGTGCTGTATTTCAACATCCCGGCTCAGTACTTTCGTTCGTTCGACCGGCATTACCTCCCGGTGCTGATGCCAATAGCGATTCTCGGGGCGTACGGCATGGCTGCCGCCATGCGAGCAGTTGCTCGCGCGATGGTGACGCCGTCGTCGCGCATGCTTGCCGCGGCTGCCGCCCTCGTCCTGGTGCTCATCCCCATGGGGCAACTGATTCGCAACTGGCCGGCGCAGGATGCGTCACGGAACTACGTCACCCGCGACTTCGCCACAAATACACTTGAAACGCTCCCGCCAAACGCGATTCTGTTCACCGCAGGGGACAACGACACATTTCCGCTCCTCTATGTCCAGGAGCTCGAAGGCGTGCGACACGACGTCACAATCATCAATGTGTCGCTCGCCAACCTCCCGACGTTCGCTAGGCAGCTGCAACGCCGCGAACCGTCATTCCCGTTGGCGATGACGCGCGCGGAGCGCGCGGCTTGGCTGGCCCGTGACAGCTCCGTTACTGCGCTCACGATTCCGGTGACGGGTACCGCCGAGTCATTAGGCCTGCCACCCGGAACCGCGCACCCGAGTTCGATCACGATTCACGTCAAGCCGCGCTATGGGAAGATGTTCCCGGCGGAAATCACAGTGCTGGACATTGTCCGCACCAATAACTGGAGACGGCCACTCTGCTTCGCCCTCACGTTAGGACCGGAGGGGATGGAATGGCTCCAACCCTACGGTCGGCCCGACGGGTTGTTCTGGCGCATTGTGCCACTCGCGGAGCCGCGCACCGACGAGACGTTGCTCCGGAAGAATCTGTTGTCGCTGAGCCGGTATCGCGGCTACGCGGACGCGCGTGTCACGCTCGACAGGTTCTCCACCCAAATCGGAATGCTCTATCACTTCGCACTTCAGCCGCTCCTTGCCGCTGATCAGGCGCGCGGGGACCTTGGACGCTGCCGTGAAGACAGGACCGCACTCGAGGTGAAAGTTCCCTTGGAGCGGCTAGCGTTGCCAGCTGAGATGCGAGAGAGTATTGGGCGTTCATGCGCCGGATGAGTCTCGCGCCGTGCCTCCCTCTGCTTCTTCTATTCATCTCCGGGTGCGCCCATTCTCCCCGAGTTGAGGCAGAGGAGGCTGAGACAGACGTTCCCGTTCCTGAGGCCGCCGTTCCAGTTGCGCTGAAGCCCGGTGATGCGCGACGAGCGCTCGTTGGCACGTGGCAGCTCTTGGTCGGAGCCGATACGCTCGCGACTCACCGCGACAGCCTCGTGTGGAAGGCGGGCACGTTGCTGATTACGGATACCTTGTTCTCTCGCACCCGTCCGGAAATCAAAGCCGATCTCACGCCACCGTTTGGGGACTTGGTTGACCTCGCGGGTGGCAGCTGGGCAATTAACGGGCCTCCGCCAGTTCTGCTTGGTGGTTCAGCTCTCGCACTCAATCACAAGAACGGAAGCTGGGAGATCGATTTGAGCCCAACCATGTTCGACGTTGGGGTTAGTCTCACTGGGAAGTTTTCAGGGGATTCTCTCACTGGCACTTGGTCGGAGTCCGTGATGGGAGGGGTCGCGCGCAGTGGGAGATTCGTCATGCGCCGGACCTCGGCGTTCCGATAGCCTTCTGCCTCCGTGAAAAACGGATGGGAAATCGCCGAATCAAGAATCGTCTTGGGAACGCGGACACGGAGACTTCATGCGCGAGAACAAAACCCAGCGCACCACTGCCAGCGTCACCGCCTTCCTCGCGGCCATCGACAATCCGCAGCGCCAACGAGACGCCAAGGCGCTGGCCGCCCTCATGCACAAGGCGACCGGTGAGAAGCCGGCGATGTGGGGCTCGAGCATCGTGGGATACGGGCAGACGACGTATCAAGGCAGGACCGGCTCGGTGGATTGGTTTCCGGTCGGTTTCTCGCCGCGCAAAGCCGCCTTGGTCGTCTACCTGATGGGCGGCCTCAAGGCACATGCCGGTCTCCTTGCCGAGCTGGGCCCGCACAGAGTCGGCGGTGGCTGCCTTTATCTACCTCGCCTCGAGGGAATCGACACCAGGGTTCTGGCGCGCCTCATCACGTTGAGCCACAGGGCCAATTCTCGACGCTAAGCTCATGTCGATTTTGACCGGGCTCGTTCGACGCTTTAGTGAGGACGAACCCGAATCCAGGAGAGATCAATGCGTTTCATTGTCATGGCCATGGCGTCGAAGGAATCCGCAGCGGCCCCGCCGCCGAAGCCGGAAGCGTTCGTCGCGATGCAGAAGTACAACGAGAAGGCCGTGAAAGCCGGCGTGCTTCTCGCCGCCGAGGGGCTCACCCCGACGTCGACGCGCGTGGAGTTCAGTGGCGACGAGCGAATCGTCATCGACGGCCCGTTCGCCGAGTCGAAAGAGCTCGTCGCGGGCTTCACGATCATCAAAGTCAACTCGCTGGCAGACGCGATCGACTGGGTGAAGCGCGCCCCGAACGTCTCTCCGACGGGTAAGGGAGCCGTCGAGATCCGGAAGCTGATGGACATCGAGGATTTCGGCGAAGGGTTCACGGCAAATCCGGAGATCGCGAAGGTGAAATTCAAATGAGAAAGCTCAAAATCATCGAACACATGACGCTGGACGGCGTGATCCAGCACTCCGCCGATGAAAACGGCTTCCGCTACAGCGACTGGTCGGCGCCGTATCGGAGTCCAGCCGGCCGGGACGCAGTGCTCGCCGCTCAGGGCGAGAAGTTCGATCTGCTGCTCGGCCGTCGCACCTACGATCTCTGGTCGACCTTCTGGCCGAAGGCGCCGAGCAGTCCGATGGCGGACGGGCTCAATGCAGCAACAAAGTTCGTCGCGACACATCGTCCGGAGAGTCTTGGGGCATGGGGGCCGGTCGAGAGCGTTGGAGTCGACTTCGCCCAAGGCATTCGGCGCATCAAGTCGCAGGACGGCCCGGATCTTATCCTCTGGGGCAGCTCCACACTGACATCGACGCTGCTCGAAAATGGACTGGCCGATGAAGTCTGGCTGGCGGTCTATCCGATCCTGTTGGGCACGGGGAAGCGTTTGTTTGCGAACGGAACTCCGCCACGGACTTTCGAGCTCATTTCGTCGAACGCATTCCCGTCCGGCATCATCTTCAATAACTACAAGGTCGCCGGGGGTTTGAAGGCCGCATAATGCGCTAGCTTTCCTGCATGCCCCGCTCCGTCTCTGAGCTGCTCAAAGCCGCGCTGCGCGTGGGCGCCTTCCTGGTGCTCACGGCGTGCGGTGTGGGGGGAGGGGGCGACAAGCCAGAGGCGCAGCAGCCGCCCGCTGCAAAGGCCGACGCGCTGCCGCCCGTCGAGCTCGAGACCGGGTTGCCGCCGTCGGTGCGCGACGCGGTGTTGAAGCCATTTACCGGCGACCTCGACGCGCTGGTCAAACGGCGGGCCGTGCGGATCGGTGTGGCGTTCAATCGCACGTACTATTTCGTCGACCGGGGCAAGCCCCGTGGCATCGCGTACGAGTACGGCCAGCTCATGCAGGAACGACTGAATCGGCAATACCGCACCGACAACAGCAACAAAATCCAGGTCATCTTCCTGCCGCTGCCGCGCGAAATGCTGTTGCCGGCGCTCGTCGAGGGCCGGGTGGACCTGGTCGCGGCGCAGGTCCCGGTGACACCGGAGCTGCAGCAGCACGTCGCCTTCAGCGATCCCACACGCCTGAACGTCAGGCAGATCCTGGTCACTGCTCCCGGCGCGCCGAAGATCGGCTCGACCGAGGAGCTCGCGGGCAAAGAAGTGTTCGCCCGCGAATTCGGCGGCTACGCCCAAAGCGTGCGGGCGCTCAACGAGCGCTTCAAGGCCCAGGGCCGGCCGCCCGTGGTGATTCGGGAGCCTCCAGAGAACCTGGAGGACGACGACCTGCTCGAGATGGTGAATGCCGGGTTGATCCCGGCGGTCGTGGTCGACGACTATCTGGCGGTTTTCTGGAAGAAGGTGTTTCGCCATCTCATCGTGCACGACAGCATCGCGCTGCACACGGGCGGCACGCTCGCGATCGCCGTGCGCAAGAACAACCCGCAGCTGCTCGCGGGGCTGAACACCTTCATGGGGAAGTACGGGCTGGGCACGGCCTTTGGGAACCAAATCGAGCGGCGCTATCTCGTCAACGCCAAGTACGTGCAGAGCGCCACGTCCGTGCAGGAGCGCAAGAAGTTTCTGAGACTCGTGGCGTTGTTTCGGAAATACAGCGACCGCTACAACATGGATTTCCTGCTGATGGCCGCGCAGGGATATCAAGAATCCGGACTCAATCAGAACGCGAGGAGTCCCGTCGGCGCGATCGGCGTCATGCAAATCATGCCGGAGACCGGCAAGCTCCTGAAGGTCGGCGACATTACGCAGCTCGAGCCGAACATCCACGCCGGCGTCAAGCACATGCGCTCCCTGATGAACACCTTTTTCGCGAACGAGCCGATGGATAACGTGAACAAGGGACTGTTCACCTTTGCAGCATACAACGCCGGGGGCGGCAGGGTGCGCGCGCTGCGGAAAGAAGCCGGGGAACGCGGACTCAACCCCAACGTCTGGTTCGGCAACGTGGAGCAGATTGCGTCCGAGCGCATTGGCCGCGAGACCGTGACCTACGTCGCGAACATTTTCAAGTACTACGTGGCCTACCATTTGGTGCTCGACGAACAGGAGCGCCGCGCGGCTGCCAAGGAGGCGGTGCGTGGTCCCTGAGCTCCTCGCCCCCGCCGGCAGCCTCGACGCCGTTCGCGCCGCGCTCGGCAATGGCGCCGACGCCGTCTACCTTGGCGTGGACAAGTTCAATGCCCGGGACGAAGGCGCGCAGCTGACGCTGGACGACCTGGAGCAGGCCTGCCGCCTGGCGCACGCACACGACGCCAGGATCTATCTGACGTTCAACATCCTCATGAAGCCGGCCGAGCTGAACGAGGCGCTGCATCACTTGGGCGAATGCATCGATCGGGGAATTGACGCCGCGATCGTGCAGGACGTCGGCGCCGTGCGGCTCATCAAGAAGATTTATCCGGACCTCGAAATTCACGGCTCGACGCAGATGACGGTGCACGACGAGCGCGGGGCGCGCGTGCTCCGCGGCCTGGGCGTCGATCGCGTCGTGCTCGCGCGCGAGAATACGCTGGACGATATCCGCGCCATCCATCGCGCGGTTCCTGAACTGACGCTCGAAAGCTTCGTCCACGGCGCGCTCTGCATCGCATACTCGGGACAGTGCTACATGTCCGGCATGATCTCGGAGCGGAGCGCCAATCGCGGATCGTGCGCCCAGTCGTGTCGCAAGGACTATGTCCTGGCCGATACCGCGACGGGCAAGGAGCTGGACCGTGGCTACCTGATCTCCGCCCGCGATCTCGGCGCGTGGGATCATCTCGCCGACATTGCGGACGCCGGCATCCATACGCTCAAGGTCGAAGGCCGCAAGAAAAAGCCCGAATACGTCGCGACGGTGACGCACAGTTACCGCGAGTTTCTAGACCGGCTGGCCGCGGGCGACTCACGTCCGCCCACACCCGCCGAAGTCCAGCCGCTCGTGCAGATCTTTTCGCGCGGCTTCACCGGCGGGATGTACGGCGGCCGCGCGGGCCGGGACTACGTCACGCGCGCGCAGCCCGACAATCGCGGCGCGGTCCTTGGTGTGGTGGTCGGCCGAGAAAAGAATGAGCTGGTCGTCTCGGTCTCCCAGCCGATCTTGAGCGGCGACGGGCTCGGCTTCGAGCATCCAGAGGGACCAGGCAAAGGCAACCGCGGCTTCGGCGTGCGGAGCGTCCGGACTCTCGGGGGGGGCCGGCAGCACGGGAAGATCCGTCAGGCGATCCAGCCGGCTGAGGACATTCCGGCCGGTTGGACGGTGGTGCGTTCCGCCGAGGCCGCCCTGCTCGCCCGCGCGCGTGAGAGTTTTGCCGCCGTTCCATCGAAGGGAGAGCCCGAGGGCATTCGCATGGATGTCAGGGCGGTGGGCGCCGCCGGCGAGCCGCTC
>Ga0075425_100006998_pt1 | contig 11882 bp, 13 predicted proteins | sample SoiMethybrSBSTD4_FD_75300 | JGI IMG/M metagenome (GOLD analysis project Ga0075425, IMG submission 75300) | Bulk soil microbial communities from a Populus tree surrounding site in Tennessee, USA - Soil MetaG P. TD hybrid SBSTD4 | ecosystem: Environmental > Terrestrial > Soil > Tree plantation...
ATCATCTGCTGCCGACCTCCTTCTTGAGCTCTTGCGGCCGCTTTTTGACGTCCTGCAGGGCGTTGCGCTCGTGAATGATTCTCAGCCCGTCGAGCGTGAGGAACTCATCGACATCGTCGATGCCGGCGCACTCGGGTGCGATGACGGCCGCGAGGCCCCCGGTGGCGACGACGCGCGCGTTGCAGCGGTTTTCCTTCTGCATGCGCGCGACGATGCCGTCGACCAGGCCGACGTAGCCGTAGAAAACGCCGGATTGGATCGACTGGACCGGGGTCTTGCCGATGATCTCCTTCGGCTTGATGATCTCGACCCTCGGCAGCTTGGAGGCGCGCTGAAAGAGCGCCTCGACGGAAATCTGCAGGCCGGGCGCGATGGCGCCGCCGAGGTATTCGCCTTTTTTGGAGATGAAATCGAACGTGGTCGCCGTGCCGAAATCGACCGCTATGCAGCAGTCGTGATAGCGCTCGTACGCGCCGATGCCGTTGCAGATGCGGTCGGCGCCGACCTCCTTGGGATTCTCGTAAAGAATCGGCATGCCGGTCTTGATTCCCGGGCCGACGATCAGCGGCGCCAAGCCGAAAAGCCGCTCGCCCAGCTCCTGGATCATCGCGATCATCGGCGGCACGACGCACGAGACGACGACAGCGGAAATTCTATCGCAGCCGATGCCGCTCGCGGCGGCGAGCTGCGAGATCAAAACGCCGTACTCGTCGGCCGTGCGCTCGGGCACCGTCAGGAGGCGCCAGTGATTGACGAGCTTCCGCCCCTCGTAGATGCCGAGGACGATGTTGGTGTTGCCGATGTCGATCGCTAAGAGCATGTCACGGCTCGACCGGCGTCACATCGCCGGCGATGATCCGCTCGATCGCGCCGTCTTCCTTATCGACGAGTAGCGCGCCGTCGCGGTCGATTCCCCTGGCAACTCCCGAGACGATTCGATCCCCCATTTCGACCTTGACCTTTTGGCCCTTGAGCTCGAAGAAGCTCTCCCAGCGGGCCGCGATATGGGGAAAGCCCCTTTGCTCTAGTTCCCCATAGCACCTGTCAAGGCTGCGAATCAATTCCCCGGCAAAAGCCGTCCTATCGACGAACTGATCGGTCAAGATAAGAAGCGAAGTCGCCCGGTCGCGAATTTCTTCCGGCACCGAATCGGCCGGCATGTTCAGGTTGACGCCGATTCCCACCACGACGAAGTGAAGCCGCTCGGAGTCGACCGACGATTCGGTAAGAATGCCGGCGAGCTTCTTGCCGCCGGCGAGAATGTCGTTGGGCCATTTGATCGCCGGTCGGGTGCCGAGAAAGCGCTGAACGGTCTCGGCCAAGGCGACCGCCGATACGAGCGTAAGCTGCGGCGCATTTGAAGGCGGAAGATTAGGTCTTAGGATAATCGAAAGGTAGAGATTCAAGCCGGGCGGCGAGAACCAGCTCCGGCCGAGCCGCCCTTTGCCGCGCGTCTGCGTCTCGGCGAGGACGACCTCGCCTTCAGCGGCGCCCTCGGTGGCGAGCTTGTATGCGAGTCGATTGGTGGAGTCGAGTTCGGCGAAATAGTGGATTTTTTTTCCGAGGCGCGTCGACGCAAGCTGTTTCCCGATTTCCTCCGGCCTCAGCGTGTCGGACATGCCCGCGACCGTTCAACCTTTGAACCCTTTGACGGTTTTATTCGCCCCGGCAGGCTGAATCTTCATATTAAAATCCACCGCCGGCGCGGAATGGGTGAGCGCGCCGACGGAGATGAAGTCGACGCCCGTGCGCGCCACGTCGCGCACGGTATCCATATTGATGCCGCCGGACGCTTCGACCGCCGCACGCCTGGCGACCACGCGCACGGCTTCCGCCATTTGCTCGATATTCATGTTGTCGAGCATAACGACGTCCGCACCGGCGGCGACCGCCTCTTTGACTTGATCGAGATTCGTGCACTCGACCTCGACCTTCGCCATGAACGGCGATTGGCCGCGCACGTTGCGCACGGCCGCCGCGATCGAGCCCGCGGCGGCGATGTGGTTGTCCTTGATGAGCGCGGCGTCGTAGAGGCCGAAGCGGTGATTGGTGCCGCCGCCCATGCGCACGGCGTATTTTTCCAGCGTGCGGAACCCCGGCGTCGTCTTTCGCGTGTCGATGATCTTGCAGGGAAAATCTTTCACGGCATCGACGTAGCGGCGCGCGGCCGTCGCGGTGCCGGAGAGGCGCTGGATGAAGTTGAGCGCCGTCCGCTCCCCGAGCAGCAGCGAGCGTGTCGGCCCGCGCGCTTCGGCGACCACCTGCCCTTTCGTCACCGCGTCGCCGTCGCGCGCGAGACAGCGCACTCGGACCGAAGGATCGACGAAGGCAAAGAGCTTCTCAAGCAGGATCAGGCCGGCGACGACGCCGTCGCGCTTGGCGCGGAAGAATCCCGTCGCCGTCGCCTCGGGGGCGATCGTGCTCATCGTCGTGATGTCGCCCGGGCCGATATCCTCTTCCAGCGCCGTCTTGATCAGCTGCTCGACGGCGGCGGTGACGACGATGTCCATTCTAAGCTTTACCCTCCGCTATCTCGCCGATCCGCCCGAGGCTCTGGTTCAGCGTGCGGATCTTCTCCTCGAACTCCGCGGCCTTTTCTTTCTCGCGGCGGACGACTTCCTCTTTCGCCTTGGCGATGAAGTCGCTGTTGCCGAGCTTTTTCCTCACTCTCGACAGCTCTTCTTCCACACGGCCGAGCTCGCGCGTGAGGCGGCTCTTTTCCTCGTCCAGATTGATCATATCGCCGAGCGGAATGTAGACTTCCGTCTCGCCGATGACCGCGGTGGCGGCGCCTTTGGGCCGGTCGCCTTCCGTCCGGTATTCGACGGCACCTACGCGCGCGAGCGCCCGGAGATAGCGCTCCTGCTCGCGCAGCAGCGAAAGATTGCCGTCGCTGCCGAAAACAATAACGTTCACTTCCTTCGACGGCGGGCAATTCATCTCTGCCCGCAAATTGCGCACCGCGCGCGTGATCTCCATGAGATAGTCGACGCGATCCTCGATTTCCGGGCGAATGTCGCGCGCGGTGAACTTTGGATACGGCTGGAGCATGATCGTCGCCTTTGGATCTTCGCGCTCGAGCTTTTCGTTCAGCGCGTGCCAGATCTCTTCGGTGACGAACGGCATGACCGGATGCAGCAGAAGAAGAATGTTCTCGAGCACGGTCGCCAACACCCTCTCGGTTTTTCGCCGCTCGTTATCGTCGCCGTTGTTGAGCGCGAGCTTGCTCATCTCGATGTACCAGTCGCAGAACTCGTGCCACGTAAACTGGTACAGATGATGCGCAAACTCGTTGAAGCGATAGCTCTCGACCGCCTCCCGCGCCTTCGCGATCGTCGCCGCGAGTCGGGAGAGAATCCACTGATCGGCGAGGTTGAGCTTGCCGTCGGCGTCGCCGCGCGCGGCGAGCCTCCCGCCGCTGAGATTCATCATGACAAAGCGCGCCGCGTTCCAGAGCTTGTTGACGAAGTTCTGATAGCCGACGATGCGCTCCTCGGCGAGCTTCACATCGCGCCCCATCGCCGCGAGGGCGGCGAGCGTGAAGCGAAAGGCGTCCGTGCCGAATTTGTCCATGACCTCGAGGGGATCGATGACGTTCCCCTTCGACTTCGACATCTTCTGCCCTTCCTGATCGCGCACCAGGGCATGGATGTAGACGTAGCGGAACGGCACGTCGCCCATGAACTTGAGGCCCATCATGATCATGCGCGCGACCCAGAAGAACAGGATGTCGAAGCCGGTGACGAGCACTGAGGTCGGATAGAAGCGCTTTAAATCTTCCGTCTGATCGGGCCAGCCGAGCGTCGAGAACGGCCACAATCCCGAGGAGAACCAGGTGTCGAGCACGTCGGGATCGCGAACGAATTTACCGCCGCCGCACACGGCGCATTTGTCCGGCTGCTCGCGCGCGACGATCGGCTTCGCCTCCTTAGTCAGCATGAAATCGCCCTGCCCGGTCTTCAATATCTCGCCGGAGTTGCAGGCGACGCAGTACCAGGCCGGAATTTGGTGCCCCCACCAGATCTGGCGCGAGATCGTCCAGTCCTTGATGTTCTCCATCCAGGCGAAATAGGAGTTCGCCCATCCTTCGGGAATGATTTTAACCCGTCCGTCGCGCACGACTTCCATGGCCGGCTCGGCGAGCGGCTTGATCTTCACGAACCATTGGGGCGTGAGATACGGCTCGACGGGCGTCTGGCAGCGGTAGCAGCGGCCGAGCGCCAGACGGTACGGCTCGATCTTTTCGAGCAGAGCTTCCTCTTTGAGCTGTTCGACGACGAGCTTGCGCGCCACGAACCGGTCCTTGCCTTTGTACCGTTCCACCCACGGCGGTTCGAGGCCGTTTTCCGCAAACGCGGCGGCGCGGATTTTCGCATCCTCGTCGAAGATGCAAATGACTGGCAGGCCGTATTTCTGCCCGATCTCGAAGTCGTTAAAGTCATGTCCCGGAGTGATTTTCAGCGCGCCGGTGCCGAACGTCGGGTCGACGTACGGATCGGCAATCACCGGAAGCTCGCGCCCGACGATCGGCAGCCGAACTTTTCTGCCCACCGCATGCTTGTAACGCGGATCGTCCGGATTCACCGCGACCGCGGTGTCCCCGAGCATCGTCTCGGGGCGCGTCGTCGCGACCGTCAGACCGCCCGCGGGATCGTCGACGAACGGATAGCGAATGTGCCAGAGATGACCGTCGGTCTCCTCGTGCACGACTTCGATATCGGCGAGCGCGGTCTTGCAGCGCGGGCACCAGTTGATCAGCCGCTCGGCGCGATAGAGCAGGCCGTCTTCCCACAAGCGCACGAACGCCTCGCGCACCGCGCGCGACAGCCCCTCGTCCATCGTGAAGCGCTCGTGGCTCCAGTCGCACGAGACGCCGAGCGCCTTCAATTGATTGAGGATCGTGTTGCCGGCCTCTTCCTTCCATTGCCACACGCGTTCGATAAATTTCGCGCGGCCGAGCTGCGCGCGGCTTTGGCCCTTCTCCGCCAATTGCCGCTCGACGACGTTTTGCGTCGCGATGCCCGCATGGTCGGTGCCGGGGACCCAGAGCACGCTGTAGCCGTCCATCCGCTTATAGCGGCAGAGAATGTCCTGCAGTGTGTTGTTGAGCGCATGACCCATGTGCAGCGAGCCGGTCACGTTGGGCGGCGGGATCACCATCGAGAACGGCTGGCCGTCTTTTTTCGGCCGGAAGGCGCCGAGATCGAGCCAGTGGCGATACCATTTCGCCTCGATCTCTCCGTGTGTGTATGCTTTCGATAGTTCCATTTATTTCGTTTTGTCCGGCGCCTCTTCCACCACTTCGACAAGGTCGATCAACTGAGCACCGGACTCGTCCGGCTCCTCGACGTCGCCGGCTTTTGCCGCTGCCGCCGCTTTCTTCGGCTTTTCCGACTTGCCGGACAACAACTCGGCGACGGCGCTCTGCAGAGATCCACTCGCGATCGGCGGCGCCATCACCGTGAGATTGGCGCGTTTCGGCCGAGCGGAATCGTCATCGATCCACAGCGTCGGCGTTTTAGCGGCTTCGAGCGCGCGCCGAATCTCCGCTGTGAGCTTGCCGGCGTTCCGCAACGCCGCCGCGTCCACGATCAGCAGGTCGACTTCCTTCAAGCCGCCGATCACGCCCGCGTCGATGGATTCCTCGACCCGGACATCGTGCTCCGGAAAAAGCGCCAGCGCCAACGCCTGCTGCAGGACTCGATGCGGCTCGATCAGGAGAACTCTGCTCATGTTTGTCTAAGCTCCAGCTTGACATCACCGCGCGCCGGAGTTAGATAAAAAAATTCGGCGTTCTATCCGGTTGCGAAAGTGGCGGAATTGGTAGACGCGCAGGATTCAGGATCCTGTGGGCTAACACCCGTGGGGGTTCGATTCCCCCCTTTCGCACCACTCTAACAGCCTGAAAAATTTATCATAGACTCTAAAATTTCTCTAACGATGCGGCGTCTGGACCGCGGCGCCGCAATCTCAGGGACCTCGTGTATGGCGAAATGGATGGTGGCTGCGGCATTGGCAGGCGTGCTCCTGGCCGGCTGTGACAAGCGGTCGGATACGCCGGTCGCCAAGGCGGGCGACGGCGATCCGAAGCGCGGGCGCGCGATTTATCTTACAAACTGCGCCGCCTGCCACAATAACGACCCATCGAAAGACGGGGCGATCGGACCCGCTATCAAAGGATCGTCCAAGGAGCTGGTCGAGGCGCGCGTGATGCGTGCCGCCTATCCGCCGGGCTACACGCCGAAGCGCAGGACGACCATGATGCCGGCGCAGCCGGATCTGCAGCCCGCCATCCCGGATATCGTCGCGTTCTTGCGCTAGGCGCCTACACGCGGAAGAAAATCCAAAAGAGCAAATAGAATATCGCCGCCAGGATAAATCCGAACCAGAGCGCGCCGGATACCGTGTCGAGCGGTTTTTTGGTCGAACCCTGAAGGCCCGACAGCGCGTTCACTTCGACGGCGGCGATAATGACGGCCGTGATCAGCGCGAAAGCCATCGCGTTGCCGCCGGTGGCTTCGCCGAAGGAGCCAGCCGGCAGATGCCGCGATCCCATGAAAAGCAGCATCGGGACCGAGAACACCGTGTTCGTCCGCGACGCGAGCGCGGCGCGCCGGCCGCGATTCGCCGCGTCAGGAATGGCCTGGCCGCCCTGCGCGGTTTGCACCGCGTTGGCGATCACGACCTGCTGATTCGGCCAGATCACGAGCCACACATTCAAGAACATCAGCGTGCCGAGCGTGCCCCCGAGGGTGATGCCCCACGCGTACGGCGTGCTGTAGAAGCCTTCGGCGCCCGACTGCACAAGATAATAGAGATACATGAAGATACCGGCGAGGAACGTGAACATCGCGCCCCAGCGGAACCACCAAAGGGCGCGGGGCACGAGCTTTTGGATCGCACCGCTTCGAACACCCGGCTCGGTCTCGGCGAAGAACGGCGTCTGCACGAAATTGAAGTAATAAAGCAATCCGATCCATGTGACACCGGCGAGAAAGTGAATCCACCGGAACATGTACATCCAAAACTCCATCGTTTCCTCCTCCTTCTACCCTGCCTCGGCTGCTCGGCCTCGGCAAACCGGATTTCAGCGTTTAGCGTTTATATTAACGGCGCGTTTCTCTTGTCAAGGCTAAACTCAAGGCTTCGTCCTTCAAGTTATTGTTTCTAGTCAGGAAAACTCGCACAACGCAGCACTCAGTGCGGCAGCTTTCTATCTTTCACGCCGTCGGCCAGATCGAAAGCCCCCTTCTTCTCGACCGTGACGAAGCGCAGCACTTCGATGAGGCGCGTCGCGCGCTCCTCGAGGGATTTGGCCTCGAGAAGCGTCTGTTTTTCCATAGGCGCGACGTTGAGCGAAAAGCAGCAGAGATTCATCCAGGCCGCGCCATCGACCGATTCGTCTGCCAAGAACTTTAAAAGCGGTGAATCGGGTTCGATAATTTCGCTAAGCAGCGCAAGAATTTCGGCTTTCAGGCGCTTGAGCGTCTCGCTCTCAAGCGCTGTCGGCTCACCGCGGAGCACGACTTTAGCCTGCCGGTAAGAGCTCCGGTCGACGATCTCCCGGTCGATCTCGTATTCCGTCAACCCGTACAGCAGAATATTGCACCGGCCGTCCGGCAGCGGCGTATGACCGACGATCTTTCCGACACAGCCGGTGTGACATATCTTGGGGTTGCCGTAATATTCCTTCTCCCATTCGCCCTTCAGCAACGCCATGCCGATCAACCGTTCCCCCGCCATGGCGTCGCGCACCATCTCACGGTATCGGGGCTCGAAAATGTGCAAAGGAAGTTGTATTTTGGGAAAAAGCACCACATTCGGAAGCGGAAAGACAGGAATGACGGCGCCGGACTCCGACATCGTGACGTCCTTTTCTAGCGGCAGCAAAGAAAACTGCCGCTTTGGTCTTGTGTTTTTAACTAGCACAGCCATACAGGTGTGTTCAATATAGGTGGAAACGCCTTGACGTGCCCAGGGTTCTATGCCATTTTTCCGTTACCACGCGCTCGCTGAGGATCATTTTTGTTACAAAGGAAACGAAGATCGCCCGAGGCGGCCTATGTTTCGGAGCTGCTGAAAGCGAAGCCTCTCGCTGAGACGGTCGATCCTTTCGAATGCGTCGCCCGCGAGCTCGAGCTCGTTGAGGAAAACCTGACGCGCTCGATCCGGTCCGCCGAATCGACGCTGACCGACATCGCCGCGCATACGATCCACGGCGGAGGCAAACGCCTGCGCCCGATGATCGCGTTGCTCGCTTTCCGCGCCTTCGGCGGGAAGAAAGTCGAAGACGTCGTCGATATCGCCACGGCGCTCGAACTAATCCACACGGCGACACTGCTGCACGACGACATCCTCGACGGCGCCGAGACCCGCCGCGGCAAGGAGTCCGCCTACAAAAAATTTGGCCTCAAGTCGACGCTCGTGGCGGGGGACTTCCTTTTCATCAAAGCCTTCGAGTTCGCCGGCAAGTTCGACGACACCGTCGTTCAATGGACGGCGGACGCTTGCACGCGGCTTACAGAAGGCGAGATTCTCCAGGGAATCTTCAACCGCAATACGGACGTGACCGTCGAGGATTACCTCGAAATCGTCAAACGCAAGACCGCGTGCCTTTTCCAGACCGGCGCCAAAATCGGCATTTACCAGGCGGGAGCCGGCGCGGCCTTGGTCGAGGACATGGACAGCTATGGCCTCAACCTAGGCATCGCGTTCCAGATGATCGATGACGTGCTTGACGTCGTCGGTCACAAAGAGCTGTTGGGCAAGCCGACCGGCATCGATCTCCGCGACGGCAACCCGTCGCTTCCCATCATCCTGGCGCTAAATGCGCAGCAAGCGGCGGTGGTCGAAGCCTTTAAATCCAGCCATCCAGACGAGGGGCAGATCCGCGCCGCGCTCGCCGCGATCGAGGGCCCCGCTATCGAAAAGGCGAGAGAACTTTCGCGGAGCTATGCGGAAAAGGCGCTCGGCCCGGTCAAGAAATTGCCGCCTTCGCTCTATCGCAACGCGCTCAAGACCTTGATACAGCTTATCGTCGAGCGCAATTTTTAAATTCGCGCCGTCCGATTCTCACATCTCAATGCCATCGTCCGAGCGCCCGCGCGCAGAATACGTCCGCAGCACCTTTGATCGCATCGCGCTTCGCTACGATCTGCTGAATCGGATCATCAGTTTTCATCTCGACACGTACTGGCGCAACAAAGCCGTGCGCGCGGCGCTGCGTCCCGGCGCGCGGCGCGTCCTCGATCTCGGCACCGGAACCGGCGATCTCGCCTTCGCCGCCGCGCGCGCTATCGGCGACGGCGGCTGCGTCGTCGGCCTGGATTTCTCGCATGAAATGCTGCGCCTGGCCGTCGACAAAAAAAAACGGGACGCCTCGGGCCAAAAAACGGTCTACCTACAAGGGACAGCTCTGGCCGCTCCGTTTCGCGACGCGTGCTTCGACGCCGTTCTCACCGGCTTCGTGCTGCGAAACGTCTCCGACTTGAGCGGTTTTTTCAGGGAAGCCCATCGCGTGCTAAAGGCGGGCGGCCGTCTCGCGGCGCTCGACATGTTTCCTCCAGCGAGCTTTCCCTTTTCCTTCTTCTATTCTCTGTACTTTCATCGCTTGATGCCGTGGCTCGGCGGCCGACTCTCGCGTGATCGCGAAGCTTACCGCTACCTTTCCCGCTCGGTACGCGGCTTTCACACTCCCGAGGCTGTCGCGCAGATGATCGCCGATGCCGGCTTCGCCGACGTCCGCGTGCAGAAATTTTTGAACGGCGCCGTCTGCCTCCTCACGGGCGACGCGCCGGTGAAGCATTAGCAAATGGAAGCGTTTCCGGCGAGTTTTCTGTTGCTGTTTTTGGAAGTGGCGGTGGGCGGCCTGTTCGCGCTCGCCGCTACGCCTTTCCGCGAGCTCTCGCGCGGATTTTACAAATCGACGGGAGGCGTGCTGTTCGTCGTCGGGCTGCTGGGACTTTTAGGCAAGGCCGATCTCTACCGTAAAGCCGCCGCCGCGGGGACGGGAGCGACGGTGGAAGTTCTTCTCTATGCGGCGTTCATCGTCTGCTTCGGGCTGTATCTGTATTCGCTTTGGGGCGAGCGCGTCGTCCTGCGCGCGCGGCTCTTCACGTTTTCCCTTTTCACCGGCCTCGCCGCTTTGGCCGCAGGCGCCCGCGAGTTTCATCACGCGCCGTTTCCATCGGTCGAGACGCTGATCTACCCCGCCAGCTTCGTTTTCTCGGCGCTGCTTCTCGGCGGCGTTACCGTCGGGATGCTGATCGGCCACTGGTATCTCATTGATACCGGGCAAACGATCGAGCCGTTCGTCAGGATTTTTAAATTCTTCTTCTTCGCTTTGATGGCGCAGACTCTGTTCTTTATGGTGCTGCCGCCGTTGCTTTATTTTTTCGGCAGTCCGGAAACCGTCAGCCGATTGACGGAGGTGTGGCAGAACCATCAGGTCCTGCTCGTCGCGCGCGTGCTGACAACGCAGGTCGGCTCGCTCGTGCTCTCGTTCATGATATGGAGGACGTTGAAAATTCCCCACACGATGGCCGCCACGGGCCTATTCTACATCGCGATGCTAGGAGTTTTCGTCGGAGAGATTCTGGGACGGCAGATTCTCGCTTTGACGTCCCTGCCCTTTTAAGGAAGACGTCAGACTTTGATCTTCGTGATGCGAAGTCCTTTGGAAGTCCACCCGAGGTCGTAGCCCACGGTCATCCCCTCTTTGAGATCGATCGGTTTATTGATCGCGCCCGTCACAATGACGAGATCGTAGGCGAACTGGACCTCGCGGCCGCTCTCCGTGCGGACAACGCCCATGTTGTTGCTGGGAAAAAGCTTGGAGATGACGCCGTGATGGTATAGATCCTGCGGCGGCTTGGTTTGTTGATCTTCTTCCGACAAAATTCAACCCGAATAATTATTTTTTGCGCTTGGTCTGCAGCAAATCGCGCGCGCGGCCTGCTATGGCCGCGATCAAATGGCCCATTTTCGGATGCACCGGCTCGAGATCGGCGCGGAGGCCGTGCCGCGCGAGCGCCTCGGTGCATACGGGACCGATCGAGGCAACGACAATCGACTCGAAGCCACGGCTCAGGTTGTCGCCGAGCCCGGCCGCGGCGGCGACTTCAAATAAATGATCGATCTGCTTCGCGTTGGTAAACAGCGCGACGTCGGCCCGTCCTGCGGCGATTTCACGCGCGGCGGATCTCAGCGGGCCGGTATCCTCCGGCAGCACCCAACGATAGACAGGTACCGTTAAGACCTCCGCGCCGAGCGACCGAAGCCCATCGATCAACTCCGGCCGAGTCACGCCGTATTCTTGAACCGCGACCCTCCGGCCGCGAATATCGCCCGTTTTCTTCAGCTCGGCCAGAATTTCACGCCATGTGTTGGGCTCGGGAACCGCCACGTCCGCTGCAAGGCCGATTTCTTTCAATGCAGCAACCGGCTTCGGGCCGCGCGCCACGAGCTTCGCCGCCTTGAGCGCCTGCGCGAACTCGTCGCGCGGATACGCGGTGGAAATTGCGTCGATCAGCGTGCGCGCGCCGACGCCGGTGAGAAAGATGACGATGTCGATTTTTCCCGCCTTGAGGTCGCGCATGAAATCGAGCGCGGCGGTGTTTTGATCGAGCGGCAGCTCGCGCATCGACGGCGCAACGATCGCTTCGCCGCCGTAGCGCTGGATGAGCTCGGCCATCTCGCGCTGGCGGCGGCTCTCGAAGGAAACGACTCTCAGGCCTTTAAGGCCGGTTTGTGGGCTGCTTTCCATCCCGTACGGCTAGTTTGCTAGAGGCGGAGGCGTCAACGCTCGAAAGCCATGCGAGTTCGCCTCCGAGGCTGACGACGTCGCCGATAACGATGACGGCGGGCGGCTCGACCGCGGCGGA
>Ga0075425_100007001_pt1 | contig 11881 bp, 12 predicted proteins | sample SoiMethybrSBSTD4_FD_75300 | JGI IMG/M metagenome (GOLD analysis project Ga0075425, IMG submission 75300) | Bulk soil microbial communities from a Populus tree surrounding site in Tennessee, USA - Soil MetaG P. TD hybrid SBSTD4 | ecosystem: Environmental > Terrestrial > Soil > Tree plantation...
TCCAGTCACTTCGCCGCCCGGCCGGTGAGCAGCGAGTGCGCCGAGGTGATGCCTCGATCATTCAGCCACTTCATAAGGCGAACTCGGAGCCGTCTTGCCCGCTGATAAACGAGATCTTCAGATATGTCATACTTCTCGGAGATCTCTTTCCCGCCTTGGCCTCCGATTATGTATTCGTTCACGATAACGCTGTCCTTCCAGTCGCGGCATACATCCGTAAGCAGCTTGTCGACGATTTCCCTTTGCTCTTTGGATACGAGTTCCGCTTCGGGCGATGGTCCCTTCGACGGCGCGCGGTCGATTGGCGATGGGGCATCGTCGTCAGGATCGGCGGGAGCCGATCGAGGGTTCCAGGATTTGTCTCGGCCGATGCGGCGAATAGCGTCGATCATCTCGCTCGACGCTATTCGTGCGACAAAGCTCGACAACTTGCCTTCCCTGCGCCATTGTCCGAGCCCGCGATAAACCTTGAATATCACTCGCGAAATGACATCGTCGGCGGAGTCCCAGGCTGGAAATCGGTACCGTGAGGTCCGAACGATGTGACTAATCAGCCAGTGGTAACGAGCGATGATTACTTCGAAGCACAGATGCGCGGTGTGGCGGTCGTCCTTCGAACGTTGGAGGAAGATGTCTACAAGTTCCTCGTCGCTCAGGTTATCGAGCTGGTCTCGGTCAATCCCGATGCCCGCTCCTGACCCGTCTATCATGCGCCTACTCTTTATCCCAGGTTTCGATCTCTAGTGAGCGCATTCTAACATCTGAAAAGAACGGCTCGAAACCCTTAAAGCGAGACGCTCAAAGCACAAAGCCTCTGACATCGCCGTGAAATGCGGCTGTCAGGTTATGCTCGAGACTCGACGTGGTTCATATCACCTGGCTGCGACGAGCGGCTTGCTCATACGTTTTGCGATTTTGCCGATGGCGTCGCTGAGCTTGATGATGCCTTCGAGATCGTGCGCAGCTTCCGAACGCTGTTTGCGGTCGTCTGGTGAGCTGATCCGGAACACAGGATTGTTAACAAAAGAAGTGATCAATCGGGAAAGCGTCGGTATCAGCGTCGGAACTGTTTCCGCATCAGGTTCATACTTGATCTTCTCGCCGGTCCTGTCGATCAGGGTAATCGGACTGTTGAACTTGATACGCATTGCGCGGGTCTTTATCTCGGCCGAGACGGCAGCAAGAGTCTTGAAATCAAGCGAGGTCGCGGACGTCAGCTGTGCCAGCCTCTCCTTGTTTACTCGCTCCAGCTGCTCGAGATCGTGAGTGAGTTGTGCGATCAACCTGCGTTGTTCGCGCTCCAGATCAGAAACCTGCACCCGTCGATTCATCAAGACCGACATCTCGAATGTAGCCTGATCAGCACTGCGAGGGTTTGGTCTCGCAGTCGTTGTGTCAGGTGTGGGCTTTGGCGGGCCGGAGGGAATGGGTTTTCGGTTTTGAGCGTGGCTCGAAACAGAACAGATCAATGTTTCTGCAAGAATCGCCAGTGCTAAAAAGACGCATACTCTGAGCGTCGGTCGGGTCCTTCTCATATCAGACCTCCTGAGCGTGAATGGCAATTTGAGGTCAGTATAAACCTAAAGGTCAGCCGGAGCCAAAATGATTTCTGTACTGTATCTCGCGTTGAAGATAGCGAGTTGTACGGGTTGTGTTGTATATAACTCAACGTTCGATACAGCTGAAAAGGAATAAACTGGTGGATTTCATACTTAATCAAGTCGAAATAAGGGTGCTGGGTTCGTTGATCGAGAAAGAGATCACAACACCCGAGTACTATCCCCTCACGCTCAATGCCTTGATCAACGCGTGTAACCAGCTGTCCAATCGTGAACCCGTGGTGTCATTTGATGAGAAGACAGTTGTGCGAGCCCTGGAAAGTCTGCGTGAAAAAAAGCTCGCGTGGATGGTCACCGGAGTAGGCCGAGTTCCAAAATATGAGCACCGATTTACAGAGGCGTTGCAGCTGGCCGAGCAGGAGGCTGCGGTGCTTTGCATTCTGATGTTGCGTGGTCCTCAAACCGTCGGCGAAATCCGAGGTCGAACGGGCCGGCTTTATGATTTCAAGGAGCTCGAAGAGGTCGAGCTGACTCTTCAAGCGCTCATGGCCGCACAAGCTCCGCTAGTCACAAGGTTGCCTCGACAGCCTGGGACGAAGGAGTCGAGGTATGCTCATCTGCTGGCGGGCGAAGTGCAAGTCGAGGAACGCGAGGTAATACCCAGGCTTGAGCAGGCGACTATCGAAGTCAGACAGGAGAACGAGAGATTTGAGAGGCTCGAGAACGAACTCGCGGAAGTTAAGCTCGAGCTCGATCAACTCAAACAACAATTCTTGGATTTCAAGAAGCAGTTCGAATGAAGAGGAGTGCTGAGTAATGAGTGCTGAAGCAGCAACGGAAACACTCTGTCGCTGCAACCCTGTACTTGACAAGCCGCCTGGCTAGCAGTTTCTTTACTCAGCACTCAGCACTCAGCACTCAGCACTCAGCACTCAGTACTCAGCACTCAGCACTCAGCACTCAGTACTCAGTACTCAGTACTCGATAGATCCCCAAGCGAGTGCTGGATTAGAGCCACAACCACAATCGCAGCGGTTTCTGTTCTCAAGACTCGCGGCCCGAGAGTCACGGCCTTTGCGCCGAACTCGGTCAACACATCCATCTCGTCATCGCTCCATCCGCCTTCAGGACCAACGAACGCCAAGATCGCTCGCTCGATCGGTACGCCTGCAACCGCTGCTTCGATCGGAATGCCACCCCTTTCACTGAACAACAATGACAATGCTACGCTCGAATCCTTGTCGCCCGCCGAATTGGATCTCGGATCAGCAGCTGCAACAAACTCGCGGATCGATTGCGGCGGTCTGATATCGACGAGCTGTCGCCGACCGCATTGCTTCATTGCCTCGAGAGAAATCCGGCGCCAGCGTTCGACTCGCTTGATCTTTTGTTGTTCATCCAATCGAACGTCGGAGTAGCGGGTGATCAGCGGCGCAATGCAGCTCACGCCCAACTCGGTAGCCTTTTGCACTATCAAGTCGAATTTTTCGCCTCGGGCGAGCGACTGAACGAGAGTGATCTGGACGGGCGATTCAACCGGGTCGTCGAGCGGTTCGGCGATTTCCAGCATTGCAATGGCGTCTCGAATGCCTCGAAAGTTGCAGCGATACTCTCGGCCTACTCCATCGAACACAAAAACCTCATCACCCGGAGTGAGCCTCAAGACATGAGTAAGATGATGAGTTTCGTCGGCCGGTAGGTTAACGGCGGTGTCGCTGAACGCGTTAGGAGGTGCGTAGAATCTTCGGCGCGACATCTTTAGCTCCGCTGCTAGAGACTCTCAGCTCGGATAACCCACGGTTTGCGCGGCTGAAGCCTACTACATTGGCCAGGGTCGTTTCCAACGGCAAATAATCCTCATCCTAATGCAATCGCCGGCTGCTTCTTTCTATCCGCTCGTCATTCTCTGCTTCTCAGCTCGGCAGTGTAAGGGAAGTAAAAAATCAGTCTGCCCTCGCAGCGACCAGTGCACACCACTCACCCAGATCTTTTCTCTCAACAACGCGAAAACCAAAACTGCTCAATGATTCCTGAACGGATTCGGCTAACTCGCGGAGGATCCCCGATAGAATCATCAGCCCCTCAGTGTCGACGCGTTTAGCAAGATCGGGCATCAAATCAACTATCACCTCCGCTGTAAGATTAGCTACCACAATGGAAAAATGCTGACCGTCAAGATCACCCGGCTGTCCGGCAAACAGTTCGATCCGGTTTGCCGCATCGTTTATTTCCGTATTTTCCGCGGCAACCACCACTGCTTGTGGATCTATGTCGATGGCCACAATTCTCGAGTCGGGACTCAGTAAGGTGGCCGCAATCGCAAGAATCCCGGTACCGGTTCCGACATCCAACAAACTCCCGCGTTTCCAGTAACGTTCGATTGCCTCCAAACAAAGTCGCGTTGTCTCGTGCGTGCCGGTCCCGAACGCCATTCCAGGGTCGATTTGAACAACAAGTCTGTTTTCATTCTGGGCCGGTACCTTCCACGAAGGCGCGACGATCAGTCGGCTTCCTATTTCGATCGGTTCGAAGCCCTCTTTCCATTTCTGCATCCAGTCCTGGTTCGGCACAAGCGAAGAAGAGAAAACTGACAACGCGTCCGGTCTGTTGATTCGAAGACACTCGCTTTCAATTGTCTGCTTGATTTCCTCAGTGACCGCGCGCGAGTTGAAATACGCGCCGAGAGTGATGGCGTCCGCGTCTTCTGTGAGGGTAACAATGCCCGTTGATCCGAGTTCGAACAACAACGCGGAAATGTCTTCCTCGAGTTCACGCACGACTCGAACGGTAATCAGCAACCAATAAGAACCCTCATCAAGAGATTGGTGATTAACCTGATTCATATGCCGGATGGGACTAAATGCCGAGCGGAATTAACGAATGCCGAGTTCCTTTAGTGTTTGTTCGTCGTTGCGCCAGTGTTCACGAATCTTGACGAACAGATTCAGAAAAACCGGTTTTCCCAACAGTTTTTCGATATCCGCTCTAGCCAGAGTGCCAATTTCTTTCAACCGAGATCCGGCCTTGCCCACGACGATAGCGCGGTGCGACGGGCGCTCGACATAGATCAAACAATGTATTCTGGTTATCTCCGGTGCCTCTTCCCATCGCTCGGTGAACACCGCTGTCACATACGGCAATTCTTCGGCGGTAACTTGCAAGAGTTTTTCTCTGACGAGTTCAGCCGCAAGCACCCTTTCGGGCTGATCGGTCATCTCGTCCTCGGGGTAGAGCATTGGCCCGACCGGAAGATGTTCAAAAATCTTTCGGATGAGCAGCTCGACTGCGTCTCCGGTGAGCGCGGAGATCGGAATGACCTCAGCAAACGAGTGCAGATCGTTGTAACTGGAAATCAGTGGAAGCAGCTTGGCCTTGTTTCGAACTACATCTACCTTGTTCAGAAGCAGGAAGACCGGAGTGCTGATGCTCTTCAGCATTTCAAGCACGAAACGATCGCCTTGTCCCATCGGTTTCGTTGAGTCGATCATCAACAGGATCAGGTCGACGCTCGAAAGCGCATCCGTTACAAACCCCATCATGCGGCGATTCAGTTTGTAGCCCGGTTTGTGCACTCCGGGAGTATCGAGCAGAACGATTTGGCCTTCGGGTCTGGTGAGCACGCCTGTGATTCGCGTGCGAGTAGTTTGTGGTTTGTCTGAGACAATCGCGATTTTCTCGCCAATAATCTTGTTTAGCAGGGTGGATTTTCCGGCGTTTGGTCTGCCTAGCAACGCGACCGTTCCCGACTTTCGTTGTTCATCTTCCAATTCCAGAACCTCGTGAGTGAGATGTGAAGGCGAGAGAATGGCGATGTTTCATCACTATTCAGTGTTGGCGCTCGATTCGGCTTTATCGTTCGGTGGAGGCTCGAAGCTGCTCAGCCGGACACGATGGACCTGTTTGTTGTCGGCGTCGATGACTTCAAATAGCAAACCGTTGAAATCGAGTTTCTCGCCGATTGCGGGTACGTGACCCAGCTTGTTTATTATGAGGCCTGCGACCGTTGTGAAATCGTCGGCTTCGAGTTCTTTGTCGTATAGTAGTTCGACCTTTCTTATTTCGGCGCTCCCGTCGATTGAATATGATCCGTCGTCGGATTGCAGGATCTCGTCCGTCGCCGTGGCTTCGTCTTCGTCCTGAATTTCACCCAGGATCTCTTCGATGATGTCTTCCACCGTTACGAGACCCGCGACGCCGCCGTATTCGTCGATGACCATCGCGATCTGAACCTTCGCCTTCTGCATTTCCTCCAGCAGTGCACGGATGGATTTGCTTTCGGGAACAAAATAGGCTGGGCGCATGCACTTCGTCACTCTCATTGACATCTTGTCAGCGTCACAATAAGCGAGGAGATCTCTTACATAAACGATGCCCGAGATGTTGTCGATCTGATCGCGATAGACCGGGATTCTCGAATGCTTTGACTCAATCATCAGTTGCTTAACATCTGCAACGTTGGCCGTTGAATCGATGGCTATGATTTGTGGTCTCGGACGCATAACCTCCGCAACCAGGGTCTCACTAAACTCGATTATGGATTGAATCAATTCGCCTTCAGATTCTTCGATTATTCCGGCTTCTTCGCCGACATCGATAAAAGCCTGGATCTCTTCCATTGCCTCTTCGTCCTCTTCTTCGACGACCGCTTCTTCGAGGTCAGGCTTTCGCATTCGATTGAGCAAGGTGGTAACCGGCGTTACAAAGACCGAGAACACGCGGTAAAAGCCCTGGAAGATCGGGAGCAGCGCCCACAGCACTTCCTCCGGCTGGTTCTGAGTCACCAGACGCGGCACAAGCTGCCGAAACAGGACCACGACGATAAATGCGCTGACGAACGCCAGAAGCAGAGGGGAAGCGACGCCGGCGTCGACAAACACATCAGCCAGCAGAATGGCGATCGCGGCGATCGAGAGCTGCGTTCCCAGGATCAGAATCAGCTCAAACCGTCGACGATGTTCCATCAGTTCGCGAAAAAATCGCACGCGCCGAGGACTCTTTGCGTCGTCGCCGCTCAGAACTTTGAGGGAGACTTCGCTCAGCGACTCATACGCACTCTCAATGATGGAGAGAAACATCAACAGCAGCAGGACGCCGGCGGTTACTATTAACTCGATCAGCATAGCGAGCGTAATTTGAGAGTTATAAGGTGAGGTTCAGTGTTAGTGTTCAATACGCTTATCACGGTTGGCAGATTATCCGTCAATGGCAATCTATCCCAAAAGCTTTCTTCTCAATCTTAATTCCAAACGATTCATTTCACCGTGATCAGATTCGTGATCGTAACCACAAAGATGCAGCACCCCGTGGATTACCAGTTCATCGATTTCGCGTTCGACGGAATGTCCTGCCTCGTGCGCTTGTCTCGACGCTGTCTCGGCGGAGATCACGATGTCACCTAAGAATTCGTTGAATGGAATGTCGGCAAGGGTTTCCGAACTATTCGTCGACGGAAACGACAGGACGTCCGTCGCACGATCATAGCCTCGAAACTGCTTGTTCATTTTGCGAATTGCGCGATCGCTTACAAAGCCGATCGTTAATTCCGCAAGAGGTCTACCTGTTGCCCGAAGTATCGCCGCCGCAAGGTCGGCTATGCGCTGCGAATCGATCCGCGACAACCTCTGACGGTTGATGACTTCAATCGCCACGGACTTCTCGCAGCTTTGATGGCTGCGCCGGTTTTGGGTTGATTGCCTCTACGCCCCCTGAGTCAAACGCCTCGATCGCTGGTGCGACTTTTGCGAGCTGATTGAAATCATAGCCCGGGTACGCGATGCGGTGATGATGAATACCCATCAGCACCTTGACGAAGTTCTCGGCAACGATCCGCAAATCTCTGAGAGTAATATCGCACTCCTCGAACTGGCCGTCGTCGCGCAACCTCCCGATTATCATGTCCACCATGTTTCGAAGTTTCACCGGAGTCGGTTCGTCAACTGTTCGCGCAGCCGCTTCTACGGAATCGGCGATCATGATGATTGCAGCTTCTCGCGAGCGAGGCTTGGGTCCCGGATATCGAAATTCCTGTTCGAGCGCGGACGAGTTGTCGTCATGTTCTCTGCGAGCCTTGTAATAAAAGAACTTCATCAAACCGGTGCCGTGATGCTGCGGAATGATGTCGATGATCCTTGGCGGAAGCTTGTGTTGCTTTGCTATTTCAATGCCTTGTTTGACGTGATTGGCCAAAACAATTGAGGACATCTTCGGCGAGAGCTTGTCGTGCCGATTGTCCATGTAGGATTGATTTTCGACAAAGTACGTGGGCCTGACGCTCTTGCCGATGTCGTGGTAGTAGCAGGCTACTCGCGCGAACAATGCATCTCCTCCGATTGCTTCGGCGCCGGCCTCGGCGAGCAAACCGACCATAATCGAATGGTGATAAGTTCCGGGTGCGCGCTCCGCCAGCTGCTTCAAAAGCGGCAGATTCAAGTTCGAAAGCTCGAGCAGCTTGATGCTGGTTGTAATTTCAAAAAGCCATTCGAACAGCGGCAGCAATATTGAAGCCGCCATCGTCGCCAACACCCCGCCCGCATAGCCACAAAAAGAATCGAACAAAAGCAGCCGCAGACCCGGTTCATTTGCACCAAGCAGATCCAACGCGAGGGTCGTCGCAGCATTTACGCCTCCGATCCAGAGACCTGCCGCAACCAGCGCCGTACGATCCCTGCAATACTGCAAGTGATAGATCGCTCCCGCGCTCGACATCAAAGTAAAAGTGGCAAGATATACGTTGCCGGAGAAAACGCCGACAAAAACAGAAAGAATTGCCGAAAAGATAAAAGCCGCGTTCGCGTCAGTCAGGACCGTGACCATCACAGCGCCGACCGCCAGCGGCGCGAGATAGCGATAACCGGTCGGTGAATTGAACGGCGTGTGCGTTGACCACTGGCTCATAGCGTCGGCAAATGTGAAGAAGAGCCGCGCGAGACCTAGCGTCACCACGAAGCAGGTGATCTGTAGAAGAAAATGGCGACGGACTCGAAGATGCTGGCGCTGGTAGCGAATCATGTACTGCCAGAGCACCAGCAACAGCAGCATCACTATAATAATCGTCCCGGCAAACTCGATCGCGCGTTGGCCGATCGGCCGATGCAAGGCCGCCTGCGCGAGCAATATCGATTTGGCCGGAGTGACTGTTTCACCGTTGATGACGATTGGCTTTCCGCGATCGACGGTCAGCATCGCCGGCGGAATCCCGTCGCGCATCTGATTCCGTCTCTTTTCGGTCTCAGGCTCGTTGTATTCAAGATTGGGAACGATAAACGAACCAAGTATCTCGCCCAGAAGCCGGCGGTCATTTGGATTGTATTCCGCAGGCCAAATCAGCTTCTCTGATTTCAAGGAGGCGCTGGCGGTGAGCTTATCCCTGATCGAGTTGAGATCTGTAATCTTTACCTCCAAACCGGTCTTCAGATCTCGTCGCGTAATTCCGCTGGCTCCGAATCGTCGAAACTGGCTGCGGCTGCTGACAACCGGGTTCATCATCACCGATTCGATGTGCTCGGTCATAAGCCGTTCGAGCTCGGTACTGAACCTGTGTTTTTTGAGCAGAGTGATCTGATCGGGGTCGAGGGGAATGCCAACTTCCTCTTCGAACTTGTCGTGGAGATCCTCGGGTGAAGCGTCGACCGACGCCTCGCGTCCGATTACAAACAGCTGTTCGAGACTATTTATCGAGTCCCGTCCCGAGCGCACGTTGAAGTCGAACACGGGTAAGACGGACGCAGCAGCCTGATCGCGCAGCGATTTGGTTTCGCCTACATCCTCGATTTTCAAATCGTCAGGAGCGATGATGTCCTTGGTGGCAACGCTACCCGCGGGCAGTTGTTCAATCGGCGTGCGCTGGTAGTCGCGGAGCAGGAGGATCGACAGAACGACGATTATAAAGAGCCCTACGCCAGCATCGATCACCGCCTGATCCGACAAGCCAGCCCAGAAGGCCTTTAGACCCTCGATCAGTTTTGTCGCAAGGCGAGAACGCGTTGGTGTCGGCGCGGGCTTTGACATAACGGTTGATCTAGAACCTGAAGATCGAACGGCAACGAATCACATGCGATCTTTTAGGATTTCGACTACTTGAATCCTGGTGACGCACAGCTACAAGGTGTGAAGTAGATTACACAACGAATTCGAATTCGCACTAACGTGCAAATTCACCGGCTTGTCCTCAGAGCCGATCCTCGAACTTGGTCTTATCGTGTCGTTCGTACGCCTGAACAATCATATGGACCAGATGGTGTCTAACCACATCTCGATCGGTGAAGTAGATAAATTCGATCCCTTCCACGTCGGCGACTACACGCTGAGCTTCAACCAGCCCCGAACGACGCCCCGTCGGCAGATCGATCTGGGTTATGTCGCCGGTGATGACTGCCTTTGATCCAAACCCGATTCGGGTCAGGAACATCTTCATCTGTTCGGATGTGGTGTTTTGCGCCTCGTCGAGGATGATGAACGCGTCCGAAAGAGTCCGACCGCGCATGAAGGCCAGCGGCGCGACCTCGATTACTCGCTTCTCGAGCAGCTTTGTTACCTTTTCATAATCGACCAGGTCAAACAACGCGTCGTAGAGCGGACGCAGGTATGGATCCACTTTGTCCTGCAGATCGCCTGGCAAGAAGCCGAGTTTCTCCCCCGCTTCGACCGCCGGCCGCGCGAGCACAATTCGGTTTACGCGTTTCTGCATCAACGCCTGAACCGCCATCGCGACTGCCAGGTAGGTCTTGCCCGTACCGGCGACGCCGATGCCGAACACAATGTCGTTCTTGTCGATCGCTTCGATGTAACGACGCTGGTTCGCGGACCTCGCGGTGACTTGCTTCTTGCCGGTTGGGTTGATGCGCGTGCGGGTGAAGTAGTCGCGAAGGGTGTAGGCTCGATCTTCAGCAATTTGTTTGAAGGCAGATTTCAGTTCGTCGTTGGACATTCGCCGACCTTCTTCGAACAGTTCGGCGAAATCTTCGAGAACCTTTTCAACTACTTGAACATCCGCTTCATTGCCTTCGATCATCAAGTCGCTGCCGCGCAGCGTGACTCGAACCCCGATAAGATTTTCGAGGTACTTTATGTTTTCGTCGTAAGGTCCAAAAAGAGCCCGTATCCCCTCTTCGGGCAAAGTGACTTTCTTGAGGACTGCCGGTTTATCGCCCATACAAAAAAAGCGCTTATCCACCCCAATGGGTATCAAGCGCAGCGTTCGTGTCTACGACTTATCGTTCTTCGGTAATCATCAGTCGGCAAACGCCGGTCATAGTCGAAACCTACTACACCGCTTCGACACTGTCAATTGAGGCCCTTCCGCAGGGGTGCGAAGCTCGCAAGGCGTGTCGGATTGTGCGATTCGCGACTTCCTGGGCGGAAGTATTTGAGAAAGTGTTGACGATGCCAGTTTGCAGGGACCGTTAACGAGAGAGAAGGGCGCACGCGAGACGCGTGCGGTCCATCTACCAGTCGCCTTGCTTGATGCGCTTCTTGATCTTTCGTTTGGCTAGATCGCGTTTGAGAGGACTCAGGTAGTTTATAAACAGCTCACCGTCGAGGTGATCTGTTTCGTGGGAAACACACCGAGCCTGAAGATCCATAACATCCAGAGAGATCTCGCTGCCATTCAGATCCTGCGCCCGAACTACCACCCGCTGCGGGCGCTTAACCTCGATAAACACACCCGGGAAGCTCAGACAGCCTTCGTCGCCGACCTGTTCACCTTCCTCGGTCTCGATAACCGGGTTTATCAATACCACTTTTTGCTTCTTGTCTTTTCCGCTGCTGCAGTCCATTACGAAAAGCCGTTTGAGTACGCCTACCTGCGGCGCCGCCAGTCCGACTCCGGGCGCCCCGTACATCGTCTCGAACATATCATCGACAAGTTTGCTCAGATTCTGATCGAATTCGCTCACCTCTTCCGCGCGTCTGGTGAGAATCGGATCTCCATATTTCACGACGTTAAGTATCATTTCTTACCTATCGAAACCCTTCATCATCAAACTGGCGTCGTTCGGCCAACTTCTCACCCAACAGCTGATTCAGAACTGCGGTGCGAGCCTTAAATCCGGTTACCTCTCTCCAGGCAACGATAGCCAGTCCGATAAATATTATAGCAGCGCCGACAAGAGAATGGGTCGCATAACCCATCGCAAAGCCAACGAAAAATATCGCAACAAGCACAAGATAATAGAGAATCCCGTGAGTTCGGCGGGCGTTTATCGAACGTCGCAACTCTTCCACTTCGTGATCTACTTCACGACGTCGAGTATCAGCAGCCTGTCGTTCGTGCATCAATCCGATCGCCATCATTAACCAGGCTCTCAATAGCCCTTCAGCTG
>Ga0075425_100007002_pt1 | contig 11880 bp, 13 predicted proteins | sample SoiMethybrSBSTD4_FD_75300 | JGI IMG/M metagenome (GOLD analysis project Ga0075425, IMG submission 75300) | Bulk soil microbial communities from a Populus tree surrounding site in Tennessee, USA - Soil MetaG P. TD hybrid SBSTD4 | ecosystem: Environmental > Terrestrial > Soil > Tree plantation...
TCGGGCGGCTCCTCGCCGCGCCGGATCGCCTCGACGGACTCCCGGAACTTCTCCATCTGCGCGCCCGCGTCGTTGTAGTAGTACTCGCGCTCGACCTCGTCGCCGGCGAACTCGAGCAGCCGCGCGACCGAGTCGCCGATGGCGCCGTTCCGGGCCGAGGCGACGGTGATCGGGCCGGTCGGGTTCGCGGAGACCATCTCGACCTGCACCTTCTCTGGCTTCGCAGCCGAGCCGCTCCCGTACGCGCCTGCCTCGAGCATCTCCCCGAGCGCGTCGCCGTACCACGCGGGTGCGAGCCAGAGGTTGACGAAGCCGGGCCCCGCGACCTCCGCACGCTCAACCTCGTCGAGCTCCCCGGCTGCGGCGGCAAGCTCCTCTCCCAACTCGCGCGGCGGCCGCTTTCGTTGCGGCGCGAGCTGCATCGCGACGTTCGTCGCGTAGTCGCCGTGCTCGGGGTCGTTCGGCCGCTCGAGCTCGACCGGAGCCCCCGCGAGCTCCGAAAGCCGTGCTTCGAGGCGCGAGACCGCCGTCTCAGGCAACGGCTTCGCGCGGAGCGAACAGCTCTTCCAGGCGGCGTAGCTCGTCGGGCGTGCCGGCGGCGATGATCACGTCCCCGACGTCGAGCGTCGCGTCCGGATCGGGCGTCGTGTCGAAGGTGCCGTCCTGCTTGCGCAGCGCGACGATCATCGCGCCGGTCACCTCGCGCACGCGCAGGTCGCGGATCGACTGGCCCGCATGCTCGCAAGTCTTGTCGACTTCGATCTCCTCGAAGCGCAGCTCCGGGCCGCCGCTCGTCGAGACGATGTCCAGGAACGCCGCCACCTGCGGCCGGAGCACGAGCTTCGCCATCTCCTTGCCGGCGGTCGAGTAGGGCTGGACGACCCGGTCAGCGCCGGCGAGCCGCAGCTTCTTGGCGGCGTCCTCGTCGGAGGCGCGCGCGACGATCAGCAGGTTGGGCCGCGCGGCGCGTGCCGAGAGCGTGATGTAGAGGTTGTCCGCGTCCGAGTCCGACGACGCTACGAGCCCTCGCGCCCGGTCGAGCCCCGCCTCGCGAAGGTCCTCATCCTCCGTCCCCGTGCCCTCGACGAACAGGTCGCCCGCCTCCCGCGCGGCCTCGATCGCCTCCGGGCTGAAGTCGAGCACCACGTATTCGATCCCGGACTCGCGGAATTCCCCGGCCACGCGGCGCCCAACTCGGCCGTAGCCGCAGATGATGTAGTGCTCCGTCAGCCGCTCCATCGTCCGTCGTCTCTTCCGCTCTGCCAGCGCCCCGGTGAAGACTCCCTGCGCGACCCCCTCGACGAGGATCGACGCCACGTAGGCAAAGATAGTCAGTCCGGCGAGCACCAGGACAATTGAGATCACGCGGGCGGTGTTGTTCTGGGGGACGGTGTCGAGCCCGGCCAGCGTGGCCGTCACGACCGCGCGGTAGAACGACTGCATCCAGGTCTCCTCGAGCGACTCGTGGAAGGCGATCGTGCCGACGAGGACCACACCCACCGCCGCCGCCAGCGCGTACCCCACCCGGCGCGGGCTGAACGACTCTCTCACCCCCGTAGTATCCTCGACAGATGGACGAGGAAGGCCAGGAGCGCCAGCTCAACATCCACCTCGACCCGGATCACCTGGCCGGGGTCTACGCCAACTTCGCCAACATCAGCTTCTCCGACTACGAGTTCACGATCACCTTCGCGCGGATCGACCACGAGGTCGAGGAGGGCGACGTTCCAGGGGTCGTCGTCTCCCGCGTGAACATGTCGACGCGGTTCATGCGCGAGCTGCTCGACGCGATGCAGGACTCCTGGTCGAAGTGGTCGTCCCGCGAGGGGATCCGCAACCTCCCGGAGACGAACGAGGGCGACTCCGAATAAATGCATTTCAGGAAGGTGCGCCTGCGAGCTCCGGCGCATCTCCTCGCCGAGCTCGAGGAGTTCTACGGCGGGATCGACACGGGCGAGACCGAGCTCGAGTTCGTGCCCGGTGAGGGCGAGCCCTTCTACCACTTCGCCTTCCTCGCGCCGCCCGAGAGCTTCGCCGAGCTCGGCCCGGCCAAGGAGGTATTCGACTTCCCCGCCTGGGATGCGACCGCGGTCTACTACGACGACCCGGCCGGCAACATCGTCGAGCTGATCGGCCACCGTGGGCTTCCGGGCCCGCTCGGAATGTCGGAGCTCGGGCTCGTCGGCGACACGACGGCGATGGCCGACGAACTGCGTGCCCTCGGGCTCGAGCTGTGGGACGGGACGCTCGACGAGCCCGGCCGTCTCGCATTCCTCGGAGAGCGCGGGCGCACGCTCATCCTCGCGCCGCAGGGCCGCGGCTGGATGCCGACCGGGCGGCCCGCGGAGCGACATCCGCTCGAGGCCGAGCTCTCCGGTGTCACACCCGGCTCGGTCGAGCTCGAAGCGGGGCTCTACCGGATCAGCGGCGCGTAGGCCGTACGCTTGCCGCGTGACGAGGCGCATCGCCGTCATCTCGGACGTCCACGCGAACCTGCACGCGCTCGAAGCCGTTCTCGCGGCGATCGACCGCGAGGAGCCGGACGAGCTCTGGTGCCTCGGCGACCTCGTGGGCTACGGGCCGCGGCCGAACCCGTGCTGCGAGACCGTCCGCGAGCGGGCGGCCGTCTGCCTGGCGGGAAACCACGATCTCGGCGTGCTCGGGCAGCTCGATCTGGAGGAATTTGCTCCCGATGCGGTCGTCAGCGCGCGCTGGACGCGGGAGGTCCTGGGGGACGAGCCTCGCGCTTACCTCGAGTCCCTGAAACCGACCGCCCGCACAACCGGGGTCGAGCTCTTCCACGCCAGCCCACGCGATCCGGTCTGGGACTACGTGCTTTCCGCCGAGGCGGCCGAGGCGGCGTTCGAACTGACGGAGGAGCCGCTGGTGCTCGTCGGGCACAGCCACGTGCCGCTTGCGCTCGCCGCCGCGGACGGGGCGATGGCGGGGGGCGTCGCGCCCGAGGGGACCGAGGCGGAACTGGGCGCGGACGCGCGGCTCGTGCTCAACCCCGGGTCCGTCGGCCAGCCGCGAGACGGCGATCCGCGCGCGGCCTGGCTCCTGCTCGACTACTCGGCCGGCCGCGCCTCCTTTCGGCGGGTTCCCTACCCTGTCGAGCGAACCCAGGAGGAGATTCGCGAAAGGGGGTTGCCGGATGCGCTGGCGGAGCGCCTGGCTCGCGGTATCTAGCGCGCTCGTCCTCGCCGGCTGCGGCAGCTCCTCCCCGACCCGCACCACGAAGCCGCCCCCGCGGATCCCCGCAGACGTGGCGCAGCGCCTCGCCGCCGACGCGGACGCGCTCGCCGCGACCTCCGGCTGCGCGGCCCGAAACGCGGCGGTGAAGCTCCAGACCGACGTGCTCGGCGCAGTCGGCCGGATTCCCCAGCGTTACCGCGAGCAGCTCATGAGCGCCGCGAACGACGTCGTCTCACGGGTTCCCGAATGCCTTCCGCCCGCTCCCAAGGAGCACGGCAAGGCCAAGGGCCACCACAAGAAACACCATCACAAGGACGACGAGGGCGACTAGTCGTCCCCGCCGGAGCCGCCGCCCGAGGTTCCGGAGCCCCCACCGCCTGAGGTCCCCGAGTCGCCACCCGAGCCGCTCCGCTCACCGTCGCGACCGGACGTGCCGCCGTCGCCGTGGTCGCCGCCGCCGGAGCCGGACCGTTGCTCGATCTCGGTGTTGGTCGAGCCGCCGTCGTGCGACGACGTTTCGCCTCCACTGCTGGTTTCGCCTCCGTCACGGCCCGACGAATCGGTGGTCGCCGCCTCGTGCTCGGGCTCACGGTGCCTGCGCGTCCTGTGCCGCGTCGCGACGAAGGAGACCCTGTGCGCCGGCGCGATCGGCGCCGGAGCGGGAACCTCGTTCCGAGCGGCGAGCTTCTCGTGCACAACCCGGTGGGCCCTGGCCGCTACGACGACCCGGTGATGAGCCGCGGTCCGGTGCGAATGACGCTCGACGCCGGCGACGGTTCCTGCAGTTCCCAGCGCAAGCGTTGCGACAGCGATCTTCGTCGCCACGCCCGCGCCGACGCCTGCACCTACGGCGCTACCGCCGAAGCCCGGCAGCGTCTGTGCGAGCGACTCCGCGAGCGACGGCGGCAGCGCCAGCACGCCGAGCGCGGCCCGCAGCGGACGCAGCTGCTCCTGCAGGCGACGGCGGCTGCGGAAGAGGAGCGTCTCGACCGCCGCGCCGGTGAGGCCCAGTGCCGCGGCGACCTCCTCATACGAAAGGCCGTAGAACTCGCGGAGCACGATCGCGTCGCGCTGGTGCGCCGGGAGCTCGGCGAGCGCCGTGCAGAGGGCTTCCGCCTCGGCGCGGCGGCCGACCTCCCGTTGCGTCTCGTCGCCCGACGGCTCGGTGACCAGCGCGAGCGGCTCCGCGCTGCGGCTACGGAGCCGGTGACGGCACTCGTTGCGAGCGATCGTGCCGAGCCAGGCGGAGGGCTCGCGCGGTGCCTGGCCGGCAAGCAGCCCGCGATACGCGGAGAGGAACGTCTGCTGCGCCGCGTCCTCCGCCTCGGTCGCGTCCCGCAGGATCAGCCGGCAGACGCCGTAGACCATCCGGCCGTGCTCTTCGAAGAGGCCCGCGATGCGCTCGCCGGCCGCCCGCCGTCTCCGGCGGGCGGTCAACGAGAGGGGAAGCGGGCTCGGGCTCAACGGCTAGTGGTCTCCTCCACCACCATCGTCGTCATCGTCGTCGCGCTCGAGCTCTCGGAGCGTGAGCTGCCCGTTGACGAGGCGGCACTTCATCTCGACGCGGTCGTCGACCCTGAAGCGCGAGAGATCGAAGCCGTCCGGAACCGCGCAGGTCACCGGCGAGCCGCCTTCGGGCTGCACCGTCACGCCGCCGGTGAGGCTCGTGATGCGGCCTTTCACCTCGACGCGACCATGCTCCTCGTTGATGCCTTCGTGGTCGTCGTCGTCCTCGTCGTCCTTCTGGATGGCGACGAGCGTGAACGCTCCCGAGGCATCGACCGACACCACCAGCTCGACCTCGTCACCTGGATCGAGGGACGGCAACTGGAAGCCGTCCGGAACCGTGACGAACACCTCGCCGCGGCCTTCGACTGCGAGCCGGAGCTGGTTGCCGCTCAGGCCCAGGAAGATGCCCTCGAGCTCCATGCCATCGTCGTGGCCGAGCGTCCTGATCGAGCGCGCGCTGAGCCCGCTCCGGGTGACGGTCACCCGGGCCAGCACGACGTCGCCCGGGCGATGCCGTCCGTTGACGGCGGCGAAACCCCGCGCGCTCGAGCGGAGGATCACGAGACTGCCGCCGGTCGAGAGGAGGATGCGCCCCGCACGCTGCCGGACGACCGTCCCGCGCAGCGTCGCGTGCCGGCCCCGGCCGGTGACGCGCATCGAGCCTGCCGAGAACGTGCCGTCCGAGAGCTTCTTCGCCGCGTACGCGACCCGCTGGCCGGCGTGGATGGCGCGGAAATGCCCATGCGCCCGAACCGTGCGGACGACGCCGCCGCGCGAGGCGATCACGAACGCGTCCCGCTTCGGCTGCTTGGAGACCACGACGCCGCTGAAGGCGCTCGCCGTCGCAGGCACCGCCAGCGCCGCGGCGACGAGGCCGAGCGCGAGAAGTATCCGCTTCATCTGAGAATCCTTTCGGAGAGAAGGGAAGGTCGGATTCACCCCGCTGGAGTCGATCGACGGGAAAAACTTGCACGCTCGGGTAGAAATCCCTCGAATGGGCGGGACAAGCGTCGCCGGCGGCCGCTATCGGCTCGAGCGACCGCTCGGCCACGGGGCGATGGGCACCGTGTACCTCGCTCGGGACTCCGAGCTCGACCGGCCGGTTGCGGTGAAGCTCCTCTCGGACGCTGCCGCGGGCGACGCGGGCCTGCGGAGCCGGTTCGTCCGCGAGGCGCGGCTCGCCGCACGGCTCTCGCACCCGAACATCGTCAGTGTCTTCGACGCGGGCGAGGACGGCGACCGCCTCTACATCGTGATGGAGCACGTCGAGGGCCAGACGCTGGCGGAGGTGCTCGCGCGACGCGGACGGCTCCCGGCCGACGAGGCGCGCGGGCTCGCGCTCCAGGCGGCTCGCGGGCTCGCCCACGCGCACGCGGCCGGCCTCGTCCATCGCGACATCAAGCCGCAGAACCTGCTCCTCCGAGCGGACGGCACGCTCAAGATCGCCGACTTCGGGATCGCGCGCGCCGCCGAGGGAACCACCCTGACGCAGGCCGGCACCGTCCTGGGCACGGCCGCGTACCTCGCTCCGGAGCAGGCGCTCGGCCGGGAGGTGACCCCGGCCGCGGACGTCTACTCGCTCGGCGCGGTGCTCTACGAGCTGCTGACCGGACGGCCTCCGCTCGAGGTCCACTCGCTGGACGACCTGGCGAAGGCAAAGCCGGTTCCGCCCGTGCGCGAGCTCGCTCCGGAGGTCCCACGCGATCTCGAAGACGTCGTGATGCGATGCCTGGCCCGGAATCCCGACTACCGGCCGCCGCACCTCGAGCGCGAGCTGGCACGCACCGAGACCGCGCCGCCGACGCAGCGCCTCCCCGCGGCCAGGCCGGCCGGCCGCCGAAAGCTCTGGCTCGCCCTGGCCGGCGCCGCCGTGCTGGCCGCGATCATCCTCGCCGTCACGCTGACCGGCGGGCACTCGAGCAAGAAGCAAGAAGCGCCGCCGCCGCGGCCGAGCGCTGTGCCGGCGATTCCGCACGGCGCGGACGCGCAGCAGCAGGCCCGCAACATCGCGGCCTGGCTGAGGCGGTACTCGGGGCGGTAGTTGGTAGCTAGGAAGCCGAAGCCGAAGCGGTTTCCCGCGCCTCGGCGACCGGAGCGCCGAAGGTGATGCCCTCGCGGGCGAGCGAGACCTGAACTTCCTCCCGCGCCTTGTAGATCCGCCACTTGACGGTGGCGAGGGTGATCTCGAGCGAGTCGGCGATCTCGGTGTACGAGAGCCCGACTACATCGCGGAGCAGCAGCGCCATCTTCAGGTCGACGGTCAGACCCTCGACTGCGCGCCAGAGCGAATCCATCTCCTCGAGCCGCTCGACCGGGGTGTCGAGGACCTCGAGCGGCGCGATGTCGTCCAGCGCCACGAGCGCTCGCGGCCGTCGCTCGACCGCGCGCAGCTCGTCGAGGACCCGGTTCTTCGTCACCTGGAAGAGCCAGGTCGTGAACTTGCAGCGGAGCGAGAACTTCGGCAGACCCTGGAAGACCCGCAGGAAGACCTCCTGGGTCAGATCCTCCGCGAGGCTGCGATCGCCGTTCACGAGCCGCAGCACATAGTTGAACACGGGAGTCTCATACGCGCGCAAGATGATCGAGAACGCTCTCTCGTCTCCTCGTTGCGCCTTCCGCAGGACGCCGGGGTCGGGCTGGGCCAGTGACAAGGCCTGCGGAGTATAGACGGGATTCCGACTGGCTGTAACACCCATAAATGGGCTAAATGCAGAGGTTTTTCCCTGTCATCTGTAAGGGTTTCGTGAGGTCCAGGTAAGCGATGATCGTCGGGGCCAGATCGGACAGCTCGCCGTCCTCGCGGAGTTGCGCCCCGGAATCGGTGACGATGAGCGGAACCGGGTTCGACGTATGGGCGGTATGGGGGCTAGTGCCGCCCAGCTCGTACATCTGTTCCGCGTTGCCGTGGTCGGCGGTGATGAGGACTACGCCGCCGAGGCGCTGCACCGTTTCGACGACCCGGCCCAGGCAGGCATCGGTGGTCTCGACGGCCTGGACGACGGCCGGGATCACGCCGCTGTGGCCGACCATGTCCGGGTTCGCGAAGTTGACGATCACGAATCCGTACCCGTCTTGCTCCAGCTCGGAGCAGAGGCGTTCGGCGACCTCGGGGGCGGACATCTCCGGCTTCTTGTCGTAGGTGCCCACCTCGCGCGGGCTCGGGACGAGGATTCTGGTCTCGCCGCCCCACTCCTCCTCGCGGCCCCCGTTGAGGAAGTACGTGACGTGCGCGTACTTCTCGGTCTCGGCGGCGTGAAGCTGCTTGACGCCTTGCTCCGAGAGCGTCTGGGCCAGCGTCTCGTCGACATCTTGCTCGCCGAAGGCGACCGGGCAGTCGAGGGCGTCGCTGTAGCGCGTCATCGTCGTCAGGTCGAAGCCGCCCTCCAGAAGCTTCTGTGAGAGCTGGCGGGCGCGGTCCGGTCGGAAGTTGAAGAAGATCGCCGTGGCATCCGCCCTGGTTAGACGCGGACGCCCTTCGAGGACGACCGGCTCGATGAACTCGTCCGTCACGCCCCGTTCGTAGCTCGCCCGCACCGCCTGAACGGAGTCTTCCGCTCGCTCGCCGTCGCCCGCGACGATCGCGTCGTAGGCGCGCTGCGTCCGTTCCCAGCGCTTGTCGCGGTCCATCGCGTAGTACCGGCCTACGACGGTTGCGCTGCGATCGGCCGGCAGCTCGGTCAGGTCCTCGACCGCCGCATGCGGGGAGACGTCGCGCCCGTCGGTGAAGGCGTGGATCCACGTGCGCTCGGGGGCGAAGCGGAGCAGCGCCTTGAGGTGGTCGATGTGCGAGTGGACTCCGCCGTGAGAGACCAGGCCGAGCAGGTGGACGTCGCCGCCTTTCGCGAACGCCGCCGTCAGCGCAGGATTCTCGAAGAAGGAGCCGTCCTCGATCGCGCGGTTGATCCGCTGCAGGTCCTGGTCGAGCACCCGGCCGGCGCCGATCGTCAGGTGCCCCACCTCGGAGTTGCCCATCTGGCCCGGCGGCAGGCCGACCGCCTCGCCCGAGGCCTTGATCGTCGTGTGCGGGTACTCGGCCCAGAGCCGGTCGAACACCGGCGTGTCCGCAAGCGAGACGGCGTTCCCCGGCCCGGGCGGCGCGCACCCCCACCCGTCGAGGATGACGAGCGCTACGAGAGGGAAGCGGCGGCCTGGCAAATCGCCGTGAACGATTCCACGTCGAGGGACGCGCCGCCGACGAGAGCGCCGTCGACGTCGGACTCCGACAGCAGCTCAGCGGCGTTATCGGGCTTGACCGAGCCGCCATAGAGAACGGGGACGTCGAGGAGGCCCTTGATGAAGGCGTGGGCTTCCTGGGCCTGGTCCGCGGTCGCCGTCTCGCCCGTGCCGATCGCCCACACCGGCTCGTAGGCGATCACGAGCCCTTCGTGCGCCCCGGCAGCGTCGGCGATCGCCTGGACCTGAACGCGGAGCACGAGCTCCATCTGGCCGGGCGTCCGGCGCTCCTCCAGCGATTCGCCTACGCAGGCGATCACGCGCAGGCCGTGTTCGAGTGCGGCGGCCGTGCGGCGCGCGACGGTCTCGTCAGTCTCCCCGAAATACTGCCGCCGCTCGGAGTGCCCGACGATCGCGCCGGAGACGCCCAGCTCGAGCAGCATCGGTGCGGAGATCTCGCCCGTGAACGCGCCCTCGTCGGCCCAGTGCACGTTCTGTGCGAACACCGTGTGCCTGCTCTCCGCCGCCGCCGCGAGCGACACGTACGGCGGGCAGAGCACGGCCTCCACGCCGTCCGTCGCGCGGAACGCCTCGCAAAACTCCCGCGTCTCGCGCGGCCCCTTGTACATCTTCCAGTTCGCGGCTATGAGCATCGGTCAAGTCTCCGGGATAACGGCCACGCCTGGTAGGTCCTTGCCCTCGAGCAGCTCGAGCGCCGCGCCGCCGCCGGTCGACAGCCAGGAAACCTGGTCCTCGAGTCCGAGCTCGTGGAGCGCCCGCGCCGAGTCGGCGCCGCCGACGACCGAGTAGGCGTCCGACTGCGCCACGGCCTGGGCGACCGCGCGCGTTCCCTCCGCGAAGCGGGGCCATTCGAAGACGCCCATCGGGCCGTTCCAGAAGATCGTCGCCGCGCGGGCGATCTCCGCGGCGAACGCCTCGCGCGTCTCCGGGCCGATGTCCAGGCCGAGCCAGCCCTCAGGGAGGGCGTTGTACGGGACGACCTGCGTCTCCGCATCCTCCGCGAACTCCGAGGCCGCGACGACGTCGCGCGGCAGCTCGACCTGGAAGCCGAGCGGGTTCTCCTCGCGCAGCTGCTCGGCCATCTTGCCGCCGACGAGGACGGTGTCCGCCTTGCCGCCGAGGTTCTGCAGCACGCCGAGCTTGTCCTCGACCTTCGCGCCGCCGGAGACGAGCACGAACGGCCGCTCGACCTCGCCGAGGAGCTTCCCGAGCTCCTCCAGCTCGCGCTCGAGCAGCAGCCCCGCGTAGGCGGGCAGCAACTCGGCAACGCCGACCGTGGAGGCATGCGCCCGGTGGACGGAGCCGAAGGCGTCCTCGACGAAGAGGTCGCGCCCGTCGGCCAGGCGGCGGGCGAACTCCGGATCGTTCTTCGTCTCGCCCGGGTCGAAGCGGGTGTTCTCGAGCACCTCGACGCGTTCGTCCGGCAGTAGGTCGACCAGCGCGGCGCGCACGGGCTCCATCGAGAACGCGGGGTCAGGGCCCTTCGGGCGCCCGAGGTGGGAGCAGACCGCGATCGACGCGGCTTCGTGCTCGAGGAGGTACCGCAGCGTCGGCAGTGCCGCCCGGATGCGCGTGTCGTCGGCGACGCGCCCGTTGTCGAGCGGCACGTTCAGGTCCGCGCGCACGAGCACGCGCTTGCCGCCGACCTCGGCCTCGCGAACGGATCGCGGCCTTCTCAAGCGGAGACGGCAGCCGGGAGCGACGCGCCGACTCGCGCCACGAGGTCGACCAGCCGGCACGAGTAGCCCCACTCGTTGTCGTACCAGCCGAAGACCTTGACCAGCGTCCCGTTCGCCATCGTCAGCTCGCTGTCGACGATGCAGGAGTACGACGAGTGCTGGATGTCCGTCGAGACGAGCGGGTCGTCCGAGTACCGCATGATTCCCTCGAGGTTGCCGGTGTCGGCCTTCGAGCTGTAGGCCGCGTTCACCTCCTCGACCGTCGTCTCGCGGCCGACGCGGCAGACGAGGTCGACGATCGAGCCTGTCGGCACGGGCGCGCGCATCGACATGCCGTCGACCTTGCCCTTCAGGTCGGGCATGACGACGCCGATGGCGCGCGCGGCTCCGGTCGACGTCGGGATCAGGTTGATGGCTGCGGCGCGCGCGCGGCGCAGGTCCTCGTGCGGGAGGTCGAGGACGCGCTGGTCGTTCGTGTACGCGTGGATCGTCGTCATGAAGCCCTGCTCGATCGTGAGCTCGTCGTGGAGCACCTTGGCGAGCGGCGCGACGCAGTTCGTCGTGCAGGAGGCGTTCGAGATGATGTTGTGCGACTCGGGGTCGTAGTGGTCCTCGTTCACGCCGAGTACCAGCGTCACGTCGGGATCGGTCGCGGGCGCGGAGATGATCACCTTCTTCGCGCCGCCTTCCAGATGCTTCTCGGCGCCCTCGCGCTTGGTGAAGAAGCCGGTCGACTCGATCACGAGGTCGACGCCGAGGTCGCCCCACGGAAGGTCGGCCGGATCGCGCTCGGCGAGGAGCTGGATGTCCTTGCCGTCGACCGTGATCTTCCCGTCGCCGACCGTGACCTCGCGTCCGAGCGGGCCGAGGACGGAGTCGTAGCGAAGCAGGTAGGCCATGGTCTCCGTGTCGCCGAGATCGTTCGCGGCAACCACCTCGAAGTCGCCCCCGCGCTCGAGATGTGCCCGGTAGAAGTTGCGCCCGATGCGCCCGAAACCGTTGATCCCAACCCGAATCGCCACATTTGCCTCCCCGTCAGCTTTCTGTCGAGTCTAACGGCCGCCCGAGTACGGATTTCGCCGCTTGCTCCGCTGGAACGGGGGCCGATATTTACGACTTTCAAGCACGTAGTTTTTCCCGCACAGCTTTAGTAATACTGCGCGCGGCGGGTTTGCGCTCGTCCGGCGATGGATTCAGACCCCGTCCGTCGCCAAGGTCCGGAGCGCGACAATGCGGAGGGGGAGGTCGTCCTCGGAGCTTCCCCTCCGGCCCGCCTCTCGCCGCAGGCGAGAGGCGGGCCGTT
>Ga0075425_100007003_pt1 | contig 11880 bp, 7 predicted proteins | sample SoiMethybrSBSTD4_FD_75300 | JGI IMG/M metagenome (GOLD analysis project Ga0075425, IMG submission 75300) | Bulk soil microbial communities from a Populus tree surrounding site in Tennessee, USA - Soil MetaG P. TD hybrid SBSTD4 | ecosystem: Environmental > Terrestrial > Soil > Tree plantation...
ATCTTCCGGCGTTTGGCGAAGTGCGTGCGACGCGGGCGGCGGATTTCGGCGCGGGCGTTCCCCAGAACGATTGGCAAACAGTCAATCGGCTCGACTACAACCTGAGCGACAAGACTCAGATCTACTTCCGCGCAGTCTATGAGGAGGGTTCAACCCCGCTGGGGTCGAACAGTTTTAGTCCTTACCAGGGATTTAACACCGGCACATTTGTGAAGAATCAGAATTATCTGATGAACGTGACTCACACTGTGACGACGAACATTGTTTCCTCGAGTAAGATTGTGTTCAACCGGCTGGAGAACGGTCAGCCACTCGGCGCCAACCCGCTTTCTCCGTCGCTTTATTTCACCGATCAAGGTGTGCTTTCGGCGTTTGGCAAGTTCTTCCGCTTCCCTGGTTACCTACCGACCACTCCGGGTAATGGAATACCGTTTGGCGGTCCGCAGAATTTCATTCAGGGTTTTGAGGATGTGAACTGGAATCACGGAGCACACTCGTTCAGGTTTGGTGGTCAGTATGTTCACATACGTGACAACCGCACTTTTGCCGCTTACGAGTACGCAGTAGCGGTTTTGGGTTTGAACGCAGCTTCCGCACTGAACAACCTCGTAAGCGGCAATCTTCGAAGATTCACAATCGCCGCGTTCCCGCAGGGCAAATTGCCCTGTCACAACAATCCGATAACCGGCGCTACGATTCAGACGCCGGATTGTACATTAACAACTCCGCTGACTACTCCGAACTTCAGCCGCAGCAATCGATACCACGAATGGGCGAGCTACTTTAACGATTCGTGGAAGGTCAAGCCTCGTCTGACGGTCAACCTCGGAGTTCGTTACGAATATTACGGTACGCAGCACAATGCCAATCAGGCGCTCGACTCGAACTTCTATCCCGGTTCGGGGAACACTCGGCAGGAGCAGATTGCCAATGGTCAGATAATGCTTGCTAAGGACAGCCCGATCGGCAAACTCTGGGCGGTAGACAAGAACAACTTTGCTCCGCGTCTGGGTATCGCGTGGGATGTTTTTGGAGATGGCAAGACGAGTTTGCGCGGTGGTTACGGAATGGCGTACGAGCGCAACTTCGGAAACGTCACCTTCAACGTAATTCAGAACCCACCCAACAACGCGACGATTCAGTTCAATGCCGGAACAGATGTACCGACGATACCGATCTCGGTCGATAATCTCGGGCCTCTGGCGGGTAGCGGTGTGCAGAAGGCGTTCGGACGGGTGAGCCTGCGTGCAGTCGATCCCAACATCGTTAACGCCTATGCGCATTTCTGGAGCGCAGCGTTTGAACACCAGCTCATGGCGAACACCGTCGTTTCTGTCGAGTACTCTGGATCGGCGGGCAGGGATCTGTACTCGATAGCCAACGTCAACCGCTCGGGTTCGAGCAACCAATACCTCGGCTTCGGCCCGACCACCGATCTCTTTGGTGATGGACGCCAGGTTGGGGTAGGTCGCTTGAACAACAACGGTGCGGCGGCGATCAACTTCAGAGGGAGCGATGGCCGGTCAAACTACAACGCGATGATCCTGTCGTTCGACAGCACCAAGCTTCGAAATCTCGGGTTGCGACTTGGAGCTAGATACACCTACTCGGTAACCAAGGACAACCTGAGCACGACGTTCAGCGAAGGGCAGGGTGGAAACTTCAACCTTGGGTATCTGGATCCCTTCAACCCGAACGTCGACTACGGGTTTTCGGAGAACGACATCCGTAATCGCTTTGTAACAAACTTCACCTGGGATATTCCGTCTCCGAAGGGTGCGCAGGGATGGCTCAGGGAACTGGTAGGCGGCTGGGAGTTGACCGGGATCTACACGGCGAGAAGCGGTGCGCCATTCAGCGTGTTCGATTGCACGTTCGGCGACAGCGTTTGCAGCCGCGCGATTCTTAGCGGACCGGTCAACTTCAAAGGCAGCATCAATCACGACTCGGTCGGTGTCGCAGACACGCCGAATCGTTACAAGTACATCGATTTGGGAGGACTCACCCCGGGCGAATTTCTCGATGGGATCGGACAGGCTGAGAACGGACCGTTTCCGTCGAATATGAGCAAGCGCAACGCGTTCCGAGCTCCTGGCTTTTGGAACCTCGACGGCGCGCTCTACAAGAACATCCGAGTCGCTGAAGGAAAACAGATTCAGTTGCGATTCGAAGTGTACAACGTTTTGAATCACGCGAATCTGTTTGTCTCGGGTGGCGAAGCAGAAGTGAACACCGGTTTCGTTCCGGCGTTTTTCAACGGACGTCGAAACGTGCAACTGGCTGGGAAGTTCATTTTCTAAAACATCTCTCCTCGCTTAACTTTCAATCCTAGGAAAGTTGATTTGGGAGCCTTCGGGCTCCCATTTTTTGTCGGTTGTAATTTGGCGCGGAGATTCGAGAACAAATCTGCCTGGGGTCTCTAGGAAATCACTGCTCCGACGCGACAGCACGTGCCTTCAGGTTAAATTGATGTTGCTTCCGAATGTAACTTAGCCTTCCGGACCTCACTGCAACCAATTATGAAAATGTGGAAGTCCAATGGCTCGTTGTATTTGCTCGCTTGTACTGAATCTCCCCTCAGAATAGAATGACTCGGGCTCGAGATGCGGTTATCTAAAACGCACTCAGTTGTCGCATCAACTCCACATATGGTACTGCGAGCGTGCTCCCAACTTTTGCTCGCCTGGTAGAGACATCAAGGAGATCCATGAATCGACCATCCACCCGTGCGGTTTGTTCGCTGATTAGCACCCGTTTGCTCAAGACGCGATTGGTCCGTCTTTCGGCGATCGCAACTATGATTTCGTTGACTCTATCCGGCATGTGCGCGCCCACCTTTGCCGGCTCGGCGCCATTCCAAACGTTTCGCGGCACCATCATTGGTACCGTCACTGATGTCAACGGCGCCGCGATACCCGACGCCGCGGTGATGGCACGCAACATATCGACTGGTCTCGAACGCGCCACGATTACCGATTCCGCTGGAAATTACTCGATACCCGAACTGCCGATCGGCATCTACGAAATCAATGTCAGCAAAACGAATTTCGCTGCCGCCAAAGTCACTTCGGTGAGAGTCGAAGTCGCCGGCGAGCGACGCGCCGACGTCACAATGGAAGTCTCCGGAGGGTCGGAGCACGTCGAGATTCAAGCGAACGCCATTCAGGTCGAATCAACCACCAACACTCTCGGCGGCACATTCTCGACCCGCGAAGTCGCAAACCTCCCGGTCAACGGACGCGACTACACCAAATTCCTGGTGCTCGTTCCCGGAGCGACGGGAGATCCGTCGGGCGCGACTGATTCCCCGGGATCGTTCGGATTGTTCAGCGCGAACGGCAATCGAGGTCGATCGAACAACTACCTGCTCGATGGGACCGATATGAACGACGGCTACCGCAATCTACCGGCGATCAATGAAGCCGGTGTATTCGGAACCCCGGCCACAATTCTTCCAGTCGAGGCGATTGCCGAAGCGGCAATCCTTTCAAATTTTGAAGCGGAGTACGGCAGAAACTCCGGCGCGATCGTAAACATTGTCACCAAGTCCGGAACAAACAATATTCACGGTTCGCTGTTCGAATTCTTTCGAAACAACTGGCTCGATGCGCGCAACTTCTTCAATCCGAAACCTGATCCTCAAACTGCGTTCAGGAATAACCAGTTCGGCGCAGCGCTCGGGGGGCCAATCGTCAAGAACAAAACGTTCTGGTTCGCAAGCTATGAAGGCCAGCGCGAACGTGTCGGGCTGAATTCAGTTGCGCGAGTTCCCGATCCGCGCGAAATCTCAGCGCTTGGCGGACCGACGAATCCCGTTATTGCAAAGCTCCTGGCAACCAATCCATGGCCGGCTCCAAATCGGCCAGTGCCGCTGTTTGACTCCTCGCCGAATCTGTTCGTCACGACGCCGGCAAGCAATGATGTCGACAGTTTCATCGGCAAGATCGACCATTCGTTTAACGACAAAAACCAGATAACCGGTCGTTATTACTACGGAACCAGCGATCAATCCTTTCCGCTGGCGATTCTTGCAGGCAATGTGCTTCCGGGTTTCAACACTGTAACCCCGACTACAGTTCACTTGGTTTCGTTGTCATATGTAAAAGTTTTGTCCGGCAAACAGGTCAATGAAGCGCGATTCGGCTACAACCGTTTTGACGAAGGGTTCTTTCCGCAGGATCGTGACTTTGATCCGCGGACTATCGGTTTGAACACCGGCGTTGGGAACTCGCAGGATTTTGGTCTTCCGTTTATCCGGATTCGCAACGATCCGGATTTGGGATCGTCGATCGCTTCGCTAGGCTCGACTCTCTCGGTTCCGCGCGCGCGAGTCGATACGAACTGGCATTTCATCGATAACCTCTCGTGGAAATTTGATCGTCACGAGCTGAAGTTCGGATATGAATTTCGACGTACCTTTGTCGATGCTTTCTTCGATGCCGGGTATCGCGGCAGGCTGGACTTTGCGTCGCTGGCAGATTTTCTGTCAGGAACCTTGAGCGGTGGACGAGCGGCAAGCGGGGACTCGCGTCGCAACACGTTTCAGAATTCGCACGCGGCGTATGTGCAGGACAGCTTTCGGATGAACCACCACCTGACGATCAACCTCGGCGTGCGCTATGACTACTTTGGCGTGATCGGCGAGAAGGACGACTTGCTGAGCAATTTCGATCTTCAACGCGGGTTGGTTGTGGTTGGAAAGGGAGGGCTCGATCGGTTGTACCCGCGAGACCTTAACAATTTTTCACCACGTATTGGTCTCGCCTGGGATGTAACCGGCAAAGGCAAGACCGTCGTGCGAGCGGGTTGGGGGTTGTTTTACGATGCGTTCTCGCAGGACTTTTTCACCGGTCAGCTTCCTTTCAACACGTTCAACCCGGGACCGGCTTACAACCCGGTTGGCAGCAAGCCGATTCTGTTTTCGTTTTCGACGGTGCCGCAAATAACTTCCGGCGTTCCGATCTTCACCGACTTTCTGGATTCAGATGTGTTCGCGGTGGATCGCTCGGTGCGAACGCCGTACGTTCAAAACTACAATCTCAACATTCAGCAGGAGCTCTTCAAGAACGTAGTATTCCAGGTTGGATATGTTGGTTCGCACGGCACGAAGCTATTTCGATATCGAGACATCAACCAACCGATCAATCCGGCTGTCTCGACCGCGCGGCCTTTTGATAACGGGCCGTTTGCGCCGTCGGGCGGGACGTTCTTCTATGTAAACAACCTGGAAACTACGGCCAATTCAAATTACAACTCGTTGCAGACCACTCTTACGATGCAAGAGCGGCACGGCTTGACCGCTATGATCAACTACACCTGGTCGCATTCGATCGACAACGCATCGGATGGTCAGGATTATGTAGCTAATGCCACACAACCGGACAACAGCCATCGTCCCGATCAGGAGCGCGCCAGTTCGAACTTCGACGTAAGACATCGCTTTGTGGCCTCGTTTACATACGACATCCCGACGTTGTCCAAGCAGTATCCAAAACTCGGAGACGGTTGGCAGATAAACGGCGTTCTGACTCTGAGAACCGGGAGCCCGTTCCACGTCAGCCTGTTTGATGACTACAACGGGACCGGCGAGTTCTTCCCGCGTCCGGACATTGTTGGTGATCCGTTTGCGGGAACTCACTCGCCGGATAACTTTTTGAACCTGACCGCGTTCAAGGTGCCGTGCACGCTGGACCCATCCGGCGACGGAAGCGCCGCGTCCTGCATCCCTGGCACTCAGCATTTCGGGAGTCTTGGACGAAATTCGCTGGTGGGACCTGGTTACGCGAACCTCGATCTGTCGTTGTTCAAGACGACGCCGTTGGGTGAGCAGGTGAAGCTGCAACTTCGAGCCGAAGTGTTCAACGTTTTCAATCATCCGAACTTCTCGTCTCCGTTGCTGCCGGGATTCTCGGTGGACGCTAGCTTCAATGGAATAGACCCGGTGACTGGACGCGGGATTGGATTTTTGCCGATCACAGTGACTCCCGACGTAGGCATCGGGAACCCGTTTCTGGGCGGCGGCGGCTCGCGCAACATCCAGCTGGCGGCGCGGCTGATTTTTTGATCGTTAGCTAGCAGTTGAGAATTTCAATATTCGCGCGGCGCCGTCGTATTAGGTGCCGGGCGTTCCACCAATCGAGTTCATAAAAATACCCACAACTTTTCAGTTGTGGGTCTTTAAAAAACGTGGACGATAGCGCGAGTCTACCGTAGCTTGAAATTAAAGCCCCCACAACTGAAGAAGGTGTGAAAAATTCCTCTCCACCCCAGCGGGTGGTATATTTGTAGAAGCGCGTGTTGCGGCAGCCGCACCCCAGCGGGGTGCAATATTCTTCTGCATTAAGAGAAAGCTGCAGCCTCGAAACAAATTGGTCGATTGGAAAGGAGGGATATAGCACCCCGCTGGGGTGCAGATCCCCGCGAGTCCCTTTCTACAAATATGCCACCCCGCTGGGGTGGAGAGGATTTTTTCAAACCTTCTGAAGTTGTGGGTATTGCGAAATGCGTTCAGGCGTCAGTTAACTGGCACACCCTGCAAGTCATGGATGACTTCTTCAGGCTTCCACTCGTTTCCTCGATACAGCTTCACTAGTTTTCCGTCGGCGCCGATCAACGCTGTCCTGAGCGAGTGAATGACCTGATCTCCTTCATCCCAATACTGCAATCCAAAATAAGTCGCGATCTTTTTGATTTCGCCCGCCGTTCCGGTAGCAAAGCGCCAATGAGTCAAATCGGCGGAATTCGCTTCGGCGTATCGTCGAAGCACTTCGGGCGTGTCGAACGTCGGGTCCAAAGTTATGCTGAGCAGGACTAGCTTCGAATTATCTCCGGACGACGATTTGATCGCCTTTTCGATCTCCCCAAAGTTGTCGGTCATCAACGGACAATAATCTGGCAACGGGCAGCGCGTGTAGATAAATGTCAGAATCAAATTTTGTCCCCTAAGCTGATTCAACCCGAAACGTCCGCCGTTTTGATCGACGAGGCTGAACTCCGGAACCATGTCTCCAGGTTTTGGTTCGATCCACGCGTCGCGCTTTACGAGATTTGACGCTTCGGCGGTCTCGCGAGTCAGCACGACGTCGTCCAGCCACGATCGAAGACCGGCAATCACCAATGTCGCCTGAATCCCGTCCCCGTCCGATACATCATTCAACAACCGGTCATTCTTTAGCTTGAACGGCATAGTCATTGCGTCCATGTAACCCGGGATCGCTTCGTGTGCGACGGTGACTGTGAGACCTCGCTTGTCAACGCTGACGACTTTGCCCTTGAGCGGGTAGCGCTGCTCGACATCGCGAGGCCGACAGGCGACCGGCAAGAAAAAGACAATTGAGAGAATTGCTACGAGTCTGATCAGGCCACGGTTGCTAATTGACATTCACTTCAATTGTGAACCACGATCAACAAAGCGACAACTGCGATTCGAGATCGAGGTCACACGTCTGAATATCGATCGCGAACAACCTGGAGTGGACCGGCATATTCCAAACCCGAGCATCAGCCCGGAACAAGGTTGATCCAGGTAAATAATCCTTGAAAGACCGCCAATCCACTCAACCGGGTCCGCCGTAGTATCGACTTGGGGGCTCTCACTGCTGAGAACCCAGAAAGGTTATGGCTACCTACAAAATCAAGCTCATACGTCAGGAAGAGGTCGCCGCCGGAACATCTGCGTTCTACTTTGAAAAACCCGACGGCTTCCAGTTCAAAGCCGGACAATTCCTTCGGTTCACGTTGATCGACGCTCCTGAAACCGACGACGAAGGCAACGGCAGAAATTTTTCGATAGCCAGCGCTCTTCATGAACCGGAGTTGATGATTGCGACTCGCACTCGCGATACCGCCTTCAAGCGAGTGCTTAGGTCGATGGTGCCCGGCGCGGAAATCGAAATCAAAGGACCTTACGGCAGGATGACGCTTCACGAAGACGCCAGCCTGCCTGCGGTGATCCTCACCGGTGGAATCGGAATCACGCCGTTCCGGAGCATTGTTTTTGCCGCGACTCAATCCGGTCTTGGACATCGCCTGAATCTTTTCTATTCCAATCGACGTCCTGAAGACGCGGCGTTTCTCGATCAGCTCTCGCGTTTGACGAAGATAAATTCGAATTTACAATTTGTCCCCACGATGACTGCGAGTGAAGTTTCAGCCGATTCATGGCAAGGTGAGAGGGGACACATCAGTGTAGATATGCTGAACAGGCACGTCGATAATCTGAAGTCGGCAGTTTTCTATATTGCGGGTCCGGCGAGTCTCGTTTCGGCAATGCGACAGATTCTTCAAGAAGCCGGAGTCAAGGAAGACGATATTCGAGCCGAGGAGTTTGCGGGCTATTGAGACAGTCACGAACGACGGAGCGTCATCGAGCAAACCGGAACGAAGAGGACTCAACGAGTTCAACTGAGTGTTTCGTCACCAGTCTGATAGTAGCGGGTAAATCCGAAAGACATCTAAACAGCTCGCCGAGTTTGGGCTGATTTGGAATCTTCAGTTAACACCGTAGGGAGGAGACAGTATGGCTCAGGTGAGTTTTGAAAAAGACATCAAACCTCTGATCACCGCGGAGGATCAGGCGCATATGCTTTTCATGTTCGATCTGTGGTCTTACGACGATGTGAAGTCAAACGCTGAGGAGATTTACGATTCGGTTTCGAATGGGCGCATGCCTCCTGCGGCGACTGGACGAACCTGGTCGTCGGACAAGGTAGCGTTGTTCAAACAGTGGATGGATGACGGCTATCAAAAGTAATGAAGTTGTCGCGCTTTATTGCTTCGAACAAAACTGAACTTATCTTAGTCAAGTCTGTTTAATCGAATTGAAAACTAAGATTGCTCTAAGCGCGTTGAGATCTTCATTACAGAATCAACCTAGCTCTTTATTATCGCAGCGCCTGTAGCAGCTGATGCCTGCCTGCTTGAAAAAAGTCTGCATCATTGCTGAAGCACTAAACGTCTCGAGCTTTGGATGTCCCGCCAAACAGGAGGATGCCATGACACGATTCTTGACTGGCGCAATTAAGGTTTCGGTTTTCGTCCTGGTGATAATAGTCAATGGCTTTTCACAGTCACGTGATCGCGCGGCGTTGATTAAAGAAATCGATGGATTGCGTGAGCAGCTGAAGCAGAAAGAACTTGAGCTTCTTGCGCCGTCTCCGGAAGACCGTGCCAGGTTTGCTGAATTTCTCCTGCAACCGAATACCGGACTAGCCAGATTGCTTCCGAGAGAGAAGTATCGAGAAAAACTGTCGGTGCGCGAGGGCGGTGCCTACTACTCATTCACAACGCAAAGCAACAGTTATGACAGCGATCCCCACATCGGACTCGAGCGAGACTACCTGAACAGCGGATTTGCGGGAGCAGACTTTGGGTTCATAGCGTCAATTGGTGATGTTCCTATCGAGAGCATCGGACTTGAGAACCAGAGGGTGCAGTATCTTGCAAATTTGGTCGCGCCGATGGTGGAACCGGAAGCGCGTGAACAACAGCGCAGAAGCGGCGCAGGCGTCATTGTTGGATCACAAACATACAAGGGTCGCGTTCCAGTGCTGGTCGGCGGAAGCTACATTCTTCGAAGCATCAACTATGGCCGCTCTGACGTGCTCGTAGCGTTCCGAGTTGTAAGACAGGACGATGACGGAAGTCTCATCCTTCAATGGAAGAGGCTGAGAGTATTTCCGCTACCGGATCTAACCAGGCAATAACTCTCTCCGATTCTTCCGCGATAAGGAGAGATTCTTCTGCGGCCAGATCGCTGCCTCTTATGCGTCGTCAGACTCAACATGTTTCAGTTGAGTTGGAATTGGACGTCGCGTCAGTCGCTTGATCCTCGGTTACTTACCTCGAGCTGTCAGCCTCGCATATCACATTCGTTTCGTGTTCTGCGTGCGGTGCACATGCCAGCCTTCGAGATCCTGTGCTAGATTGCTTGGTCGCATTTAGTGCGATTCTTACCCATGAACAATCAAACAATCGCAATAGTGTCGGGACTGCCGCGATCCGGCACCTCGATGATGATGAAGATGCTGGCAGCGGGAGGACTCGAACCGCTCACCGACAATATCCGTACCGCGGACGAAGACAATCCAAAAGGTTATTTCGAGTTAGAGCGAGTCAAACAAATCGAAACCGACAAGGCGTGGCTCGATGACGCTCAGGGCCGCGTAGTTAAACTCATCTCGGCGCTGCTAAGACATCTTCCTTCGTCGTACAACTACAAGATTGTGTTCATGCGACGAGCGATGCCCGAGATACTTGCGTCTCAGCGGCAGATGTTGATACGCCGCGGCGAGGCCACCGATAAGGTGCCGGACGACAAAATGGCTGCAATGTTTGAAAAACACGTGGCCCAGGTCGAGTCGTGGCTCGCGGCACAGCCGAACATCGACGTCTTCTACGTCAGCTACAACGAGATCATGAAGGATCCGAGACCTCACGCTGAGCAAATCAATCAGTTCCTGGGAGGCGCCCTTGCGGTGGATGAGATGGTCGGTGTCGTCGATCGAGCTTTGTACCGCCAGCAGCGTTGATGATCTCTCAATCGCTCTCTTTGGTGTATGGCCCGCTGATTCAGGCATAATGGCCTTCGGTGCATTTCCGTACGAATAGCTACATTCTGCACTGCAGCTGACTTCTGCGGTAAGCATTCCGGTCTGCTCACAAATCAAAACCAGTGGAATAGCAGCAGGCGGCGTGATCGCTGTCTAAATCCGATTAAGCGTCAACAAGCTACATTTGGAGGTCAAGCTTGAAGACTCTCATCACTGCTGGATTCTTTCTGCTTCTTTTTCTCGGGTCGAGTCCTTCAGCAAAGGCTCAGGATCCCTTTGAGATTCAAGTCTACGAATACGAGACGGTACCCAGGGGCAAGTGGAATCTCGAGACTCATATTAACTACGTGGGAAAGGGTACTCGAACGTTTGAAGGCACGGTCGCCCCGACGAACAACCAGTTTCACCTTACATTCGAGTTAACCCGAGGGCTGACCGAGAACTTTGAAATGGCTGGTTATCTTGTACTAGCGCATCATCCCGGAGGCGACACGCTCGAATACGTTGCCTGGAGGCTGCGTCCGAGAGTTTCGGTACCTAAGTCCTGGCATTGGCCGGTTGACGTGAGTATGAGCGTCGAGTTCGGATTTCCAAGAAAGACTTATGAGGAGAACTCGGTGACTCTGGAATTGAGACCGATCATCGAGAAAAAGTTTGGACGTTTTCAACTGGATGTAAATCCCGTTGTGGGACGCGCGTTGCGTGGGCCAGGTGCAAGCGAAGGTTGGGACTTTGAGCCAGGGGTACGGCTTGCGTATGAAACCGGAAAGAAGTTTGACCCGAGCTTCGAGTACTACGGCACGACTGGTCCGATCGGTGATTTTCTTCCTTCGAACCAGCAGGTCCACCAGCTGGTTCCCGGCGGTGATTTCAAAATATCGGAAAGCGTCGTCTGGAATTTGGGGATCGGAGTCGGAATCACCGATGCCGGCAACCGCCTGGTCTACAAGACGCGCATAGGAATTCTGTTCGGAAAATAGTAATGATCAGACTTCGGTGCCAGGCACTGCGATTTGGCGATTCTCAGGGTTCGGTGTCTCGGAGTTCGGTGTCAGGCACTGCCCGGTAAGCAATATCGCGATTCTCGGAGTTCGGTGCCAGGCACTCCCCGGTAAGCAATATCGCGATTCTCAGATTTCGGTGCCAGGCACGGCGTGCCAGGCACTCCCCGGTAAGCAATATCGCGATTCTCGGAGTTCGTTCGGTGCCAGGCACGGCGATTTGGCGATTCTCAGATTTCGGTGCCAGGCACGGCGATTTGGCGATTCTCAGATTTCGGTGCCAGGCACTGCCCGGTAAGCAATATCGCGATTCTCGGAGTTCGGTGCCA
>Ga0075425_100007004_pt1 | contig 11879 bp, 8 predicted proteins | sample SoiMethybrSBSTD4_FD_75300 | JGI IMG/M metagenome (GOLD analysis project Ga0075425, IMG submission 75300) | Bulk soil microbial communities from a Populus tree surrounding site in Tennessee, USA - Soil MetaG P. TD hybrid SBSTD4 | ecosystem: Environmental > Terrestrial > Soil > Tree plantation...
GGCTAGAATCGCCGGCATGGCGTCCATCGACCCCGGCCGCTCGATCGACTGGGGACGGACCTCGTCCGACTATGCGGAGTTTCGGCCGGGGCCTCCTGCGAGCTTCTACGAGCACCTGCGGGCGCTCGGCGTGGGGATCGCGGGCCAGCGCATTCTCGACTCCACGCCCATGTGCTGCGCCCCGCACCCTGACGAGGAGGAAAGGATCCAACCATGGTCGCCGAGAGAACACCGCACGACCGATACGTCGATACCGATGGGCTTCGGCTCCACTACTTGGACTGGGGCAACGACGCAGCCCCGCCCATGCTGCTCCTCCACGGGTTCTCTGGCCATGCGCACACGTGGGACACCTTTGCACGGGCGATATGCGACCGGTACCACGTCGTCGCGCTCGACCAGCGCGGCCACGGGGACAGTGACTGGGCGAAGGACGGCGCCTACCGGCCCGACGACCACGCGCGCGACATTCGAGCCGTGCATGATCGGCTGGGACTCCGTCCTGTCGTCCTCATCGGACTGTCGATGGGAGGACGCAATTCGATAGCCCTGACGGCGGCCCATCCGGCCAAGGTGGAGAAGCTCGTGATCGTCGACATCGGCCCGGATATCGATCCGAGGGGCGCGGCGCGCATCGCCCGGATGGCGGGCGACGCGCCCGAAGACTTCGGCTCCATCGACGAGGCCGTCGCCTATCTCCGTCCGCACGTCACGCTCGTCTCCGCCGCCGCCGAGGCCGCCCTGCGTTACCGAGTCGAGCACGGCGTGAAGAAGCTGCCCAATGGCAGGTACACGTGGAAATACGACAGATTCCTTCGCGACCAGCGACGCCAGGGAACCGTTCCTCCGGTCGATCTCTGGCCGGCGGTGGGGAAGATCACGGCGCCGACCCTGATCGTGCGCGGCTCCGAGAGCGACGTGTTCTCGCCCGATACGGCGAAGCGGATGCTGGAGCTGATCCCGGGCAGCCAGCTCGTCGAGATCCCCGGGGCGGGGCACTCGGTCCCTGCCGAGGCGCCCGAGGCGTTCGAGCGCGCCGTGAGGCAATTCCTGGGCGCGTGAGCCCGCCGACGAACCGCCGCTAGCGGTAGGCCGCCAGCACCGCCTGAGCCATCTCGCGCGTCTTGGCGCTCCCGCCCTGATCGATTGTGAGCGTCTTGCCGTCGCGGTACACGCGTCCCACCGCGTCCTGGAGCCGCTGCGCCTCCGCGCCCAGGCCCATGTGTTCCAGCATGAGCGCGGCGGAGAGGATGGTGGCGGTGGGGTTGGCGATGCCCTTGCCCGCGATGTCGGGCGCCGACCCGTGCACGGACTCGAAGTACGCCCAGCCGTCGTCGCCGAAGTTGCCGGACGGCGCCAGCCCGAGCCCGCCCGCCGTCTCCGCGCCCAGGTCAGACAGGATGTCGCCGTAGAGGTTCATGCAGAGCAACACGTCCATCGACTTGGGGAAGCGAACGAGGCGCCGGGCGGCATCGTCCACGTGGAAGTGCTCGAACTGGAGTCCCGCCTCGCGGACGATGCGCTCCGCCGTCTGCTGATAGAGCCCGTCGGTGCGCGGCAGCACGTTCGACTTGGTGATGCAGGTGACTTTGCCGGGCTTGCCGCGCGCCTTGCGCTTGATGGCCAGGTCACACGCGAAGCGCGCGATGCGCTCCGCACCCTTCGGCGTGACGATCTTGACGGCGAAGCGGCCCTCGTCGCCGAAGTCCTTCACCTTGCGCCCCGTCTTGTCGCTCAGATCGGGGAGCACGTTGACGAGATCGGCGAGGTCACCCTCGCGGCCAGGATAGAGCCCCTCGCTGTTCTCGCGCAGCAGGATGTAGTCGATGCCGTCGGGATCGGCGAGCGGCGAGCGCATGCCGGGGAAGAACCGGATGGGCCGCACGCCCGCCCACGCGCTCATCTCCCACCGGAGCCAGGAGACCACGGCGGAGGTGGATGGCCCCGCCGCCCCGAAGAGCACGCCGTCGGCCTCGCGCGCCGCCTGCTTGGTCTCCTCGGGCAGTGGCGATCCCTGGGGCGGCGTGAGGATCTTGAGGGGGAGGCCGGTGCCCATGAGGAGCTCGCAGGTGGCATCCACGACCTCCAGCCCAATGCCCTCTCCCGGCAGCGCGACGATGGTCTTCATGGCCATGAAGGGCCCTCCTTTAAATAGGGGCCATACCATAGCACCTGGCAACGGAGGCTGGGCGCGAAGGGCTCATCGGGGCGACGAGGAAGGGCGCGGGGCTCGGCGCGACGAACGGCCCGCACGGTTCACACGTGCGGGCGGCGCGCCTTCCAGCTCGATCCCGAACACCGCGGACAGCCGATCTTCGGCGATGCGCTTCCCCGCGGCCGGGCGGTGGCGCGACACGGCTCCGGCCGTGGCCGAGGTGAGCAGCTCCGCCTGGTCCACCTGGCGGAGCAGAAAGAACAGATCCGGCCTGGCGTCGAGGCGTATGCCCACGCCGTAAAGGACGGCGGCGACGTGCTTGCACACGTCGGTCCCGTCGGGGCAGGAGCAGTCGAGCGTGAGCTCGCGCGGCTGCGGGAACAGGCCGTCCTTGGCATCAGTCAGCACGGACAGCACATCGTCCGACAGCTCACCGCGCAGCAGACCGACGAGCGAGCCGATCCGGCCGGTGCAGCGAGCGACGACGCGGCGCCATCGCACCTTTACCAGGGGGGAGATGGTCATCGTCACTTGGTACAATTCGCTGCCTGCCACGAAAGCCTCGACGCGACCCGCGCTGATGATCAGGTCCAGCACCGAGCCGTTTCTCAGATAAGCGCGCCCGCGGGGCAAGCGGTTGGCGAGATGGGCGTAGCGCTCGAGGTTGTCGCACCACGCCCTGCCCCAGAAGGTGGCGGCCACCTGCCGCGTGCGCGGCGCGACGACGGGCTCGGCCGCGCGCTTGCGCTTCTTCAAGATCTTCGCCAGGGCCAGGCTGCCGCGCGCCTTCTTCTCACCCACCGACACGTAGGGCGGGAAGGAGTCCCAGCCACCGCTGCTGTACCAGGCCATCGCGCTACCTTATCTCACATCTGCCGCCGTCGATCGGCTTCCCTCGGTCACGGCTCGGCCGTCGCCCGCCGCAGGTCGAGATCTACCATGGCCATCAGCTCCTCGTCGCTCATCTCGGTGAGCAACGTCTCACCGCCGCCCTGGAGCACGCCGCGCACCAGCGCCTGCTTGTCCTCGATGAGCCGGTCGATCCGCTCCTCCACGGTGCCGCGGCAGACGAGCTTGTGCACGAGCACGTTGCGATGCTGGCCGATGCGGTAGGCGCGGTCGGTCGCCTGGTCTTCGACGGCGGGATTCCACCAGCGGTCGAAGTGCACCACGTGTGAGGCCGCGGTGAGGTTGAGGCCGGCGCCGCCGGCCTTCACGGACAGGACGAAGAACGGTACCGTCGGATCCTCCTGGAAGCGCTGCACCAGCGCGCCTCGAGCTTTCACCGGTGTGCTGCCGTGGAGCACGAGCCCAGCACGGCCGAACAGGCCTGTGAGAAAGGCGGCGAGAGGCTCGGTGGCTTCGCGGAACTGCGTGAACACCAGCACCTTCTCCTGCTTCGTCGCCACCGCCTCCACGATCTCGCGCAGGCGCGCCAGCTTGCCGCTTCCCGCCTCGTCCCAGGCTCCCTCGCCAAGCCAGTGGGCCGGGTGGTTGCAGATCTGCTTGAAGCGCATGAGATACGCGAGCACCAGGCCGCGCCGCTCGATGCCCTGGCGGAGCCCGCCGATGGCGTGGGCCAGCTCGTCGACCGTCTTCTGATAGAGAGCGGCTTGCCGCCCGGAGAGCAGACAGAAGGCCTTCACCTCGGTCTTGTCGGGCAGGTCGGCCACGATCGAGCGATCGGTCTTGAGCCGTCGCAGGAGATAGGGCTGGATGAGCCGGCGCAGGGGCGCGTAGCTCTCGTCCCGGCGCTCGGCCAGCCGCTTGACGAAGGCGGAGAACTCGCGCGCGGAGCCGAGCAGGCCAGGGTCGAGGAAATCGTAGATCGACCAGAGATCGCCGAGACGATTCTCCACGGGAGTGCCGGTGAGCGCGATGCGTGCGTGCGCCTTCAGCGTCTTCACGGCCTGTGTCTGGCGTGCCCCGGGGTTCTTGATCGCCTGCGCCTCGTCGAGGACGACCAGCGACCACTCGCGTGCCCGCAGCGCCTCCACCCGCGCCAGCGTGCCGTACGTGGTGATGACGAGATCGGTGCCCGTCAGATCGGCGTTCCCCAGCTCGGCAAGCTCGCGCCCGGGCATGGCCGAGGGATGCGCGACGAGGCTCGTCAGCGAGGGCGCGAAGCGGTCGATCTCGGCCTGCCAGTTGGCGAGCAGCGAGGCCGGCGCCACCAGGAGGTGCGGTGGGCCTCCCCGCCCTCGCCGCTTGTGCAGGAGGAGGAGCGCGAGCACCTGGATGGTCTTGCCGAGCCCCATGTCGTCGGCGAGGCAGACGCCGAGCCGCAGGGACGATGCGAAGGCGAGCCACGACACGCCGAGCCTCTGGTAGGGGCGCAGCGTGCCTCGAAGGTCGGCGCCCGGGTCGGCCGCCGCGAGTCCGCCCGGCCCGCGTAGCCCCTCGAGCGTTCGCCCGAGCCAGGTCCCGGCCTCGACGCGCGACCAGCCCTCGGCCGCCGCCACCCGAGCGGCGTCGTCCTCCGTGCGGGCGGCCCCAGCGAGCAGGCGCATACCCTCCAGGAACGAGAGCCCGCCCTCCGCGGCCTCGTCCCTCACCCGCTCCCAGTGGGTGAGGACCTCGCGCAGCCGGTCGCGGTCCAGCTCGACCCATTGCCCGCGGAGGCGCACCAGCCCGTCCTGCGACGCGAGGAGCCGGCGCACCTCGGCGGCTGTGAGCTTCTCGTCGCCCAGCGCAACGCTCACGGAAAAATCGAGCAGCGCGTCCGTGCCGACGGCGCTGGGCTTTTTCTCCCCGACGCGCACGGCTACCTCCGGCCGCGGCGGGCGGCGCGGGCGCCACCAGTCGGGGACGCGCACGACCAGCCCGGCCGCCTCCAGGTCTGGGATGGCGCGCAGGAAGCGGTGCGCCTCGGCGGGCGTCCAGGCCATCGGCTGGTACACCGCGCCGGAGTCGATCAGCTCGGCCAGCCACGCGACCTGCTCCGCGGCGCGTTGCAGTGGCACCAGGAGATGGAGCAGGGCCTGCCGGTCGCGGCGCGCAGAGGATTCCTCGAGCGCGCGCGCGAGGGGACGATGCTGCACCTTGCCGCCGGCGCCCGTGCGCACGGCGTAGGTGGCCAGGAAGGCGAAGGGGTGCTCGTCGTCGCCGCGATTCTCGGCGAGGTGCAGGCACACCTTGCCGACGACGTGCCACGAGGTATGGCGGGCCCGCAGCCACTCGGCGACCGAGCCGCGGTGAGCCCGGATCTCGTCTGCGAACGCGCGATTGAGATCAGCCCAGCGCGCCGCGATCCAGTCGACGTCGACATACTCGCCGCCGTCCATGGGCGGGACGGCCCCGGCCAGGCGGCTGCGCTCGTCCGGAGGACAGTCGACCTCGACCCGCTCACGCCGATCCTCGAGGTCAGGGACGGCGCACAGGCGGGTGACGAACGTGCGGCCGAGATCGCGCAGGAAGGCCAGGGGAGGGGCGAGGGGAGCGTCGAGCTCGGTGGCGCCCAGGTCAAGCAGGGCGTCTCCGGGCCCGCGTGCGAAGGCGCGGAGGAGGCGGGTGCGGGCGGCGGCCGACAGCCCGTCGCCCGTTCCGTCGTCGCCGGCTTCGGTGTCCGCGAGCAGCACACCGGACGGCAAGATGGCCACACGCATCGGACGGACTGTAAGCGCTGGCGTCGCCCGCCGCAACCGGGTGTGATCGCTTCAGCGTGTATCGAACCGGACGCGCTTGACGGCCGATGGCAGGGCTGACTACCGCGCTTGATCGTCGGATCAGTCGTGAGACAGCACGGTCTTTGGACCTACCTCTCGCCTTTCAAAATCTTGTCCACGTAGGTCGCGGCGCGGCGGGACATGTCGCCCAGATTCTCCCCGGAGTACATGAGGCAGCCAGCGTCCACAAAAATATGGCCGAACGCAGCTGTGGGCAGCTTGCGCTGCGAAGCGCGACGCGGCACGAGCATGGGCACCGCAGAGTCGTGCATTTCCCGCGTGCGCCCACGGTGGCATGGCGGGTATGATTGGCCCACGCTCACCCAGGAGGGAGACGCCATGACCTTCACGCGGATCTCGGCCGACTGCCACATCGACATGCCCTGGATGCCCCCCGATCTCTTCACGAGCAATGCGAGCGCGGCCCTGCGCGACCGCATGCCCTACGTCACGGACGGGCCGGACGGCCCAACCTGGACGTCGAAGAACGGCGCCTCGTTCGGACTGTGGGGTGGGGTGGGGCCGTCGGGACAGAAGTACATACCCGGGATGCACTACCGCGCGGACGTGATGGCGTCCACGGGGCTCTATGAAGACGGAAAGAAGCACATCGCTCGGCCTACCACCCCGGAGCTACGCATCAAGGACATGGAGCGCGACGGCGTCCAGGCCGAGATCATCTTCGGCATCCTCGGCGCAGCCACGCGGCTGAACGACCACGAGGCGGCGGGCGAGATGTTCCGCATCTACAACGACTGGCTGGTGGACTTCTGCCGCCACTATCCCGACCGGCAGATCGGCCTCGCCTGCCTGCCCTACGGCGACATCGGAGCGGCGGTGAAGGAGATCCACCGCGTGGCCAAGATGGGGCTCCGTGGTCTCGAGCTTTCCTGCTCGTGGGATATGGACCCCATGTGGCACCCGGTCTGGGAACCGCTGTGGCAGGCGGTGAACGAGGTCAACCTGCCGCTCCACTTCCACACCTTCCCGACCTTGCCCCCCAGCGTGCGCGAGAAGGCCACCGGCCAGACCAAGCGCTCCGCCATGTTCACCAGCGTGTCGGGCTTCCAGATGAACCTTATCAACATCCTGGCCGCGGTGATCGGCAGCGCCGTGCTCGAGCGCTATCCCAACCTCCGCATCTCCTTCGGGGAGAGTGGCATCGGCTGGATTCCCTATGCGCTGGACCGCATGGACTTCGAGTGGGAGGACCGGTTCCGCGATCTCGGGCTCACCATGAAGCCGAGCGATTACTGGCGGCGGCAGTGCAAGGCGACCTTCCAGTTCGACCGCATCGGTACCAAGCTCATCGAGGACATGGGCGTGGAGACGCTGATGTGGGGCTCCGACTATCCACACGGCGACGGCGTGTGGCCCGAGTCGTCCAAGTACATCGAGGAGCAGTTCGGCCATCTGCCTCCGGACGTCACCCACAAGATCGTCTGCGAGAACGCGGGGAAGTTCTACGGCTTGATCAAGTAGCGGATGGCCGACAGGTCGAGCCGCGGCCGCCTCCAGGCGATCGCGCGGCAGGTCATGGCCGAGCGGGGACTGGAGGCGGACTTCTCGCCCGCCGCCCGTGCCGAGGCCGATGCCCTCACCGGACCCGCCCGCGAATCCGGAGGCGCCGTACAGGACCTCCGCCGCCTCCTCTGGTGCTCGATCGACAACGACGACTCGCGCGACCTCGACCAGCTGACGGTGGCCGAGCCGGCGACGGGCGGGGTCGTGCGGATCCTCGTGGCGGTGGCGGACGTGGACGCTCTCGTCGAGAAGGGCTCCGCCATCGACGGGCATGCGCGGGCGAACACCACGTCCGTCTACACCGCGGCGGCCATCTTTCCCATGCTCCCGGAGCGGCTCTCCACCGATCTGACCTCGCTCAACGAGGACGAAGACCGGCTTGCCCTCGTCATCGACATGACGGTGGCGCGCGACGGCAGCGTGAGCGGATCGGAGATCTACCGCGCCACCGTGCGGAACAAGGCCAAGCTCGCCTACAACGCCGTGGGCGCGTGGCTGGAGGGCGGCGCGTCACCACCTCCCAAGGTCGCCGCGGTGGCCGGGCTCGACGAGCAGCTCCGCATCCAGGACCGCGCGGCCCAGGCCATGAAAACGCTCCGCCATGAGCGCGGCGCCCTCAGCCTGGACACCATCGAGACGCGCGCGGTGTTCGACGGCGACGTGATCGCCGACCTGCGCCCCGATCAGAAGAACCGCGCCAAGGAGCTGATCGAGGACTTCATGATCGGCGCCAACGGCGTCACCGCGCGCTATCTCGAGGGCAAGGGGCTGCCCTCGCTCCGGCGCGTGCTTCGCTCACCGGAGCGCTGGGAGCGCATCGTGGAGCTGGCCGCGGGCTTCGGCGAGACGCTGCCGGGCACGCCGAGCTGCCAGGCCCTGGAGGGCTTCCTCGCCGCGCGCCACAAGGCGGACCCCGTGCGCTTCCCCGATCTGTCCCTCTCCGTGATCAAGCTCCTCGGCAAGGGCGAGTACGTGGTGGAGCGCCCCGGCCAAGCCGCGGAAGGTCACTTCGGCCTCGCCGTCCGCGACTACTCGCACTCCACCGCGCCCAATCGGCGCTTCCCCGACCTGATCACACATCGTCTGTTGAAGGCGGCCATGGCGAATCGGGACACGCCGTACGGCATCGATGAGTTGGACGCGCTGGCCCGGCACTGCACAGAGCAGGAGGACAACGCCACGAAGGTGGAGCGCCAGGTTCACAAGTCGGCGGCGGCCCTGCTGCTCTTCTCGCGCATCGGCCAACACTTCGACGCCATCGTGACGGGCGCCTCGCCCAAGGGAACGTGGGTGCGCATCTTCCACCCCGCGGTGGAGGGCAAGGTCGTCCGCGGCGCCGACGGCCTCGACGTGGGCGATCGCGTCCAGGTCGAGCTGGTGGACACCAACGTGGAGCGCGGCTACATCGACTTCGCCTCGCGCGGCCGCCAGTAGCGGAACTAGGGGAGCGCGATGGGGAGCTGGGCAGCATAGCGCCACCCTCGCCCCCGGAGGGGGAGAGGGTAGGGTGAGGGGGAGTGGATCAGTGAAGTACCACCCTCACGCCAGCCCTCTCCCTCAGACAGGGAGAGGGAGCGGTCAGCGGAGGTGCATGCGCAGGACGCTCACCGACCTCGCGGGAAACTCGTAGTCGACCGTCCGACCCTGCCTGTCGATCTTCCGCTCGCGCACGCCCACCACGTCGGGGCGCTCGAACGAGTTCACGGCGCCCACGTCGGGACCCGTGACCTCCGAGACCTGAATCTCTCTCGTCACCTGGGCGCCCCCGAGATCGATGGTGGCATTGTGGCTCTGATCCTTGTCGCGATTGACCACCGCGAGGGTGAGGGCACCACTGGCGGCATCCCAGGTGGCAGTGACGTCGAGGAGCTGGAAGGGGCCGAGATCCGCCACGTGGTGAACGCGTCCGCGCACGTCGTCCTCTCGCTCCGGCGGCAGATCGTACGTGGGGCCGTCCACGTGCACGTCCAGCGCGGTGTCGAGGGTGTGCTCGGCGTACAGACGGAGCGGATGGTAGATGGTCTGCAGGAAGAGGCCCTGCTTGTTCGTGAACACCGCCCCGATGGCGTTGACGAGCTGGGCGAGGTTGGCGAGCTTGACGATGCGGCACTGGCGGATGAAGCCGTTGAGATAGGTCCCCACCGCGAGGGCGTCCGAGAGATCGAACTGCTCCTCCACGCCGCCCACCCGGTCCTCGTGAGTACGCCTGCGGTACCAGACGTTCCACTCGTCGAAGGCGACGTGGATGGGATGGGCGATGCGCTGGGTGTGGCGCACCCGTTCGAGGAGGGCGCCGCACAGGCGCACCGCGCGCTCCGCTTGATGCGCGGAGAACACGTTGGCGTAGTGGTCGGGCTGCCCCGTGTAGAGGTGGATGCTGTAGTAGTCGATGAGGGGGGCGAGGCCCTGGATCACCGTGACGTCCCAGTCGCTCACCCCGTTGTGGCCGCAGCCGATGAGCTCGATGCTGGGATCCGTGCGCTTCATCACGAGAGCGAGGGTCTTCGCCTTCTTGACGTAGTCCTCCGCGCTCAGGCTGCCGATCTGCCAGCCGCCGTACATCTCGTTGCCGAGGCCCCAGTAGCGCACGCGATACGGCTCGGGATGCCCGTGCTGGCGCCGGAGGTTCGCCCACGAGGTGTTGCCGGTGCCGTTGCAGTACTCGACCCAGGCCTGGGCCTCGTCCATGGTGCCCGTGCCCATGTTGACGCAGATGTGGGGCTCGGTGCCCAAGACTCGGCAGTACTGGATGAACTCGTCGGTGCCGAAGCGGTTCGACTCCTCCGCATACCAGGCGAGCTCGCTCCGGCGCGGCCGCGCGTCCACGGGCCCCACGCCATCGAGCCAGTGATAGCCACTCACGAAGTTGCCGCCCGGCCAGCGCAGCACGGGGACGCGCAGCGACCGCACGGCCTCCAGCACGTCCTTGCGGAATCCCCGCTCGTCGCTGAGCGGCGATCCCTCCTCGAAGATGCCACCATAGATGCATCGCCCGATGTGCTCGATGAAATTCCCGAAGATCCTCGGGTCCACCTTCCCGATCTTCCGCTCGAGATCGATCTTGATCTTGGCCATAGCCGGCCAGTCTAGGTAACCACCCCGACCCTGTCAACGCGCCCGCCGCGAGGCGTGAGGAATCTCGGCATCAAATGCGCGGCGAGCCGATGTATCCGTGAATTCGGGCGGGTGGCGTCGGGGGAGCGGGCGCGCGGCCGGCGTAGTGGGCCCCTTCGAGTGCGCGCAGCCCGCAGGGCTGCGAATCACGAAGAGTAGGGTTACGCAGCCGGTCGCGCGCCCGCTCCCCCGGCGACAGGACCCGCCCGCCCCGCGCCCCATGACAGGTGCACCACACGCGCATACGCAAGCTGACTGAGTTGACGCGCGCTCAATCCGCTCGCTATAGTGCACGCGGCCCAGAGACGGGCCGAGGAGGTGTTATGGACGCCAAGGTTGACCGTCGAGGGTTCCTCCGCACCGCCGCCGTCGCCACCGCCGCCACCACGCTTCCCACCGTCACCCGCCGCGCCTCCGCCCAGGCGAAGCCCACCATCACGTACTGGAACGGGCTCACCGGCGCCGACGGCAAGGTGATGGACGAGCTGATCGACCAGTTCACCAAGGACACCGGCGTGCGCGTCGAGCAGCAGCGCATCCCGTGGGCCGATCTCTACGCCAAGCTCCAGGTCTCGGTGCCCGCGGGGCAGGGCCCGGACATCGCGCTCATCCATACCGTGGAGGTGCCGCACTTCGCCAGCGACGGCGTGCTGGAGGCCATCGACGAGTCGGCGGCGACGGCCAAGGGCTTCCGCGGCGAGGACTATCTCCCCACGACGTGGCAGGGCGGCCTCTACCAGGGAAAACGCTATGCCATTCCCCTCGACGTGCCTCAGCACATCCTCTATCTGAACGTGAAGGTGATGCGCGACGCCGGCCTCGTGGGCGCCGACGGCAAGCCCAAGACGCCGGGCAGTCGTGACGAGCTGCTGGCCATGGCCAAGCAGATGACCAAGGGCGACACCTTCGGCTTCTCCATCGGCACCCTCAATCCCGGGAAGTACACGTGGGGCTTTCAGAACCTGCTCTGGCAGAACGGCGCCAACGTCTACACGCCCGATCTCAAGCGATGCGCGCTGGCCGACCCGGCCGCGGTGGAGGTGGCCGACTTCTGGGGCGTCATCCAGGCGCACCAGAAGATCGCGCTGCCCGCCAACGCCAACTGCCGCGACGCCTTCATCGCGGGCAAGCTCGGGATGTGGATCGCCGGCTCCTGGAACTTCACCGGCCTGCGCGAGGCCAAGGTGGACTTCACGGTCAGTCCCGTGCCGCGCATCTTCAAGCAGCCCGTGGTGTGGACCATGCCGCACCAGTTCACCTTCCCCAAGCCCAAGTCCGCCGACGCCGTCAAGCGCGACGGAGCGTGGGCCTACATGCGATGGGTCAGCGATCACGTGGCGGAGTGGACGCTCAAGGCGGGCCAGGTCTCCGCGCTGCGCAAGCCGCATTCGGATCCGCGGATCACGGGCGATCCGGTCCTC